>Ga0073904_10000434_pt1 | contig 29648 bp, 30 predicted proteins | sample KloWWTrecipitate_FD_66668 | JGI IMG/M metagenome (GOLD analysis project Ga0073904, IMG submission 66668) | Active sludge microbial communities from Klosterneuburg, Austria, studying microevolution and ecology of nitrifiers - Klosterneuburg... | ecosystem: Engineered > WWTP > Aerobic digester >... | reverse complement strand
AGCTCGATCTGCATCGAGCTGTCGGCTTCGGACATCACGCGTCCGGCGTGGAACTTTCCAGCTTCTTCATAGAGGGCGTACATAGGCGGCGGATTGTCACCGATGCGCTTCGGCCGACACGGGCCTACAGTCTTGGGTGGGCCGCCCTTTGCACCGCCCGCCACAGGAGCAAGTCATGGTCAAGAAAATCCCGCCCCGAGCCGCCTCGCCTCTGGAGGCGGCTGCCGGTCTGTTCGACAACCCGCTGGCCGGGACGATCAAGGATTCGGCCCAGCAGATCTGGCTGGCCGGGCTGGGTGCGTTCTCGAAAGCCCAGGAGGAGGGCGGCCGGGTGTTCGACGCGCTGGTCCAGGAAGGCGTGTCGATGCAGCGCAAGACGCAGTCGGTGGCCGAGGAGAAGCTGGGTGCGGTCTCCGCGCAGGTCAGTGCGCGCATGGCCGAGGTCGGTCAGAAGGTGGGGGAGGCATCCGCCAGGGCCAGCGGACAGTGGGATCGGCTGGAGACCATTTTCGAAGAGCGCGTGTCGAAAGCGCTCGCGAGCCTGGGTGTGCCGCAGGCGGACGAGCTTCGCCAGCTGACCGCGAGAGTCGAGGAACTTGCCGCCCAGGTGGCGAAACTGACCGCCGCTTCGAATCGGCCCGCACGCAAGGCCCCGATCACGCGCGCGCCGGCCAAGGCGGTCAAGACCAGCCTGAAGGCCCGGCCTCCGAAGACCTGACCCGCCTAGACCTGCCCAGGGAAGAACCAGAGCAGGGCGGCCGTCATCGTGAGGTAGCGGGCGAACTTGCCGATCGCCATGTAAAGCACGCAGGGCCAGAACGGCAGCCTCAGCCATCCAGCCACGGCGCACAGGGGATCGCCGACCACCGGCAGCCACGAGAGCAGGCATGCCTTGGCGCCGTAACGCTGGAGCCAGCGCGCCGCGCGTCGATGCGTGGGGGTCTGTTCCGGATCGGAATTCGGCGGTGCGGTGACCTGGGCGGATCTGGTAACGGCCTTTCGTGCCGCCATCGCCCGATAGGCCCGGCCTGCGCCCAGCCCCATCCACCAGGAGAGCATGCCGCCCAGCGTGTTGCCCAGGGTTGCCACACCGATCGCCGGCCAGAACAGGTGCGGATTCAGCTTGATGAGGCCGAAAACCGCCGGCTCCGACCCCAGCGGCACCAGCGTGGCCGATATGAACGAAACGATGAACAGCGTGCTCAGACCGAACTTCGGCAGTGCCAGCGCTGTCGCGAGCGACTCGATCAACGACTGCAACCAGGCTTCCATGCGGCCGATTATCGAGACCTGAAAATCTGTCCCGTCCGTGCTGGAGGCGAAGCTATACTCTGCCTCCTTTTTGAGCAGACCGGCCCCGCCTCCACGCATGAACATCGGCCACATCGAGTTGACAAACCGCCTGTTTGTCGCGCCGATGGCGGGGGTCACCGACCGGCCCTTCCGCCAGCTGTGCAAGCGCCTGGGTGCGGGCTACGCGGTCAGCGAGATGGTCACCTCGCGCAGGGACCTGTGGCACAGCCTGAAGACGAGCCGCCGCGCCAACCACGAGGGCGAGGTCGCGCCGATCGCGGTCCAGATCGCCGGAACCGATCCGCAGATGATGGCCGAGGCCGCGGCCTACAACATTGATCGCGGCGCGCAGATCATCGACATCAACATGGGCTGTCCGGCCAAGAAGGTGTGCAACACCTGGGCGGGCTCCGCCCTGATGCAGGACGAACCGCTCGCGCTGAAGATCATCTCCGCCGTGGTGGCCGTCTGCGAACCTCGCCGGGTCCCGGTCACGCTGAAGATGCGCACCGGCTGGTGCCAGGCCGAACGCAACGCGTTGCCGATCGCGCGCGCTGCCGAGGCTGCCGGCATCGCGATGGTCACGGTGCACGGGCGCACGCGCGAACAGGGCTACACCGGTCATGCCGAGTACGACACCGTGGCCGCCGTCAAGGCCGTGCTGCGCATTCCCGTGGTGGCCAACGGTGACATCGACAGCCCGGAGAAGGCCCGCGAGGTGCTGCGCTACACCGCCGCGGACGCGTTGATGATCGGCCGGGCGGCGCAAGGGCGCCCTTGGATCTTTCGGGAGATCGGGCATTTCCTGGCCACCGGCGAGTACCTGCCGGCACCGGCCGTGACGCAGGCCAAGCGATGGCTGCTCGAACACCTGCACGACCATTACAGCCTGTACGGCGAATTCGCTGGCGTGCGCACCGCGCGCAAGCACATCGGCTGGGCGGTGAGATCGCTGCCGGGTGGCGAGGCCTTCCGTGCCGAGATGAACCTGCTCGAGACCTGTGACAAGCAGGTGCGGGCACTGAGCGACTGGTTCGACGAACTCGCCGACCATCACGACCTCTGGCCTGCTGCGGCGAATGCGGCCAACCAGCCCTACATCCGTTTGAGCGCATGAGCAAGAAGAAGCACATCGAAGACTGCATCCGCGAAGCGCTGGAGGGTTACTTCACCGACCTCCACGGTGTCGAGCCGGCTGCCATGTACGACATGATCCTGGAGGTGGTCGAGCGGCCGTTGCTCGATGTCGTGATGAAGCACGCCGACCACAACCAGAGTCGTGCCGCCGAATGGCTGGGCATCAACCGAAACACGCTGCGCCGCAAGCTGGTCGAGCACAAGTTAATCAAATGATCCGAAACATCCCATGCACGCACTGATTTCCGTTTCCGACAAGACCGGCGTTCTCGAACTCGCCCGCGGCCTGCACGCGCTGGGCATCCGGCTTCTGTCCACCGGCGGCACCGCGAAGCTGCTCGCCGACGGCGGCCTGCCAGTCACCGAGGTCGCCGACCACACCGGCTTTCCCGAGATGCTCGACGGCCGCGTCAAGACGCTGCACCCGAAGATCCACGGCGGGCTGCTGGCGCGGCGCGATCTGAGCGAGCACCGTGCGGCACTGACCGCGCACGGCATCGACACCATCGATGTGCTCGTGGTCAACCTGTATCCGTTCGAGGCGACCGTCGCCAAAGCCGGCTGCACGCTGGAGGATGCGATCGAGAACATCGACATCGGTGGCCCGGCGATGGTACGCAGCGCGGCCAAGAACTGGGAGCATGTCGCGGTGCTGACCGATGCATCGCAGTACGCCGGTGTGCTGGCCGAACTGGAAGCCCACGGCGCGGTGCAGCGCGCCACCCGGTTCGCGTTGGCCGTTGCGGCCTTCAACCGCATCTCGAACTACGACGCGGCAATCAGCGATCACCTGTCGTCACTCACCCTGACTGACGGCGAACCGGCTCGCAGCGAGTATCCGGCCCAGAGCAACGGCCGCTTCGTCAAGCTGCAGGACCTGCGTTACGGCGAGAACCCGCACCAGAGCGCCGCGTTCTACCGCGACCTGCATCCGGCGCCAGGCTCGCTCGTGACGGCGGTGCAGTTGCAGGGCAAGGAACTGTCGTACAACAACATCGCGGATGCCGATGCGGCTTGGGAGTGCGTCAAGTCGTTCGGACCTGACGATGCGCCCGCCGCGTGCGTGATCGTCAAGCATGCCAACCCCTGCGGCGTCGCGGTCGGCAGCAGCGCCGGCGAGGCCTATGCCCAGGCCTTCAAGACCGACCCGACCTCGGCGTTCGGCGGCATCATCGCCTTCAATGTCGAGCTTGACGGTGCCGCTGCGAAGCAGGTCATCACCCAGTTCGTCGAGGTGCTGATCGCACCGTCCTACACCGCCGAGGCACTGGCGGTGCTGTCCGGCAAGGTCAACATGCGCGTGTTGAAGATCCCGCTCGATGGCGTCGACCGCAACGGCGCGACCGCATGGTCCCGCGGTCGCAACCTGCAGGACGTGAAGCGCGTCGGCTCGGGCCTGCTGATCCAGGGCGCCGACAACCGCGAGATCGTGCGCAGCGAACTGAAGGTCGTCACAAAGCGGCAGCCGACCGAGGCGCAGTGGCGCGATCTGCTGTTCGCGTGGAAGGTCGCGAAATACGTCAAGAGCAACGCGATCGTCTACTGCGGCGGCGGCATGACTCTGGGCGTGGGCGCAGGTCAGATGAGCCGCATCGATTCCGCGCGCATCGCTTCGATCAAGGCGACCAACGCCGGCCTGACGCTGGCGGGATCGGCGGTCGCCAGCGATGCTTTCTTCCCGTTCCGCGATGGACTCGATGTGGTGTGCGAGCAGGGGGCTTCGTCCGTGATTCAGCCGGGCGGGTCGGTTCGTGACGACGAAGTGATTGCTGCCGCGGACGAGCGCGGCATCGCGATGGTTCTGACGGGCGTTCGGCATTTCCGGCACTGACGCGGTGCTTGTTCGCCGAGGCCGTGCCAGGGACCTGTCGCCATGCGCATCCTAGGCATCGACCCCGGCCTTCGCATCACGGGCTTCGGCGTCATCGAGTCCGAAGGTTCCGTGCTGCGCTATGTCGCCAGCGGCACCATCAAGACCGACGCCGTGGCGATCGGTGAGTTGCCCGCGCGGCTGAAGATCATCTTCGACGGGGTGCGCGAGGTCACCACGCGCTACCAACCGACTTGCGCTGCCGTGGAGATCGTGTTCGTCAACGTCAATCCGCAGTCCACCTTGCTGCTCGGGCAGGCGCGCGGAGCCGCCATCACCGGTCTGGTGACCGGTGGCCTGGAGGTATCCGAGTACACCGCCCTGCAGATGAAGAAGGCGATCGTCGGCCACGGCCACGCACGCAAGGAACAGGTGCAGGAGATGGTGATGCGGCTGCTTGCGCTGCCCGGGTTGCCCAGCAAGGACGCGGCCGACGCGCTCGGTCTCGCGATCTGCCACGCCCATGCAGGCGCCTCCTTTGCGGCGATGGCCAAGGGCGCGACGCTGGCCCGGCGCTCGCACGCCCAGTTCAAGGGCGGGCGTACCTACTGACGGGAGCTGACCGCAGCGGGCCCTCGCGCTTCATCCGATGAGACTGGCGCGTGGGCTGCAACCGCGGCTTGATCGCGGTGCGAGCCCTGCCGCGTGAACCAGTCCGCATCGAACCACTGGACCAGCAAGGATTCGGTGCCCTTCGACGCAGCGTCGAGGCGAATCATCCCGGCCATCCAGGGCGCGTATGACTGCATGCCGGCGGGCGTTTCCTGAAGGTCATCCAGACCCACTTCGGTGACCGCCAGCACATCATCGACGAGCAGTCCGAGGCTCGGTACTTCGGGATCGTTCGGCGAGCACAGCACCAGCACGATGCCGTCCGTCGTTCGAGCCGGGTACGACACATTGAGAAGGCTGCGTCCGGACATCACGCGAACCAGTCGAGGGCCGTGGGCTGAATTGGCCTCGATCAGGCCCCGCAGCAGGCCGTCCGAGTGAGGGGTTCGCACCAGACCGCTCTGCGAGATCGCCTCCATCACTGCAGATGACGGCAGCGCGCAACGCATCGAACCAATCTGGAAGATGGCCGCGTCGACCGACCTGGCGCGGTTCCTGATGGGCAGTGAGACGACCTGCTGGTCTGACAGCACGGTGAGACGCCGCTCCGCCGCACCCAGGCGCAAGGCGACGATGGCGTGGACGCCGTTGCTGTATCCATCGCTCTGCTTGAACTCGCGATAACCGGTGGCCCGCACGCGGGCACAGGCGTAGTGGAATCCGCCGAGCTCGATCACGTCCACGCCGCAGGATGGCTCGGCTGCGGAGAGTTCCATGACGGCGTCCTTGGTGGCGGACAGCACCGCCCCGGATTCGTCCACGAAGGCTGCGAACCCCGTACGCTCACCGAGGATGTCGTCGAGCATCGTCTGGAACTCGCGCTCCGCATGGAACACGACGGCCAGTCCGCCCAGGTGCTGGTGGCCGTCCGCGGCATCGCGGACCTTCGACAGGTACACGTAGGTGGGGCCGTGCTGATGCACGGGCGTGGCTTCGAACGGCGACACCGCGTAGTTCTGCGAGCCTCGAAGCGATCGGACCGCAGCCAGCCACCGCTCATCGATCGGCGTGCCCACCAGATGGGCCCCGCTGTCTGCATGGGAAACGCCCCGGATGATTCCCTGCGCATCGAAGGCGATCAGTCGGCTGTAGACGGTATACAGGGCGTTGACCTGATCCAGCAGGGCATTCAGCGCGGCCGCGGTATCGGGGGCGTCCGGTGCAGCCAGCAGTCGCTGCAGCGCAGGCGACAGCGCCCACCAGCGGCAGTCGTTGGCTCGTTCGTAGAGGTTGCGGTCCATCAGGTCTGTCGCCAGCCTGGCCAATTGCCCGGCCTGCAGCCGCATGCGACTGATGGCGGTGCTGTACAGATCCTTGATCGCGTGCTCGACACGGCCCCGCGTGCGCGTGCCTGCCACATTCACCTGTGTCAGCACCGCCTTCAGGCGCATCTGATCACCGGCCTGTGCGTGGGCCATCAGTCTGCCATTCCACACGGCCTGTCGCAGTTCCCGGTTGATGAGCTGGGCTTCCGAGTCGATCGCGGTCAGTTCGGGGCTGTCCAGGGGAATGTTCGATGCGGGTGCCGCCCCTTCGTCGCGGTTGCGGAAGGCCGTCAGCAGGGAAACCATCGCCTGCGCGCGCCAGGCGGGTCCGCGGTAGCCCTGATAGCCCTGGCTGGCGCACGCGACCCCGAGGTATTCGCGGCCTGCAAAGAACATCCGCGTCACCTGGCCGTTCTTCATCGACGGCAACGTCACGCCATTCGGGACGTGCCCATGATCGTTGGTCGCGATCACCCGTCCGTTGTCCGCGAGCAGCACGAGCGCAATCTCCTGCGGCACTTGACCGTCTCCTCCGTTGAAGATCCGGCTCATTTCGTCCTCGAATCGGAAGCGCAGCACCAGCACGCCTGCCGGGCGGCCCCCTGTGCCAGTGATGCGGTGCGCATACAGAAGCGCCGGGGACTGGTCCCTGCCCAGATCGCTCGGGCCGAAACGCTCAACGTAGGCATGGGCCGCGAGCGCATCGGCGACGATCGCATCGGTGCTGATCGCGAGGGGGGCCTCGCGATCGAGACGGGCGAGCACGACTCCTGCGGGAGACAGCAGGATCACGTCGTCGTAGACGGTGTACTTGGCCTGGTACTCGAAAAGTCGATGCACCATCGAGTCGCGGGAGGCTTGCTGGTCGTCTGCGGTGCCCTGGCAGAACGCGCGGACCACGTCGTCGGTCGCCAGGAAGCCCACGTCAGCGGTGCGCTCGTAGAGATTGCGTACGAGGGTATCGATGGCACATTGAGCCGCAGCCGTCAGTTCCTCGCCGAGCGCCGCGCGCTGTTCGGTCACCATGCGTCCGATGAGTCGCCCCTGCAGGTCGTTGAAGCGCTCGCGCGTGCTGATCAGGGTCGGCAGGATCGGGGCGACTTCTTCCGGGCAGCTGATCGCCGCGGCAGACTCGATCATCTGCCAGAGCATCCCCAGGTCTCTCAGGTCACGTTCACCGGCCAGAACACGGTGCATGTGATTGACGAGGTCATCAGGCTCGGACATCAGGGTTACTCCTCGGGTGAAGCCCCTAGTCTAGGAATGCTGCGCTGCACCCAAGGTCTCGAGTTTCCCGGGGAATGCCCCCCAATTCCCGAATTTCTATGCGTTGCGGACAGGGGATCCAGGGAGCCCGTCATGGGTGACAAGCCGCTCCAGCCGCCGCCAGATCGACGCAGGTTCGCCCCACCCTACAATTTTTGAACTCCAGCGCCGCATGAAAGCCGAATCGATGAACCTTCCCAAGCCAGTTTCCGCATCTGCCACCGCATCACAGGCGGCTTGCCCCGGCGAGATCGCTCCGCGCGACAAGGCCGAGATCCTGGCGCAGGCGCTGCCCTACATCCGCAAGTTCCACGGCAAGACCATCGTCATCAAGTACGGCGGCAACGCGATGACCGATCCGGAACTGCAGCAGGACTTCGCCGAGGACGTGGTGCTGCTCAAGCTGGTCGGCATGAATCCGGTGGTGGTGCACGGCGGCGGCCCGCAGATCGAGGATGCGCTGGCCAAGCTCGGCAAGAAGGGCACTTTCATCCAGGGCATGCGCGTGACCGACGAGGAGACGATGGAGGTCGTCGAGTGGGTGCTGGCAGGGCAGGTCCAGCAGGACATCGTCGGCCTGATCAACGTGGCCGGTGGCAAGGCGGTCGGCCTGACCGGTCGGGACGGAGGGCTGATCCGGGCCCGCAAACTGCGGATGCAGGATCTGAAGGATCCGACCGTCGAACACGATGTCGGCTCGGTCGGGGAGATCGAGTCGATCGATCCCAGCGTGGTCAAGGCACTGCAGGACGACCAGTTCATCCCGGTGATCTCGCCGCTGGGCTTCGGTGCCAACAACGAGAACTACAACATCAACGCCGACGTGGTCGCTGGCAAGCTGGCCGAAGTGTTGAAGGCCGAGAAGCTGATGATGCTGACCAACATTCCCGGCGTGCTCGACAAGAACGGCAAGCTGCTGACCAACCTGACGGCGCGCGAGATCGACGACCTGTTCGCCGACGGCACGATCAGTGGCGGCATGCTGCCGAAGATCGCCAGCGCCCTTGACGCGGCCAAGAACGGCGTGAACACCGTGCACATCATCGACGGCCGGGTGCCGCACGCGATGCTGCTGGAGGTGCTTACCGATCAGGCCTACGGCACGATGATCCGATCGCATTGATTTGAGCCCCCGAGTGGCAGCGCTCCTGTCCCGCGGGCCTGGACGGGCCGCTTCGTGGCCCTCGGATGTGGCCGCAGGCCGCGCCAGGCGAGTCTGGCTGTTCGATCTCGACAACACGTTGCACGATGCATCGCACTCGTCATTCGGCCCGACCAACGAGGCCATGACGCAATACATCGTCGATCACCTCGACCTGCCCCATCCCGAGGCCTGGGCGCTGCGTCAGCACTACTGGCTGCACTACGGCGCGACGATGCTGGGCCTGGTGCGACACCACGGCATCAAGGCGTCTCATTTCCTCGAAGCCACGCATCGGCTGCCCGGTCTCGAGTCGCGTCTGCGGACCAGTTCGCACGACCGGGCCGCGCTGCGCCGACTGCCGGGGCGAAAGTTCATCCTCACCAACGCGCCGCGCGCCTATGCGCTGCGGGTTCTCGATACGCTTCGCCTCTCGGGCTGCTTCGACGGCTTGATCAGCATCGAGGACATGACGATGTTCGGACACCACCGGCCCAAGCCCGATGCCCGGATGTTTCGCAGCCTGGCTGCTCGCCTTGGCGTGCCGCCGCACCGCTGCACCCTGGTGGAGGACACACTGGATCACCAGCGTGCGGCGTACCGTGTCGGCATGCGCACCGTGTGGATGCAGCGCTACATCCCTCGCGTTCGCCACCCGTCCGCCCCCCCTGAATCGGCGTCGGAAGTCAGTGTTCACCCTTGTCACAAGCCCCTGTACGTGTGTGCCAGAATCAAATCGATCCAGGGCTTGCTTTCGATTTAGCCTACCTTCCCGTGGTGCCAGCGCAATGACGACTCGCCGTGACGACGACACCCTGGACAGCGATGGCGAGGAGACTCCTCCGGCGGTCGACGCCGGTGCCGAATCCCCTGCAGCGGGCACCTCGCGCAAGCGGCCGAAGCCCGGCGAGCGCAGAGTCCAGATCCTCCAGGCCCTGGCCGGCATGCTTGAGCAGCCGGGGTCCGAGCGGGTGACCACCGCCGCGCTCGCAGCGCGTCTGGGCGTCAGCGAAGCGGCCCTCTATCGGCATTTCGCGAGCAAGGCCCAGATGTTCGAAGGGTTGATCGAGTTCATCGAGTCCAGCGTTTTCTCGCTCGCCAACCAGATCAACGAACGTGAGCCGTCTGGTGCGCAGCAGGCGCGCAAGGTCGTCACCATGCTGCTGCAGTTCGGCGAGCGCAATCCCGGGATGGCACGCGTGATGGTCGGCGATGCGCTGGTGTTCGAGCACGACCGGCTGGTGATGCGGATGAGCCAGTTCTTCGACCGCGTCGAATCGCAGCTGAAGCAAAGCCTGCGAGTCGCGGGCGATGCATCCGGATCGGTGATGGCAACCGTCGACGCGAATGCCGTGGCCTCGGTGCTGACGTCCTTCTCCGTGGGCCGACTGCAGCGCTATGCCCGCTCGGACTTCAAGCGGCCGCCGACCGAGCACCTGGATGCAGCGCTGAACCTGATCCTCGCCTGAGTCCTGCGCGTTCAGCCGTTCAACCGCAGGGCGACAGGCAATCAGGCAGCCATCTTTCAGGTCACCACCGGCGGGGGCGATGTCGCTGCCCCGGGGCCCGGTTCCGATGCGACGGCCATCGCTACACTGCGGGCCTCTTGCCCCACGCGCCCGTTCGCACGACCCCGTATGTCGACCCTCCCCGATCCCCTGCTGCACCTGCTTCACCGCGCCGAAACACTGATTTCCCGGATCGAGGCCGTCCTGCCTCATCCGTTGACGGCGCCCGACTGGGCCGCGTCGATTGCCTTTCGGTACCGCCGGCGCAGCGCTGGCGGCAGCGCGCTCGAGCCGGTGCGCCATGTCGCTCCGATCCGCCTTGCCGATCTGGTCGAAGTCGAACCGCAGAAGGAGCGTCTGCTTCGAAACACCGAGCAGTTCGTGGAAGGGCGCACCGCCAACAACGTGCTGCTGACAGGGGCTCGTGGAACCGGAAAGAGCTCGCTCATCAAGGCGTGCCTGAATGAATTCGCGCCTCGCGGCCTGCGCCTGATCGAAGTCGACAAGGCCGATCTGGTCGACCTGACGGACATCGTGGACCTCGTTGCCGAGCGTCCCGAACGCTTCATCGTCTATTGCGACGACCTCAGTTTCGACGAGGGCGAGCCGGGGTACAAGGCGTTGAAGTCGATCCTCGACGGAACGGTGTCGCAGGCATCGGACAACGTGGTGATCTATGCGACCAGCAACCGCCGCCACCTGCTTCCCGAGTACATGGCCGAGAACCTGACCTACCAGCACCTGGAGAACGGCGAAGTGCATCCGGGCGAGGTGGTCGAGGAGAAGATCTCCCTGAGCGAGCGTTTTGGTCTGTGGGTCAGCTTTTATCCGTTCACGCAGGACGAATACTTTGCCATCGTTGCGCAGTGGCTGCGCGGTTTCGGCGTCGGCGAATCCGCCATTGAAGCGGCACGGCCCGAGAGCCTGGTCTGGGCGCTCGAACGCGGCTCGCGATCGGGTCGGGTCGCGTACCAGTTTGCCAAGGATTTCAGCGGGCGCCTGCCGGGGTGAGTGCAGGGCATCGAACGCCGGTCGACGTGGCCGTGGGGGTCCTGATCGATGCGCAAGGGCGCTTCCTGATGACCTCGCGCCCCGAGGGCAAGGTCTACGCCGGCTACTGGGAGTTCCCGGGCGGCAAGCTCGAGGCGGGGGAAAGCGTCGAAGAGGCGCTGCGTCGCGAGCTGCACGAAGAGATCGGCATCGTCATTGGCGAAGCGCACCCGTGGCAGGTCGAACTGGTCGACTACCCGCACGCGCTTGTGCGACTGCACTTTTGCAGGGTGTACGACTGGCGCGGTGAGTTCGAGATGCGCGAGGCGCAGACGATGTCCTGGCAGACCCTGCCCGTCGAGGTCGTGCCAGTGCTCCCCGGCACCATCCCGGTGTTGCGCTGGTTTGCCGAGGAGCGCCAACATGCCGGTGCGACCCACCGTGAATGAGCTTGCGGCCCTCAGGGCGACCCCGGTTGCTACACTGATCCGATGAGTTGGATCGACGAAGTGAATTGGGATGCCCAGGGGCTGGTTCCGGTGATCGCGCAGGAGATCGGCAGCAATGATGTCCTGATGTTTGCATTCATGAACCGCGAGGCCTTGCAGCGCACAGTCGACCTCGGGGAGGCCGTCTACTGGAGCCGCTCCCGAAGCCGCCTGTGGCACAAGGGCGAAGAGTCCGGGCACATCCAGAAGGTGCATGAACTGCGTTTGGACTGCGACAACGACGTGGTGCTGATGCGTGTGGAGCAGATCGGGCACAGTCCCGGGATCGCCTGCCATACGGGTCGACATTCCTGCTTCTATCAGCTTTACCGCGATGGCGGGTGGCACACCGTCGAACCGGTGCTGAAGGATCCGGAGCACATCTACAAATGACTTCCCCAGACGCCACATTACCCCTGTCGCAGGACGTGCTCGCGCGACTGGCCGAGGTCATTGAATCGCGCAAGGCGGGCGACCCGGACAAGAGCTACGTCGCACGGCTTTTCCACAAGGGCACCGATTCCATCCTGAAGAAGGTCGGCGAAGAAGCCACAGAAGTGGTCATGGCGGCCAAGGACGGCGATCCTCAGAAGGTGATCTACGAGGTCGCCGATCTCTGGTTCCACTCGATGCTGGCCCTGAGCGCGTTCGGACTGAAGCCGGCCGACGTGCTCGCGGAACTGCAGCGCCGCGAAGGACTCTCAGGTCTGGAAGAGTTCGCGGCCCGCAAGCCGACACAGCGCGAAGGAGGGGAAAAATGACCGAAGCCGTGTTAGCCGGCCCCGAAGAGAAGCCGCATGGTGGACTGCGCACGCTCACGCACATCCTTTACGGGCTGCATCTGCTGTCGTGGTTCTCTGCGGGTGCCTTCTCGCTGATTGCCATGGTGATCAATTACATCAAGCGCCCCGATCTGCCCGATGAACTCTTTCGCAGTCACTTTCGCTGGCAAGCCCGCAGTTTCTGGTTCACCCTGCTCTGGTTGACCGTCACCTCGCCGCTCTTCCTTCTGTTCTGGATTCCTGGTGCGGCAGCGTGGTTCCTGATCGGCTTGTGGTACCTCTATCGTTTCGTCCGTGGCTGGTTGAGCTTTGCCGAGAGCCGATCAATGCCGCTGCCCTCCTGACAAACGCACCCGCTGGATATGAACGCTGATCCCAACTGCATCTTCTGCAAGATCGTCGCCGGGCAGATCCCGAGCCGCAAAGCCTTCGAAGACGAGGATGTCCTCGTTTTCCACGACATCCACCCGTGGGCACCGGTGCACCTGCTGATCATCCCGAAGGAGCACATCGCAACGCACGCCGACGTGACGCCGGAGCACGAGCGACTGCTCGGCAAGATGCTGTTGCTGGCGCCCAAGCTCGCGAAGGAACACGGCGCCGACAACGGTTTTCGCACCATCATCAACACCGGCCGCGACGGTGGTCAAGAGGTCCTTCACCTTCACATGCACGTGATTGGCGGTCCCCGCCCCTGGAAACAGGGCTGACCTAGAATCCGCGGTCCTTTCAAGGAGAGATAAAAATGGGTTCATTCAGCATCTGGCATTGGCTGATCGTTCTGGTGATCGTCGTGCTGGTCTTCGGCACGAAGAAATTGAAGAACATCGGCGCCGACCTGGGCGGTGCGGTCAAGGGGTTCAAGGACGGCGTGAAGGACGGCGGTGCCTCTGCAGACGCCACTGCCCCGGCGCAGCAGGTGACGTCTCAAAAATCGGCTGATGCAAACACGGTCGACGTGGAAGCCAAAACCAAGTCGTGATTGATTTCGGCTTCGACAAGCTGGCGCTCATCGGCGCGGTGGCCCTGATGGTCATCGGCCCGGAGCGCCTTCCCAAAGTGGCGCGCACGGTCGGTCACCTGATCGGCAAGATGCAGCGCTACGTCGCCGACGTCAAGTCCGAAGTCAATCGTTCGATCGAACTCGACGAGCTCAAGAAGATGAAGGGTCAGTTTGAAGACGCGGCCCGCAACGTCGAGCAAACGGTGTCCAACGAGATCCACCAGACGAACTCTGATCTGCGAGACAGCGTTGAAGCCGGCAGCGGCGCTGCGGTGGACACGACATCTCCCGACTTCAATCGATACGACACCTTGCTGACCCCACTTCCCGACTATCGCAACCCGAAGAAGCAGTGGCGGCTCAAGCGCACCGCCATGCCGCAGTGGTACAAGCAGCGCCACGGCATTCGGGGCAAGGCGTTGTCCGGGTCCGCCCGCGTGGCGCGCTTCCGTCCACCTCGCTCGTCGGCCTGATTGATGGCCTCCAATCCTTCCGGCCCCGATGGACTCGGCGGCGAACAACCTTTTGTCACGCACCTGATCGAGTTGCGAGACCGTCTGGTCCGCGCTTCGATCGCCGTTGGCATTGCATTCGGCGTCCTGTGCCTGTGGCCCGGGCCCGGCGGGCTCTATGACTTGCTGGCAGCTCCGCTGGTGGCCAGTCTGCCGAAGGGCGCAACGCTGATCGCCACCAACGTGATCTCGCCATTCGTCGTGCCGCTGAAGATCACGCTGATGGCCGCCTTCATGCTGGCGCTGCCGGTGGTGCTCTACCAGGTGTGGGCGTTCGTGGCACCAGGCCTCTACACACACGAGAAAAAACTGGTGCTGCCGCTGGTGGTGTCGAGCACCTTGCTGTTCCTGGTGGGTGTGGCCTTCTGCTACTACTTCGTTTTCGGACAGGTCTTCAAGTTCATCCAGAGCTTTGCGCCGAAGAGCATCACGGCGGCGCCTGACATCGAGGCCTACCTGAGTTTCGTGCTGACGATGTTCATTGCCTTCGGTGCCGCGTTCGAGGTGCCGGTGGTCGTCGTCGTGCTGGCGCGCATGGGCCTGGTCACGATCGAGAAGCTGAAGGAATTCCGCAGCTATTTCGTCGTGCTGGCCTTCATCATCGCGGCGATCATCACGCCACCGGATGTCGTTTCGCAGCTGGCTCTTGCGATCCCGATGTGCCTGCTGTACGAATTGGGCATCTGGGCCGCTCGGATCTTCATCAAGCACACTCAGGCGCCGGTCGAGGAAACAACGCCGACCACGTGATGCTTATCGCCCTCGCGCTGCGCTCGCCGGATTCTTCGGGCGCTGCGCCGCGGTGATCTTCAAGCTCAGCAGCTGATTGCCGCGCTGTACGCTGATCGAGGTAGCAGCCTGCGGTTTCAGGGCCGCCACGGCATTCAGCAATTGGGCGGTGTTGAGAACGCGGTTGTCTCCGACACTGATCACCACGTCGCCCGGAAGCATTCCGCCTTCGCTGGCCGGGCCGTTCTGCAGCACCCCGGTGATCAGTACGCCCTGCTTGACCGACAGGTTGAGCGTTTCGGCGATCTCCGGCGTCAGGTCCCGCGGCTCGACGCCAATCCAGCCCCGGGTGACCTGGCCATCCTGGATCAGCCCCTCCATCACCTGGCGGGCAATGTTGGCTGGAATCGCGAACCCGATACCCATGTTGCCGCCCGAGCGCGAGTAGATGGCGGTGTTGATGCCCAGCAGATTGCCGTTCGCATCGACCAGTGCGCCGCCCGAATTGCCGGGGTTGATCGCCGCATCGGTCTGGATGAAATTCTCGAACGTGTTGATGCCGAGGTGATCTCGCCCCAGCGCACTGACGATGCCCGAGGTCACCGTCTGCCCGACGCCGAATGGGTTTCCGATGGCCAGCACCACATCGCCGACTTGCAGTGCGTCGGTGTTGGCAAACGTCATCACCGGCAATCGGTCGAGCGCGATCTTCAGCACCGCCACATCGCTTTCGGGGTCGGTGCCCACCACGGTGGCCGGCGCGCTGCGGCCATCGGGCAACTGGACGTCTATGTCGCTAGCGCCCTCGATCACGTGGTTGTTGGTCAGCAGGAAACCTTCGGGTGAAACGATGACACCGGAGCCGAGACCGATCTGGGTTTCCTGGCGGTTGTCGCGATCGCCGAAAAAGAATTCGAACCATGGATCGCCGGCGTGCGGCGTGCGGGTGGAAGTCTTGCTGGCAGTGATGCTGACCACCGCCGGCGAAGCTCGCTTGGCGGCCGCGGCGTAGCTGTTGGCGTGGCTGCTCGCCGCGCTGGCTGCGGGAGCCTCGCTGATCGAGACCATGTCCGGCAGGCCCGCTATCGAATGCCGCCGCAGCCACTCCGGCTTCAGCGTGGCGATCACGAACAGCACCGCCACGGCAACCGTGACTGACTGGGAGAAAATGAGCCAGGTTTTTCGCATGAGGTTGAGTCTGTGGCCCGTCGTTCCGAAATCGATTCGTATCTGTCCGCGTTGCTGCAGACGGCGAGCTTCAAGGATTATGGGCCGAACGGTTTGCAGGTCGAAGGCCGTGACGAGGTGCTGCGTATCGTGTCGGGCGTCACTGCCAGCCGCGCGTTGATCGACGCGGCCATCGACGCTCGAGCCGATGCGGTGCTGGTGCATCACGGCCTGTTCTGGCGTGGGCACGACGGACGCGTCACAGGTTGGTTGAAGCAGCGCCTTGAACGATTGCTCGCGCACGACATCAACCTGTTCGCCTACCACCTCCCGCTGGACGCTCATGCCGAGTTCGGGAACAACGCGCAGTTCGGCGCCCGACTGGGTGTGGCGGCCGATGCGCGTTTCGGAGAGCAGTCTCTCGGCTTCATCGGCCAGTTGGCCGATCCGACCAGTGTTGCAGTGCTGGTTGATCGGATGCTGCGCCTGACGGGGCGCGCGCCTGTCTCCATCGACGGTGATGGCCGCCCCTTGGCACGGCTGGCCTGGTGTACCGGCGGGGCGCAGTCGTACTACGAGGCTGCCATCGCGGCAGGGGCGGATGTTTTCATCACCGGAGAGCTGTCGGAACCGCAGGCGCACCTTGCCCGCGAAACCGGGGTGGCGTTTATCGCGTGTGGACACCACGCCAGCGAGCGCTACGGCGCACCGGCATTGGGTGAGCATCTGGCGGCGCAGTTCGGCATCGAGCACATCTACATCGAGATCGACAACCCAGCCTGATGGCTGCTGAACCCGCTGTCCTCCGGGGACGGCGGCCACGGAGATCCCTTTCATGACAGAGCGCGCTCAGCCCGCTGCGATACCGATCGTCATCACGATGGGCGACGCCTGCGGCATCGGCCCCGAGATCATTGCGAAGCTGTTTCGCTGCCCGTCTGCGCAGGGTTGCTTCGTCCTTGGCGACGTCGAGGTGATGCGCAGAGCTGCGCGGCTCACAGGGGGATTGCTGGCGTTGGCGCCGATTGATTCACCGGACGCGCTGGCAGACGTGCCGCCGAATTGCGTGCCGGTACTGCAGGCCGATGCCTTGCCGCACGACCTGCTCTCAGCGCCGATCGGGCGCATCGACTCGCGTGCCGGCGCAGCCGCTGCCCGCTGCATCGAGCAGGCTGTCGCTCTGGCGCTTCGAGGCGAGGTGTCGGCCATCGTGACCTCGCCGATCCACAAGGAGGCGCTGGCAGCGGCTGGTGTCGGTTTCCCCGGCCACACGGAGATGCTGCAGGCGCTTGCGGCCGAGCCCGGCATGCCGCCGCCGCCGGTGCGCATGATGCTGGCCAACGATGAACTGCGCACCGTGCTGGTGACGATCCATCAGTCTCTTCGAAGCGCCATCGATGCGGTCACGTTCGACGCTGTGCTCGACACCGTGCGCATAGCGCATCGGGCCGCTGTGCGATGGGGCCTGCCGTCTCCACGCATTGCTGTGGCCGGCCTGAACCCGCACGCCGGCGAGGGTGGTCTGTTCGGCGATGAGGAGATCAGGATCATCGCGCCGGCCATCTCTGCGGCGCGGGCGGAAGGCATCGACGCGAGCGGCCCGTACGCACCAGACACGGTGTTCATGAGGGCGCGCAATGTCGTGCCGTCACACCCGGGAGCGTTCGACGTCGTGGTGGCGATGACCCACGACCACGGACTGATCCCCGTCAAGTACCTGGGTGTCGAGCACGGCGTCAACGTGACGCTCGGCCTGCCATTCGTGCGCACCAGCCCGGATCACGGCACTGCATTCGACATCGCGGGAAGTGGCGTGGCCGACCCCTCTTCGCTTGCGGCAGCCATTGCGATGGCGCGAAAACTGGCTAAAGACTGAGAGCTGCCCCGGTTGCCCGCAGTCGCGGTGTGCGATCGGGGCGACGTCTGGTCACTGTCGCGAGTTGGCGGTGAGTTCCGAGAGCTGCTTGCGAGCCCGGGACGTCGCGCGCTCCATCAGGTAGTTGCTTTCGACCGCGCGCAGGCGCTCAGCCTCGCACATGCGCGACAGCATGCGCGCGGTCAGCGAGATCGTCTCCTGCAGGTTGCGCCCGTGCGTGAAGACGAAGAAGCTGCGGCCCGGGCTCATGTAGGTCAGGCGTACTTTCTGCCACTGGTCCTTGAGCAGCATCTGGTAAGCGAAGCCGATCCGCAGGTGATCGATCAGTCGCGCGCCGTGGGACGCCTCGGCTGGGTCCGCGCCGACCAGGTCGAGATTGATGTCGACGCCGAGGTCCAGCCGTTCGCTATCCAACGTGGGCGGGGGCTCGTTGCTGAGGTCGATGTCGACCTGTTGCGCCCAATCGACGGCCTTCTCGTCGATCAGGCCGACCTGCTGTGCCTCCTCGGGGGTGAAACGCTGCTCGATCTCGGCCGATGTCAGGGGAACGGAAAGGCCCGGATCGGTGCGCAGCGAATCCCCTTTTTCAGGCACGCCGCTGTTGAAGATCGACTCGAGCTGCTTCGACAGCATGTTGTAGTCGAGCTCGGTCATCGCCGGCAGCTTGAGCGATTCCGCGTGTGCCGGCAGCAACTGGCCGAAGAATTCCTTTTGCGCCCCCTCGGGCCAGCCTATGAGCTTGAGGCCTTCGTTCAAGTCGCGCATCAGCGTGGGAAGCTGCATCAGGAAGCGCTTGCGCATTCCCGGAGAACCCTTCGGCTGCACGCTCATCACCAGATCGCGGCCGACGTTGCGATAGCGCTTGGTCGGCTCGCCATCGTCGCCTTGCTTGCGCGCAGCCTGAACCAGTGCCTGGCTCCAGACCTGGCACAGGAAGGAACGCAGGAAGTCGGGCATCGAGATCGAAGACAAGGCTCCCTGCAACTGGATCAGGTACCGCTGCTGCGTGCGCAGGTCGGTTTCCTTGGTCTCCAGCACTGCGATCGCTCCCCGATCCTTGACCTCGGAGGTGGCTTGCTGCGTGATGAACGATTCCAGATCGCCCAGCTTGGCGGCATACAGATCGACCTGATCGAAGTCACCCTCGACGATTTCCTGCACGAGATCGCGGACACGCTCGACGAATTCCTTGCCCGGGCCGTCATCGAAATCGTCGAATGCGCAGGCCAGCGCGGCAATCCGGTTGATGAATCGGCGGACCGGATGACGACGCGACGAGAAGAAGGTGGAGTCGACCAGCGCCACGCGCAGCACCGGCAATTGCAGGCGCGCTATCTCCCGGGCCATCTGCGGCGGAACGCGTGTGTCGGACAGGATCTGATCGAAAAGGCTGCCGACGACATCGATCACCATGTGGTCGAGCTTGCCGGTCGAGGCCTGGATCAGTTCTTCGCGGTGAGCCCTGATCAGGTTCACCGCCATCAAGCCGGCCGAAGCGTCGTCTGCATAGGCGCTGGCCGGTCCCGGGTCGGCGTAGGGGCCGGCCGCGATCCCGCGCAGTCCGGGTTCGGCCGCGTAGCGGCTCGCCAGGGCGCTTGGCGACGAGGTCCCGTGCAATCCGCTCGGCAATCCAAGTTCGTCTGAAGAGTTGCTCAGCTGTGTCAATCGACGCAGCAAGGTCATCAGCTGGGCATCCTGCGCAGGCGCTGCCCCGCCACCTGAAACATGCCCCGGTCCGCCATAGCCCGTGGCCGGTCCGCGAGAGCCGCTGCCATGGCCTGAAGGTGCAGCGTCGATTCGACCGCTGCGTGTGCCTTGCCAGCCCGCCGACCCATAGCCCGAGGAACTGCCGCTGCGTGAGCCCGATGTCGTCGGGCCGGAAGTTGACCTGTGCGCGGACAGGCCCGAATGGGACGAGGTCTGAAACTCGGAGCCGTGACCGCGTGTCGATGACAGTTCGTCACGCAGGCTCGCGTAGCCGGAATTGATTCCCCCGGGCAACGCGTTGCCGGGGCCCTCCACGGTGCGCACCTGGAGACTCACCGGGCTGACGCCTCTCGACTGCATCTCGACGACGATTGCCGCGTAGCACGCCGGCATGGCCTGGGCCATGACGATGCCGAACTCGCGCGCGAGCAGGGCGAGTTCGGTCGGGTCAGATGTCACGGCCTCGATGGCGAAATAGAGAGCCTGGCCCACGATGGACGGGCGCAGGGGGTTGTGCTCTTCGTCGGCGGTGCCGAATCCCGTGATGCGCCCCATGTAGCCCGAGATTTCACGCAACTCGACTTCACACGCGTGCGCGATCTGCTGCCCCAGGCGATCGGAGTGCATGCGCTCCTCGACTTCCTTGTCGTCGACCAGCGTCAGCGTTTCCCAGTCAGCTGCATGGGCATGGCGGCGCGTCTCGGTGCGGGGCGCCAGCGTCTCGAGCATGCGGGCATCCAGCCGGGTGCGGAAATTCAGTCGAAACGGCCCCAGTTGCCGATGCAGTGCCAGTTGGGCGGCAAACATCGTGTTTCGATCAATCGCCTTCGACGCCGATTGCGATTGAGCAGCCAGGGTCTGACAGACGCGCTCTGCGACTGTCAAGGCAGTGGCCTTGACGAGGTCTGCCGCAGCTTCCAGCTCGGCAGGCAGTCGCTGATCGGTGGGGTTCATCTCGGGGAAACGCTACATCCGCCGGAGGTTGGAGCCGGTTCGCACCTCTGAGTATGAGACCAAACCAGCGCCCGAACGCCGACGCGGGCGCCGGGCGATGATTGCGGCCGCCTACTTCCTCAATGCGTCACGAATTTCACGCAGCAGGAGCACATCCTCCGGCGGTGCGGGAGGCGCTGCAGCGGGTGCCGCGGGCTCCTGCTGCTTCATGCGATTCACGGCCTTGACCATCAAGAAGATGATGAATGCCAGGATCACGAAGTTGATCGCAACCGTGAAGAAGCTGCCATAAGCCAGCACGGCGCCTTCCTTCTTGGCGTCTGCCAGCGTGGTCGCGGCCTGCCCGGACAGGGGAATGAAGTAGTTCGCGAAATCAAGACCACCGAAGACCTTGCTGACCACCGGCATGATCACATCCGACACGAGCGAGTCGACGATCTTCCCGAAGGCGCCGCCAATGATCACGCCCACGGCGAGATCGACCACGCTGCCCTTCATCGCGAACTCTTTGAACTCTGACGCAAATCCCATGGTTTTGACTCCTGATTGTTTTGGTGGATCCCCGCTTCCGCGGCGGCGAAGGACCGCCCGCGGCCTCGCCGCACGAGTATTGCCGATCGACGTGGCGGGTCAATCCAGGGCAGTGCTGCTGGGTGTCTTCCACGGATGGCCGGTAATCAAGAGTCGCCCTTGCATCAGGACGGCGCCCGTGCGACCCACATCGCTCCGCTAGAATCTCGGGTTGTCTGAAAGTCGTCGTCAAACGCGAGGTTTTATGAGTGAGCAGCAAGTGGACAGTGGTAAGCGCACCTGGTTGATCGCATCGGGTTGTGCGGGCGCTGTGGGTGGCGTGGCTGTTGCCGTGCCGTTCGTCAGCACGTTTCAACCTTCGGAACGTGCCCGCGCCGCAGGTGCGGCGGTCGAGGTCGATATCAGTGCATTGAAGCCGGGCGAGAAGCTCACAGTCGAATGGCGTGGCAAGCCAGTGTGGATCGTCAAGCGCACGCCAGAGCAGCTCGCTGCGCTGTCCAAGGTGGATCCGCAACTCGCGGACCCGCAATCGCTGCGCAAGCCTGGCGAACTGACGCCGGAATACGCCCGCAACGAGCACCGCTCCATCAAGCCGGAAATCATGGTCGCCGTGGGCATCTGCACCCACCTTGGCTGCTCTCCATCTGACAAGTTCACTCCGGGCGCCCAGCCGTCGCTGCCCGACGACTGGGTGGGTGGATTTCTTTGCCCCTGTCACGGGTCCACTTTTGACCTGGCCGGTCGGGTCTACAAGAACAAGCCTGCTCCCGACAACCTCGAGGTGCCGCCTTACATGTACCTCTCCGATACCCGATTGCTGATCGGCGAAGACAAGAAGGCCTGATGGCCCTGCAGTAACGGCACAACAGGAGAACACACGATGGCTACTTTCAAGGAAGCACCCGCTAACGCCAACGCAGCCGAAAAGCTGTTGACGTGGGTCGACAACCGGTTTCCGGCAACCAAGCTTTACAACGAGCACCTTGCCGACTACTACGCCCCGAAGAATTTCAATTTCTGGTACTTCTTCGGCTCGCTCGCCCTGTTGGTTCTCGTGATCCAGATCGTCACCGGCATCTTCCTGGTGATGCACTACAAGCCGGATGCTGCGCTCGCCTTCGCATCGGTCGAATACATCATGCGGGACGTACCTTGGGGCTGGCTGGTGCGCTACATGCACTCGACCGGTGCCAGTGCATTCTTCGTCGTGGTTTACCTGCACATGTTCCGCGGCATGATCTACGGCAGCTACCGCAAGCCACGTGAACTCGTCTGGATCTTCGGTTGCGCCATCTTCCTGTGCCTGATGGCCGAAGCTTTCATGGGCTACCTGCTGCCGTGGGGCCAGATGAGCTACTGGGGCGCCCAGGTGATCGTGAACCTGTTCTCCGCCATCCCGTTCATCGGCCCCGACCTGTCGTTGCTGATCCGTGGCGACTACGTCGTGAGCGATGCGACGCTGAACCGCTTCTTCAGCTTCCACGTCATCGCCGTGCCTCTGGTGTTGCTCGGCCTGGTCGTGGCGCACGTGATTGCCCTCCACGAAGTGGGTTCGAACAATCCAGACGGCGTGGAGATCAAGTCCAAGATGAATGCCGCTGGCAAGCCGCTGGATGGAATTCCATTCCATCCTTACTACACGGTTCACGACGTGTTGGGGGTCAGCGTCTTCCTGTTGATCTTCTCGGCAATCATCTTCTTCGCTCCCGAGCTGGGCGGCTATTTCCTCGAATACAACAACTTCATCCCCGCTGATTCACTGAAGACCCCGCTGCACATCGCACCGGTCTGGTACTTCACGCCTTACTACTCGATCCTGCGCGCGATCACGGCCGAGATGATGTATGTGCTGATCGGATTCGTCGTGCTCGGCGCGGCCCTGGCCGTCTTCAAGGTGAAGATGGGTGCTCTGCTCAAGCTCGTGGTCGTTGCAATAGCCGCAGCCGTGGTCGCCATGATGCTGTCGATCGACGCCAAGTTCTGGGGTGTGGTCGGGATGGGGGGCGCCGTCGTGATCCTGTTCGTGCTGCCTTGGCTCGACAACAGCCTGGCGAAGTCGATCCGTTATCGCCCCGATTGGCACAAGTACGTCTTCGCCCTTTTCGTCATCAATTTCCTGATGCTCGGCTATCTCGGAACACAACCTGTGTCGCCAACCGGCGAACGTCTGTCGCAGGTCGGCACGGTGATCTATTTCGGCTTCTTCCTCTTGATGCCATGGTGGAGTCGCCTGGGTGAGTTCAAGCCCGTTCCGGATCGCGTGACATTCGCAGCCCACTGATGGTCTAGGCAGGCTTTAAAAAATGAAAAAATTCATCATCACACTGCTGCTCTCCGTTGCAGGTTTGTCGGTTGCGAATGCAAACACCGGCGGCATCGCCTGGGACAAGTTTCCGGTCGAGAAGGCGGCGGACGTCACCGCCTTGCAGAACGGCGCGCGAACCTTTGTCAACTACTGCCTGAACTGCCACAACGCTGCGTTCATGCGCTACAACCGACTGAGAGACATCGGGCTCACGGAGGATCAGATCAAGAAGAACCTGATGTTCGCGACCGACAAGGTTGGTGACGTCATGAAGGTGACGCTTGATCCCAAGAACGCCAAGGATTGGCTGGGCGCGGTTCCCCCGGACCTGACGCTGATCACCCGCTCGCGATCAGCGGCAGGGCAGGGCACGGGTGCTGACTACGTCTATACCTTCCTGCGCACCTTCTACCGTGACGAGACGAAGGCCACCGGCTGGAATAATCTTGCTTTCCCGAACATCGGGATGCCGCACATCCTGTGGGAGTGGCAGGGACAGCGCAGCGCGAAGTTCGTTGAGGAAGCCGATCCGCACGACCAGACCAAGAAGGTCCATCGGTTTGCCGGCTTCGAGCAGATCACGCCGGGAACGAAATCAGAGGCCGAATTCGATCAGGCAGTTGGCGACCTGGTGGCCTACCTGAACTGGATGGCCGAACCGGCGCAGGGCACCCGCACGCGCCTCGGTGTCTGGGTGTTGCTGTTCCTCGCGGTGTTCACGTTCATTGCATGGCGACTCAACGCAGCATTCTGGAAAGACATCAAGTGATGCTTCGCCTGCCCGGCGTCCCTGGTGGATGTCGGGCAACTGCGCAGTGGGTCAGCCCGGAACGGCGCCCCCTGCGTTTTTTCTTTCTCGATCCCTTGAGGAGCTCGCCCACATGATGGTGCTTTACTCCGGCACGACCTGCCCCTATTCACACCGCTGCCGATTCGTGCTGTTCGAGAAAGGCATGGACTTCGAGATTCGCGACGTCGACCTGTTCGCCAAGCCCGAAGACATCGCATTGATGAATCCCTACAACGAGGTACCCATCCTCGTCGAGCGCGATCTCATCCTGTACGAGTCGCACATCATCAACGAATACATCGATGAGCGCTTTCCTCATCCGCAGTTGATGCCGGGAGATCCGGTGGCCCGTGCCCGTGTCCGACTGTTCCTGCTGAATTTCGAGAAGGAACTGTTTGCACATGTGAACCTGCTGGAGTCACGCGGCGTGAAAGCCACGGACAAGCAGCTCGAGAAGGCCAGGGCACAGATTCGCGATCGCCTCACGCAACTCGCGCCGATCTTCCTGAAGAACAAGTTCATGCTCGGTGACGACTTCTCGATGCTCGACGTGGCCATCGCGCCGTTGTTGTGGCGCCTGGACTATTACGGCATCGACATGTCCAAGAATGCGGTACCGCTCCTGAAGTACGCCGAGCGCATTTTTTCGAGGCCCGCCCACATCGAAGCTCTGACGCCATCCGAAAAGGTCATGCGCAAGTGATCTTGCGTCGTTGTCACCCTCTTGACCGTTACTGATGACGCTGCCGCCCACTCCCCCCGTGCTTGGTAACAGCGGGACATCCACGCGCCCGTATCTGATCCGGGCGCTGCACGAGTGGTGCACCGACAACGGATTCACGCCCTACATTGCTGTCTTCGTCGGACCGGATGTGAAGGTGCCGATGGAGTACGTGAAGAATGGCGAGATCGTTCTGAATGTGGGCTTCGAAGCCACCACGGCGCTTGAGTTGAGCAACGAGCGTATCGAGTTCAAGGCACGCTTCGGTGGCACGTCGCGTGACATTTCCGTTCCGGTCGATCACGTCATTGCCATCTACGCGCGAGAGAACGGGCAAGGCATGGCGTTTCCGGTGCCGGCCGACGCGGCAGCGCCTGCCGGATCGGGCGGAGGACCGCGCGTTCAGCCACAGGAACCCGCCGAGCGGGTCGGCATGGTGCTGCGTCTGGCCGCAGAGGGTGACGAGCCGGCTGCTGTGCCGGCTGCTGCGCCTGCTCCGGCGGGTGATGACCCGACGCCCGAACCCCCGCCCGCAGGCGGACGACCGGCGTTGAAGCGGGTCAAGTGATGGTGGCGTTCGTGCCGACGGCACGCCGTTAAAATTTCCAGACGCCCTTGTAGCTCAGTTGGTAGAGCAGCGGTTTTGTAAACCGAAGGTCGCGGGTTCGATTCCTGCCGGGGGCACCAGATTTGCGTGATCGGCTCGGCGTGCAATGCGTCGGCTGCTGTCGGTTCTTGGCACTTCAGGCTGCCCGGACCTTGATGCGCACCGCAAGGGGTGGAAAGCCTCGTCTCAGCAACTGTTCCTCCAGCCGCGGTTGGAGGTGTCGCAATTTGGCTGCCACGTTTGCATTGGCCGCGATCAGCGTCCAGCCTTCGTCGTCAACCGGTCCCGGCGCCACATGAGCCGTGAGCCCAGGTGGTATGCAGGACTGGATGGCGGCAAAGCGTCTGGCGGATTCATCCAGGCGGCGCCGAAGCGAAGCGAGAGGATTGCTGCGCCTCAGTGCCTCTCCGAGAGTCAGGGCGTCCGGCACGGATGGGGCGGCTTTGCTCATGCTGGTTTCGAGTGTAGGTCGCGTATCCGGGGCTGCTTCGAGAGATCGGTTCGTCGCCATGCCTGACGGAGACACGATGCCCGGCGGTAAACTCAGGAGCTTTGCTGTAGCGCGCTGGCCCTTGGCCTCGCCAGCAGCGAGTGCCTCTACGGTCGAGGCCACCCGAATTCACCCTCAGCGCGCAGTGGTCGGCCTACCGGTCCGGCTGCCACGACGCCCTACCCAGTGACGCCGCATGTTGCCCAAGATACTCACCCAAATTTTCGGCAGTCGCAATGAACGGCTGCTCAAGCAGTACCGCCGCGTTGTTGTGCAGGTCAACGCGCTCGAACCGAAATTCGAGGCGCTTGATGACGCAGCGCTTGCTGCAAAGACCGTCGAGTTCCGGCAGCGGCACGTGGCCGGAGAAAGTCTCGCAGCCTTGTTGCCGGAGGCGTTTGCCGTCGTTCGCGAGGGCAGCAAGCGTTCACTGAAGATGCGTCATTTCGACGTGCAGTTGATCGGCGGCATGACGCTTCACGACGGCAAGATCGCCGAGATGCGCACCGGCGAGGGCAAGACGCTGATGGCCACGCTGCCCGTCTACCTGAATGCCATCGCCAACAAGGGCGTGCATGTGGTCACCGTCAACGACTACCTGGCCAAGCGCGATGCCGAGTGGATGGGGCGCCTCTACAACTTCCTGGGGCTGAGTGTCGGGGTCAATCTTCCGCAGATGCAGCGCGAGGAAAAGCAGGCCGCCTATGCAGCCGACGTGACCTACGGCACCAACAACGAGTTCGGCTTCGACTACCTGCGGGACAACATGGTCCAGGAGGTCAGCGATCGCGTGCAGCGGCAGTTGTCTTACGCGATCGTCGACGAGGTCGACTCGATCCTGATCGATGAGGCGCGCACGCCGCTGATCATCAGCGGCCAGGCCGAAGACCACACCGAGATGTATGTTCGCATCAATGACGTGGTGCCGAAGCTCAAGAAGCAGATCGGCGAGGCTGATCCGCGAACCGGAGAGGGCGTCATCGAGCCAGGCGACTTCACGGTCGATGAAAAGACGCATCAGGTCTACCTGACCGAGGATGGTCACGAGAACGCCGAGCGCCTCCTCAGCGAAGCCGGGCTGCTCGCCGAGGGGGCCAGCCTGTACGACGCCGCCAACATCTCGCTGATGCACCACGTGTACGCCGCGTTGCGTGCCAATCACCTCTACAACCGCGACCAGCACTACGTCGTGCAGAACGGGCAGAACGGGCCCGAAGTCGTCATCGTCGACGAGTTCACCGGCCGCCTGATGACCGGCCGCCGATGGTCCGACGGCCTGCACCAGGCGGTCGAGGCGAAGGAAGGCGTGCCGATCCAGAGCGAGAACCAGACGCTGGCATCGATCACCTTCCAGAACTACTTCCGCATGTACGGCAAGCTGTCCGGCATGACGGGTACCGCCGACACCGAAGCCTATGAGTTCCAGGAGATCTACGGCCTCGAGACGGTGGTGATTCCGCCCAATCGTCCGACCGTGCGCAAGGACGAGCTCGACCTGATCTACAAGAGCAGCCGAGAGAAATTCGAGGCCGTGATTGCCGACATCCGCGAGTGCCATGAACGCGGGCAGCCGGTGCTGGTCGGCACCACGTCGATCGAGAACTCCGAGCTGATATCGGGCCTGCTGCAGAAGGCGGGCCTGCCGCACCAGGTGTTGAACGCCAAGCAGCACGCCAGGGAAGCCGACATCGTCGCTCAAGCGGGTCGCCCGGGTGTGATCACGATTGCCACCAACATGGCTGGTCGCGGCACCGACATCGTGCTCGGGGGCAATGTCGAGAACCAGATCAAGTCGCTTCAAGCCGATCCGACTATTCCGGAGGCCGAGCAGCTGAGCCAAGCCCGGAAGCTGCATGAAGAGTGGCAGGGCCTGCACGACCGCGTGAAGGCCGAAGGGGGCCTTCGCATCATCGCGACCGAGCGTCACGAGTCGCGCCGCATCGACAACCAGCTGCGTGGTCGTTCGGGACGTCAGGGGGATCCAGGTTCTTCACGCTTCTACCTGTCGCTCGATGATTCGCTCATGCGCATCTTCGCCGGCGATCGCGTGCGTTCGATCATGGAGCGGTTGAAGATGCCCGACGGCGAGGCCATCGAGGCCGGCATCGTCACGCGCAGCATCGAGGGTGCGCAGCGCAAGGTCGAGGCGCGCAATTTCGACGTTCGCAAGCAGCTGCTCGAGTACGACGACGTCGCCAATGATCAGCGCAAGGTCATCTACCAGCAGCGCAACGAGATCCTCGAAGCCCAGAGCCTGATGGAGCAGATCGGCAGCCTGCGCCGCAGCACGATGGCCGACGTCGTGCGAACCTTCGTGCCCGCTGAAAGCCTGGAGGAGCAGTGGGATCTCGACGCGTTGGAGAAGGTGCTGCGCGAGGAGTGGCAACTCGAGCTGCCGTTGAAGGCCGAGGTCGAGGCCAGCGCGTCGATCACGGACGACGACATCGTGGAGCGCGTCGCGAAGGCGGCCGATCAGCTGTTCGATGCCAAGGTCGAGATGGTCGGTGTCGACCAGTTCACGCCGTTCATCCGGATGATCTTCCTGCAATCGATCGACCAGCACTGGCGCGAGCACCTGGCGGCGCTCGACTACCTGCGCCAGGGCATCCACCTTCGCGGCTATGCGCAGAAGAACCCGAAACAGGAATACAAGCGCGAGGCCTTTGAGCTGTTCAGCCAGCTGCTGGACGTGATCAAGATGGACGTCACGCGCACCTTGATGGCGGTGCGCATTCGTTCGGCCGAGGAAGTGGCCCAGGCCGCCGAGGAAATCGAGCAACGCGCAGAGCGCATCGCCAACGTCACCTACACCCACCCCAACGAGGACGGCAGCTTGTCGACCGAATCGCAGCAGGGCATGACCGATCCCGCCATGCAGGTGGCACAGGAGATGGGCGAGCGCGCTGAGGCCCCTGCCAGCTTTGCTCGGGCAGGGCGCAACGATCCTTGCCCATGTGGCAGCGGCAAGAAATTCAAGCTGTGCCACGGCAAACTGGCTTGAGGTATCCAACATGCCTGTCAACCTGAAAGCGCCGAATCCCCAAGACCTGAAGCCCGTGCCTGGCGTGCGGCTCGGCACCGCAATGGCCGGGGTGCGCAAGGCCAACCGGCGCGACGTGCTCGTCGTCACGCTGGCCGAAGGTTCGCAGGTGGCGGGTGTGTTCACCAGCAACCGCTTCTGCGCTGCGCCGGTGCAGGTGTGCCGTCAGCATCTGGCGGTCGACCGCCGTGCAGCAGCGGGTATCCGGGCGCTGCTCGTCAACACCGGCAACGCCAATGCCGGCACAGGCGAAGATGGTCTGGCCCGTGCGCGGTCGACCTGTGTCGCGCTGTCTGGCCGCCTCGGCCTGCAGCCCGATCAGGTGCTTCCGTTCTCCACAGGCGTGATCATGGAAACGCTGCCGAACGACCGCATCGAAGCAGGTCTACCCGCCGCGCTCGCCGATCTGGATGCGGACCACTGGGCCGCTGCGGCTGAAGCCATCATGACCACCGACACGCTGCCGAAGGCGGCTTCGGTTCAGGTCCAGATCGGCGGCAGGACGATCACGGTCACCGGTATCAGCAAGGGTGCCGGGATGATTCGCCCGAACATGGCAACGATGCTGGGTTTCGTCGCGACCGATGCGGTGCTGGCGCCCGGGCTGCTGGACACCTTGGTGCGCGAAGCCGCCGACCGTTCGTTCAACCGCATCACGATCGATGGTGATACCTCGACCAACGATTCCTTCTTGCTGATTGCCACGCAGCAGGGCGGCCACCCGCCGATCACGCAACTCGACAGTGGCGACGGAGCCGTGCTTCGTGAAGCCGTGATCGCAGTGTCCACGACGCTGGCGCAGGCCATCGTGCGCGATGGCGAGGGCGCGACGAAGTTCATCGCGGTGCAGGTCGACGGCGGTGC
>Ga0073904_10000433_pt1 | contig 29661 bp, 24 predicted proteins | sample KloWWTrecipitate_FD_66668 | JGI IMG/M metagenome (GOLD analysis project Ga0073904, IMG submission 66668) | Active sludge microbial communities from Klosterneuburg, Austria, studying microevolution and ecology of nitrifiers - Klosterneuburg... | ecosystem: Engineered > WWTP > Aerobic digester >... | reverse complement strand
GGGCCAACGGGCATCGTGCTGCCCGATGCTAACGTTATCGTCAACCCCAACCAGCCCGGCTGCAACTTTGCCAGCAAATCAATTGCGGGCGTGGGTGTCATGTTTTATGTGTTGTTGGCGCTGCGCACCGAGTTGCGCGCGCGTGGCGTGTTTGATCAGGCCAGCCAACCGAAGCTCGATACCCTGCTGCCCCTGGTGGCACTGGGCACGGTCGCCGATGTGGTCAAGCTCGACGCCAACAACCGTCGCTTGGTGGCCCAAGGGTTAAAAAGGGTTCGAGCCCTCGCCATGCCATGTGGTATCGCTAGTCTTTTCATAGCATCCGGGCGTTCTGCCGTTGCCGCCACCACATTTGACTTTGGCTTTGCCCTGGGGCCACGCATCAATGCGGCCGGCCGCTTGAGCGATATGACACTGGGCATTGAATGCCTGCTCACCGATGACCCGGCCCGCGCCGACGAGTTGGCCAAGACCCTGGACGGCATCAACCGCGAGCGCCGTGCCATTGAGGGCGACATGCGTGAGCAGGCTCTGCTGGCCGCCGAATCCCTGTTTGATGAGGGTGACGAACCGCCGCCCGCCATCTGTGTGTTCGACCCGGACTTCCATGAAGGCGTGGTGGGCATTGTGGCCAGCCGCATCAAGGACAAGCTGCACCGCCCAGCCTTTGTGTTTGCCACCAGCGGCGCGCCCGGCAAGGAGCATGAGCTAAAAGGGTCGGGCCGCTCCATCCCCGGCTTTCACCTGCGCGACGCGCTGGACCTGGTGGCCAAACGCCACCCCGGCGTGCTGCTGCGCTTTGGCGGGCACGCCATGGCGGCGGGTTGCACCATCACCGAAGACGGCCTGGACACCTTCGAGCAAGCATTGATCGAAGTGGCACAGGAATGGCTGGACGCCGCCACGCTAACCCGCCGGCTGGAAACCGACGGCCCACTGGAGCCCGAATACCGGCGGGTAGACCTGGTGGACACCTTACACAAAGAGGTCTGGGGCCAGGGGTTTGCGGCACCTACCTTCAGCGAAGAGGTGGAGGTGTTGTCGCAGCGCCTGGTAGGTGAAAAGCACCTGGCACTCAAGCTGAAGCACCGTGGTCAGCCCGTAGACGGCATCTGGTTTAGCCATACCGAACCACTGCCAGCCAAAGTGGTACTGGCCTTTCGGCTGGACGCTGACGAGTGGAACGGCATGCGCCGCGTGCGCTTTTTGGTGGAGGGTGCGCAGGTTTAGCGGGTCAGCCATGCCATACTGAAAGTGATCCAATACCGTGTCAGCCCCCTGTAGCCATAGCGGGTAACACTCTGAACATCGTCTTTTACTACCCAAGGAGTCCCCCATGTCCCGTGAAGTTGTTGTCGTAAGCGCTGTGCGCACTGCCATTGGTACCTTTGGCGGAAGCCTCAAGGACATTCCGCCCACCGAACTGGCGGCCCAGGTAGTGCGCGAATCTTTGGCCCGCGCCGAGGTCGAGGGCCGGGATGTGGGCCACGTGGTGTTCGGCCATGTGGTCAACACCGAACCCAAAGACATGTACTTGTCGCGCGTGGCCGCCATCAACGGCGGTTGCGCCGAGGGCACGCCCGCCTTCAACGTGAACCGCCTGTGCGGCTCGGGCCTGCAGGCCATCATCTCGGCCAGCCAGAGCATTTTGCTGGGCGACACCGATGTGGCCATTGGCGGTGGTGCTGAAAACATGAGCCGCGCCCCATTTGCCAGCCTGAACATGCGCTGGGGCGCCCGCATGGGCGACACCAAGATGATCGACATGATGATCGGCGCGCTGCACGACCCGTTTCACACCATTCACATGGGCGTAACCGCCGAGAACATTGCCGCCAAGTGGGGCATCAGCCGTGAAGAGCAAGACGCACTGGCCGTGCAGAGCCACAACCGTGCCCAGCGGGCCACAGAAGCCGGCTATTTCAAAGAGCAGATCATGCCGGTCATGCTCAAGAGCAAAAAGGGCGACGTCGCCTACGCGGTGGATGAACACTTCCGCCCCAATTGCACCATGGCCGACATGGCCAAACTCAAGCCGGCGTTCCTAAAAGAAAACGGCACAGTAACGGCCGGTAACGCTTCTGGCATCAACGACGCCGCTGCTGCCGTGGTGCTGATGGAAGCTGGCGCTGCCAAAGCCCGTGGCGCCAAACCGCTGGCCCGCCTGGTGGCTTACGCCCACGCCGGTGTGGACCCCAAGTACATGGGCATTGGCCCGGTTCCGGCTACCCAGGCCGCACTCAAAAAAGCGGGCCTGACCGTGAACGACCTGGACGTAATCGAGGCCAATGAAGCCTTTGCAGCCCAGGCCTGCGCCGTGAGCCATGATCTGGGGCTGGACCCAGCCAAGGTCAACCCCAATGGGTCGGGCATTTCGCTGGGCCACCCCATTGGCGCTACCGGCGCGCTGATCACCGTGAAGGCGCTGTACGAGTTACAGCGCATCCAGGGTCGCTATGCGTTGGTGACTATGTGCATTGGCGGCGGACAGGGTATTGCCGCAATTTATGAACGTATGTAAAGTTCGTTCATCCGGAGATCGCTTCATTTTTTATAGCACCCCATGACCTTTTGACGAGGGCTTGGGGCGCTTTGGAGACCCAGTTGCTACCCGCCTACATCACCCACGCCGACTGCTCCCTTCACGAGATGGGGCCCCAACACCCGGAGTGTCCAGAGCGGCTGGCCGCCATCAACGACATGTTGTTAATCAAGGGCCTGCTGGACTACATGCACCCTTACTACGCGCCGCTGGCCACGCCTGAGCAGTTGTCCCATGCCCATTCGTCGCTGTATGTGGCAGAGCTAATCGACGCATCGCCCACCGAGGGCTACCACCGCGTGGACCCCGACACCGAAATGAATCCTTTCACCATACCAGCAGCACTGCGCGCAGCGGGTGCCGTGGTGCTGGCGACTGATTTGGTGATGTCGGGTGAAGCGCCAACGGCCTTCTGCAGCGTACGTCCACCCGGCCACCATGCCGAGCGCAGCACCGCCATGGGGTTCTGCTTCTTCAACAACATCGCGGTGGGCATACGCCATGCACTGACCGAGCACGGCATCCAGCGCGTGGCGTTGATCGACTTTGACGTGCACCATGGCAACGGCAGCGAAGACATTTTCCGGGGCGATGACCGTGTATTGATGTGTTCCATTTTTGAGCAGGGCATTTACCCGTTCACTGGCGAAAACGCTGTCGGCCCCAACATGCTCAATGTGGGGCTGCCTTCACGCTCGGGCGGCGAAGCGTTCCGAACTGCCGTGACCGAGCGCTGGCTGCCAGCGTTGGAGGCCTTTGCGCCCGAGTTGATCTACATCTCGGCCGGCTTCGACGGACACCGCGAGGACGACATGGGCAACCTTGGCCTGGTGGAAGCCGACTACGCCTGGGTTACCCAACAACTGATGGCGGTGGCCCAACGCCACTGCAAGGGCCGCATCATCTCGTGCCTGGAAGGTGGTTATGTGCTGAGCCCGTTGGCACGCAGCGTGGCCGCTCACGTCAAGGTGCTCATTGGCGCCGACTAAAGAAATTCTATGGACAAACACTACCTCACCCCCCTCTTTAACCCTGCCTCTGTGGTCGTATTCGCCGGCAAGGTTGACGACCCCACAACGCAAACGCCCCAGGCAGTGGCTTTGCTGGAAGCCTTGCACGCGCAGCGCTTCACCGGCACGCTGCACTATCTGGACATCCACACCAGCGGTACGCTGGCCGACCTGGCCCAGGCACGTGCCGATCTGGCCATCATCGCCCTGCCCCCAGGCGATGTAGCTGCGGCACTGGAACTGTCCGGTCGCATGGCCTGCCGCGCCGCCCTGGTGATTTCCAGTGGAATCACGGCCGAACAATCCACCGAACTCAAAAAAATCGCACGCCGCGAGGGCATCCACCTGCTGGGGCCCAATTCGCTGGGGCTGCAGCGGCCACAATTGCAACTCAATGCCTCCGCTGCCGGTCCGCTGGCCAACCCCGGCACATTGGCACTGGTGTGCCAGTCCGGTGCACTGACATCCTCCATGCTGGACTGGGCACGCAGCAACGGCGTCGGCTTTTCATCGGTGGTGTCACTGGGGCCACATACATCGGTGGACATAGCCCAGACGCTGGATTTTCTGGCCAATGACGCGCAGACCCACAGCATCGTGATGTACATGGAGGGCATCTCCAGTGCCCGGCGCTTCATGAGCGCCCTGCGTTCGGCTGCCAATGCCAAGCCGGTGGTGGTGCTCAAGGCAGGGCGCAAGGCAGCGGGCACCGAAGCGGCACAAACCCACAGTGGCGCCATTGTCGGCAGCGATGATGTGTTTGACGCAGCGCTGCGCCGCGCCGGTGCGGTGCGGGTGCGCTCCTTCGTGGCGCTGTTCTCGGCCGCCAAGTGCCTGGCCTCGCGCTATCGACCCGTGGGCAAGCGCCTGTCAATCGTTACCAACGGTGGTGGCCCCGGCGTACTGGCAGCCGACTGGGTGAACGAAATTTCTCTGCAACTGGGCAAACTCTCCAGCGAATCCATCGCGGTCCTCCAGCCGCTGCTACCGCCCCTGGCCTCCCTGACCGATCTGATCGACCTGTCAGAAGACGCTGGCCCAGAACACTTCAAGGCCGCCATTGCCGCAGCAGCAAAAGATCGCCAAGTCGATGGTATTTTGGCCATCTATTCCCCCAAGGCCGGCGGGGATGCGACCGCAGTCGCCACGGCACTGGCAGAAGCCAAACGTAACGTAGGCATACCCCTGCTGTCATGCTGGATGGGAGACGCCTCGGTTGGCGCAGCACGCGGCATTCTCAAAGAAGCCGCTATCCCCAGTTTTCGCACGCCAGAGGCGGCAGTGGGTGCCTTTGGCAATCTGGCGGCCTTCTACCAGAACCAGTTGCTGTTGCAACAGACGCCACCGCCGCTATCCACACTCAACAAGCCCGACATCGAAGGCGCCCGCTTGGTCATTGAAGGCGTGCTGGCCGAACGGCGCAAGGTGCTGACCGAGATGGAGTCCAAGACCCTGCTGTCAGCCTTCCACATTCCAGTCACCACCACCATGCTGGCCCGCAGCGCCAACGAAGCCATGATGATTGCCACCCAACTCGGATTTCCGGTGGCACTGAAGATTGACTCGCCCGATATCAGCCACAAGTCGGACGTGCAGGGCGTGGTCCTCAACATCAACAACGCCACCGGCGTGCGTGACGCCTACAACGACATGATGCAAACGGTAGCCCGCCTGCAGCCCCAGGCGCGCATCAACGGCGTTACGGTGCAAAACATGGCCAGTGCCAAGCGCGGCCGCGAAATCTACATTGGCCTGGTCACCGATGACCCGTTCGGCCCGGTAATTGCCTTTGGTGCCGGTGGAACCATGATTGAACTCATCAACGACCGCGCCATGGAGTTACCGCCGCTCAACCAATTTTTGGCACGCCGCCTGATCGAGCGTTCCCGCGTGGCCGAGACTCTGGGTGAATGGCGTGGCAGCAATGCCGTCAACATGGATGCACTCGAACAGGTGCTGCTGCGCGTATCCGAGATGGTGTGCGAACTACCCCAGTTGCGCGAGATGGATATCAACCCCTTTATCGTGGACGAACACGGAGCCGTAGCGGTGGACGCCCGCATCGTTATCGACCATGCCACGCAGACCGCCAGCAGCGGCAACAGCAGCTACAACCACCTCGCCATACTGCCCTACCCGGCACGCTTTGAGCAGGTGTGGCCACTGCGCGGTGGCGGAGAGTATTCAGTGCGGCCAATCCGCCCGGACGATGCCAAAATGCTGCAGGACTTGGTGCACAGCCTATCGCCCGAGAGCCGCTACTTCCGATTTGTGTCTTCCATCAGCGAGTTGCCAGCGACCATGCTGGCTCGCTTCACACTGATTGACTACGACCGCGAAATGGCCCTGGTCGCAGTGGTCAAGGAACGCACGGCAAGTGCCGATGGCAAGATGACCGAGACCGAACGCATCGTGGGCGTGTCGCGCTACATCACCAACCCCGACAAGGCCAGTTGCGAATTCGCGCTGGTGGTGGCCGACGACTTCAGCGGCAAAGGGCTGGGTTCGCGCCTGATGCTCAGCATCATGGATGTGGCCCGCGAGAAAGGCCTGTCCGAGATTGACGGCCTGGTGCTGGCCAACAACCCCAGCATGCTCAAGCTCATGCGCAGCCTGGGGTTTTCGATCAAGACCTTCGCGGAAGATGCGGATTTCAAACTCGTCACGCACGCGCTGTGAGTTGCACCCGGACTCTATTTGATCAGTCTTCCCTGGCTCCCGATGATCGTGATGTCGACCGAGGGTTCCGCTTTGTGCAGTACCGGTGAGTAATTCAGCACATAGTCGCCCAAGTCATAGCGTCCCAGCGATTCAAGCGCCGCCAATACCTTTTCTTTGGTAGGTTTAGGTCCGGCATGGCGTATCGCAGTCACCAGCACTTTGGCGGCCATATACCCTTCCAGCCCGGCAAACGAAGGCGTCAGCGCGGGTCCGCCTTTCTTCAACGCGTCCCGGTACTCAACCACAATTTTTCGGGCAACGTTGTAGGGGTAGGGAACCGACTGGGAGAAGACCATGCCGCGTGCATCTTCTTCTCCAATTTGCTTGATTAGCGTCTGCCAATTGTTGATGCTGAAGGTGTACCGGGTTACACCGCGGCCCAGAGTTTGAAGCATTTGCCGCATGGCAATCGGAAAGGTCGGGCCAACCGCGAACGTGAAGACCGCGTCGGGGTGCAAAGCGCCCAGCTTGGTCATCGCTTCTTTCATAAGACGGGCTTGCACTTCAGGTGCCGGGTCAATATCAAACCCCACTGCGCCTACATAGTCCAAGCCGGCAGCTTTGACAATTTTTTCAAACACGGGTGCAAACAAGGGGCCCTGTGACGTGTTGTAATAAAAATAAGCCACCCGCTTTTGACCGATGATGGTCATCTGGCGCGCCAAAGCGGCGACCTCATCATCGTAGGAAGAGCGGATGGGAAAAACATTGGGAGAAGCCAGTACTTGCACGTCCCCGAACGGTGCAACCAACGCAATGCCCGCCTCTTTCAAGACCCCTGATTTGTTCAGCGCCAACGTGCCAGGCGTGCCCTGCGGCAGAACAATCGCCAGCACCTTGTCTTCGTCGATCAACTGTTGCGCACGCTCGACAACCAATTTTGGGTTGAACTCGTCATCACGGAAAATAACCCGCAGCGGCTCACCATTGATGCCACCGGCATCATTGACCTTCTTCACGTACAGATCGAATCCCTCTGCCGATGAGATCGTGGTCGGGGCCCCAATCGGGTTTTTCAGCGTACCCAACCGTCCAATCAGCAACTCAGCCTGCGCGGTACCGCACACTGAGAAAATGCTGATCAGGCCAAGACCAATGACTTTGATAATTTGTCGCATCGAAATCTTTCAATAGTAGTGCGTCAGTCAGTGCTGACGGTGAGTTCGGGCTCGGGAAGCTTATCAGTTACACGCGGATTAAAGGGTAGTTTTTGTAACGAAAGTTTGATCAAAAATAGATTTATATCAAACAAGTTAACACTAAACGCCCACAATCTGGTTGCGCCCTTGATGCTTGGCCTGGTACAGGGCCTCATCGGCCTGCTTGACCAGTGACTGTGCATTCAGGCCGAACCGCAACTGCGCAATGCCACAGGAAAAAGTGCAGGCAAACGAGGTGCGGTTGACCGGGTGGCGGAACTCCGAGAAATCGATGCGAATACGGTCCAGCAACTGGTGCGCGCGCTCGGCATCGGCCTGGGGAAGTATCACCAGAAACTCCTCGCCGCCGTAACGGCCTACGGCATCGGTCTTGCGCAGGCGTTGCTTGAGCAGCCAAGCCATGCTGCGGATCACCTGGTCGCCCATCGGGTGTCCATAGGTGTCATTGACCTTCTTGAAGTGGTCGATGTCGATCATGGCCACACACAAGGGTGTTTGCTCGGCCTTTGCCGTGGTGACGGCCGCATCCACCCTTTGCTTGGATGTCGTATGGTTTAGCAACCCGGTGAGGCTGTCCAGAAACATGGAACGCCGCAGAATGCGGTAGCGCTCGATCTTGCTTCTTACCACTGCATTCAAGATGACAGGGTTGAAGGGCTTGGTCAGAAAATGGTCTCCGCCCAGGCGCAAGGCATCCACCTGCAAGGCAATGCTGGTGTCGGCCGAGAGGTACACCACCGGGGTGGACAGAAATTCTTCGTGCTGGCGGATAACGCGCGTCACCTCCACACCCGTGCAGCCCGGCATGTACATGTCCATCAGCACCAGATCGGGCTGAAATTTGGCCAAGGTGGTGAGCACTTCCTGCGGTTTGGAAATCGCCATGGATTCAACGCCGGACTCCTTGAGCGTGCGCTGGATCAGCGTGCTGGCGGTCTTGGAATCCTCCACCACCAACACACGGTAGGGCGGCTCTTCCTCGCTGCCGCAAAGCTTGACAATGCGGGCCATGATGGTTGACTGCGTCGTACCAACCGGGAAGCAAAAATCGCAGCCCACACGCAGAGCCAGTTTGAGGCTCTCAAACTCCGGCGGTAGTTGAAGACCAATGATGCTGCTGGCAGAGAAGCGGCTGCGCAGGGCCTGCACCCGCACAATGAAAGCCGTGGACTCCAGACCCTTGGCGTCCACCAGCACTATGGTCGGGTCCTGGGTGGGCTTCTGATCGTAGTGGGCGCCACACACCTCAACCTGGATGTTGAAATAGCCCGCTTGCGTAACCACTTCTTTCCAGCTACTGGGTACAGACGTCAACAACCAGATTTTCTTCACCGGGAGCAAGTCAGTGATGACCTCGGCATCCTGGTGCAGACGGCGCTCCGGGTTGGCGTCGGTGTTTTCATCCAAGAAGGACGTAATGCGCGCACTGAATTCGGTAATCTGGCTGTTCAGGTCGTCCATGGGCGCATCGACTATGGGATCGCTGTTCCATCGGTCAAACTGCGACAACACCTGTTGCTCCACCGCCCGGGCAAGCTGATGCAAACCAGGCAAACCTTTAGCGTCCAAAAATTCCGTAAAGCTGGAAACGGCCACCGCAAACTCCACAAACCCGTCAAGGCCGGGATGTGACTTGCATGCGTGCCATTTGGAAAGAAATTCGTCGCTTTTTCTTTTTAGCTCAGCGGGCGAGCAGGACATATAACTCCTAGTGACCGGTGAACCCGGTTCTATAGTGCATTTTAGTCCGGCTATCTCTAAGCTAAGCTTCGTCTTGAAAGCGTCCAGAACGCAGGGTAACTACCAAGGTGTCACGGTGTCCACCCTGCGCCACAGGCTGAATGGGTGTGGATTCATGGATCACCCGCGCATCGTCCAGCAACAACACTGACCACGGCTCGGACAACGTAAAGCGCTGACCATTTGGGCCATCTGCCTCAAACACCCGTGTCTCGCCACCCTTGATGCCCTGGCGGTCCACCAGGAACACCGCTACCAAATCGACACCATCGCGGTGCGCGCCTTCGGGTGTGGGCCGGCCAATGCCGTCGGTGGTATCAATACGGAACTGATGTGCCTCCACATACCAGGGTTGTGCACCTTTCAGGTGGGAGCACAACTGTGCCAGCGCGCACAACAGCTGCGACCAGGCCGGCAACGCAGTGGTGGTGGTTGCCACCGGTTCAAACCAGCGCTGCATTCCACCATGCAATGCGTTGTATTCCAGCGGTTGCCAGTGGGCGCGGTGGGGCACCGCCTGCACATCGTCTCCTTGAACAATGTAACTGGCATGCCGCCGGCGCCGGTAGCGTCCACCGTCTTTCAGGTATTGGTCCGCTGGCAGATCGTTCCAACTGGAAACCAAGGCCTGCAGGTCGGTTGCCGTAGTGTGCGCAAGCGCGTGAACGGACTGGGCACCGAGCACGGCATAGCCTTGCCGTTGCAGGGTAACTACAGCCGCATCAAGGCCCACGCTCGGGGGAGAAAATAGCTTGTTTGTCATGCCCTGTAGCTTAAAGGCAGGCGGCCTGCTCACCACTACAGCGCCTTGCGCCCCAGCAGGCCACCAATACGACGCACAAGCCACTTGGGCGTGCCGCGCGAGGCCAGCATGGCCGCCTGGTTGACAGCGCCCGGCACGCAAATGGCGACTCCTTTCATGCAGGCCTCAAAGGCTTGGATAGCAACGGCTTCCACATCACCCACCAGAAAGCTGGGCAACTGTCCAATCTTGACATTCGCCCCTGCAGCCTGGGTCAGCATTTGGGTAGCTGTGATGCCAGGGCACAGGGCGGTTACGGTCACACCGGTTCCGCGCAACTCTTCGGCCAATGACTCGGACAAAGACAGCACGTAGGCCTTACTGGCCGCATAACTGGCCAGAGTTGGAACGGGCTGAAAAGCCGCTATCGAGGCCACATTGAGCACCCGCCCACTGCCCCGCTGCACCATTTCCGGAACAAAGGCACCCAGCATGGCAGTAAGGCCCGAGATGTTGATGTCAATGATGGCCTGGTGCTTCTCCGGAGCAATGGCGGTGAACGCACCCTGCTCCAGAACGCCCGCGCAATTGACCAACACATCCACCCGGCAGCGTTTACGCTGCAGGTCAGCGTGCAAGTACGCCACAGCGCCGGGTTGTGACAAATCGGCTGGTTGCACGCGCACGGTAACGCCGTGCTTGGCCGCCAGGGTTTGCGACAAGTCCCGGAGCTTGCCCTCGCTACGGGCCACCAAAACCAGATCCATCTTGGCCGTGGCAAAGCAATGGGCCAGCGCCTCACCAATGCCCGATGAGGCACCAGTGATCAGGGCAGTTTGTCGGGTGGAAGGCTTAGAGGTGGAGGGATGGGTCATGGTGTGCTCGCTATATTGAAGTTGGCTACAAAGGATGTTTAGTGTTGTGCCGGCTCTAACTGTAGTGTCATGCCCGCCACGCGCAGACGCTGTACCAGCACGTCACCCAGCGCGCTGGCGGGTGTGAGCAGGCCGCCGTATTGGCGCCCACCCGGCAATTCATCCAGCTGCAGGGCCAGCGCCAGAGCCGATTCGCACAGCATCTTGGTCGTGGCGCGGTTGCCCGGATCACCCTGGTCGGCAATCATGCCGCGCACCGTCTTACCGCTGGCGCTGTGACCCACCCATTGGCAGCGAAACGATCCGCCATCCATGCTGGCCTCCGACGGTCCGGCACCCGGTGGCGGCGCCAGCTTTTGTGCCAGATTGCGCACAGGCGCCAACCGCAGGGCCGCTTGAGACGTGAACGAGCCTGCACTCAGGCTGGCGGCGGCCATCGCAGCGACCGGACCACGCCCCAGCCGCAGATACTCCTGGTAGGCATAACCTTGGGCATACCCCAGCAATGCTGCGCTGCGGCGCACCACCCGGGTGTTGATAGGACCCATCATGAACGGTGCCAGCCAGGCCGAGAAGTCGGTATCAAAGCGTGGCGCAATCGGGTCGGCATGGGCCTGCGCATCAGTTGGGCGTGTGCCTTCAGGATTGAGCAAAAAGGGATCGGCCATGGCTTTAGTCTGCCCCGAGGCCAGCATATTGAACAGCGAGGCCAGCGTGCCGCCGTTGAAGCCACCGCGAATACTGAATGCGGCCTTGACCTGGGTGCAGACCTCACCATGACGATCTTGCATCGCCTGGTTGGCCAGGTAGGCGCTCAGGTCAGAGGGAATGGAGTCAAAGCCGCAAAAGGGAATGATGCGCGCACCCGTGCGCTGGGCCGCGTCGTGGTGCTGATCAATCAGGCCCTTCACCCAAGGCGTCTCGCCAGTGATGTCCACATAGTGCGTGCCGTGGCGCACGCAGGCCGCCACCAGTTCGCTACCGTACAGTGCAAACGGGCCAGCAGTGCTCAGCACCACGCGCGCGTTGCGGGCCAGCGCATCCATGGCGTCGCGGTCATGGGCCTCTGCCACCACCACACCCACTTTAGGGGCGCCACAGTCCTTGCGCACTGCGTTCAGTTTGGTAGCACTGCGCCCGGCAATCGCCCATTGCAGCCCCAAGGACTTAACCTGCAGATGGCGTGCAAAGTAGGCCACCGTCTGGCGCCCGACAAAACCACTGGCGCCGTACAGAACGACGTCATACGGCCGGTTGTTGGCAACTTTCAAGGGCATGGCGAGTTCCTGTCGATCATTGGTGGTTTTAGCTGTCACGCAGGATACGCCAACTTCGCCGCTGTCACAGTACCATGCGCGCTCATTCACCAGGAGTCCGCACCCATGTCCCTCGCCAACCTCGTCAACCACCAGATCCGCCTTGCCGCCCGCCCCGTTGGCCTACCCAAGTCCACCGACTGGAACCATACCACCGAAGCCGTGGCCGAACCGTCTGAAGGCGGCGTGACGCTGAAAACCCTGGCCCTGAGCCTGGACCCCGCCATGCGCGGCTGGATGAACGAAGGCAAGAGCTACATCCCGCCGGTGGGCATAGGAGAAGTCATGCGGGCCGGTGGCGTGGGCAAGGTGATTGCGTCCAAAAACGACAAGTTCGCGGTGGGCGACTATGTGAGCGCGGGCTTTGGCGTGCAGGAATACATCACCATCGCGGCAGATGAAATCAAACGCAACGGCCTCGTCAAAATCGACCTGCGCGCGGGCAGCCTGACCCAGTGGCTCAACGTGCTGGGCATGCCCGGCATGACCGGCTACTTTGGCCTGATGGACGTGGGCATGCCCAAAGCGGGCGAGACGGTCGTGGTGTCGGGTGCGGCTGGTGCTGTCGGCCAGACCGTGGGCCAGCTCGCCAAGCTCAAAGGCTGCCGCGTGGTGGGCATTGCCGGTGGCGCGGCCAAGTGCGACTGGGTGGTGAAAGAACTAGGCTTTGATGCCTGCATTGACTACAAGGCTGGCCCTGGCGCCGTACGTGCCGGCCTTAAAGAGCACTGCCCCAAGGGCGTGGACATTTACTTTGACAACGTGGGCGGCGAGATTCTGGACGATGTGCTGGCCAAGATCACCCGTGGTGCGCGCATCATCATCTGCGGCGCCATCAGCCAGTACAACAACACCACGGCCGTGCAAGGCCCCAAGAACTACCTGAGCCTGTTGGTGAACCGCGCCCGCATGGAAGGCATTGTGGTGTTCGACTACGCCGACCGCTACCACTTGGCCGTGGCAGAGATGGCGGGCTACCTGAAGGAAGGCCGCATGAAGAGCAAGGAGGACGTGGTGGTGGGCCTGCAGACGTTCCCTGAAACGCTGCTCAAGCTGTTCAACGGCGAGAACTTCGGCAAGCTGGTGTTGGAAGTGGCCAAGGACTGAAAGAAGCGCTGACGAAAATATGTAATTAGCTATTTCTTTGATAGCTACTTACGTATATTCCACGAGGGCTGGAGGCCTAAAATACCACTAACTACTCCAGCAGCGCCGCATACACCAGGTTCCTAAACAGCGGCCGGTAGTAGTCCCGCTGGTTGGGTGCCTGCAGCATCATCAACGCGAAGAAATCCTTGGCTGGGTCCACGAAGAACGTCGTGCCCGCTATGCCGCCCCAAAAATACAAGCCCTTGGAGCCCGCCTGTGCGGCGATGCCCTCCTCCAGCCGCACCGCAAAGCCCAGGCCGAAACCGTGGCCAGGTGGCAGCAGTTCGCCGGAACGCCCTGCGCGGTGCACGCCGATTGACCCCAGGTGGTCGGACGTCATGTAGCGTACGGTGGCTGGGCTGAGAATGCGTTGGCCATCCAACTCGCCACCATTTAGCAAGCATTGCAAGAAGCGTGCGTAGTCAGCAGATGTGGATGCCAGCCCTGCCCCACCGGCCTCCATGGCCACTGGCTTGCGCAAATCGATCAAGCGGGGGGTGATGCCGCCGTCTGGGTCTTTCTCAAACGGCTCCGCGATGCGGTGGTGTTTGTCAGGCGGCACCACAAAACTGGTGTCGACCATGCCCAGCGGGCCCAGGATGTTGCCGTGCAAAAACTCGCCCAGGGGTTGGCCACTAACCAGCTCCACCAAAGCGCCCAGCAGATCGGTGGCACGGCTGTATTCCCACACTGTGCCCGGCTCGAACATCAGGGGGATAGCGGCCAGCGCTTGGGAAAATTCGCGGTTGGTGCGCCCACGTGAGGCCAGCTGGGCCTGGGCATATTGGCGTTGGATGGGTTCGCTACCCAAAATCTCGTAGGTCAGCCCGGCGGTGTGACGCAGCAGGTCTTGCACGGTGGGCGCGTGGCGCGGTCGGTGCTGCACTGCGCGGCCGTGGATGGCGGTGGTGAGCTTGACGTCTTCAAACTCGGGCAAATACTGGGCCACTGGGTCGCTCAGCAAGAGCTGGCCGCGCTCCATGAGCATCATCACGGCCACCGAGACGATGGGTTTGGTCATGGAGTAGATGCGAAAGATCGAATCCTGCGCCATGGGCACACCGTTGGCCGGGTCTTGTTGGCCCACGGTTTCGTGCAGCAGCACCTGGCCGTGGCGCGCAATGAGAGCCACCGCGCCTGGCAGGCGGGCCCGGGCGACTTCGGCCTGCAAGACCTCGACCAGGTTGCGGGTGCGCTGGGGGCAAAAGCCCAGGTCTTTAGCCGATCCCAGGGGGAGATGCTGGGCTGTGGTCACGAGCAGGCCCCGGTTTGACCATAGCGTGCACGCGCCAGGGCCGCACCTTGCGCCAGCGCTTCCAATTTTTTAAGCGCCACCTCGCGACTCATGGGCGCCAGACCGCAGTTGGTGCAGGGGAACAAGCGGTCCCTGGGCACATGTTGCAAGGCCATGCCGATGGTGTCGGCAATTTGCTCCGGGGTTTCGATCACGTCGCTGGCCACGTCGATTACGCCCACCATCACGTCCTTGCCTTTGAGCAAGTCCATCATCTCGGGCGGCACGTGGGAGTGGTAGCACTCCAGGCTGACCTGCTGGATAGAGCTGGCAGCCAGTGCGGGGAACACCTGCGCATACTGGCGCCAATCCTGACCCAGGGTTTCTTTCCAATCGGTATTGGCCTTGATCCCATAGCCGTAGCAAATGTGCACGGCAGTGGTGCAGGTCAATCCTTTGACGGCGATCTCCAATGCCTTGACGCCCCAGTCTGCCGCATCTTTCATATAGACGTTAAAAGCGGGTTCATCGAACTGGATGATGTCCACCCCATCGGCCTGCAAGGCCAGCGCTTCCTGGTTGAGCAATTCGGCAAAAGCAAAGGCCAAGGTCTTGCGGTCACCGTAGTAGTTGTCAGCCACGGTGTCCACAATGGTCAGCGGGCCGGGCAAGGTGAATTTAAGCTTTCTCTGGGTGTGGGCGCGGGCAAGCTGTGCCTCAAACGCATGCACCCGACCCTTCAAACGCAAGGGAGCCACGACCTGGGGCACCATGGCCTTGTAGCGGTCGTTGCGGATGCCCATCTCGACCTTGTGCGCAAAGTCGATGCCCTCGACCTGCTCAAGAAAGCCATGCACAAAGTGCTGGCGCGATTGTTCGCCGTCGCCCACGATGTCCAGCCCCGCATCCTCCTGCGCCTTGATCCACAACAACGTGGCGTCGGCCTTGGCCTGTTGCAGCTCGGCTCCGGCCAGCTTCCACTGCGGCCAGAGCTTCTCGGTTTCGGACAGCCAGGATGGCTTGGGCAAACTGCCCGCAATAGCGGTTTCAAACATGTTTGTCTCCGATTAAACTGGTTTGGTAAGCTGGCAATTTTGCACCGCAATGCAGGCAATAGTTAGCTTCAGCGGAATGCCCTTCGGTCAGGCACTCATGGCAGGTTCGCGTGGTGGGCACTTCGTGGCGGCGCTGGCTGGTCATCTCTGCGGTCACGATGCCGGTGGGCACCGCCAGTGTGCCCCAACCCAGCAGCATCATGAGCGAGGCAATCAGGCGCCCCAGGTCGGTTTTGGGCGTGACGTCACCGTAGCCCACCGTGGTCATGGTGGTAATGGCCCAGTACACCGACGCGGGGATGCTACTGTAGCCGTTGTCTGGCCCTTCCACCACGTACATCAGCGTGCCCATGACCAGCACGATCATCATCACGGCAGAGATAAAGACCAGAATCTTGCGCCGGCTGGAGCGCAGTGCATTGCCAAGCGACTGGTATTCGACCACGTAGGCGGTGAGCTTGAAGACCCGAAACACCCGTAACAAACGCAACACGCGCACATCAATCAGCGCATGCACTTCTGGCACAAACAGGGCAATATAGGTCGGGAGCAAGGCAGCCAGGTCAATCAGACCGTAGAAGCTCAGTGCGTAACGCAAGGGGTGACGCACACAGACCAAACGCGCCACGTATTCCAATGTAAAGGCCAGGGTAAACAGCCACTCCAGAAATAGAAAAGCGCGGCTCCAGGCTCCGGATAGATGTTGCACGCTGTCCACCACCACCAACAGCACGCTGGAAAGGATGACGGCAATCAGCCACTGGTCAAACAGCCGCCCGGCGCGCGTGTCGGCCTCAAAAATGATGGTGTAAATGCGTAAACGCCAGCCCGTGAGGGGCTTTCCCAGTGACTGATCCCTACTGTCGCTCATTTCATCCCTTCTGACTCCTGCAACGTGCGCCACATGACTTTACCCGCTCCGCTCTTGGGCAAGGCATCGACAAACTGCACCACGCGGGGCACTTTGTAGACGGCCATGTTCTCTCGACACCAGTCGGCGATTTCCTGCTCGGTGACCAGATCGCGGTGGCTGGGGCGCAATACGACCACAGCCTTGACGGATTCGCCACGGTAACTGTCGGGGGTGGAGATGATGCAGGCCTCGGCGATGGCCGGGTGGCGGTACATCAGGGCCTCCACCTCGGCCGGCCAGACCTTGAAGCCCGAGGCGTTGATCATGCGCTTGAGCCGGTCGGTCAGGAAGAAGTAGCCGTCTTCATCCACCATGCCGATGTCGCCCGAGCGGAAGAAGCGCTTGCCATCCATCTCAAAAAAGGCCGCCTCGGTGGCCTGTGGGCGCTTCCAGTAGCCCTGAAACACCTCGGGCCCATGGATGACGATCTCGCCGGATGTGCCCTGCGGCACCTCTTGCAATGTGTCGGGATCCACCACGCGGGCGTCAGTGCCCATAAAGGGAATGCCCAGGCATTGCTGCTTGGGCGCGTCTGGCGGGTTGCTGTGCGAGGGTGCGGCGGTTTCGGTCAGGCCATAGCCTTCCACATAGCGCAGGTCGTACTGTTCCAGCAGGCGCTGGGCCACGGCTTGAGGCATGGCGGCACCGCCACCGCCGATATACACCAGGCTGGAGAGGTCGTAGCTGGCAAAATTGGGGCTACTCAACAGGTCGATCACCATGGTGGGGATGTTGGTCCAGTGGGTGACTTTTCTGTGCGAGATCAGGCGCCCGGCCAGGTCGCGGTCCCAGCGCGGCATGATGACCAGCGTCGCGCCACCACGGATACTGGTATGCATAACGCTGACCATGCCGGTGATATGGAACATGGGTACCACCACCAGCACCACGTTCTCGGCCGAACCATTGCCCCATATGCCACTGGCCACCGCGTTGTGCATGATGCTGGCGTGGGTGTGCATGCAGCCCTTGGGCAGACCAGTGGTGCCGCTGGTGTAGGGCAGTATCGCCAAGTCAGCCGGGCCCACCTGCAGGGCAGGTAGCTCGCCACCGGCGGCCAACGCCTGTGTCCAGTCCAGCACCTGTCCGCCCTGCAGGGTGGGCGGCAAGTGGCGCGTTGTCAGCCAGGGGTTCCAGGCCGTGGGCGGTGCGTCGTCACCGGTCGTGTTGACGTCAAAGGCGTCGGTGAAGTGCGTGATGATCAGGTGCGACAGGTGGGTCTTGGCGTCCAGCGCATTGCTGGCTTGGGCCAATTCGGCGGCGAGATCAGCGGTGGTAATGGCGACCCGGGCGTCGGGGTCGGTGATGTAGTGTTTGAGTTCTTCCGTGCGGTTCATGGGGTTGACCGGCACCACCACCGCATTTGCACGCAAAATGGCAAAGTGGGCAATCACCAGCTGCGGGCAGTTTTGCATGCACAGCACGACCCTATCACCCTTTTCGACCCCTAGCCCTCGCAAACACTGCGCAAGTTGCTCTGATTTTTGTAGCAACTGAATATATGTCAGAACCGTACCGAAAAATACCAACGCTGCCTTGTTGGGGTAACGGCGCGCGTTGGTCTCCAGGTTGTCCCACAGCGAGGTGACCGGGAGGGTAATGGCATGCGGTAGCCGTTTAGGCCAGAACTTGTAATGGGCGCGCACCGGAACTCCTAGAAAAGAATCGATGGAGCAAGCCTAGCGTGCAGTCTTGCAACCCGCATCCGGGTAGCCCCCCGGAACGGCGGCTTTGAGTCACGTGGGCGACGTACGGCTTCGCGTTGTATCGGATCATGCAAATCTTGCATCGTTGCTGCGTAGAAACCCATGGGCGCGCTTTCCCGCAAAAGGCTAACATCCATGGGTTGCTTGTGGGGCTGTTGCGTGCAATGCGCTGCTTGGCTTTGAACTCAACACTTACCGAATACCTTTTTAGGACTAGACATGAAAAAACATTTGTTTGCCCTCGCGACGGCCTCAGTGGCCGCATCTTTGTTGACATTTGGGCAAGCTGCCCTGGCCGCCGACACGCTGGCCAAGGTAAAGGCTTCGGGAACCATCACCATGGGCGTGCGCGACTCGTCCGGTGCACTGTCTTACACGCTGGGCGATGGCAAGTACGTGGGCTACCACATCGAGATCTGCCAGCGCATCATCGGAAACGTTGAGAAGGCCATTGGCAAGAAGCTGGAAGTCAAATACCTGCCTGTCACGTCCCAGAACCGCATTCCCCTGGTCCAGAACGGTACCGTTGACATTGAGTGCGGCTCCACCACCAACAACCTGGCCCGTCAGAAGGACGTGTCCTTCGCATTGACCGCGTATGTGGAAGAAGTACGTATTGCGGTCAAGGCCAATTCCGGCATTACCTCCATCACCAACCTCGCGGGCAGGACTGTGGCAACTACCACCGGCACCACCTCGGTGCAGATTCTGCGCAAGCATGAGCGCGCCAACGGCGTTGACTTCAAGGAAATTTTTGGCAAGGACCACTCTGACAGCTTCTTGCTGCTGGAGTCTGGCCGCGCTGACGCGTTCGTGATGGATGGCCAGATTCTGGCTGGCAACATTGCCACCGCCAAGAACCCTGCCGACTTCAAGATCGTGGGCGAAGTACTGAGCGTGGAACCCATTGCCATCATGTTGAGCAAGGACGATGCTGCCTTCAAGAAGGTAGCTGACGACACCATTCGTGAACTGCAGAAGTCTGGCGAACTGGCCAAGATTTATGACAAGTGGTTTGTCCAGCCCATCCCACCGAAGAACACACGCGTTGGTCTGCCTGCCAGCGACGCGACCAAGGCCGCTTGGGCTAATTTGAACGACAAGCCCATGGAAGACTACGCCAAGAAGTAAGGCGAAAACTCCAACATCAAAGAACCCGCTTGCGCTTTGGCCCAGGCGGGTTTCTTTTGGACATTTGCGGTTGATCAGTAATGAGTGAGGGGCTTCTATGACATGGGATTGGCATGTATTTCTGAATGACGATGGCAGTGGGAGAACCTACTTTCAGTGGATGATGGAGGCATGGGGCTGGACCTTGTCCGTGGCCGGTGGTGCCTGGGTTATCGCCATGATCACGGGCGTGTTTTTTGGCACCTTGCGCACGTTACCCAACAGCCCCTGGCTGGTACGGCTGGCAAATGTCTGGGTCGAGCTGTTTCGCAACATCCCCGTGCTGGTGCAAATCTTTCTGTGGTACTTCGTGGTGCCCAAGATGTTCCCCTCCATGCAGCGCATTCCCAGCAGTATTCTGGTGATTTTCGCCCTGGGCTTTTTTACCTCGGCGCGCATTGCCGAACAGGTTCGCGCTGGCATCCAGGCACTGCCACGCGGACAACGCTATGCAGGCTTGGCCTTGGGATTCACTACCGCCCAGACTTATCGTTACGTACTTCTGCCCATGGCGTTTCGGATCATCTTGCCGCCACTGACCAGTGAATCGATGAATCTGCTGAAAAACTCTTCGGTGGCGTTTGCCGTATCGATTGCCGAACTCACCATGTTTGCCATGCAGGCGCAGGAAGAGACCTCGCGGGGCGTGGAAATCTACATCGCTGTGACCTTCCTGTATGCCATTTCGGCCTTTGCCATCAACCGGATCATGAGTTTCGTCGAGAAAAAGACGCAAATTCCCGGCTATGTAGTGGCTGGCGCCGCTGGAGGTCACTGACATGGGCGGACTCGACCTGACTTTTGTAAACTGGGACATCATCAGTAAGTTCGTACTGGGTGGCCTCATGTTCAGCGTCAATTTGACGATTGTGGCCACCGTGGGCGGCATCCTGTTTGGCACGATGCTGGCGCTGATGCGTCTGTCTGGCATCAAGCCCATGACCCTGTTTGCCACCCTGTACGTCAATACCATGCGCAGCGTGCCTTTGGTGATGGTGATCTTGTGGTTCTTCCTGCTGGTACCGCTCATCACTGGCAAAGCCGTTGGTGCAGAGCTGTCGGCAACCATCACGTTCATTGCCTTTGAGGCTGCTTACTTCAGCGAGATCATGCGTGCCGGCATCCAGTCCATTCCACGTGGCCAGGTGTATGCCGGTCAAGCACTGGGCATGACCTACACGCAAAACATGCGTCTGGTGATCCTGCCCCAGGCTTTTCGCAACATGCTGCCTGTGTTGCTGACACAGACCATCATCCTGTTCCAGGATACGTCCCTGGTTTACGCCATTGGCGCCAACGACCTGCTCAAAGGCTTTGTCACTGCGGGCAAGATCTATGGCCGCCCTGAAGAGGCTTACCTGATGGCCGCCATTGTTTACTTTGCCGTGTGCTTCAGCCTGTCGGTGCTGGTGAAACGCCTGCAAAACAAGATCGCCATCATCCGCTAACCCATTGACCCATTGAGACTCCAAAATGATCCGAATTGAAAACATCTCCAAGTGGTATGGCCCGGTCCAGGTGCTGAACAATTGCTCAGTCACCATTTCCAAAGGTGACGTAGTGGTGGTCTGCGGCCCCTCGGGCTCGGGCAAATCCACACTCATCAAGACCGTCAACGGCCTGGAGCCAGTTCAGGAAGGCAAAATTTTTGTGGATGGCACCGAGTTGCAAGCATCCACCACCAACCTGCCGCAGTTGCGCAGCAAAGTCGGTATGGTGTTCCAGCACTTCGAACTATTCCCCCACCTCAGTGTGACCGAAAACCTGACCATCGCCCAGATCCGGGTGCTGGGTCGCTCTGCCGATGAGGCCAAGGTCCGCGGCCTGAAGATGCTCGACCGGGTGGGCCTGATGGCCCACAAGGACAAGTTCCCCGGACAACTCTCTGGCGGTCAGCAGCAGCGTGTGGCCATTGCACGGGCCCTGTCCATGGACCCGATCGTGATGCTGTTTGACGAACCCACTTCCGCTCTGGACCCCGAAATGGTGGGCGAGGTACTGGATGTGATGGTGACTCTTGCCAAGGAGGGCATGACCATGATGGTTGTCACCCATGAAATGGGCTTCGCCCGCAAGGTCGCCAACCGGGTGATCTTCATTGACGTAGGGGGCAAGATTCTGGAAGACTGCACCAAAGAAGAGTTCTTCAGCCATCCCGAGAATCGCCAGACACGCACTAAAGATTTCCTCAGCAAGATCCTCCAGCACTGAGCCAGTCAGCGTCAAGATCGGCACACTGTCGCCAGCGTAAACCCTGATGCTAAGGCCAGGGAACTGGCGCTACAGTTCAACAAACCGAGTCATTCGCTGGTGTCCTTGCTTAAGTTGTGTAAAACCTGTTTGTTACTGGAGTACTTACTGATGAAATTGAATACCGTAAAAGTCGCAGCCACCGTCGTGGCCTCTCTGGGCGCCCTGTTGGCAGCCCCTGCACACGCAGGCAAGACACTCGATGGCATCAAGACCCGAGGCCAAATCATCTGCGGTGTGCACACCGGCCTGGCTGGCTTTTCCGCGGCCGACTCCAACGGCAAGTGGAATGGCCTGGATTCCGACATCTGCCGCGCCATTGCCGCCTCCACCCTGGGTGATGGAGATAAGGTGAAATATGTCCCCCTGCCCGCCCAGGCACGCTTCACCGCCCTGCAGTCTGGAGAGATCGATATCCTGTCGCGCAACACCACCTTCACACTGACGCGCGACGCGTCGCTCGGCTTGAACGACACTGTCGTAACCTATTACGACGGCCAAGGCTTCATGGTGCCAGTCAAAAGCAAGATCAAGAGCGCCAAGCAGCTCAAGAACCAAACCGTGTGCGTGCAGTCCGGCACCACCACTGAAAAAAATCTGACCGACTACTCCAAAACCAACGGTCTCAACATCAAACCTGTCGTGTTTGAAAAGCTCGAAGCCGTAGAAGGCGCTTACTTCTCGGGGCGCTGCATCGCCTACACCACAGATGCATCTGGCTTGGCTGCCGTGCGCAACAAATCTGCCAAAGATCCGGCTGACCACCTCATCCTGCCAGAAATCATTTCCAAGGAACCCCTGGGACCCATGGTTCGCCGGGGTGACGACGAGTGGTTTGCCATCGTTAAATGGGTGATCTATGGTCTTCAGGAAGCTGAAGAATATGGTGTCACAGCTGCCAATGTGGATGAGCTGAAAGCCACCACCAAAGACCCCGTGATCGGCCGCCTGCTGGGTACTACCGAAGACACCGGCAAGTTGCTGGGGCTGGACAAAGACTGGCTGGTTCGCGCGATTAAGACCACGGGCAACTATGGTGAAATTTTCGAGCGCAACGTGGGCCCCAAATCGCCATTGCAATTGCCACGCGGACTGAACAACCTTTGGACCAAGGGTGGTCTGGTTTATCCCTACCCAATACGATAAGGCCCATCGCCATGGTCGTGCAAACCATTGCTCGGCCTATTTTGTAAGGGTAGCCGCAGAGCAGAACTGGGCTGCCCTTTTTCATTTAAAACACGGTTGAACTGTCATGAAAATCTGCTGATATGAGCGGCCAGACTCCCCCCAAAAAGAAAACCATGTCCTGGCGTAGCCAAGCCTTTCGTGGCTTGGTTTACCAAATCCTTGCAGTCACTGCCATTGGGTTGTCCGTCTGGTTTTTGGCCCACAACACGGCCACCAACATGCGCGTACGGGGCATTCAAAGCGGGTTCGACTTTCTGACAAGCGCAGCAGGCTTTGATATTGGTGAAAGTCTGTACCCCTTCGATTCCGGCGAACCCTACTGGCGCGCTTTCCTGGTGGGCGTCACCAACACGCTGCGCGTCGCGGTGCTGGGCATTATTCTCACGACGCTGCTGGGCACCTTGATTGGGGTTGGTCGTTTTTCACGCAATGTACTGGTACGCGGCCTGTGTATCACCTATGTCGAGATTTTCCGCAATGTGCCCGTGCTGCTTCAGCTGCTAATGTGGTATCTGCTGTTTACCGAATTGCTGCCACCTTCCACCGAGCCGGTGGTGTTGGGGCCACTCTTTCTTAGCAAGGGGGGGTTGAATTTTCCCATTCCCATTTGGGGTGTCGGCCAAGCATGGGCCGCCTTGGGGCTGCTGGCGGGACTCCCGCTGGCCTGGCTGGTCCGACGCAGAGCTGTCCAAGCGTTTGAACGCACGGGGCGTCCTGGCAGCCAATTCTGGCTACCTTTGCTCGTGGTGCTGGCGTGCGGCGTGGTGGGCTGGTTACTGGGGGGGGCACCAACTGCCTTTGATAGCCCCAAGCAGGGCGAGTACGCCATTGAAAATGGGGGTGCGCTGACACCTGAGTTCCTGTCCGTATTGCTGGGCTTGACCATTTACACAGCGGCGTTTGTAGCCGAAGTGGTGCGCAGCGGTGTCAATTCGGTTCCTAGGGGGCAGGGCGAGGCCGCCACCGCGCTGGGTCTGTCACCTGCACAGGAAATGCGCCTGGTCATGTTGCCGCAGGCGCTGCGCGTGATCATTCCACCCATGACCAACCAGTACCTCAACCTCACCAAGAACTCCTCACTGGCAGTGGCCATTGGCTACCCCGATGTGGTGTCCATCGCCAATACCGCTATCAACCAAACCGGGCGGGCGGTGGAGTGCATTTCGGTGATCATGCTGGTCTACCTCAGTACCTCGCTGGCAACTTCGCTGCTCATGAATTGGTACAACGCCCGCGCGGCGATCCAGGAACGCTAACCATGGCCGCCCAAACCTTTCAACCTATCGCTCCCCGCCCGGCACCCATCAAGACCGAAGGCCTGGTGCCATGGATACGCGCCAACCTGTTTGGCAACTGGCAAACCTCGGTGGGTACCATCGTGCTGGGTGGTTTTTTACTGTGGATATTGCCCCAATTGTTCAGTTGGGCGCTGTTGCGGGCAGAGTGGCGCCCCGATCCCAATGCCTGTCGCCTCGATGGCGTGGGTGCCTGCTGGGGTGTGGTGGCAGAGAAATACCGCCTGATCCTTTTCGGTCGCTACCCCTTTGAAGAACAATGGCGCCCCCTGGTGGCTACGGCGCTAATGCTCTTTCTGATACTGGGCAGCTGTACACGTGCCTTTTGGAAGCCCTGGCTGGTCCTGCTTTGGCCGGTTGTGCTGGCTGTCTACTTTGTCATCATGTACGGTGGCGTAGCGGGCCTGAGCCGGGTCGATACCGACCGCTGGGGTGGCCTGCCCCTGACCATCCTGCTGGCGTCGTTGTCCATGGCCATGGCCTTTCCGATTGCACTTGTCGTGGCCTTGGGCAAACGCTCCAACATGCCAGCCATCCGCAGTGCCTGCACGGTGTATGTAGAGCTGATCCGAGGGGTGCCACTAATCTCTGTCCTGTTCATGGCTTCATTCATGTTCCCTCTGTTCATGCCACAGGGTTTCACAATTGATGTGCTGATTCGGGTGCTGGTGGGCATCACACTGTTTGCAGCAGCCTACATGGCCGAGGTGATTCGTGGCGGCCTGCAGGCGATCCCGAAGGGCCAAGTGGAAGCTGCAGCCACGCTGGGACTGTCGTACTGGCAAACACAGGGCAAGATTGTGCTGCCGCAGGCACTGGCCATGGTGGTGCCGGGCATCATGAATGGATTTATCTCGACCTTCAAAGACACGTCCCTGGTCACCATCGTGAGTCTGTACGAACTCACGGGAGCCATGGGCCTGGCCTTGAACTCCGATGGGGACTGGCGCCCCTTCAAGATTGAGGGCTACCTCTTCATCGCGTCCATCTATTTCATCTTCTGCTTCTCCATGTCGCGCTACAGCATGTGGATCGAAAAGCAGGTCAACAAGTCCAAGTTGCGCTGAGAAACCCCATGTCAGAACCCATCATCACCTTCGATAAAGTCAACAAATGGTATGGCAATAACTTCCATGTGCTGCGCGACATTGACCTGTCCGTCGCCAAAGGAGAACGGATTGTCATCTGCGGACCATCCGGCTCGGGCAAGTCCACACTGATTCGCTGCATTAACCGCCTGGAAGAGCACCAGCAAGGCCGCTTGGTGGTGGACGGCGTTGAGCTAAGCGATGACGTGAAGGCCATCGACCAGGTCCGCAAAGAAGTGGGCATGGTGTTCCAGCAGTTCAACCTGTTTCCGCACCTGACCGTTTTGGAAAACCTGACGCTGTCACCGATGTGGGTGGGCAAGCTGCCCAAAAAAGAAGCCGAAGCCAAGGCAATGGAGCAGTTGGAACGCGTACGCATTGCCGAGCAAGCCGGAAAGTATCCGCTGCAATTGTCAGGCGGTCAACAGCAGCGCGTGGCCATTGCGCGTGCCCTGTGTCTTACACCGAAGATCATGCTGTTTGACGAGCCCACCAGCGCGTTGGATCCGGAGATGATCAAGGAAGTGCTGGACGTGATGATCGAACTGGCCAACCAGGGTATCACCATGATTTGCGTGACCCACGAAATGGGCTTTGCCAAGGCCGTTGCCGACCGCGTGATTTTCATGGACCAGGGCCAGATCGTGGAGCAAAACACGCCCCACGAGTTCTTCAATAATCCCCAGAACGAACGCAGCCGGGATTTTCTGTCAAAGATCCTGGGACACTGATTCAAACGTAGTCAGTGATCAGAAAGCGCCGGGTCTTGATCCAGTATTCCCAGGTGTAGCCCGGCCACAGGGTGTCGATATGGCCATCGGCGTTCTGGTACCAGCTCTTGCAGCCGGAAGCCCAGACGGTGCCCTGCATTTTGTGCTGCATCTGCGCGTACTCGTCTTGTTGCACGTCGGGACGCAACCGCAATGCAGTTTTCCCACTTTCACGCAGGCCCTGGACGGCGGCAACGATGTAGCGTACCTGGCACTCGATCATGAAGATGATGGAGTTATGCCCCAGCCCGGTGTTGGGGCCGACCAGTAAAAATAAATTGGGGAACCCTGCTACCGTAATGCCCAGCCGTGTAGCCGCAGGCTGCTTACGCCAAAGTGCACCCAGTTCGGGGGGATCGAGGGCGCTGGAACTGGCCTCGCCATACACCTCCAGGGGAGCCACAAACTCGGTGGCCTTGAAACCAGTGCCCCACACAATCACATCGCACGGATACAACACGCCATCGGCTCCCACCACGCCTTGGGGCGCAATGCCCGCTACGGCTTGTGTCTGCAGTTGGACATTGGCGCGCTGCAGGGTCGGAAACCAGGTATTGGAAATCAGCAGGCGCTTGCAGCCCGGTGCAAAGTCCGGCGTGAGTGCCTGGCGCAAGGCCGGGTCGTTCACTTGGCGGCGCAGATGGTGCATGGCCAGCGCCCGCAACAGGTCCTGGATGCGCTTTGAGCCCATGAAGCCACGGCCAACCATTTCATTGAACCAGTACACCCGCCAGCGACTCAGCCGTTGCAGGCCGGGAATGTAGCGGTAGGCCCAACGGCGCAGGAGACCGTGGGGTTGGTCCCAGCGCGGAACCACCCAAGCTGGCGTGCGCTGGAACACATCCACATGCGCGGCGTCTGGAGCAATTTCTGGCACAAACTGGATAGCACTGGCCCCTGTGCCGACAACGGCAATGCGTTTTCCCTTGAGATCCACGTCATATCGCCACTGGCTGGAGTGAAACGCCACGCCACCAAAATTCGCCACGCCTGGAATATCGGGAATCAAGGGCTTGTTCAGTGGCCCCGTTGCAAGCACCACATGGCGCGCCAGCACTGGCTCCTGCCCGGTGATCTCGATCTGCCAGCACTGCTGATCAACGAGCCAACGCATCGCCTGAACCTCAGTCTGAAACCGGATCAGCGTGCGCAGGACGTAGTCATCGGTCACCCGCAGGATGTAGTCCTGGATTTCCTGCTGTTGGGGATAAGGCCGTGTCCAATGGGCGTTGGGAGCGAATGACAGGGAATACAGGTGCGAGGGTACGTCGCATGCACAGCCAGGGTAAATATTGTCACGCCAAGTGCCACCCACTTCGGCATTGCGCTCCAGGATCACCAGCGAATCGACACCGCTGCTGCGCAGTTTGATCGCCGCGCACAGTCCACCAAAGCCCGCACCAACAATCGCCACATCGAGTTGCTTCATACAAGCAAGTTAACACAGCGGCCTCTCGCGTCAAGGCCTCTCCGCTCAGTCCCTCGAAATCACTTGGGTAAGTCACCTGCCGCAGTCGAGACACCCGGCCCCAGGCGATCCGAGGTCCAGCGCAACAGATCTATCCACATTTGGCGCATCTCCGCATCTTTGGGAGTACGTGAAGCGTTCGGCAATTCAATTGTGACCACTGGCACACCCTTGTGGATACCACCATAGTTACCCAGCGAGCCCGGAAAGATACCGACCTGATCCAGGTACAGACGCCCCAGCCGACTGGGCGGTGCAGTTGGGCCGTCGAAGTCCAACACACCGTAGGGCGCGTGCACGCTGACTATCAAGTTTGGCTTGAAACTGTCCATTTGCTCCAGCAGAAAACGCGACTCAGGCTCTGACAACGGCTTGTTGCCTGGCCAGCGGCGCGGGTCGCGGCGCGTGCGCCCTTCCCAATACTGGCGGGCATCACGTGCCCAGTTGGGCGTTGGGAAGTTGCGGTTCAGGTCCACCCCGTGGGCATTGACACGGCGGGCGGGCTTGGCAAACATGCCATCGGGATTCAGTGCAGGAATAAAGCGCCAGTGAATAGGCAATGGCGTGTCCGCTGTCGGCGTCTGCGCCATGGCAATCCAGTGGAACACCAGGGAACTGGAAGACATTTCATCGCCATGGATGGCGCCGAGAACCAATACGCGCAGACGCGCATCGTTGGCTCGGACGTCTCGCCCCCAGATGGGACGCCCCAAGACCGAGCGGGCCTGCATGTCTTGCAACTGCGCGGCTTCGCACAGCAGACGATTGACATTCGGGATTTTTGCAGAATAGTCAGCGCATGACCTCATGGGCATTGCGTGACACGCTATGCTTACCGTAGCAATTGCGAACAAAAACACAGCGGGAAATAACATTCATCCATTGTAGGACGCCCCTGTGACAGCCGCGGTTGTTGGCGGGTGGGTCAGCAGGTGGGCGCCGATTCGGTTAAATTTGGGGATGCCTTTGACAGTCGCGCCCCAGCAGGCCCTTCCACCGCACTTTTCCGCAACCGAATTTCGGGAGGCTTTGGGCATGTTTGCCACCGGCGTCACGGTGGTGACGGCGCGCGACGCCCACGGGAAATTCGTTGGGCTCACTGCCAATTCGTTCAACTCGGTTTCGCTGACACCACCGCTAGTGCTCTGGAGTCTGGCGCGTTCAGCCGGCTCCATGGCGGCCTTTTGCGCAGGCTCACACTACGCAATCAATATCCTTAGCGCCGACCAGCAAGCATTGGCCGTGCAGTTTTCCGCACGCGGTCGAGACCGCTTTGCCGGCGTGGCGTTCACGCAGGGCAGCGGTGGTGCCCCACTATTGGACGGTGCGGTTGCCACCTTCGAGTGTTTCAACCGCAGCCGTTACGACGAAGGCGACCACGTCATTTTTGTAGGTGAAGTAGAACGCTGCAACCACCGGCCCGGGGCCTCGCCCTTGCTGTTCCACGGTGGCCGGTTCTATGCGGAGCATCCGCTGTAGTCCCACAGCTCAATAGGTGGTATTTACGCTGTTACGCAATGCCATCTGCGCCACGGCATTCAGGGCGCCGTCAACCACAGGGCGATCCGAAATCACCCGCACATGACCGGCTGCGACCAGCTTGTCACCGGAACGCCGCGTCATGGATTGGGTCGCCCCCTGCGCGTTGGTGAACAGGAACAGGGTGCTGTGCGGGCTGGCCCAGGTGAGTTGGGTGCGGACCCATTGATCTTTCAGCCACAACTCAATCCAGGATCCCAGGGCCAGACTGCTAAGTGAGTGGACTTCCGCCGCCTCTTGGGAGGTATGCTGACCACCTTGAAGCAGATCTGGTACAGACACTGGCGCAGATGAGTCGCTGGTGGCATCCGGCAAATCCATGAAGTTTGACGCCAGGGCTTCCTGGGGAGCCAGCCAGGGGTTGCTATCGTCCACCAGATAGGATCGCTTGGCCGGCACAACCGCATCCACCGCGGGCTGCGCCTGCAGGGGCGCGAGTGGCGCCTTGGCCGCGCGAAACGCTGCCTGGTGCAGACCCATGAGGGCCTCCAGGAAAACACTGGTCTTGGTCGCTGGGTAGCGAATGGTCTCCAGACCTTCACGCAAATTAGCCAGCAACAAGGGCACCAGGCGAGTCAGTTTGGCAATATCTTTACGGGTTAGCTCTGGGTGGGCACTCCACAGCAGGGCCGAGATGACGGCATGGTACTTGACTGCGGCACCTTCGGACGTAGCGCCACTCATACGGGCAAAAGCCACCACCTGGGCCCACGGTCCACACAGAAAATCC
>Ga0073904_10000430_pt1 | contig 29699 bp, 29 predicted proteins | sample KloWWTrecipitate_FD_66668 | JGI IMG/M metagenome (GOLD analysis project Ga0073904, IMG submission 66668) | Active sludge microbial communities from Klosterneuburg, Austria, studying microevolution and ecology of nitrifiers - Klosterneuburg... | ecosystem: Engineered > WWTP > Aerobic digester >... | reverse complement strand
AGTGCAACCCCGATGACGTGACCGAGGAGATGTACCGCATCTTTCGTGCGGCGGGGGTCAATCGAGTCAGCATCGGCGTCCAGTCGATGGTGCCATCAGTGCTGGCGGCATTGGGCCGTACGCACAATCCCGACAACGTCCGGCTGGCCGTCGCTGCCGTGCGTGCTGCCGGCATCCCCACCTTCAACCTCGACCTGATCTACGGCGGTTCCGGTGAGACGCTCGAGCAGTGGCGTGCGACATTGGAAGGTGCCATTGCGCTGGGGCCGCTGCACATCTCGGCGTATGCATTGACGGTGGAAGCCGGGACACCACTGGCTCTCGAGCCCGAGCGGCACCCCGATGACGACGACCTCGCCGACAAGTACGAATTGGCCGACGAGTTGCTCACTGCCGCGGGCTTGGTCAACTACGAGGTCAGCAACTGGGCCAAGCCAGGTCACGAATGCCGCCACAACATCCTCTACTGGCAACAGGGCAACTACACCGGGTTCGGTAGCGCCGCACACAGCCACCGTGACGGTCGCCGCTGGTGGAACGTTCGCACGCCCGAGCGGTACATCGCCGCGGTCGAGGGCGACGAGCCCACAGAAGCTGCGGGGGAAACGCTGGACGATGCCACCCGACACGTGGAGGGGCTGCAGTTGGCCATCCGCATGCGCGATGGAGTGCCAGCGAGCGCTCTCGACGTGGAAGGGCTCGAAGGATTGGTCGAAACCGACGGTGAACGGGTGCGACTGACGCGAACGGGGCGTCTTCTCGCCAACGAAGTGTCGTTGCGGCTGCACTGACTGCTAGATTCAACGCTCGCTACACGGGCGTGTAGCTCAGTTGGTTAGAGCGCCACGTTGACATCGTGGAGGTCCCGGGTTCGAGTCCCGTCACGCCCACCGCAGCCCCAGTCGGCCGTTACAGTCACTGCCCGTGTCTGACGAATTTGCCGCCCGGGTGCAGGCCGCTGCCGAGTTGTTGGAGACCGTCATTGCGGACCGCTCGCTGTTGCAGGGGCTGCCTGTGGAGCAGCGCACGCGGCTGATCAGTGCTGCCGGCACTGTGTTCGAGCCAGACGTCGAGGCCCGTCGGCGTCAGATCAAGGCAGAGCGACGTGAGGTGAAGCAGCAAAAGGCCCGCCGCGATCAGGGCACGCTCGACGAGACGGGCATTCGTTCCCTGAGATCCAAGCCGGTGTTCACCACGCCCAACGTCTTCGCTCCGGCGTTGACGGGCCCCGACGAGATCGATGACGATGCCCACGAAACCCCTGAATCGGCACAGCCGCAGCACTGCTACATCTGCAAACGCAAGTACTCGCAGATCCACAACTTCTACGACCAGATGTGCCCGGAGTGCGCCGAATTCAATTTTGCCAAGCGGTCTGAGACGGCCGACCTCTCCGGTCGGGTAGCGCTCCTCACCGGCGGCCGCGTCAAGATCGGTTACCAGGCTGGTATCAAGCTGTTGCGTGCCGGAGCTCACCTGATCGTGACGACTCGCTTCCCACGCGACTCTGCGCAGCGCTATGCGGCCGAGGCCGACTTCGCTGACTGGGGTGACAGGCTGGAGATCTTCGGGCTCGACCTGCGTCACACGCCCAGCGTCGAAGCGTTCTGCCAGCATCTGCTCGACACGCGTGCTCGCCTGGACTTCATCGTCAACAACGCCTGCCAGACAGTGCGGCGGCCACCCGACTTCTACCGTCACATGATGGACCTCGAGTCGGGGGCGCTGTCCACGCTGACACCTGCCGCAGCCCGGTTGCTGGGTGCCTACGAAGGGCTTCGCGGCTACGACATGTTGTCCTCTGGTCGCTCCGCAGAGATCGCCGCCGCTCCCGTGCTGCCGGTGGGTGTCACACACTCGGCGCAGCTGTCACAGGCCGAACTGCTCCCGGAGGATCTGGGGGGGCGAGGCGACCTGTTCCCCCAGGGGCGCCTCGATCAGGACATGCAGCAGGTGGACCTGCGGGATCGCAACTCGTGGCGGCTCACGCTGGCCGAGGTTTCGTCGGTCGAACTGCTCGAGACGCAACTGGTCAACGCGGTTGCGCCGTTCGTGCTGAACGCGCGGCTGAAGCCGCTGATGATGCGAACCCCCGACCGCGACAAACACATCGTCAACGTCTCGGCAGTCGAGGGCCAGTTCTACCGACGGTTCAAGACCACCCGCCATCCGCACACCAACATGGCCAAGGCGGCGCTCAACATGATGACCCGCACCTCCGCCGCGGACTACCACGCCGACGGTATTCACATGAACAGCGTCGACACCGGCTGGGTCAGCGACGAAGACCCTGTTCACATTGCCGAACGCAAGACCGCGCAGCACCACTTTCACCCACCGCTGGACATTGTCGACGGCGCGGCACGAATCGTGGATCCGATCATCGATGGTGTCAACACGGGTCGACACGTATGGGGCCAGTTCCTCAAGGACTACACACCGACCGACTGGTAGCACTCGGTATCGGGTTGGGCGGTCGCTGCGGGATGGTTGACTGAACGGCCATGCCCATCCTGCTCGCCCTCGGTTCTGCGCTCGTCTACGGCGTCGGCGACTACTTCGGCGGCCGTGCCAGTCGGCATCAGGCCAGTGTGATCGTCGCCGCTCTCGGGCAGATGGTGAGCCTGGTGATGGTGCTGGCTGCAGTCGTCATCATGGGCACGCCTGTGCCGTCGATCGGCACATGGGCATGGAGCGCGTTCGCGGGGGTGATCGGCGCCCTGGGCATCGCGGGGCTCTATCACGGCTTCGCCCATGGCGAGATCTCTGTCGTCGCGCCGACCAGCGCTGTGGTCGGAGCGGTTGTGCCGGTGGTTGCCGGCCTCGCGATGGGGGAACGGCCCAGCGGCCTCGCGCTTGTTGGCATCGCAATCGCAGTGACCGCGGTGGCGCTGGTCAGTGGCGCGATCGGCACCCATCAGCACAACACCCCTCCGCGAATCGTCGTGCTCTCGGTTGCTGTCGGCGCCTGTTTCGGGCTGCTGTTCGTCGCTCTCGACCAGACGGACGCCAACTCAGGCATGTGGCCGCTGGTCATCGCTCGCCTCGCATCCGTTCCGATGCTGATCTGTCTCGCCGGGGTCACGCGAGCGCGCCTGGTGGGTCACCGGGGATCGCTCCAACTCGCAGTCGTGGCCGGCGTGTTCGACATGGGTGCCAACGTCTTGTACCTCGCCGCTGTGCGAGGCGGAATGCTGGCGATCGTGTCCGTCGTCGCCTCGCTCTACCCTGCCAGTACCGTCGCCCTGGCCTTCTCCATCGACAAGGAGCGTCTGACGAAGTGGCAAACGATCGGGCTAGGGGCGGCTGCCATTGCACTCGTCCTGGTCAGCCTCAGCCGCCAGTAGCGCCATCCGCAGCGGAATCTGCGACGGCCTGGCTCTCGCGGGCAGCGGCGGCAAAGATGCCCTTTGCCATCAGGCTCGGCTCGGTCTTGCGGCGCGAGAGATAGACCGCGGCCCGGCCGGCATGAATTTCCGGGTCGGCAGGCGCCGCCCAGCCGGCGAGGTCGGCCAGGTGACAGGCCAGCCGAACGTCGCCATCGACAAGCGCCTGTTGGGCACGGCCCAGCAGCACGTCAGCTCCGCCCGCAAGTTCGGCTATGGCGGCAGCGAGGTGCGCGTCGGGGGACGGCTTCAACCTCGACGCAGCACCGTCCCACCATCCGCCGAACTGGCGCCAGACGCCACGCACCACGAACTCGGGCTCGTCGTAGAACGGCCGCAGGTACGGCTTTGCCAGCGTTTCCTCCGGTACCCGGACGGTGTGCACGATCGCGTCGAGGTTGGCCCCCGCGTTCATCATCGCAACGACGTCGGCCACCAGATTCTCGAGCGCAGTGGCCACATCGTCGAGGACGCGGACAATCCGGTCGGAGCCCTCGATGGGTAGACCGTGTGCGGGCAGCAGCAGCTCGGGACCCTTCGCAATCATCTTGCGCAGCGCGGCGGCCCATTCGATGGGGTAGCGCTGGACCTTCTGGGGGTTGCCGGCGTTGGGGAAGTTCCAGATCAGGAAGTCGCCGGTCATCAGCGCCTTGCGTCGCGGCAACCATGCCCACAGGTGATCGTCCGTCTCGCCGCGATCGTGGTGCAGGTCGATCTGCTCGCCACCGACGTGCAGTTCGCCGGCGTCGTTGAACGTCGTCTCGGGTCGCAGGGTCGCAGATGGAAGGAAGCGACGGCCCATCCGCTGTGCCCCGAGAGGCGCATCGACGTCGTCGCCCGTCATCGCCAGATTGAGGTCGCCGGAGATGCCACCGAACTGGCGCGCGTTGATCAGCACGTTCCAGTTGTTGGTGTAGTCGTAGCGGTCCATGCGCACCGCGACGTTCTCGTGGCCAACGACCATCGGCCGGTCGTCGGCGAAGAACATGCTGCCACCCACATGGTCGGCGTGGCCGTGGGTGTAGACGAGGTGGCTGACCCGGTCGCCGCTCCAGCCGCGCAGCGATTCACGCACCGCCTGGCCGCTCTGTGCGCCCGACGCATCGAAGCAGACCAGGCCGTCGTCGGTGCTCAGCGCGACACAGTGGCTGAAACTCTCCACCATCGCAATTCCGTCAGCGAGCTCGCTGAGTTCATTGGTGACACGGTTGACGGGCTGGTCGGTGTGCCCGCTGTCGATGATTTTCGTCGAGAGCGCAAGTAGGTCTGCCATGGCGCCGACCGTAGCTGGCGAGTTCCTGCTGACGGAACAGCTAGCGAGGTAGGCCGAGCACTCGCTCGCCGAGGATGTTGCGCATCACGTTGGAGGTGCCACCCATGATGGTGTAGCCGGGTGCGTAGGTGAGGCCCCTGGTGACGTCGTCCCACAGCATTGCCTGTGGGCCGAGCACCCGGGAGACGAAGTCACTGACACGAATCTCGTGCTCGGTGCAGAAGCACTTCGTTGCTGCACTGAAGCCGGCGGGTGCCTGCTTGAGCGTCTCGCGGATCACCAGGATTCGCCCGATGCGGTAACCGATCTCCAGCTTGGCGATCTCATCGCGCACTACAGGGTTGGTCGTGTCGGCCTGAGCTACTGCGGTGAGATAGTGCGCATGGTTGCTGACCAGCCGGTCGATGCCACCGCGCTCGTGCTCCAACTGACGCATGGTCTGCTTGAAGGCCCCGCCCTCGACACCGACGAGGTTCTCCACCGGCACTCGCACGTCGGTGAAGAAGACCTCACAGAAGTGGCGGTTGGTGGTCATGTCCTTGATGGGGCGCACCTCGATACCGGGCGTGTCCATCGGCACGATGACCTCGCTGATGCCGGCGTGCGGGGGGCCGTCTTGCGAGGTGCGACAGATGAGGTAGCAGTAGTCGCTGACGGCGGCGAAGCTCGTCCAGATCTTCTGGCCGTTGATCACGAACACATCGCCCTGGCGTTCTGCCGAGGTTCTCAGGCTGGCCAGGTCGCTGCCGGCCTCGGGCTCGCTCATACCGATGCACCACGTCGTCTCACCGGCGACGATGCCAGGTAGGAAGGCGGCCTGCTGGTCTGGCGTGCCGTACGCAAGCAGCGACGGTCCCATCTGGCGATCGCCGAACCAGGACGCCGCGATCGGAGCGCCCGCGCTGATCAGTTCCTCGCCGACGATCAGTCGGTCGATCGCCGGGCTGGCTGCACCGCTGTAGGGGTTGTCGGGCCACGTCATACCGATCCACCCATGGCCGGCCAGTTCGCTGGAGAACTCCTTCGAGTATCCGTTGATCCACGAGTCGTTGCTGCGGCCGTAACGGGCGACGGCATCGGCGGCCACGGCGGCGGCCTTCTCGCGAAGTGCCGACTGCTCAGGTGTCCAAGAAAAGTCCATCGCCTTCGATGCTAGGTGTGTCGGCAGCAACGACGGAACTCCGACGGGTTCGTTTGCCGGTGCACATGCGTATCGGGCTAAGGTCATACAAGTCCGATACAAGTACGGCAGGCACGCAGTCGTTATCAGGTAGGAGTTGCGAGATGGCAAAGATCAAGGTCAAGAACCCGATCGTCGAGATGGATGGCGACGAAATGACACGCATCATCTGGCAGTTCATCAAGGACAAGCTGATCCTGCCCTACCTCGACATCGAGCTCGACTACTACGACCTCGGCATCGAGCATCGCGACGCCACCGACGACCAGGTCACCATCGACTCGGCCAATGCCACCAAGCGCCACGGCGTCGCCGTCAAGTGCGCCACCATCACGCCCGACGAGGATCGCGTGAAGGAATTCGGCCTGAAGAAGATGTGGAAGAGCCCTAACGGCACCATTCGCAACATCCTCGGCGGCGTGATCTTCCGCGAGCCCATCGTCATCTCCAACATTCCCCGCCTCGTTCCCGGCTGGACCAAGCCCATCGTCATCGGCCGCCACGCCCACGGCGACCAGTACAAGGCCACCGACTGGAAGGTGCCCGGTGCCGGCACCGTCACCATGACCTACAAGCCCGCCGACGGTGGCGCTCCTGTGGAGATGACCATTGCCGACTACGGCGACGACGGCGGTGTGGTGATGGGGATGTACAACTACAACGACAGCATCCGCGACTTCGCTCGCGCCTCGTTGCGTTACGGCCTCAACCGTGGTTTGCCCGTTTACCTGAGCACGAAGAACACCATCCTCAAGGCGTACGACGGCTCGTTCAAGGACATCTTCGAAGAGGTCTACCAGACCGAGTTCAAGGCAGAGATGGATGCCGCCGGGCTCACCTACGAGCACCGCCTCATCGACGACATGGTCGCCTGTGCCATGAAGTGGGAGGGCGGCTACGTGTGGGCCTGCAAGAACTACGACGGCGACGTGCAGAGCGACACGGTGGCCCAGGGATTCGGTTCACTCGGGCTGATGACCAGCGTGCTGATGACCCCCGACGGCAAGACTGTCGAGGCCGAAGCCGCCCACGGCACCGTGACTCGCCACTACCGCGAGCACCAGAAGGGCAACAAGACCTCCACCAACCCGATTGCCAGTATCTACGCGTGGACGCAGGGCCTGACCTACCGCGGTCAGATGGACGAGACCCCTGAGGTGGTCGCGTTCGCTCAGGCCTTGGAGAACGTCTGCATCGAAGCCGTCGAAGCCGGCGAGATGACCAAGGACCTGGCGCTGCTCATCAGTAGGGACGCACCGTGGCTCACCACGGAAGAGTTCCTCGATGCCCTCGATCGTCGCCTGCAAGCAAAGATGGCCTAGGCGAACGAAGTCCTGCGGACGCACGAAACCATGCGCCTCACCGAATTCTCCTACGAACTCCCTGTCGAGCGCATCGCGCAACACCCCATCGAGCCACGGGACTCCGCTCGTCTGTTGGTCGATCAGGGCTCGCAGGTGCCGTTGCATCGGCACGTCACTGACCTGGGCGACTTCCTGCGCGATGGCGACGTCCTGGTGGTCAACGACACCAAGGTGATCCCCGCTCGTCTCCGGCTGGCGCGGTCCACCGGGGGTGCCGCGGAGGTGTTGCTCTTGGAACCGCTGGACGAACAGCGACGCACGTGGGAGGCAATGGTCCGCCCCGCCAAGAAGATGCAGCCCAACGAGGAGCTGTTCGCCAACGGCCAACCGCTCGTGCGCGTGCTGCGCCGCAGCGAGGCCGGCGACACCATGATCGTGGAGCTGGTGGGGGAGGGCGACCCGCTCGCGCTGCTCGCGGCGCACGGAGAAATGCCGCTACCTCCGTACATCACCACGCGCCTCGCGGAGCCTGGCCGCTACCAGACCGTGTACGCGAACGAGCCTGCGTCCAGCGCCGCTCCTACGGCGGGTCTGCACCTGACGCCGCAACTGCTCGAGTCGTTCGCCGCTCGCGGTATCGAGACAGTTCGGGTCGAGCTCGTCGTGGGGCTGGACACGTTCAAGCCGGTGAGCGTGGACGACCCTCGCGACCACCAGATACACAGTGAGCGCTACAAGGTGCCGGTGGGCGTGACACGTGCCTGTGCAGCGGCGCGTCGCGTGGTGGCGGTGGGGACTACCAGCGTCCGGGCCCTGGAAAGCGCTGCCACCCTTGGCGCGCCCGAGGGACGGACGCGCCTGTTCATCCATCGCCCCTACGAGTGGAAGGTCGTCGACGCACTGATGACCAACTTCCACATGCCGCGAACGACACTGCTGATGATGATCGACGCGTTCGTCGGCCCTCGCTGGCGCACGCTGTACGAGGAGGCGCTCCGCGAGGAGTACCGATTCCTGAGTTTCGGTGACGCGATGTTGCTTGATCGGAGCCTGACGTAATGCATCCAGTTCGATTCGAACTCGCGGCCAGCGACGGCACTGCCCGTTCTGGTATCGCCCACACGGCCCGTGGCAGCTATCAGACCCCGTGCTTCATGCCGGTGGGCACACGCGGTGCCATCAAGTACCTCAGTGCCGACGATTACGAACGGCTCGGGGCCGAGATCGTGCTCGGCAACACGTACCACCTGATGTTGCGCCCGGGTGCCGAGACGGTCGCTCACTTCGGTGGGTTGGGCAAGTTCGCTGCGTGGAAGGGTCTGACGCTGACCGACTCCGGCGGTTTTCAGGTGTTCTCGCTGGAGCCCAAGATGGACGACGACGGGGTGACGTTCAAGAGCACGTACGACGGTTCGTCGCACCGGTTCACACCCGAGATCGCGGTTCACACTCAGGAGTTGTTGGGTGCCGACATTCAGATGGTGCTCGATGTGTGCGCGCCGCTGCCGTCGTCCGATGCGGTGATCCGCCAGGCCCTCGAGCGCACCTCTGGGTGGGCCGCACGCGCCAGAGCCGCTCATCAGCGGCCTGACCAGGCGCTGTTCGGCATCGTCCAGGGTGGGGTCAGCGAAGCAATGCGGGCCGAGAGCGCTCAGCGCACTGTCGACCTCGGCTTCGATGGCTACGGAATCGGTGGCCTCAGCGTCGGGGAGACCCGACAGGAGATGTTGCCGGCACTGGCCGCCGCGCTTGCTCACCTCCCCACCGACAGGCCGCGGTATCTCATGGGCGTCGGCGATCCAGCGAGTTTGGTCGAGGCCGTCGGCCTGGGGGTGGACCAGTTCGACTGCGTGATGCAGACCCGCATCGGTCGTCACGGCACCGCCATGACCGGTGAGGGCAAGCTGCACGTCAAAAACGCCAAGTTCGCGCTCTCCGACGAGCCGCTCGACGCCACCTGCGAGTGCGAGGTCTGCGCCCGACACAGCCGCGGGTACATACGCCATCTGTTCCAGGTCGGCGAACCCACCGCGTCACGGCTGCTCAGCCTGCACAACATCGCCTGGACCCTGCAACTGATGAGATCCATGCGCTCGGCAATCACCAATGGCACGTTCGACACGCTTCGTCGTGAGGTTCTGAACATCTGGGGATGATGGCCCCGGGAGTGAACAGACGTAAGGTGACCGCCGTTCGGCAGCCTCGTCTGGCTACAATCGCACGTCGGTCAACGAGGCTTCGCGCCTCCATCGTAAACACCTGGACTCCTCATGCACCCGTCCCTCATCCTCGCAGAGAGCAACGGCAACCCGCTGCCCTCGCTCATCATCTTCATGCTCATTCCGGTGGCGATGTACTTCCTGCTGATTCGTCCGCAGCGCCGCCGTCAGCGTGAGACTCTCGCGTTGCAGAGCGCCATCGAGGTCGGCGACGAGGTCATGACAACGTCCGGCATCTACGGCTTCATCACCAGCTTCGAGGGTGACATTGCCTGGCTGGAGATCGACGACAACGTGCAGATCCGCATCGCCAAGCAGTCCATCCAGCGCAAGGTTGATACGACCAAGGGCGAAACTGCAATCCCGTTGGACGACGGCTCCAAGGGCAAGCAGACCAAGATCGACGACGTCGTCTCGTCCGATTCCGCCACAGAGGACTGATCCCCTCACATGCGCAGGAAGCTCATCCTCACGTTGGTGATCCTCATGGTGGTCGCCTTCGGTTCATTCACCACCGTGATGGTCACCGGCTCGCACCCCACTCTTGGCCTCGACCTGCAGGGCGGTGTGTCGGTCACGCAAGAACCCAAGGTCGGCACCAACTACAGCAGCGCCAGCCTCGACCTCGCAGTGGAGAAGATCCGTGAGCGCGTCGACGCTCTGGGCGTTGCCGAGCCCGAGATCTTCCGACAGGGCGACGCGATCATCGTCAACCTTCCCGGAGTTCAGAATCAGAACGAGGCAATTGCTCTCGTGCAGGTCACCGGTCAGGTCTACCTACGTCCGGTGATGAGCCAGTGCCAGACGCTGGACCTCAGCGCGACGACCACCACGGTCCCTGGTGAGACGACGGTGCCTGGTGAGACGACGGTGCCTGGTGAGACGACGGTGCCTGGTGAGACGACGGTGCCTGGTGAGACGACGGTGCCTGGTGAGACGACGGTGCCTGCCACCACTGCTGCGCCCGGCCCGGGGCGCGGAGTGAGCAGCAGCAACACCTCGACCACCATCGCCGCAACGACGACAACGGGCGCCACGAGCACGACGGGCGCCGCTACCGAGACCACAGTGGGTGCCAGCCCGGACAGCGCAACCACCGTCCCGGTCACGACGCCTTCGGGTCCGACGACGACGGTTGCTGAGCAACCGCTCGACGAGAACGGTTTGCCGATTCCTGAGAGCGACCCCAACAACTCCCAGTTCTTGCCGGTCGCCGGTGCCAATCCGCCGCAGTATTGCCTGGTCGGCCCACAGCAGGGAACTGGCGAGGTCTTTCAGGACAACGCCAGTGCGAACATCATCCCCAACTCGGGTTGGGGCGTGACGGTCGATCTTCGTGACGGCGCACTTGGCAACGACGTCTGGAACGCGCTGGCAGCACAGTGTTTCAACCGCGCTGCGAGCTGCCCGACCGGCCAGTTGGCCATCGAACTCGACGGCACACTCCAGTCGGTGGCCAACGTGCAGACCGACAACTTCAAGGGCAGCGTCCAGATCAGCGGATCGTTCAGTCAGACGGACGCCAACAACCTGGCACGTGTGATCAACAGCGGTTCGTTGCCGGTGCAGCTCGAGCTGCGCTCGGTGCAGAACGTGTCGCCGACACTGGGTGCCGACTCGCTGCGAGCAGCCTGGATCTCGGGCCTCGTCGGCTTGCTGCTGGTGCTGCTGTTCATGATTCTCTACTACCGCATGCTGGGCATCATCGTGGCCGTCGGCCTCCTGCTGTCCGGCGCCATCCTGTGGAGCGTCGTGTCCTTCCTCTCCAAGACGCAGGGCCTAGCGCTCTCGCTGTCGGGCATCGCCGGCATCATCGTGTCGGTGGGTGTCACAGTGGACTCGTACGTCGTGTTCTTCGAGCGCCTGAAGGATGAGGTTCGATCTGGGAAGACGCTGCGCAACAGTGCTCAGCGCGGGTTCCAGGGTGCGTGGCGAACCATTGTGATGGCCGACCTGGTGTCGTTGCTCGGTGCCTTCGTGCTGTGGTATCTCACCGTGGGTGCCGTTCGTGGATTTGCCTTCTTCCTGGGTCTTTCGACGGCGTGCGACTTGCTGTTGGCGTACTTCTTCACTCGGCCCGTGGTCTTGCTGCTGGCCCGCACCAAATGGATGGAGCGCCGCAAGGTGATGGGTATCGAAGTCACCCCGGTTGGGGCAGCGTCATGACCGACATCGACAACGACATCATCACCAGCTCGTCACACAACGACCCCAACCTGACGGCGATGGGGACGCAACGGCGCAGCCCGTGGGGTCGGCTCTACCACGGCGAAACGGCCATCGACTTCTATGGTCGGCGTTGGATCGGCCTTGGCTTCTCCATTGTCGTGCTGTTGCTCAGCGTCGGGTCGATTGCCACCAAGGGCCTCAACCTGAGCCTCGATTTCAAGGGTGGCGTCGTGTGGACGGTGCCCTCCGAGACGCTGTCCGAAGACGCCGCTCGCGCCGTTCTCGATGATCAAGGTCTCGACGGTTCCAACGCGATCGTCCGCAGTTTCGTGAACAACGGCGATGGACTGCGTACGCTCGAGGTGCAGGTCGGAGAACAGACCGATCAAGTGCGCCGCACAGTGCAGCAGGCGTTCGCAGACGAGGTCGGCGTCGATACCGAGTCCGTCAGCACCACCTCGGTCAGCTCGACGTGGGGCAAGAGCATCACCGAGAAGGCGTTGCGAGCGCTCATCGTGTTCCTCGTCCTGGTTGCAGTGTTCATCTCATGGCGAATGGAGTGGCGTATGGCGTTCGCATCCATTGCCGCCGTGCTCCACGACGTGTTGTTGAGTGTGGGTATTTACTCTCTGTTCGGATTCTCGATCACCCCGGCAACGGTTGTGGCGTTCCTCACCATCCTCGGGTTCTCGCTGTACGACACCATTGTCGTGTTCGACAAAGTGCTGGAGAACCAGAAGCGCTACTCGACGGCGAAATTGCCGTACGCCGATGTCATTAACGTGTCGATGAACCAGGTGCTGATGCGTTCGTTGAACACCAGCATCGCTGCCGTGCTCCCGGTGCTGTCGCTGCTGGTCCTCGGTTCGGGCATCTTGGGTGCAGTCACCTTGCGTGAGTTTGCACTCGCGCTGCTGGTCGGCCTCATCACCGGCTCGTACTCGTCGATCTTCATTGCCTCTCCGCTGGTGGCCATCCTCAAGGAGCGTGAGCCACGCTACGTGGCGATGCGTGGCCAGCATGCCACGGGTGCCGAACTGGAGCGCCTCGTGCATGGCGGTACCCCAGGCGGCCGACGCGAACAGCGCCGAGTTGCCCACGGTGACAGCACGGCTGTAGTTGGCGCGCCCATCAGTGCTGAGGCGCTGCTCACCCACGCCCCTCGGCCACGCAAGAAGAAGCGCCGCGTCTGACGCGCCGCGTTACCCTGCAGGGCATGGCGCCGAACTCTCACTGGATCACGCAGCTCGTCCGTGACATTCCAGACTTCCCCCAGCCGGGCGTAACGTTCCGTGACATCACCCCCTTGTTGGGTGATGCGGAAGGTTTCACGAAGTCCATCACCGAGCTGGTGCATCGTTTCGGCGACGTACCGGTGGACCGTGTGCTGGGCATGGAAGCCCGAGGGTTCATCATCGCTGCGCCGGTTGCGTACCGCATGGGTGCGGGTTTCATTCCGGTGCGCAAGGCCGGCAAGTTGCCGTGGGCAGTGGTGCGTGAGGAGTATCAGCTGGAATACGGGAGCGACAAGCTCGAGATTCACCGTGACGCCATCCATCCTGGTGAACGCATCCTGGTGATCGACGACGTGCTCGCCACCGGCGGCACTGCGGCGGCAACGTGCCGTTTGGTCGAAGCGCTCGGTGGCGTTGTCGTCGGGCTCGGCTTCCTGCTGGAGATCGAGGAGCTGGGTGGGCGTGCGCGACTGGAAGGCCGCTTGGTCGAGAGCCTGGCCATCTACTGATGGCCGCCGTCGATCGCGTTCTACCGTGGCGTCGCCACCAGAACGCGACCGCGGAGGAGCTGACCCCGATCCTCACCGCCTACCGTCGTCGCCATCCCAAGGCGTCGGTGGCAATGATCAACCGTGCGTACGAGACGGCGAAGCAAGCGCATCGTCACCAGCAGCGCAGCAGCGGCGAGAGCTATATCAACCATCCCCTCGCGGTGGCCCAGATCGTTGCAGACCTCGGCCTCGACGAGATCTCCCTGGCAGCTGCGCTGTTGCACGACGCGGTGGAAGACACCGAGATCACCCTTGCCGATGTGGAGAAGGGCTTCGGCCCCGAGGTTGCGCAGATCGTCGACGGAGTCACCAAGCTCGAACGTTTGCAGTTTGACTCGAAAGAGGCGCAGCAGGCAGCGACGATGCGCAAGATGCTGGTGGCGATGGCACGCGACCTACGCGTGCTCATCATCAAGCTGGCCGATCGGCTGCACAACATGCGCACCATCGCCGCAATGCCCAGCGAGAAGCAACAGCGCATTGCCCATGAAACACTCGAGATCTACGCACCGCTGGCGCACCGACTCGGCATGCAGGACCTCAAGCAGCAGCTGGAAGACCTGTCATTCGCGTCGCTGTACCCGAAACGCTTCGCGGAGCTGGACCATCTGGTGGCTACTCGTTCACCAGAGCGCGAGATGTATTTGGCGAAGGCGATCGCGGAGGTGCAGGGGCGGTTGGTCGAGCTGGGCATCACCGCCGAGGTCACCGGGCGCGGGAAGCATCTGTGGAGCATCTACGAGAAGATGGTGCAGAAGGGTCGCGAGTTCGATGACATCTTCGATCTCATCGCCGTGCGCGTGATCGTCGAGTCGGTGAAGGACTGTTACGCGGCCCTGGGCTGTATCCACGGGCGCTACAAGCCCGTAGTGGGTCGCTTCAAGGACTACATCGCAATGCCCAAGTTCAACCTCTACCAGAGCTTGCACACCACTGTCATCGGGCCCGGCGGCAAGGCCGTGGAGATGCAGATTCGCACCCGCGAGATGCACCAGCGCGCTGAGTGGGGTGTCGCCGCCCACTGGGCCTACAAGGACGAAGGTTCCGCCAGCGATATCGACTGGCTGAACCGCATCATCGACTGGCAGGCCGAGATCAGCGATCCGGCGGCTTTCATGGAGAACCTGAAGACCGACCTGGAACAGGACGAGGTTTTCGTGTTCACGCCCAAGGGCAAGGTCGTCACGTTGCCGGTCGGCTCGACGACGGTCGACTTCGCGTATGCCGTGCACACTGAGGTTGGTCACGCGTGTATCGGTGCCAAGGTCAACGGCCGCCTGGTGCCGCTCACGCACCAGATGAAGAGTGGCGATACCTGCGAGATCTTCACGTCCAAGGCTGAGTCGGCGGGTCCGTCACGCGACTGGCTGCAGTTCGTCGAATCGCCGCGAGCGCGCAACAAGATCAAACAATGGTTTTCGCGTGAGCGGCGTGAGGACATGGTCGAGTCCGGCCGCGACGACCTGATCAAGGAGTTCCGGCGCGAGGGCTTGCCAATCCAGCGGATGTGGACGAATCCGGCCGTCGTCGCCGAAATCGAGGCTGCGTCCTTCGCGGACCTCGACTCGCTGCTGGCGGCAGTCGGGGAGGGTCATGTCTCCGCCCGTTCGATCGCGCAGAAGGTTGCGCGAACGTTTCGTACCGGAGACGATGCCGAGCAGCCGGCGGCAACGGTGCTGCCCCGCGGTAACGGACCTCGGCGCCCGCGAAATGTCGCCGGCGTGCATGTCGAGGGTCTCGATGATGTGCTGGTACGGCTCTCGCGCTGTTGCACCCCGGTACCGGGCGACGAGATAGTCGGCTTCGTCACGCGAGGCAGGGGAGTATCCGTGCACCGCACCGACTGCGCCAATGCCGAGAGCCTGATGTCCGAGCAGGCTGCTCGACTGGTCGATGTCGAGTGGGATGGCGACCAGTCGCGTGCCATGTTCCGTGCCGGCGTCGAGGTGATCGCGCTCGACCGATCGAGGTTGCTGCGTGACGTCGCCAACTCGCTCAGCGAGCAACACGTCAACATCGTCTCGTGCAGCACGCACACGGGGTCCGATCGCGTGGCCAAGATGCGCTTCGAATTCGAGATGGCCGACCCCTCGCACCTCGACTCGGTTCTGCGAACCATCAAGCAGATCGATGCCGTCTACGACGCCTACCGCCTGGTCCCCGGCAAAGGCTGAGAGCGTTTACGTAAAGCTGGCGAGCGGCGGAAGGGGGAACGGTAGCCTTGTCGGCTGTGCCTGAGTTCCAGACCAGCCCCGGGATGCGCGACATCCTCCCACCCGAATCGGCCCGTTGGCGCCGTTTCGTGCAGGTCTTCGCGCGGGTCACACAGGGCGCGGGCTACGGACAGGTCGTGTCGCCGCTCCTGGAGGACCTCGGTGTATTTCAGCGGATCGGCGACGCCACCGATGTGGTCACCAAGGAGATGTACGACTTCATCGACAAGGGTGGCCGTCATGTCGCGCTTCGCCCCGAGCTGACGGCATCCATCTGCCGGGCATTCGTACAACACCGTCCGCTCACCCCCTGGAAGATCTGGTACACCGGCTCGCAGTTCCGCTACGAGAAGCCACAGCGCGGGCGCTACCGCCAGTTCGACCAGGTCGGCATCGAGGTGCTGGGCGCTGACGACCCGTATCTCGACGTCGAGATCATCGCCCTCGGTTGGGAGTTCTTCCAGGCCTTGGGTCTCTCGAAGGTGACACTGCTCCTCAACTCGTTGGGCGAGCCCGACGACCGCGCCCGCTACGTGGAAGCGCTGAAGGCCTACTTCAAGGCCAACCTCGCCGAACTGAGCGAGGAGAGCAGGGTCACGCTGCAGAAGAACCCCCTGCGAGTGCTCGATTCGAAGCGCCCGCAGGACGCCGCCCTCGTCGCCGGCGCTCCCCAGATCGCCGACTTCTACAGCACCGACGCAGCAGCACATTTCGCAGCCGTACAGGCGGGGCTCACAGCGCTGGGCATTCCGTTCACTGTCGACAGCAAGCTGGTGCGCGGTCTCGACTACTACCGCCACACCACGTTCGAGTACCAGGGCGGCACGCTGGAGTCAGCGCAGAACGCTCTCGGCGGCGGCGGCCGCTACGACGGTCTGGTCGAGTCACTCGGTGGCCCCGCAACTGCGGGTGTCGGATTTGCTCTCGGTCTCGACCGCACGCTGATTGCCTGCGACGACGAGGGCGTGTTTCCGGCGCCGGAGCCGGAGGTCGATGTGTTCGTCGTCGATACGACTGGCGGTCTGCACGCGCTCCAGATCACGAGTTCGCTGCGTTCAATGGGCATCGGTGCCGATCGTGCATTCGAGAATCGCAGCATGAAGAGCCAGATGAAGGGCGCCGATCGCAGCGGCGCCGCCTTCGCCGTCATCATCGGCAGCAACGAACTCGAAGCTGGCACCGTCGTCGTTCGCCCACTGCGCGCGGAGCGAACCCTCGACGCCGACGGCAATCCCATCAGCAACGATGTGCGCGACGGCGCACAAGTCACCATTCCCCGAACCGACCTCCTCGATTACCTCCAGAAAGCCCTTTCATGAGCTCCACGTCCATGCGTACCCATCAATGCGGCGAGCTGCGCCCCGAGCACATCGGCCAGCACGTCACCCTCGCCGGCTGGGTAGCGACCCGCCGCGAGCACGGCGAGAAGCTGGCCTTCCTCGACATCCGCGACCACACCGGTGTCACGCAGGCCGTTGTCGACAACGCCGTCGACGTGCGGTCCGAGTACGTGGTACTCGTGTCGGGCGTCGTTGCCGCCCGTCCAGCGGAGAACGTCAACGATGGCTTGGCCACCGGCGGCATCGAGTTGCAGAACTGCACCATCGAGATCCTCAACATTGCCGAGCCGCCGCCGTTCCCCGTCAACGAGCGCGCCGATCAGGTGGCGGAGAACACCCGCCTCCAGCACCGCTACATCGACATCCGTCGCGAACGCATGCAGAAGAACCTGCGTCTGCGTGCCGCGGTGAACAGCGCCATTCGCACCGCTATGGAATCGCAGGACTTCGTCGAAGTCGAGACGCCGATGCTGGTTCCCAGCACGCCCGAAGGCGCCCGCGAGTTCATCGTGCCCAGCCGCCAGCAGCCCGGCTCGTTCTACGCGCTACCGCAGAGCCCGCAGTTGTTCAAGCAGCTGCTGATGGTGGCCGGCATCGACCGCTACTACCAGATTGCCCGCTGCCTGCGCGACGAAGACCTGCGCGCCGACCGCCAGTTCGAGTTCATGCAGCTCGACGCCGAGATGAGCTTCGTCGACCAGGACGACGTGCACAACGCCATCGGCGCTGCCGTGCTCGCCGCAGCAAAGGCCGCCGGTCAGGACCCTGGCGAGATCGAGAAGATCACCTGGCACGACGCGATGAACCGCTTCGGCATCGACAAGCCCGACCTGCGTTTCGGAATGGAGCTGCAGGACCTCACCGAGCTGTTCAGCGCGACCGAGTTCAAGGCGTTCTCCGGCGCAGCCTGCATCAAGGGCATCAACGCCACGGGCAAGGCGGAGGAGTACGGCCGCAACAAGCTCGATGGTATGACCGACCGCGCCAAGAAGATGGGTGCGAAGGGTCTCGTGTGGCTGAAGGTCGCCGCCGATGGCACCCTCGAATCGCCCGTCGCCAAGTTCCTCAGTGAGAGCGAGCAGGCCGCGCTGAAGGCCACGTTCGATGCCAAACCCGGCGACCTGATCCTCATCGTCGCCGACGAGTGGGCAACCACCTGTGAGGTGCTCGGCACGCTGCGCAACGACCTCGGTCGTCCGCCGGTTCACGAGGGCCCGTACCGGTACGTGTGGGTCATCGACTTCCCGCTGTTCGTCGGCGTCGACCCCGTGTCTGGTCGGCCGCGCCCGGGGCACCACCCGTTCACACGCCCCCACCCCGAGGACATGCACCTGCTGGAGACCGAGCCGCTGAAGGTCCGCAGCCAGGCATACGACCTGGTGCTCAACGGCTGGGAGCTCGGTTCGGGGTCCATTCGAATCATTCAGCCCGAGCTGCAGGCCCGCATCTTCGCCATCCTCGGCATCAGCGACGACGAGGCACAGAAGAAGTTCGGCTTCTTCCTCAACCCGTTCAAGTACGGCGCCCCGCCCCACGGTGGTTTCGGCCTGGGTATCGACCGTCTGGTCGCCATCCTGGCCGGTGAGGAGAACATCCGTGAGGTCATCGCCTTCCCGAAGACGCAGTCCGGTCTCGACCCGATGACCAACGCTCCCACGCCCGTCGTGCAGAAGCAGCTCGACGAGTTGGGCATCCGCGTCCTTCCCCCGAAGGCGTAATCCACATCGGTCGCCCCGTCGACCCCAGCGCTTCCCCCACAACCCACCGTTTGGGGGAGCTAGGAGGGGTACCGTGGCCGGATGGCGAGCAGTCACTTTCGAGCCGGTGTGGTCATGGTGGTGCGCAACCACGATCTCACGCAGGTGATGGCATTCGAACGTGCGGACGCGCCCGGCAACTGGCAGCTGCCCCAGGGCGGACTCAAGGCCGACGAGCGGCCCATCGAGGGCGCGTGGCGCGAGCTGTTGGAGGAGACCGGCCTGAGCGACGAGCAGGTCGCCATACGGGCTGAGTTCCCCGAATGGCTGGCCTACGAGTGGCCCGACGAGGTGAAGCAGCTCAAGGCTGGTCCCGCCAATCGCATCGGGCAGGTGCAGCGCTGGTTCCTCTTCGACGTGGCGTCAGCCGAGGTGGTGCCGACACCTGACGGCGTCGAGTTCAGTGATTGGAAGTGGGTCACACCGGCATGGCTCACCGCTCACACGCTGGAGTGGCGTCGCGGCCCGTACGAGCGGGTACTGGGCACGCTGTAGCGACCGCGAGGGGCTACCGTCTTTGGTGTGTCCGACCTGTTCAGCGCCGCAGCCGAAACCCGCCTGCGAGCGCAGGCTCCGTTGGCTGCGCGCCTGCGTCCGCGCACGCTCGACGATGTCGTCGGGCAGACTCATCTCGTCGGCCCAGGCAAGCCGCTGCGTCGTCTGGTCGAGCAGGACCGACTGACCAGCGCCATCTTCTGGGGCCCTCCGGGTACTGGCAAGACCACGCTGGCACTGGCGGTCGCGGGCTCCACCAAACGGGCGTTCGAGCAACTGTCGGCGGTGTCCGCGGGCGTCAAGGACGTGCGCGAGATCATCGAGCGTGCCCGTCAGCGGCTTGGCGAGCACGGGCGGGGCACGATCCTGTTCCTCGACGAGATCCACCGCTTCTCCAAGGCCCAGCAGGACGCGCTACTGCCGGCGGTCGAGGACGGGACGCTGACGCTGATCGGCGCGACCACCGAGAACCCGTTCTTCGAGGTCAACGCGCCACTACGCAGCCGCAGCACGCTGTTCCGCCTCGAGCCGCTCACCCGGCCCGACATCGAGACGCTGATCCACCGCGGCCTGGAGGCAGAGGGTCGTACGGCCACGGCAGAGGCCATCACGTACCTTGCGGACCGGGCCGGTGGCGATGGTCGCCAGGTGTTGACGGCACTGGAAGTCGCAGTGGCGCTGGCCCACCCGGGTGAGGTGGTGTTGGAGCACGTCGAGTCGGCCCTTGGCACGAGCGCGCTTCGATACGGACGCGACGACCATTACGACGTGGTCAGCGCGTTCATCAAGAGCATGCGCGGCAGCGATCCGCAGGCAACCGTGTACTACCTCGCGCGCATGTTGGAGGCGGGGGAGGACGCTCGCTTCATTGCCCGCCGAATGATCATCTTCGCGAGTGAGGACGTAGGCCTCGCCGACCCGGGCAGCCTGCAGGTCGCTGTGGCCGCGGCTCATGCGTTGGAACACGTGGGGCTGCCAGAGGCGCAGCTGAACCTCAGCCAAGCCGCCATCCACCTGGCCACGGCACCGAAGAGCAATCGGGCGGCGCTCGCCATCTGGAATGCGCGAGCCGATGTGCAGGCCGGCGCCGTCGGCGAGGTACCACCACACCTGCGCGATGCCCACTATCAGGGTGCGAAGAGCCTCGGTCACGGTGTGGGCTACGACTACCCTCATGATCACCCCGATGGCTACGTCGTGCAGCAGTACCTGCCCGCCGAGCAGGCGGACAAGCGGTACTACGAACCCACAGACCACGGTGCCGAGGCACGGGTGGCCGAGCGGATGGAGAAGCGAATGGATGCAGAGCAATGACCGCAGGTGAACTCGCAGTCGTGATGGCAGCGGTGTTGTGTTGCATCGGCTTTGCCGCGCTCGTGGTCGTTCTCATGCGTGTGCTCGATTCACTGAAAGCACTTCGCGGCGAGGTCGAGTCGTTGCGAGCGGAGACTCGTCCACTGCTCCGAGAGCTCCGCGCCTCCACAGCCGACGCGCTCGCCGCCATCGACGAGGCCCGCGGCGACCTCGATCGTTTCGACCGTGTGCTGGGCTCTGCCGAGGCCATCAGTGGCGCCATGGCCGGAGGTCGTCGAATGACTCGCGCAGCATTCTCCGCACCCGTGATCAAGACGGTCGCCATGGGCACCGGCACCAAGCGTGCGGTACGGCGCCTCAGCCGCAAAGACAGGAAGATCGCATGATGAAGCGACTGACGTGGTTCGTGAGCGGTGCTGCTGCCGGTATCGCTGGTGCGAGCGTGGCGAAAAAGAAGGTGAAGGCCGTGGCGTCGGAGATCTCTCCGGCGAATGTCGCCAAGAAGACCACCAACAGGGTTCGTGAGGCGATGCACGAGGGCAAGCGTGCGATGAAGGCAAAGGAAGCCGAACTTCGTGCCCGTCTGGACGGGCGAGCGACCACGCTCGCCGACACCCTCGATGACGGCGACACAGTGTTGGTCGACGGTCAACCGGTCGCTGCCGGGCAAGTCATCGTGTTGAAGCAGGTACGCGACGAGCACGAAGCCGCTGCTCGCCGCCGGCGCGCATGAGCGTGGTCGACGCCTCGGCCGAGGTGCTGACGGCCTTGGCGGCCTCGCTGCGAGACGCGCTGTCGCCCGACCGAGTTCGCACCGGCAGCACAGAGCTGGGCCTGTATGCCCGCGACGCCTCGAACATCTCCGGCTCTGCGGGCATCGTCTGCTTCCCGCTGACCACCGCTGAGGTCCAGCAATGCGTGCTCGCTGCAGGTCGGCACGGGGTCCCGTTCGTCGCACGCGGCGCCGGCACCGGCTTGGCCGGCGGCGCGACGCCGTTGGACCATGCGCTCGTCATCACGTTGACGAAGATGGATCGCGTGCTCGGCGTCGACGTCGCCAATCGCTACGCCTGGGTCGAGCCCGGGGTACTCAACCTCGACCTCACCCGCCAGGTCACCAAGTACGGGCTGCATTTCGCGCCCGACCCGAGTAGCCAGCAGAGCTGCAGCATCGGCGGCAACGTCGCCAACAACTCCGGTGGGCCGCACTGCCTCAGCGACGGGGTCACCGCCGCGCACATCCTGGCGATGGAAGTCGTGCTCAGCGACGGGTCAGTGGTGCATCTCGGCGGTGAGCAGCCGGAGCCGACGGGCCTAGATCTACGCGGTGCGTTCGTGGGCAGCGAGGGAATGTTCGGCATCGCCACCAAGGTCTGCGTACGCCTGACGCAGAACGCCCCGGCGGTGCGCACGATGCTGATGGACTTTCAAACGGTCGAGGATGGCGCGCAGACAGTGAGCGCGATCATCGCCGACGGCATGGTGCCCGCCGCGCTGGAGATGATGGACCAACTGTGTGTGCAGGCGGTCGAGGCGTACATCCAAGCAGGGCTACCTGTCGACGCCGCCGCCGTGCTGCTGGTGGAGGTCGCCGGCCTGCCCCATGGGCTGGAGGCCGACGTTGCACGCATCGTGGAGATCGGTAAGGCCCACGGCGCGGGCACCGTTCGCATCGCCCAGGACGAGGCCGAGCGGGCCTTGCTGTGGAAGGGCCGCAAGACGGCGTTCGGAGCCATTGCTCGCATCAAACCCAACTACTACCTGCACGACACGGTGGTTCCGCGCCGGATGCTGCCCGAAGTGCTGCGCAAGGTGTACGAGATCACCGCCCGGCACGACCTGCTGGTGATGAACGTCTTCCACGCCGGTGACGGCAATCTGCACCCGCTGCTGGTGTTCGACAAGAGCGAACCTGGCGTGATGGAGCGCGTGCATGCCGCCGGCGAGGAGATCGTGCGCGCCTCGGTGGAGGCCGGGGGAGTGCTCAGCGGCGAACATGGTATTGGCTTGGAGAAGCGCGACTTCATGCCGCTGATGTTCGCTCCGGAAGATCTCGCCGCCCAGGCTTGTATGCGTCGCGCATTCGACCCACTGGGGCTGGCGAACCCATTCAAGGTGTTGCCGTCTGCGGCTGCCTGTGGCGATGTGCAGCATGTCCCGGACGGGGCGTGGGTGTGATCGACCTCCAACCTTTTGCCGACGAGGTCGGCACGGACGAGCCGGTCACCATCGCCGGCCTTGGGACGCGCGGCGGCCCGGTCGACGGTGTCCGTTGCGTGAGCCCACCGGCAGGCATCGAGTGGATGCAGCCCGACGAGATGATCATGTGCTGCGGCGCAGGGACGCCGGTCGATGAGATGGTGGCAGCGCTCTCGGCGCACGGTCAGACCGTCGCCCTGCCCGCCGGAGGCACCGTCGGAGGAGCCCTCGCAGTTGGCATCAGCGATCACCGCCGCCTCGGCTATGGCCCCGTGCGCGACACCCTGCTGCAGGCACGCTACGTCTCGGCGGCCGGTCACGTGGTGAAGGCCGGCGGTCCGACCGTGAAGAACGTCAGTGGATTCGACCTGTGCCGCTTGCTCGTGGGGTCACAGGGCACGCTGGGGTTCATGGGTGAGGTGATCGTGCGCACCCGCCCGTTGCCCACACATTCGCAGTGGTTCACGTGCGAGAGCCGGGAACCGATGCAGGTGTTCTCCCGTCTGTACAAACCGGTCAGCGTGCTGTGGGACGGTTCGAGCATCTTCGCCCTCATCGAAGGCCACCCTGACGACGTGGCCGAACAGGCAGCAACCTGTGCAATGCATCCGTGTGATGGTCCGCCATCGCTACCCACAGGGAGCCGTCGCAGCGTGAAGCCTGGGGCCGTCGTGTCGCAGACGGGCGACTTCGTCGCGGAGATCGGCGTAGGGATCGTCCACCACTCGCAGCCGTACGCTGTCGACCCGGTCGCTGAGCGCGAGATGGCATTGATGGCGGCCATCAAATTCGAGTTCGACCCCACCGGGCGACTCAATCCTGGTGTGCGTGCCTGACGATCAACCCTTCGTGGTGCGACCGCCCACCGACCTGCGAGCTGCTGCTCGCGCCGCATCAGTAGCGGCCGCGAGGTGGGGGTTGCCCACGCCACACCATCTACGAACCGGGATGAACGCGCTGTTTCTCTCCGGTGACAACGTGATGCTGCGGGTGTCGCACACAACCGCAGCGCCCGCTCAGGCAGCATGGCTACTGGGTCAGTTGGCCGACAGGGGAGTGCGGGCGCCGCTGCTGCTGCATTCCGAGCCGATCGTCGTTGCCGACCTCGCCGTGCTCGCAATCGAGCGGATTCGGCCCGACGGTGACATCGATTGGGTGAATGTCGGTGCACAGATCCGACGAGTGCACCAGTGGCCGATCGACGAGGTTCGCGGCAGCTACCCGATGCCGCGGGGCGACGACTTTCCATGGTGGAGAACCTCGGCCATCCTCGAAGAAGTGGACGATCTACTGGATGACGGCGCCCGCGACGGCCTCGGTGCCGCGATCCGCGCCCACGGAGACTGGCGATCGCGTGTGACCACTCGGGTGGTGTGTCACGGTGACCTTCACCCAGGCAACATCATTCAGTCTGCGAACGGCCCGGTACTGCTCGATTGGGACCTTGCGTGTCATGCCCCGGCGGCGTGGGACCACGCAATGCTGATGACGTGGTCGTCGGTGTGGGGCGGCGACCCGACCGCCTACGACCGATTTGCCGAGGGCTACGGACAGGCCATGCGTGATGATTCGTTGGCACAGTCGTTGGCGATGATGCGCAACGTGACGGCAACCTTGATGCGACTCAAGGCCGGCCGCACCGATCCAGCAGCGGCCGACGAGGCTCGTCGCCGCCTGCAGTACTGGCGCGGCGACCCGAACGCACCGGCCTGGGTTGCTCAGTAGGGCTGGCAGGTAGGGCAGAAATAGCAGGCGCGTCCACCGAGCGTCACGATCTGGACGGCGGTGCCGCAGCGCAGACAGATGTCGCGGTGGTACACGTAGGTGTTGTCGCCGCGCTGGGCACGTCGGTTCGTGATCGGGAACTCTTTGCGGTCGATGGTGATGATGCGGTTGTCCTTGACCCCCTGCTTCAGCATCGAACTGATCGTCAGCCACAGTGCCCGCAACTCGTCGGTGCTGCAACTGCGCCCGGGACGCGAGGGGTGAATGCCATTCACGAAGAGCGCCTCCGCGCGATAGACGTTGCCGACACCCGCCAGCATTTTCTGGTCCAGCAGGAGTGCCCCGATGGGCTGCGCACTCTTTTGGATGCGAGTCACGAACAATTCCGGCTTCACGCCACGGCGCAGCGGGTCGGGCCCGAGCCGAGCGATGATCGCGTCGCGGTCGTCTGCGGTTCCGATGCTGCAGTCCGTGGGTCCAGCCAGATCGATGGTGCCGCGTTCTGTCGACATTCGCATGCGGACCTGGCCCTGCACCTCGGGAACCTGCTGACCGACACTGACCCGGTACTTACCGAACAGCCCGAGGTGTACATGACCGACCAGGCCGTTGTGCCACCAGTAGAACAGGTGCTTACCATATGATTCAACGGTTTGTAACACTTGGCCGTCGATGAGCGCTGCGTCAGGAAACCGACCCTGCGGCGAACTGACTCGCACGACCTGGCCGCACAGCATCTTGGTCTGGTCGCGAGCGATTCGTGCGAGCGTGTGGCCTTCAGGCATGGGGACTGACGGTATCGCCAGCGGAGTGGCGGGCGCGTAGCCAGGCCATCACGTCGGGGCGGTGCCAGAAGATGCAGCGCTCGCGCACCAGCACGGGCTCGGGGAAGTCGGGGTAGCGCCGGCGGTACGTGGAGATCGACTTGCGCGACGAAAGGCCGATGAGGTCGGCCACCTGGGCGGCGTCGAGTAGGTCGTCTACTTCCATTCACAGATGTTGACATAGGCCGACATCCTGTGCGCATCATTGTCGGCGTAGGTCAACAACTGAGGGGAGATGGATCGATGAAGGTAGAGATTCAGACGTGCGACGGGTGTGGTATCGAGCACCCAGGTGACGCGGGGTGGGGTTCGACGGGGATGCCGACCATGCCCAACGCAGGCTGGATGGGGGTCATTTTCGGGCACCGCGGGCACCTAGCGCTAGGCATCAATCAAGACCTGTACGTGTGCTCGCTGGACTGCCTGATGGTCGCCGCTCGCAAGTTGCGGGGATTCACGGTCGATCCTGTGGTGGATCCGCTCGAGATGGTGTTCGCTGCGCCTGCCGTCGAGCCGGTGCGCAAGCCGCGGGCAACGAGGAAGCCGCGACCGACGACTAAGTAGCGACCAGCAACATAAGCGACCGCGCTCCATCGGGGCGCGGTCGTTGTCGTTTTTCGGCGAAGATCGGATCGGTCGTTGATCGTCGTTGTGGGAGAGTGACCGGCAATCAACGGAAAGGCTCACATCTCCATGAAGCTCTTACTACCAGCAGTTCTGCTCCTCTCGAGCCTCTCGGCCTGCGGCGGCTCGGAGGGCACCGCGTCCACCGTGGCACCCACCGAGCCGTCAGCGGCGACCACGCAGGCACCAGCGGCCACGGACGCGCCGACCACGACGGAGGCCGCCACGACTCTGCCCACAACCACAGAGGCCGCCACAACCACAACGCTGAAGCCGTCACTCGTGTCGGGCGTGGTGTGGGCCTCGGTCGTTGACCCGTCGCGGATCAACCAGACCACACCAATCCCCAGCCAGACATCAGCCAGCGGCGTCACCGTGCGCCTGCAGCTCGCCCTGTACGGCCCACTGAAGGGCGCGGGCACGTTCTCCAGCGAATGTGCCGACGAGTACGAGGCCGAGCTGTACGCCGACTGTCTCGTGGTGCAGCTCGCGATGGACGTGGACCCGGCATTTAGGGTCGACGGGAACTCCCCTGACGCGTCGATGAGCGTTGATGCCGTGATCACGCCAGAAGGCAAGCAGCTCGACTCGATCTGGTCAGAGAGCGGCTACCCCGGCACGAAGGACACCGTGCTCGCCGTCGCCCTGCCTGGCGCGACGCCTGGTTCCACGGTGAAGGTGTCCGTGGGGTCGAACCTTGTCGGCTATGAGATCCTCACGTTCGTACTGCCACCGGAGTTTCTGCCGACGCCCTGGGTTAAGTGACAACGCTCCCAGACGACGGGTTCAACATCTGCGCTCCGGCCGAATAGCTCCCCTCAGGCTTTTCCCCTTTAGCCGAACTGTCCTAGCTAGTCGTCGAGGGCGGGTTGTGAAGTCGACTAGCTTCGGCCCGTGTTTACCGGACTCATCGAAGGTGCCAGGGCAATTCGCATACAGCTTGTTGCTGGGTACTCGGCGCTTCTGACTGCGTACATAGCGCTCCACGGGGTGATCTCCGACCACGGCGAGTGGACTAGCGGACCAGGCATTTTGGTGGACCTGTACTCGTCGTTTGGGGCGGCGGGCCGAGCCGCCTTCTGGGCGTTCTCGGCATTCATGATCGGATCAATTCTGACAAACACCTTCTTTGGGCAGCTGGTCGAGCGCACTGCGCAGCACCCCAACGGGCCGTCCTGGCCCGACTTCATCGATGAAGCCAAAGCCGCTGTTAAGGAGTACGAGGAATACAAAGTCACCACCCACTTAAGCGGCAACGGGGCAGGCGGCACCACACTGAAGGTCGTAGGGCGGAGCGCTATGTCGCACACAGTTCCGTCGCCGCATCACGCCGAGTTTCTTCGCGAAGTCGTGGAGGATCGTGAGCGTCGACACGCGGAGGTTCAGTTTCGGATGGCAGTCACGCTGGGCCTCGTCGCTCCCGGCATAGCAATGACCATCCGGGCAGGCTGGTGGGGGCTCGCCTTTCTGGTGCCCACACTTCTTGTGTGGCTGGACATGGCGAATCTTCAGCGCAAGACGATGGAGTACATGTGCGACGCGCGCGAAGCCATCGCTCGCGAGTCCAAGTCTGAGGCCGAGGAGCAACTCAAGGAAGTACTCCATCGGCTCGAGGCCAACGGTGGCCAACTAAGCAAGGTGGCGCTAGCGGATTTGGAAGCGGAACGCGAGCGGCTTGATCACCTGTTGCAGGACTTGGATCAAGACCTGGAAGGCATTCAGGCAGACCGCACGCGGTTTCTCGTTCTACGAACGCGATGAGCGTGGTCGGCGTAACGGCCGGCGGTCCTGGCGTCGTGTGCGAAGTTGTCGACGGCGTGCTGCACGACCGCGTGCACGTCCGTGTGCGCGATTAGAGCGCCCCGCTGGCGTGCGAGTGAGCACGCAGCCCACACGTCCGCCCAGAACGCCTGTAGCGACCAGTCGCGGTCGTTGGCGGGGCGGCATTCGACGACGATGCCCGTCGACATGCGCCGGATGCGGGACAGCCAGCGCTCGAGAGCGTCGGGCAGCTCACTGGCCTCGATCAGTGGCGGTGGGGGAGGCTGGCGGGCGCGGCTCATTGGGCTGCCTTGAGGGCGTCGATCTGTCGCTGTAGGTCGTCCATCTTCACGACGTCGGGGTTGGGGCGGAACTGCTCGCGCACCCACTGAAGCTCGAGCGTCTCGATGGTGGCTGTAGCGCCGTCGTCGGTCACGGTGATGCGGCGAGCGCGACTCATTGCGCGCCCCTCGCCGGCGCAACGCGTGGCTTCGGGCCAGGCTTCGCACGCGGCACCGGCGACGTGTCCTCCTCGAGGTGTAGGCCGAGTTGACGAACCGACGCGGCGAAGAACTGCCGAGCCCGCGCCTCGACATCACACAACGGATGCGCCTTCAGCCCACCGGTGCCGTGATGCACCGTCAGGCCGTCGAGTGAGAGCTGCTTGCGCGCGGTCGCTGCTTCGTCCAGAGCGTGCAGCGACTCGGCGAACAACGCCAGCTCGGCCGCACTCATCTCGCGTTCGGCCACAACGGTGCGCCACAGGGTCGCCGACGTGGTGCTCAGCTCGCCAGGTGGTGGTGGCAGATCGTCGGTGACGACATCTGGAGGGGTCTTCTTCATGGGGTATTGCTCACTTCCTTGGGTGAAAATTGGTCAGCGGAGATGCGTCGATCTACCGAGTCGGTAACTAAAGCGCCCTGGAAGGGCTGGTCCAGGTTCGGTACCGGTGGGGTGGGTGCGGTGCCTCGGCCGACTCTTGGCGCTGTTGTGGAGACGCTGGGGCGTGGTGCTCGCCGCAAGGACAACTCACGTCTGTTGCTCGGTTGGCTGACGCGTTCGCAGTTGCCTTGCTTCTGTCATCTCGCTTGGTTCCTTGTCGCTCTTGTCGTCTTGTCACTTCACTTGCTCTTGTCTGTCTGTCGCTGTTGGTCGTCGTCGTGTGTCGGCCATCGCTGCATTGCACAGGGTGGTCGCATCTTCGCCAGCGGCCAGGCGGTGGAGGAGTGGTAGGTCGATGTGCATCGTGCGCCACGAGTGGCACGGCTTGCAGCGGGGATGGAGCCACACAGGATCATCGACGTTCGTCATGCGAGCGTCTGGGCTGTCTGCGCTTGTGGTGGTGGTGGTGGTGGCCTGTGCGGCGAGGAGGAGCCGGCGTGGCGGTACGTGGTCGAGGTCTGTTGCTGGCTGTCCGCAGTCGACACACGGGGGTTGCCCGGCGAGTAGTCGGCTTCGCTGGGCAACCCACTTCGTGTCGCTGTACTTGTGCTCGCCGTTGGCCCGCCGTTGGCTGCTGCGCTTGCCGTAACGCTTGGTCATGCACGTCGCGCAGAGCGGTTTCTTGCCGGCGAACATGTTGGTGCAGTTGGGGCAGGCTCTCATGGTGTCGGACCGCTCAGGCGGCGACAGCCTCAGCGGCCGGGACGGTGAGTGCTGGCACCGCCTGGCGCACTGACTCGCGCAGGTGGGCGGCGAGGGTGTTGACGCTCGACGGGAGCCCGTTCACGTTGACTTGTGCTTCGCCGCCAGCGAGGTGCAATGGGATGTTGCCATCTCCTCCGCTGGCGATGTCGATCACCTTTCGGGCGTATCTAGCGAAGCGCTCGAGGTCGGCGATGTCGTTCCATCGCGCTGCCATCTCGTCGAGCAACGGTTCGATGAGCGCGGCCGCTGCTCGTTGGCCATCTTCTGCTGCGGCCAGTACGGCTGTGGCGCCGTGGTCCTTCATCGCTTGTTCGTAGACGCCGCGGGCGCGGCCTGCGACCACTTGGGCGGTGACGACGGTGCGGCCGAGGTCGTCGAGCTCGACGATGATCGCCCGTTCGGTTGCCTCGGGGATCGGCTTGCCGGCGGCGAGCGCGTCAGCGGCCGCCGTGGCGTCGTCTTGGCGTGCCGTCTCGAGGCGGG
>Ga0073904_10000429_pt1 | contig 29740 bp, 24 predicted proteins | sample KloWWTrecipitate_FD_66668 | JGI IMG/M metagenome (GOLD analysis project Ga0073904, IMG submission 66668) | Active sludge microbial communities from Klosterneuburg, Austria, studying microevolution and ecology of nitrifiers - Klosterneuburg... | ecosystem: Engineered > WWTP > Aerobic digester >... | reverse complement strand
CGCTCCAGCTCGGGGCGTGCGCGCTTTCGTTCGTGATGCGCCGCGGCGGCCCGAGCGGCTCACCGGCCCGTGACACGGGCCACACCGCGAGCACGCCCTCGTAAATGGCGGCCATCTTGGTGCCGTCTGGAGACCAGGCGGGGCCGCAGCCGCCGCGCGAGTCGATCGACATCATCGGCTCGGGTGCGAACCACTTGTCGTCGTTCAGCTTCGTCGACGACATCGTCAGGATCTGGTTGGTGCCCTCGCGGAAGCGTCTGGTCATCGGCGCGATGCCGGCAATCGCCAGCCGCGTGCCGTCGGGTGACCAGGCTGGGGCGCCGGGCTGGGGCAGCGTGTCGTGGACCTTGGTGACCGTGCCGGTCGCCACCTCGATGACCGACATCTGCGCCACGCGCCACATGCCGTCCACGTTGAAGAAGGCGATGCGCCCGCCGTCGGGCGACCACGCCGCGCCCTGCGGCTGCGTCGTCAGGTCGGTGAGGCGGCGACTGGTCCCCGACTTCATGTCCCGGACCCAGAGTTGCAGGTGCTCACTGTCCTTGTCGGACGAGTAGGCGAGCTTGGAGCCGTCGGGCGACCAGGCCGGCTCGGTGTCGAACGCCGCGTCCTTCGTGAGATTCACCGGCGTGCCGCCGACGGGCATCACGTAGATGTCGCCGACCGCGGCGAACGCGATCTGCTTCCCGTCCGGCGAGATCACCGGGTGCACGACGCCGAGAACCTGCCGCGGCACGGTCGAGGTGAAGTCGCGCCTGTGCTGTGTGTAGGCCGTCGCCGCGCGCGTCACCTGCAGCGTCGCCGTGAACTCGATCGTCTGCGGCGCGGCGCCGCCGACGGTGCGCTTCCGGATCTTGCCGTCCGAGACGTAGTAGAACTCCGTCGCATTGGCCCACGACGCTCGGAAGCCAAATACGTTCTCTCCGCCGCTGATCGTCTTGCCGCCGATCTCGTAGCGCGCCGAGCCGGGGCCGCTGCTCCCGGGACCGGATCCGGCACCGGCGCTGACGTGATAGACGATTGCCCCGCCGGCGCCCCATGACGGCGCATCCACGCGTCCGGCGGCGCTGGCCACCTGGCGCTCGGTCCCGTCGGCGAGGTTGATCGCCCACGCCGACCGGCCGTCGCCACGTGCCGACGCGAAGGCGATCTCCTTGTCGTCGGGCGACCAGGTCGGCATGTAGTCGTCGGCGGGGCCCTTCGTGACCTGGCGAAGCTCGCCGCTCTGCACGTCCAGCGTCCAGATGTTGTAGTCGCTGCCCAGCGTGTTGCCGCGGTCCGACGAGAAGGCGACGCGCGTGCCGTCGTGCGAAAACACGGGCTCGCGGTCATCAAAGGCACCCCACGTCAACTTGTGCTGCTGCGAGCCGTCGGGCGCGATGGCCCACAGGTCGTAGCCGCCGTCGCGGTACGCGAAGAAGGTGATCCACTTGCCGTCGGGGGAGAATGACGGCTGCCGGGCGTCGTTGAAGACGTCGGTGATACGCGTCGCGGGGCCGCCGGTGGCGCGCAGCGTCCAGATGCTGCCCTGCAGATCGACGGCGAGCGTGCGGCCATCTGGCGACACCGCCACGGACATCGACGTACCTTCGTGAACCGTGACATCGATGAGCGCAGGTACAGGCTGCGCTGCTGCCACCGCGCACACGAGACTCACCACGACGATCGCCGTCAGCTTGCAGGACATCAGGCCTCCTCCGGGAATGCGGACTGGCGCGTATTCTAGTGCAGGGCGGGTTTGTGTGCCGCGTCTGCCCCGCGAATCCGCGCGGGTGGAGGGGATGTTGGATGACGGCGGGCCACGGGCTGCGCACCATCACGGCGCACGAATCGTCCAGAGCAACGCGTTCAATCGGAGCCGGATCCGGACGGTGATCGCGGTCTTCTTGACGGCTAATCCTCGACTGGTTGATGCGCCCGGAAACGTGCTGGCTTCCGCCATCGCGAACCTCTCCCAGGTCATCACCACTCGCCGACGAGGACTCCTTGGCCGAGCCCGTGGGACGCCTCAAGGGGGCCAGCTTCAGCGGGTGGTTAGGTTTAGGCGCCGTCCCACAAGGCCCTGAAGTCTTGCGCCGCGAGTACCCCACACAGACACGGCGTCATACGAGAAATGGGATGATGCGTTTCGTGCGAGCCGCATAGGCCACATACTCAGGATAGCGCGCCGTCACGAGACGCTCGTCTGCCATGATGCGCACGGCCGTCGCGGCGGATACGAGGAGGCCAAGCCCAACACCCAGAAGCGTCGTGTGGGACGCGACGCCCGCTTGAGATCATCGACAGCTCTCCGTCCGCGATTCTCGGTGCGCCATATCAACGGCTTCGCGTTGAGCCGCGCCGCGCGATGCAGTATGCCACCCACCGCGGGCGCCGGCTCCATATACGGGGTTAGCCAGCTCACTCTATCTTCAAGTGCATCATCGCCGCCCGCACCAAAGGGTTGTCAGCTTTCGCCCGATGAGGGGCTCATCGCCAGGTGACAAGTGGACGGGCTGCTCCATGCGTTCCTTGCTGAGGGCAACGACCGATGTTCAGCCGCGGCGGCCCCATGATGGCAGCAGCCGCCGACGGCTGCTGCGCCTGGTTAGCCGGCTTTCTGAAACCCCGGGCGCTTGCGGCGAACGGCCTGCGGAAACTCGACAACCTCGAACTGCGACCGCGCAAACAGATAGTCGTCGCCGCTCTCGTCGATGATGCGAAGTAGCTCGTCCTTCGCAGCCCTGGCGTCGGGAACAACCGGGTAGATCTTGCCGCGGATCAACGATGCCTCGTTGCCGGCGTTGTCCAGGCAGGCGGCGAATTGGGTCGGGTGTTTCATGGCTAGTCGGTGGGCCTCGGCTGCCCCACCAGCAGATAAGCGCAAACGTCGGAAAGCTGAGGCGGCGTGTTGTGCAGCTGGTCGCCTACTTCGCGGCTTTCCGGCCAAGACCCATCGCCTCTGCCGCAAACGCCCACTGGTCCGCGCGCTCCGCAATCAGCTTGTCCGTCGGGCGATAGCCGTGCGAGCCCGAGACTTCCACGCGGATGAGCACCGGCTTGCCGCACCCCTGGGCGGCCTGCAGCGCCGCCGCATACTTGAACGAGTGGCTCGGCACCACGCGGTCGTCATGGTCGGCCGTCGTGATCAGGGTGGCCGGGTAACATGTGCCGGGCTTGATGTTCTGCACCGGCGAGTACTTGATGAGGAACGGGAACTGCTCAGGATCCGACGCCGAGCCGTATTCGCCCACCCAGAGCCGGCCGCCGGTGAAGCGGTCGTAGCGCAGCATGTCCATCACGCCCACGGCCGGCAGCGCCACCGCGTAGAGGTCCGGACGCTGGTTGATGACCGCCCCCACCAGCAATCCGCCGTTAGAGCCGCCCATCACCCCCAGTTTCGCCGGAGAGGTGATCCTCTCCCGCACGAGGTGCTCGGCCACGGCGATGAAGTCGTCGAAGACGTGTTGCTTCTTCTCGAGCATTCCGGCGCGATGCCAGGCCTCGCCGTACTCGGCGCCGCCACGCATGCTGACCGTCACCCACACGCCGCCCTGCTCCAGCCACGCGGGCACGTCGGCGCGATAGGTGGGCATGGTCGAGATCGAGAAGCCGCCGTAGCCGTAGATCATCGTCGGGTTGCTGCCATCGCGCGGCAGGTTCCTCTTCGCCGTCATGAAGAAGGGCACGCGCGTACCGTCCTTCGAGGTGGCGAACGCCGCCGTGGTGTCATACGGACCGAGGTCCACGGGCACGGTCGGCGGCTCGAACGCGGTGCTTTGTCCGGCCGACGGATCGTAGAGGTAGACGGTCGAGGGCGACAGCGGCGAGCTGTAGGAATACCAGACCTCCGGCGCGTCCTCGCGACCGGTCATGCCGCTGACGGTGCCGACGCCGGGCAGCGCAATCTCGCCCTGCACCTCGCCATCGAGGCCGACCAGCTTCAACCGGCTCTGCACGTCCGCGAGGTACTGCGCAACCAGGCGTCCACCGATGAGGGCCACGTTCTCGAGCGCCTCCTCTTGTTCGGGGAGAATCGTCTTCCAGTCCGCGGGCGCGGGCCGGCGAATGTCGACGGCGATGACCTTTCGGTTGGGAGCATCCTTGTCGGACCGCAGGTACACGACCGGCCCCCTGTTTCCAATGGGCGCGTACTCGGCATCATCGGTCTCGATGAGCGGCTTGATCTCCGCCTTGACGTTCGGCGAACGCGCGCTGCGCAGGTCGCCGTAATAGAGTCGGTTCTGGTTGCCCGACCCTTCGGACATCACGACGAGCAGGTAGCGGCCATCCTCCGTTACGCTGCCGCCGATGAGCCAGCCCGGCAGATCCGGGCGTGCGTACACGAGGACGTCTTCTGACTGCGGCCGGCCGACGCGGTGATAGTAGAGCGCCTGGCCCGACAGCGCGGCCTCGAGCACCTTGTTCTTCGGTGGCTCCGGGTAGCGCGAATAGAAGAAGCCCTTCGAGTCTTTAGTCCACGAGATGTCGGAGAAGCGCATCCACTGCACCTGGTCGGCCAGGTCCTTGCCCGAGGTGATGTCGCGCACCTTGATGGTGCGCCAGTCGGCGCCACCCTCGGCCAGGCCGTAGGCCATCAGCTTCGCGTCGGGCGAGGGCTGATATTGCGCGAGCGAAACCGAGCCGTCTGCCGAGATGACGTTGGGATCGATCACCAGCTTCGGAGTGGCAGCCCAGTTGTCGCGCACGAACACGGGCGACTGCCGCTGCAGGCCCGTGTTCCTCGAGTAGAAGAGCTTGCCGGCCTCCGTGTCGGGCAGGCCGACGCGCGGGTAGTTCCAGAGCGCCGTCAGGCGCTCGGTGAACCGCTGGCGCAGGGGTAGGCTCGCCAGATACGGGTCGGTGACCGCGTTCTCGGCGGCCACCCAGTCGGCCACCTGTTTCGAATCGAGATCCTCCATCCAGCGATAGGGATCCGGCACGGCCGTGCCGTGGTAGTCGTCCACCACGTCGCCTCTGGCGGTGACGGGATAAGCGATGGCCGGTGCCGCTGGCTCCGCGCCGCGACACGAGGCGGCGGCCACGACAAGGACGGCAAGCAGATGTGGTCGAGTCATGAAGGCTCCGTAGCTTCGCCGGGACTGAAGTCCCGGCGCTCCCGGATGTTACCAAAGGCCCGCTCCCGGCGAGTGCGGTAGAGTGTCCGTTCGTGACGATGCCACGCCTCGCCCTGGTCCTGGCGGCTCTGGCCGCCGGCGCTAGCCCCACGGCTCAGCCCGCCGCACCCGTCCAGGTGGAGGAGATCACCATCGCCGCCGCTCACGCGGCGATGCGTGACGGGCGCCTCACGTGCCGCGCCCTGGTGGAGGCCTACCTGCGTCGCATCGCGTCCTACGACAAGAACGGGCCGGGCATCAACGCCATCATCCTGGTGAACCCGCACGCGCTGGACGAAGCCGATGCCCTCGACGCGCGATTCCGCCACTCGGGACCCTCCGGCCCGCTCCACTGCGTGCCGATGATCGTCAAGGACAACTTCGAGACCATCGGGCTGCAGAGCGCCAACGGGTCGCTGGCCCTGGAGGGCTTCGTCTCGTCGAAGGATGCCTTCCAGGTGAAGCGCGTCAAAGCGGCCGGCGCCATCGTCCTCGCCAAGTCGAACATGGCCGAGTGGGCGTTCACGCCGTACGAGACGGTCAGCTCCATCCTGCCGGGCTACACGAAGAACCCGTACGCCCTGGACCGGGTCACCGCCGGGTCGAGCGGCGGCACCGCGGCGGCGGTGGCGGCGAACTTCGGCTTGATCGGCCTCGGCAGCGACACCGGCAATTCCATCCGCGGGCCCGCGTCGCACCAGGCGCTGGTCGGCATCCGTTCGACCATGGGGCTGACCAGCCGCGCGGGGGTGATGCCGCTCAACCTGCTGGCCGACATCGCGGGACCGATGGGACGCACGGTGGAGGACGTGGCGGCGGTGTTCCAGACCATCGTCGGCGAGGATCCGGACGATCCGGCGACTGCGGCGGCGCGCGGCCGTGCACCGGGCACCTACGCGGCGGCCCTTCAGCGCGAGGGCCTGCGGGGCGCGCGCATCGGCGTGCTGCGTCAGGCCTACGAGCGCAGCACCGCGGGGCCGCAGGCCGCGGGCGTGCAGGTGCCGCGCGACACGACCGACCCGGAAGTGGCGCAGGTCTTCCTGCGCGCGGTGGCCGACCTCGAACGCGCGGGTGCCGTGATGGTCGATCCCGCACCTGTGGAGGGACTCGATACCATCCGCCGTCTGCAAGGCGTGGGGCCGTGCATGGGCTTCAAGTACGACATCAACCGCTATCTCGCCTCGCACGGCGACCGCGTGCCGGTGAAGAGCCTGGCCGAAATCGTCGCCTCCGGACGCTTCCACCCGACCGTCCAACGCCGGCTGGAGCAGGCCGAGCAAGGTCCCGAGAACGGTCCGGAAACGCCGGCCTGCCAGGCCGAGACGGCGTATCGCGATCAGGTGCGTCAGGCCGTGCTGAAGACGATGGATGCGCTGAAGCTCGACGCGTTCGTCTACCCGACGTGGAGCAATCCTCCGCGGCTGATCGGCGATCTCAACTCGCCGCATGGCGACAACAGCCAGTTCTTCTCGCCGACGACCGGCTTTCCGTCCATCCAGGTGCCGATGGGGTACACACGTGGCGGGACCCTGCCCGCCGGGATGACGATCGTCGGCCGCGCGTGGTCCGAGGCCACGCTCTTCCGGCTCGCGTACGCCTACGAGCAGGCCACCCACCACCGGCAGCCGCCGGTGAGCGCGCCGCCGCTGCGGTAGGCGGCACCGTCGGTACCCATGGTGCGCGGTTTGTCGGCAGGGTGACGCGCTGCGGTCAGCCCGCGAACGGGCATCGTGTCGTCGCGTTCGAGACCGTGAAGGTGGGGTTCCCCCAGGTGTCTTCGACGATGCAGTCGAGATTTGGCGCAGCCCCAGCCGCGCGTCTGCGCCGGCCGTGCGCTTCGACCTCGAGTTCTATTCGGGCTGCGGTGGTTCCGCAGCGCGTGACGACTTCATTGCGACGCGTCCGCCCAGACCTGGCCCGTCGTGCCGGCTCGCGTGCACGCCAACCCCCCGGTTGCATCGGCCACCATCCGGCGGCTCGGCGTATTTGCGCTGGTGAGGAGGAGCGGCGGCTGATGCTCCGCGAGGCACCGGGATGCCGCCGCTGCGTCGAGCGGCCGAGCGAAGAGATAGCCCTGCGCGAAGTCACATCCGAGCGCTCGGACGCGATCGAGCTGTTCGCTGGTTTCAATGCCCTCCGCCGTGATGGTCAGACCCAGGCTGCGCGCGAGCATGACCACGGCGCGAAAGATCTCCTGACGCCTGAGCGAACCGCCCGCGAAGGTAGGGTCGAGCTTCAGCCCGCTGATGGGCAGCTCGTGCAGGCATGCCAGCGAGGAGTAGCCGGTGCCGAAGTCGTCCATGACGACCCGAATGCCCGCTTCCTGAAGCTGCCGCACGAGCCCGGCCATTCTCGTGAAGTCGTCAATGACCGTGCTCTCGGTAATCTCGACCACGAGATGACGGGGGGCGAGGCCGTGTTCGTCGAGGCACGCGAGCAGTCGAGCCACCAGACCGCGGTCCATGAGTTCCCGGCTCGAGAAGTTCACGTTCGCCCACAGCGCGTCGGACCAGGCGTACGTGTGCTTCCATTCACGGAGCCGAGCGCACACATCCCGCACGAGTTGCCGTCCCACCGGTCCCGCCAGACCGTTCTCCTGAATGAGAGGGAGGAACTCGCCCGGGGACACGATGCCGCGGTCGGGAGCGCGCCATCGAATCAGGGCTTCGAAGCCCACCAGGCCACCGCCCCGCAGGTCGACGATCGGCTGGAAGAACGGCTCGAACTCGTGGCGCTCCAGGCCTCTCCGCACGGCCGTATCGAGTTGGAGACGCTGAACCACGTGCTCGCGCATGGCGACGTCGAAAACTTCCGTGCGGCCCTTGCCCTGGGACTTCGCCCGGTACATCGCCGTGTCTGCGTCCCTCAGCACCTCATCCGGGCTCTGGTAGCCCGTGGCGCTCAAGGCGATGCCGATGCTGCAGGTCGTGAAGATCTCGCGTCCGGCCATCGGGAACGGCACGGCCAGCGCCTGATGCACGCGTTCGGCGACCCGCGTCGCGTCGAGGACGTTCTGGATGTGATGGAGCAGAACGATGAACTCGTCACCCCCGACGCGCGCGAGGGTATGTTCGGCGAGCCGTCGGACATCACGCGTGCCTTCCGTTCCTCGGGCGACGATGTCGGTGGTCCGAAGCGAGGCTTCGAGCCGGCGGGACACGCACTGGAGCAACTCGTCTCCCGCCTGGTGTCCGAGGCTGTCGTTGACCACCTTGAACCCGTCCAGATCGAGAAACAGGACCGCGAACTGCGCGTCCGGGTACACAACGCAATGCTCCAGTTCACGGCTCATCCGCTCGATGAGCAGCGTGCGGTTGGGCAAGCCCGTGAGCGCATCGATGACCTTGTCATCGGTGATATCCGACAGAGAGCCAGCCATGCGGGTGACGACGCCTGCTTCGTTACGAACGGCGATGCCGCGGGCTAGCACCCAGCGGTACGTGCCGATCCTGTGGCGAATCCGGTGCTCGTTCTCGAAGTGCGGCGTGACGCCATCGAGGTGCCCATCGAGGTCGCGACGGACCCGGGGCACGTCCTCGGGGTGCACGCGGTCGAGCCATTCCTCGAGCCGCGTGCCGACCTCGTCGGCGCGATGTCCAATCGTCGCCTTCCAGCGCTCGGAGAAAAAGACGTCGCCCGACGACAAGGTCCAGTCCCAGAGCCCGTCATTGGCGCCGAGCGCAACCAGGGCGTAGCGCTCTTCGCTCTCCCGCAGGCGGTCCTCGGCCTGCCGGCGCAGCAACTGCGTTCGAATGCGGGCAAACGCCACGGGAAAGTCGATGGGCTTGGTCAGGTAATCATCGGCACCCAGTTCGAGGGCCGCGACGACATCCTCGCTTTGGTCCTTCGCGGTGACGATCAGGATCGGCAGCCGGGGCGACGCCGGCCTGGCCCGGACCTGCCGCAGAACGTCCAGCCCGCTCATGTCCGGCATCTGGACGTCGAGCAGCAGCAAGGCGACCGGATGTGCCGCCAGGTACGCGAGCGCTTCGGGTCCGCTGGCCACGGCGTGCACGGCGTACCCTCGCCGGACGAGCCGACGGGACAGCAGGTCACGGTTGTTCGCATCGTCGTCCACGATCAGCAGGGGGGCCTCAGCCATGATGCCCTTCAGCCTGCAGCAGGGCGCCCATCTTCCTGAGCAGTCGATCGAAATCCACGGGCTTGGTCTCGAACTCCTGGCATCCGGCGGCCAGTGATTTCTCGAGATCGGACCGCATGGCCTGGGCCGTCAGGGCAATCACGGGAATGCTCGCGGTCAGCACATCCCGTTTCAGCCTGCGTGTCGCTTCCAGGCCGTCGATCTCCGGCAGACTCAGGTCCATGAGAATCGAGTCGGGACGCTCCAAAGCGGCTTGCTCCACGGCCGCCAGGCCGTCGGTGGCGTTGACCACCTGAAAGCCGCGTCGGGTGAGTCGCCGCCCGAGCATGTCCGCATTGGCCGGGTTGTCCTCCACGAGCAAGATTTTTGACATGTCGGGTTCCGTCACCTGAGAATCGGCAACTCCGCGGATCTCTGGAGGTCAGGCGACCTCGAGGTGGCCGCCGGCGAACACCTCCACACCACGACGCTGAAGCACACGCGGCACGAACCGATTACTCGAAGGCGAGGCGCACACGCGTCACGCGTCGGTTCAGGAGTCATACCGTCATGCCTGCGACTGCACAGGTGTGCACCAGTAAGTCGATCGATTCCGCCGCGGCGGGCACCGAGGCCGCGACCGGCGCGATTGCCGGGCTCGCCGGGGCCGGGCCTTCGTTGATGCTCGTGTACGCCACGGCCGATCACGACCATGACCAATTGCTCGCCAGCATTGCGAAAGTGGCGCCCGGCGTGCCCATCGTGGGCTGTTCCGGCGAAGGTATCATCGCGAACGGGGAGTCAGACGAATCGCTGGCGGCGGTCGCGGTGATGGCCATCGCGTCCGATCGAATCCGATTCCGCTCATTCCTGGTGGAGGACTACGGGCGCGACCCTGAAGCGGCTGGCCGGCAGATCGCGGCGCTCGTGAATGCGGAGGGGGCCGCCGCGCGATGCCTGTGGCTCATGCCCGACGGGCTGCACGGCAACTGCACCACACTCCTGCGGACGCTGCACGCAGAGGTGACCCTGCCCATCCCCATCGTCGGAGGCGCGGCCGCCGACGGCATGACTTTCGAACGGACGTTCCAATACGGGGCTGGCCGTGCCATCAGCGGAGGCGTGGCGGCCGTCCTGGTCCTTGGAGACGCCGATGTCGAAATCGCGGTCAGCCATGGATGTCAGCCCATCGGCCTCGAGCGGGTGGTCACGAAGGCGGAAGGCGGCTGGATTTACGAGATCGACGGCAAGCCAGCCTGGTCGGCCTTCAAGGAGTATCTCTCCGACGATGTGGAGGATCTGAACGGGGAGGGAATCGTGCACCTGTGCATCGGGGAACCTCTGAGGAACGGTGGCAGCTCGAGTTACGATCCCTACGTCATTCGCACACCGCTGCAGCTCGACAAGGCATCGGGCTCGCTGTTCTTTCCAGGCGGCGGACTGACCGAGGGCGGCGTCATCCAGTTGACGCGCCGCGATCCGGACAAGATTCGGGAGAGCGCCAGGACCTGCGCCGAGCAGCTTCGCGGGCGGCACGAGGGTCGGGACCCGGATCTGGTGTTGCAGTTCGATTGCGCCGGGCGCGGGCGCATCCTCTGGGGCGGCTGTGCCACCGCTGAAATCGTGGCTCCGTTGCGCAAGGTGCTCGGCCCCAACGCGCCCTGGATTGGCTTCCACACCTACGGAGAGATCGCGCCGATTGAGGGACGGCCGTATTACCACAACTACACCGTCGCCCTCTGCGCACTGTACGAGCAAGACACCGCATGACGTCGTCGCTTGCGCCCCCATCGGCTGATCCCGCCGCGGCGCTCACCGAGCAGGTCAAGCTGCTCGTCAAGACCGAGCACCAACTGCGTCGATCGCAGAACGCGCTGGACCGGCAGCTCGCCCGCGTCGAGTTGCTCAGCCGGTTCGCCCTTCGCTGGGACAGCCAGTCGTCCGTCTCCGACATCATCGGCGACGCGGCGGCGCTGTTCCGGCGGGTCTTCGCGGTCGATCGAGTGACGATTGCGGTGCCCAGCGGCATGGCCAGTCCACCGATCAGTACGGCCAGCGCCGTGCTCACGGCCGTGCTTCCCGATGACGTGGTGCGAGCCGTCGTGTCGCTCGCCGGGCCCGTGGTCGCCGAATCGGCGACCCTGCCCGCTGACCTTCGACGACTGCTGTTGGACATGGGCGTCCTTCGCGATGAAGAGGCCGGTCGCCTCACGGTGATGATGCCGCTGCGGGTGGTGGCAGGCGAGCTCCCGCTGTGTCTGGGTGCGTCCAGCGATGCCAGCGGCAAGGTCTCCTACAAGCGGGAGCTGCCCAGTCAGGCCGCCCTGCCCTTCATCCAGCTGATGAACAGCCACATCGAGCACACGCTGCGCAATGCGAGGTTGCTCGGTGACCTGGCCCAGGCTCAGCAGCGGCTGATTGCCGCCCAGGAAGAGCTCGAGCAACGCGTCGACCTGCGAACGCGGGAGCTGACTCAGGAAGTTGCGGAACGGCGCAGGACCGAGGTGGAACTGACGCGGGCCAAAGCAGCCGCCGAGCAGGCCAACGTGGCCAAGAGCGCCTTCCTGGCCAACATGAGCCATGAGCTGCGCACGCCCCTGAATGCCATCATCGGCTACAGCGAGATCCTCCGCGAGGACGCCGAGGCCATGGGCGGGACCGACAGCCGGGCGGATCTCGAGAAGGTCATCGGCGCAGGTCGACATCTGCTGGCACTGATCAACGACGTGCTCGATCTCTCGAAAATCGAAGCGGGTCACATGGAACTCGAAGTCGAAACGTTCCAGATCGCCTGCCTCGTACGCAGCGTCGTCGATACATCGGCGTCCCTGGTGCGTGCTCGCGACAACCAGTTCGAGCTGGGCCCGCTGGAGGGCCTCGGCGAAATGCGCTCGGATTCGACCAAGGTGCAGCAGGTGCTCCTCAATCTGCTCGGGAACGCGGCCAAGTTCACCGAACACGGACACGTCAGGGTTGACGCGAGGCGGACTGGCGACGATTGGATCGAGGTCCGGGTCGCCGACACCGGCATCGGCACGGGCCTGGGGCTGGCCATCAGTCAGCGCCTGTGCCGCCTCCTCGGTGGCGCCATCACCGTCGAGAGCAAGGCCGGGAGCGGCTCAACTTTCGTCGTGCGCCTTCCCGCGGCGATCGGAGACTGATTCGCGCGCCCGGAGCGCGTCAGGTGGGATGTGGCTGGCGGCGTCCATTTGACGATTGGCCATCGTCAATCGGGAATGGTCAGCCGAGCCGTGCGACCGCGTAGAGCACCTCCATCGTCGTGCCGCGCACTTCGCGTGCTCGCAACGCCCCGATCACCGATGCGCGCACCCGCTCCCGCGCCGCCGAGGGCAGCCCGTCGAGCGCGGCTCGGTTACTGGTGCCGAGGATGACGGGCCAGAACTCTTCGGGCGTAGCCAGGGGCATCTCCCAGCGCTCGAGCTCGACCTGGGGAGCGGGAAGACCCGCTTCGGCGAACACCGCGGCCACCTTGCCTGGCGTCGCCAGTCGCTCGGCGTGGTTCGACGGGGCGAACGACGGATTCTCGGCGAGGACCGCCTCCCTGAACAGCGCCTCTCCGGGCGAGAGCACCGTCTGGCCCCAGCTCGTGATGGCCAGGACGCCGCCGGGCCGCAGCCATGTCCAGGCGCGAGCCAGCAGCGCCGCCATGTCCTCGATGAAGAACAATCCGAACCCCGAGACGACCGCATCGAACGACGCGGGCGCGAACCTCAGCGTCTCGACGGCGCTGTTGACAAAGGTGGCGTGGGCCAGGCTGGCTGCCGCCGCCCTCGCGCGGGCCTGGACGAGCAGCGCCTCGGTGATATCCACGCCGACGACCGTACCCGACGGACCGACGGCCCCGGCGGCCGGGAGCGCCGAGGCGCCCGTGCCACAGCAGAGGTCGAGGACGCGCGCTCCCGGTGCGAGCGCCAGCCGCTCCACCGTGCGGCGGCCGAAGTGATGCCAGAAGGGAAGCTGGTCGAGCGTGTCCGCCGCCGACGTGTACGCCTTAATCGTCTGAGTGCTGTTCATCGGCGGCCGCGCGGGCATCCATTGGCGATTGCCGCTCACGTTCAGGTGTTGGCCGACGGCCGGCTTCACGACGGCCGGCCCATGCTACCACCCGCGCATCGGAGGGTTGCTTCGCCCGAATGCTCGGGACCGAGGGCGGTCGCCACCGGCCGGCCGTCGATACGGTCGCGATCGGTGAGGTTGCGCCCGTCGAGAACCTTGACCCCGTAGGTGTCGATGAAGTGTTCGTCCACGGCTCCGGTCGAGACGCGCTACGAGCGCCGCCCAGAAGCGCTCCCTGGCCTCGGGTGTCGGGTACCGCTCGGACGACAATGAGATCCACGCGGTGAGCATCTCACCACGCGTGATCGCGGGGATGCTGCCGGCATGAGACGATGCATCATACCGACTGGTTCCGGGAGGTGTCTGTGAGAACTGCGACCGTGTTCCGTTTCGCATGGACCCGCGCATGACCGACATCCACCTGACGGCCGCAGCCTCCAAGGTCAGGCGCCGGCTGGTCCCCTTCCTGTTTCTCTGCTACATCTTCGCGTATCTCGATCGCATCAACGTGGGCTTCGCGGCGCTGCAGATGAATGCGGCCCTCGGCTTCTCGGCAGAGGTGTACGGCTTCGGGGCCGGCATCTTCTTCCTCAGCTATACAGCGTTCGAGGTTCCCAGCAACATCATCCTGGCCCGCGTGGGCGCCCGGCGATGGATCGCCCGCATCATGATCACGTGGGGCGTGATCTCCGCGGGCATGATGCTGGTGCGAGACGCGCCCACCTTCTACGGGATGCGCTTCTTGCTGGGCGCGGCCGAGGCCGGCTTCTTCCCGGGCATCATCTATTACCTCACGCGCTGGGTGCCGGCGCGCGAACGGGCGCGTACCGTGGCGAGCTTCATGACCGCCGTGGTGACGGCGGGCATTATCGGCGGACCCGTGTCCGGCGCGCTGCTCTCGCTCGATGGCCTGGGAGGGTTTGCCGGCTGGCAGTGGATGTTCCTGCTCGAAGGCATCCCCGCGGCGGTGATGGGCGTCGTCGTGTTGCGGGTGCTCGACGAGTCGCCCGCCGAGGCGGCATGGCTGACGCCGGCCGAGCGCGCGGCGCTGACCGCCCGGCTCGCCGAGGAAGCGTCGGCCGGCGGCGATGGCGCCCACGCGGTGGGAGAGGCCCTGCGCCACCGCTGGTTGTGGGTGCTGGCGCTGGTTTATTTCGTCGTGCCGGTCACGTTGTACGCGTTCGGGTTCTTCCTGCCGCAGATCCTGCTGGCAGCTTTCACGGGTACACCGTTCCAGATCGGCGTGCTCAGCGCGTTGCCGTACCTGGCCGGGGCGGCGGGCATGGTGGCGACGTCGCGGCATTCCGATCGCACGGGCGAGCGCCGGTGGCACGTCGCCGCAGCCGGAGCGGTGGGTGGCGTCGCGCTCGTGGGCGCTGCCTTCGTGCACGGCCTGGTGCCCTCGCTGGCGCTGCTGTCGATTGCCATGCTGGGCCTGGCCTCGATGTTCGGGCCGTTCTGGACGCTGGCCACGTCCTTCGTCACCGGTGAGGGCGCAGCAGCCGGCATCGCCCTGATCAACGCAGTGGGCAACATTGGCGGCTTTGTCGGCCCCTATGCCATTGGGGCGCTGCACGACCGCACCGAGAGCTTCTCGGCGGGCCTCATCCTCGTTGGGTTCGTGCTGCTGGCGGGTGGTGCGCTCGTGCTCGTCGTGCCCGATCGCGACGTCGGGCGCGGATAGGCCCCGTCACTTGGGTACGTGCCGTTCGAGCATCCGGCGCCGGACGACGCCTCCGTAGACGTTGCCCTGCGCATCCACGCCGACCCCTTCGGCGCCCGCGTGGTCGGTGGCGGTGGACTCCATGTCTTCGATGAATGCATCCACCATGCCGGTGCGGGCCGAACCGATCCGGATGCCCTTCTTGATGCCCGGCAGTTCGTGCGCGCCCGTGTCGGTGCCCCAGGATTCCGAGTCGGCCACGTAGATGCGATCGTCCCTCGTGATGGAGATGCCGCTCGGCCGCCCGAACTGGCGCCACTGGTCGAGGAAGCGCCCGTCCTGATCGAAGATCTGGATCCGGTTGTTCTCGCGATCCCCCACGAAGAGCCGTCCGCGCGAGTCCATGGCGATCGTGTGAGGCTCGCTGAACTCGCCCGGCCCCGAGCCCTTGCGGCCCCACTCCTTGATGAACCGGCCGTCCTTCGTGAAGTGCACCACGCGGTTGTTCTTCCCGTTCCGGTGACTGTCGGTGACGAACAAGTCGCCGTTGGGCGCCACGACGATGTCGGTGGGCTGGTCGAAGAGGTCCGGCCCCGAGCCGCTGACGCCCGCCCGGCCCAGCCTCATCAGCACGCCGCCGTCGGGACTGAACTTGAAGACCTGGTGGCCCTTTCCCGGCGCGCTGCCGGCGTCGGTCATCCAGAGGTTGCCGTCCGCATCCACCGTGCCGCCGTGCGGAAAGATGAGCACGCCCCGGCCGAAACTCGCCAGCAGGCGGCCGTTCGGGTCGTACTTCAGGATGGGGGCTTCGGCGCGACCTGCACACGAGTTCTCGAAGCAGCGGTGGACGACGTAGATGGTGCCGTCGGGCGCGGGCTCGATGGCGGTGACGGCCGCCCAGGCCACGCCGGGGGGGCGCTCGCCCCAGTCACGCGTGGTCGTGTACGGCTGGGGCAGGTCGTTGCGGGGCGCGGTGCCGGGCTGGGCCGCGGAGGGACCTCCCAAGGCCGTCAGGACGAGCAGGACGATCGAAGCGCGCATGAGGTTGAGCCCGCCCTATTGCGCGGCCGGGTCTGCCAGGGAGGCGAGGTCGTCCACGTCGGTGAAGACCAGCGACTCGGAGTTCACGCAGTGCCGCCGGCCGGTTGGCGGCGGTCCGTCGGGAAAGACGTGCCCGAGGTGACCGTCACAACGGGGGCAGAGGATTTCAACGCGCAGTGTGCCGTGGCTGCGGTCGGGCCGGGTGGCCACGTTCTCGTCGGCAATCGGCTGGAAGAAGCTCGGCCAGCCCGTGCCCGAGTCGAACTTGGCGTTCGAGGCGAAAAGGGGCAGGCCGCAACACACGCACGTGTAGACGCCGTGGCTCATATTGTCGAGCAGTGTGCCGCAGAAGGGCCGCTCGGTCCCCTGGCCGCGCGCGACTTGGAACTGCTCGGCCGTGAGCTGGGCGAGCCACTCCGCGTCCGTCTTCTCGACCCGCGGCACGTCGAAGGGTCCCACCAGTTGGCCGCGGGCGTCGAATACCTTTGCCGAGACGGTCCTGACCATGTCTCTATGATGCCGCACGTGCTCGCCGGGACTGAAGTCCCGGCGCTCCTAATTCTGGATCGTCGGGACTGAAGTCCCGGCGCTCCGGGGCCCAACCGCCGCACTCACAGGTGCCTGCGCACCCCCAGCACCAGCAGGCCGGCCAACAGCCACGGCGCGTAGCCGCTCGAGAGGCCCCGATAGTATTCGGGCGCGAGGAAGACGCGCCCGTCCGTGGCCCAGCTGGCCAGCAGCGTGATGCGCATGGCGGTGACCACCCAGGTCGCCAGCACCCAGAGCAGCGGCAGCACAACCGCCGCCACGCCCACCAGTTTCCAGGCCTCGCGCCGCGCGGTTTCCCCGCCGGTCGCGCCGGCCCCCTCGTCCGCCGGTGACGCCATCAGCCTGGGCGCGAGCCACCAGAGCAGGGCAGCCAGCACGACCCATCGGCCACGCTCGGCCAGGTTGGCCGTAATCCACCACGGCACGCCGCCGGAGCCGGACACGCGCACCGCCGCGAGGGCGAGCTGAAGCACCGCGTCCACGACGAGCGCCGCCACGGTGACCAGCAGAAACGCGGCGGCGTAGCCGCGTGCCGGGCCCTTCGCGAGGTACGCGTCAACACACGGGTCGGCTGCCATGGGCCTTCTCAGGACGCCATCTTCATTCCGGAGGCGGGGGCCATCCGCCCCGAACGATTTTCGCCGTCGTCACGACCTGGCCGGTGTGACGCGACGCGTGCTCGGCAGCGTGGAACAGCAGCCCGAGCACGGAGGATGGCAGTTGCGCGCGACCGACCCCCCGCGCGTCCATCAACGCGGCGTCCGGGGTGGCTGCCAGTTGACCTAGGGCGCGGTCCACGGCGGTGCGCCAGGCTCGCAGCAGTTCCGCAGCGGTCGGACGTGGCTCGCCCGGCGTCGCCTCGACGGCGAGCGCGACCTTCTGCGCCGATGAGAGCGGCTCGCCCCGTGCGTAGGTGAGCAGCCGATCCGTGCTGCCGGCCAGATGGCGGAGGTGAAATCCGACCGACGCGGCGCCGCCGGGTTCGTGCCAGAGCTGCTCCGGCGACAGGCCTGCCGCTGCAGCCTCGCAGTCTTCGATCGACATGACCAGTGCGTGGGCTGCCGGCTGCAACCCTGCCGGAATGGCGGGCAGCGGTCCGCGCAGCCATGGTTCGGGCAGCTTCGCGGTCATGTGCGGATCCACACCAGCAACTGCGCGACGTCGCAAGCCACGAATACCGCCCCGGCCGCAACCAGTTCGTCGGCCGTCCCATACCCCCAGCCCGCGCCCACCGCCCTCACACCGTTGGTCCGCGCGGCCCGCACATCGTCTTTGCGATCGCCGATCATGACGGCCGCGTTCGGACTTGCGCCGGCATGTGCGAGCGCCGCGGCGACCAGATCGGCCTTGTCGCAGGTGGGCTGGTCGAGCGTGGGGCCGTGCAGCGCGACGAAGTGCTGGTGAATCCGGAAGTGCTCGACGACGCGCCGCGCCGGTGCCTCCGGCTTGGCCGTCACCACCTGCAGCGTGTGCCCCGAGGCCGCCAGCGCCTCGAGGGCGTCGGCGATACCGGGATAGAGCGCGTTTTCGAAGATGCCGACGTCGTTGAACCGGTCGCGATACGCGCCGATGGCTCGCTCGATGAGCGGCCGGTCGTGCGACCCGAACAACCGCGCGAAGATGTCGTGGAGCGGCGATCCGATCAAGCCCCGCACCTCATGCTCGGCGACCGCTGAGCGTCCCAGCACGGCGAGCGCATGGTTCACGCAGTTGACGATGCCCGGCCCCGAGTCGGTCAGGGTTCCGTCGAGGTCGAAGAGCAGGTGCATCGGCGTCAGGCCCTGGTCTTCTTCTCTAGGTACGCTGCGCCAGGGGCGGCGACCAGGCGATCGTCCACCAGCAGGACAAGGATCCGAACGTAACGGCGCATGAGGCCTCCTGATTGGGTGATTCTACCGGGTCGGCACCCTCGGGCACCGACATCCAGGCGCGCACGACTGTTGACACGCACGACTGTTGAGTATTGAGACCCGGCGGCGAAAGGCCTACACTGGGCCAGCTCAGCCGTCGAGGGCCTCGTGCCTGCGGCTGGCGGGAGGCCCCATGCGTTATGCCCTCGCCTTGTTCGTGCTCGTGCTGGCGCCCGCCCTGTCCGCCCAGCAGAAGGCCGCGACCACGTGCACGTGGCTCTCACCAGACGAAGCGTCGGCCGTGATTGGCGCGGCCGTCAAGCTCCAGATGGCGGTCGAGGACGGCGCCTGCGTGTACGTCAGCGGGCCGGTGCAGCTGCAGATCGCCCGTCCCGCGCGCCTCCGCGACACGCGGGCGATGCAGATGGGCTTCAATTCCATGAAGCAGGATCGCAAAGGCCAGGACGAGCCGGGCATCGGTGATTCGGCCTTCGTGGCGGCGAACAATCGCGAGATCGCCTTCGTCAAGGGCGACGCGTTCGTGGTGATCACGGTGACCGGCGAGGGGGCCGAGAGCCGGCTGCGGGCCCTCAAGGACGCCGTCAGGAAGATTGCCGAGCGCTTCTAGCGCATGCCGGCGCCAGGCATCCTCCCACGCGGAGCACACGCCGCACCACGCTCCGCCTAGACGTTGAACTTGAACAGCATCACGTCGCCGTCCTTCACGACGTACTCCTTACCCTCCATCCGGTACAGGCCCTTCTCGCGCGCCGCCGCGACGGATCCGCACGCCACCAGGTCGGTGTAGGCCACCGTCTCGGCCTTGATGAACCCGCGCTCGAAGTCGGTGTGAATGACCCCGGCGGCCTGCGGCGCGGTGTCACCCAGTCGGACGGTCCAGGCGCGCACTTGCTTTTCGCCCGCCGTGAAGTAGGTCTGGAGGCCCAGCAGGTGATAGGTGGAGCGGATGAGCGCGCCCACACCGCTCTCCTTCACGCCGAGCTCCGCGAGGAATGCGTCGGCCTCCGCTGGCGGGAGGTCCACGAGCTCGCTCTCGATCTGCGCGCTGATGACGATCGCTTCGCACGCCAGGTGCGTGCGGACGTACTCACGCACCCTCACCACGTACGGATTCGCGCCGGCAGCGGCCAGGTCGTCTTCCTTCACGTTGCAGGCGAAGATGGTCGGTTTGTCGCTTAGCAGGAAGAACTGCTTCGAGATGGCGTGCTCTTCGGGCGAAAGCTGCACGGTGAGGGCTGGCCTTCCGGCCTCGAGCGCCTCGCTGAGCCTGGCCAGCACCGCCTCTTCGGCCATCGCGGCCTTGTCGCCGCGCCGCGCCTCCTTACTCACCCGCTCGCGCTTCTTCGTGACCGACTCGAGGTCGGCCAGCATCAGCTCGGTGTTGATGACCTCGATGTCTCGTACCGGGTCCACGACACCCGCCACGTGGTGCACGTCCTCGTCTTCGAAGCACCGCACCACCTGGACGATGGCATCGACCTCGCGGATGTGGGTGAGGAACTTGTTACCCAGTCCTTCGCCCTGGCTGGCGCCGCTCACAAGTCCCGCGATGTCCACGAACTCGATGACCGCGGGAATGACGACCTGGGTTCCGGCGATGCCCTGCAGCACGGGCAGGCGCGTGTCGGGCACGGTGACCATGCCCACGTTGGGGTCGATGGTGCAGAAGGGATAGTTGGCCGCCTCCGCCTTTCGGGTGCGGGTGACGGCGTTGAACAGCGTGGACTTGCCGACGTTGGGCAGTCCTACGATTCCGGCTCTCAGCATGATGATCAGCCGTACAGGATACTTCACCATCAGGCGCGACGGCGGATCGCAAGAGCCCACCCTGTCGCGACGCGCTACGATCCCGACGTGATTCAGGCGCCTCTTGCTTGCACCGTCCGTGGCTGCGCGCGTCGGCTCGCGCGGCACGACCGCACGTTCGCCTGCGCGAACGGTCACAGCTACGACGTGGCGCGGGCGGGTTACGTGAACCTGCTGCAGCCGCAGGACCGGAAGTCGCGGGAGGCCGGGGACCGCAAGGCGGCCGTCGAGGCCCGCGCGGCGCTCGAATCGGCTGGGGTCGGACGTGCGCTCGTCGATGACATCGTGCGTCGGGTGACCGACCTGGGTCTGCCGGACGAGGCCGTGGTCGTGGACCTTGGCTGCGGCACCGGCCGGGCGCTGGACGCTGTGGCCGCCGTCCAGGCCGTCACGGGCGTCGGAGTCGATCTCTCGGTTGCGGCCATCGAACGCGCCGCGCACCGGTTCCCGGCGCTCATCTGGGTCGTCGCCAACGCCGACCGGCGGCTGCCGCTGCTCGACGCTTCGGTCGGGGTCGTCCTGTCGCTGCACGCGCGGCGGAATCCGGCGGAAGCCGCCCGGGTGCTCGAGCGCGCCGGTGTCCTGATCGTCGCGGTGCCGGCCCCCGACGACCTCATCGAGTTGCGAACGGCCGTGCACGGGCGCGGCGTGGAGGCCGATCGGGTTCCAGCGCTGGTGGCCGACCACGCGCCGCTCTTCGCGTTGCGTGAGCGCGCCACCGTGCGCGAGCGCCATCGGCTCGAGCGCGAGGCCCTGCTCGCTCTGCTCGGCTCGACCTATCGGGGCGCCCGGACGAGTGCCGCCTCACGCATCGAGGCGCTCGCCTCGCTCGAGGTGACCGTCGCCGCAGAGGTGTGCGTCTTCGAGAAACGCGATCAGGCCGGCCGCCCCTAGTATTCAGGTGCCCGCCATCCGAGGCCAGGCGTTCCGCAGTGGCCGCGCCGATGCCAGCCCTTGCTCCCGTGATGACGATTCACCTGTCGGTCGGCCGACAGGGCATCTAGCCTGCCAGCCGGTGGAGCGGCCGTTTGACGACCCGACCGCGACAAAGCTGGCATCGCGGTTGCAGAATCGGTGCGCAACACGCTCACGGCGACCGGCCGAGTTGGATCTCCGAAAGAAACGCCAGGGAAACGGCGGATCGAGGGCAGCGTGGAGTGCCACCAATTGGCAAGACCGACACTTTGTGTCACCTCGGACCGCGAAGGCGGAGCCGGGCCGAACGGGAGGGAACGGCAAATGAAGGCCGCAGCCAGATCGCTCACGCGCCAGACGCGCGCACGTGGAAGCGCCGCACTCCGCGGTCTCCGCGCGCAGAGCACCGCGGGGTTTACGGAGGACCGGTACCTTGGGCCGCAGCTTCCGCTGTCGCTGGCCCCTTACCGGCTGCGGGCCGCCGACCGCTGGTGGAACGAAAACGGCTCGGTCGAAGACTCGGCTCGCAAGCGCCCGTCCTGACCCTTCGCGCTCGACGGGGTATTCCAGAGGCGCCGCATCTCTGCAAGCAACCAACTGACCGTCGGGGCCGCGTCGCGCTATAGTAGGCGCCGAAAGCGAGGTCCCATGCTGACGCGTGCCCTTCCTGTTGTGGCGTTCACCCTGCTGGTTCCCGCGGCCGCCCTGGCGCAATCGCCCACGGCGGCCACCTACATCACCGACGAAGAGGTGAAGGCGGTCAACGCGCTCCCTGGCGTCGATCGACAGATCACCACCACCGACATCGGCAAGTTGAATCTGTCGGTCGGTATCGTCCATCGGGGCGCCACCAACGCGCCGCCGCGTCCGGCTGCCGGGGCGCCGCCTCCGGCCGCCGCCGCCGCGCCGGCTGAGCCCTGCGGGCAAGTGAGCTCCGCTGCCGCACCCGCCGGCACCGCGACAGGCATCGCGCACGACCACCAGACCGAAACCTACATCATCGTCTCGGGCGGGGGCACGCTCGTCACCGGCGGCCACATCGTCAACGGTCGCAAGTCGGCACCCGAAAGCCAGGTGACCCGGGTGCTGAACGGCCCGTCGTGCAGCGGCCGCATCGAAGGCGCCGGCGTGGTGAAGAAGGTGGTCAAGACGGGCGACATCGTCATCATCCCCGCGGGCGTACCGCATGGATGGATCGACATCGCCGACCACGTGGATTACCTGAGCGTGCGGCCGGATCCGGACCGCGTGCTTGCGGCGTACGTGAACCCGGCAATCAAGAAATGATGCTCTGCGCCTGGCGGCGATCGACATGACGGTGACCTACGGGCGCGCCTCGTACACGATGCGCCCGCCGACGATAGTCATCAGCACCTCGGCATCACGCAGCCGAGGCTCCGGACAGGTGAGTGGATCGTCGGAGAGGACGACCAGGTCGGCCAGCTTGCCCGGCTCGATGGTGCCCTTTTCGTGGTCCTCCATCATCAGCCACGCGTTCCCCAGAGTAGCCATGCGCAGTGCTTCGGAGCGCGTGACGCGCTGATCCGCTCCCAGAACACCCCCGCTGATCGTGTCGCGCGTGACGAAGTGATAGAGCGTCCACAGCGGCGGGTACGGGACGACAGGCGCGTCGGTCCCCGACGAGACGGGCAGGCCGGCATCCAGGTACGTCCTCACCGGCGTCGTCAGGCTCGCGCGTGCCGACCCCCAGTAGCGCACGAGGCTCGGGCCTGCGAGGTATAAGTGGTCCTGCAGTGCGAGCGCCACGCCGAGCGCCTTGATGCGTGGCAGGTGGTCGGGCCGTCCGATGAAGGCATGCTCGATGGACCACCTCCGGTCCGTGATGGATTTCTCCGTGTTGGCCGCTTCGTAGGCATCGAGGACGAGGTCGATGGCGGCATCGCCCACCGCATGCGTCGCCACGCGCCAGCCGCGCTGGTTGAGCAGGCGCACGACGCCGATGAACGCCTCGCGCTCGACGGTCTGCAGGCCTCGAAACGTCCCGTGCTCGCCCCACGGTTCCTCGTAGGGCTCGCGCATCAGGCCGCCCTCGAAGCCGCCGTCCACGGCGAGCTTGACGCCGCCGATGCGCAGCCACGCATCGCCCTCCTCCGGGCCGAGACCGGAGCCATCCAGTGCGGCGGCCACCGCCGCGGCATTGCCGCCGGGGCGAAGCAGGGCATTGACGCGCATCGTGAGCAAGCCGCGCTGTTTCATCTCTTCGAGCATCCGGTAGTCGTCCACCGAGATGCCCGGGTGCCGCACGGTCGTGAGCCCGGCCTGGTGCAGTGTTCGATAGTCGGCGGCGCGCGCAGCCATCTGCGCATCACGCGATCGCTCCAGTGGAGGGGGCAGAGCCACCAGGCCCTTGGCCGCATCCACCAGCTCACCGTTCAGTCGCCCGTCCGGGTACCGCGTGATTCGGCCGCCCTCCGGCTCGCGCACGCGCTCGTCGATGTGCCAGCGACGAAGGGCAGCCGAGTTGACGATGTACTCGTGCCCGCCCCGCACCAGCACCACCGGGTGATCGGGCGCAGCGCGGTCGAGGTCGTCGCGCAGGGGCAGGCGCTGCTCGGTGAGCTGCGCCTCGTGCCAGTCGCTGTTCGAGACGATCACCTCGCCCGGCGCGTCCCGCCGCGCGCGCTCGCGGATGGCGGCGTACACGTCCTCCAGCGACCGCGCCCGCGACAGGTCCACACCCGGACCACCGCCAGCGCCGTGCAGATGGTTGTCCATGAGGCCCGGGATGACGGTACGGCCCCCGAGGTCGATCTGCCTCGTGCGGTCGCCGGCACCCGCGCGGATGGCCTCGCTCGTTCCTACCGCGACGATGCGTTCGCCGGCAATGGCGACGGCTTCGGCCGCGGAGAAGGCGTCGTCGATGGTAATGACGTGCCCGCCGTACAGGATGAGGTCGGGAACCGGGCTCTCGAGCGGGTCCGACGTGCACCCGATGAAGGCGCCCGCCAGCACTGCGGCCAGAAGAGAGGTGGTGCGAATCACGCAGGCATGCTGTCGGCGTGGCCTGCCGTTGTCAAGCCCGCCGGAGGAAGTCCGTGATCGGAAACGGGCCGGGGTGGGCTCACCGGATGCCGGCGTCCTCGAGGGCCGCGACGAGGACCGGTGGAGTGATGCGATGCCTCGCCACCTCGTGGCCGTCGATCTCGAGCACCGGGATCTCGTGCTGGAGCCGCACGAAGGTTTCGAGGTCGCGCGTTTTGGCGCCTGACTCGACCTCGAGGGACGGCACTCGCGCGGGCGTGTTCTGGCCGGCAGCAGACACGCTCAGTAGAACCGGCAGGTCACGAACAGCATCTGGCCGTTGCGTTCGATCTGCAGCACCAGCGCGCTGTCGGACCCGGCGTCGGCCACGAGAACGCGCAGGCCGTCGACGCTGCGCACGGCGAGGCGATTGACGGCGTGGATCACGTCGCCGGCCATCAGGGGCACTTCGTTGCCGGATGACATCTCGGTTCGAGCCACGACCGCCACGCCCGACGAATTGCGGAGCCCCGACAAGGGGGTTGCCGCGACGTCCATGCCGATAATCCCTAGACTCGGAATCGTGCCCTTTTCCGGGTCGGCCAGGCCCGCCAGGTCGTCGACCGGGTGCGGCCGCTCGGTGACGACGACGCTGGCCTTCACCGCGTCCGTGCCACGCAGAAGACCGATGGTGACCGTGTCACCCGCGGCGTAGCGGCTCAACTCCAGCGCGAGCCTCGGCACGCTCTCGACCGGTTTTCCGTTCACCGACGTGACGATATCCATGGGACTAAGGCCAGCCGACTCCGCGGCGCCGTTGGGCATGACGTCCGACACCATCACGCCAGAGTTCCGCGACAAGCGCAGTCCGGCGGCCAGTGCCGGCGTGATGGCCTGCATGCTGAAGCCAAAAAGGCCCCGGTGGAGGTGCCCGTACTTGCGCAGCTGCGGGTACGCCGACGCGACGACCGCGCTCGGAATCGCGAACCCCAGTCCCTGGCTTCCGCCTGTTTCGGTGATGATGAAGGTGTTGAGCCCGATGAGCTCACCGTCCACGTTCACCAGGGGGCCGCCGCTGTTCCCGGGGTTGATCGGCGCATCGGTCTGCACGTAGATGTTCGGGCTGTCCGGATCGGGCTGTCGCGCCACGGAGCTGACCACGCCCATGGTCACCGAGTTGAGTAGCCCCTCGGGGCTGCCGAAAGCGAATACGAGTTCACCCTGCCGAAGGGCGTCGTAGTCGGCAATCGGGAGCGGCCGGAGCCCCGTGGCGTCCACCTTGAGCAGCGCGAGGTCCACCTCGCTGGCGGTGCCGACCACCCGCGCACTGACGATCTGGCCAACCTCCGCGGCGAGCGATCGCACCGGATCGCCAGCCGTCGCATCCTGATGCAGCACGACCTGCACGCGCCTGGCGCCGGCGACGACGTGGGCATTGGTCATGATGTAGCCGTCGGCGTCGATGACCACCCCGGAGCCCGTGCTGCGTTGCCGGCCAATCACGAGGCCAGTGTCGCCGCCGCGGGGGTCGCCGTCCACTGGACCGTAGCCGGTGACCAGCACCTGGACGACACTGCTCGAGACTCGCGTCGTGAGGGCCTCGACCGACGCGTTCAATGCACGCAGCGGCGCCGGTGCCGACGCACGTGCTCCCTGCGCGAAAAGTGGCGGCGCCACGAGCAGACACCCACCCGACAGGACGGCAAGCGTCGCGAGACGATGGTTGAACATGAAGATGCCCCTTCGGCCGCACGTACCGCGACCCGTGGCATTGATGGTGGTCTCGGGGTCGTTAGGCGAGTATGAGATCGTGATTAATTGGGCTTAATCGCGGCGGCCGCCAGGGCCGCTTCGGCGTCACATCCGTCCCGGAGGTGCGAATGACCTCGGGCGTCCCCGACGAGCAGCGCGAGCGCGTCGATGCCCGACCGCCACGACGCCGTCATCGACCTGGCCCCACGCACCGAGTTGCCTGCTCCAGCGTTTCGACGCAGAGCTCGACGATCATCGTCAGGCGGGCGTGACCGGTGACGAGGCCGCCGGGAGCCGGGCCTTGAGCCAGGCGAAGCCTCGCGCCACGGTGTGCTTCTGCTGCAGTTCGTCGAAGAGCGAGTACGCCACCGGCGTCACCACGAGCGTCACGATGAGCACCATCGTCTGCCCACCGATGACCACCCATCCGATGGCATGGTTGGTGGCGGCGCCCACGCCTTGCGTGATGACGAGCGGCACCATGCCGGCGACGAAGGCAAGGGTCGTCATCAGGATGGGCCGCAGCCGATCGCGGCTGGCCTGCACGACGGCCTCGCGCACAGGCAGACCGGCGTCGCGCAGCTGGTTGGCGTGGTCGATCTGGAGAATCGAGTTCTTCTTGACCACCCCGAACAGCACGAGCAGGCCTAGGCCCGAGAAGATGTTGAGCGACTGCTGGAAGACGATGATCGAGATGAGCGCAAAGGGGAGCGTCAGCGGGAGCGACAACAGGATCGTCACCGGGTGCAGCCACGATTCGAACTGCGCCGCCAGGATCAGGTACATGAAGATGAGCGAGAGGGCAATGGCCGAGAGAAAAGCGGTGGCCGCGCGGTTCAGCTCGCGCGAGCGGCCGGCGAAGCCGGCACGATATTCCGGGGGCATGCCCAGCGACTCGGACAGGAGGAGGATCTCCTCCTGCACGGCGGCCTGCGACGTGCCCGGCAGCATGTTGGCGGTCAGCGTCACCTGGCGCTGGCGCGACGTACGGCTGATGGTGGCCGGCGCATCGGAGCCGGCGAAGCGCGCGATGTTGTCCAGGGTGACGATGCCCAGGCGCGTGGAGGGGATGGGCAGGGCCGCGATGGCCGCCTCGGTGCCCCGGTTCGGCGCTTCGGCACGCAGGTACACGTCGTACTGCTCACCGCCTTCGTTGTAGGTCGTCACCTGGTCGCCGCCCACGAGCAGGCGCAAGGCTTCGGCCGCGTCGGTCATCTGGACGCCCAGGTCGGCGGCCTTGGCGCGATCCAAATACACGGACAGCTCGGGCTTGCCGGCGTTGAGTGTCGTGTCCACATCCACCAGGCCCGGGATGGCGACCACCTTCTCGCGCAGAGCCTCGCTGTAGCGCTCCAGGGCACCGAGGTCCGGCCCCTGCAGCATGAACTGGATGTCGCCGCCGCCTCCGGGGCCTCCGGAAAACTGCACGGCGGCCCGCACGTTGTCGGGAAGGCTGGCCGGCAGGATCCGGTCGCGCACTTCGCCCATGACCGCGAATTGGTCGCGGCTGCGCTCGTGGATCTCGTGAAGCCGCACGAACACGCTCGCCGTGTTCAGCGTGCCCGCGTTGTCGCCCGCCACGGTGACCAGCGTGAAGTCCACCTCGGGCAGGCGGCGGATGGCTGCGGCCAGCCGGTTGGCCAGGACGTCCGTGGCGGCAAGGCTCGTGCCCTCGGGCGCGCGCAGCGAGATGTCGAATTGCGAGTTGTCGTCCTGCGGCGTGAAGGTGACCGGCGTCAGGCGGAACAACGGCACGCTGGACAGGAGCAGCAGCACCGCCGCCACCGCCACCAGGCCGCGGTGCGCCATCGCCCACTCGAGCAGTCGCGTGTAGGTGCGGTCCATCGGCGCGAACAGGCGGCTGTGCCGTGAGTCGTGCGGCTTCCCGTCGTCCTCGCGCCGCGCGGGCGGCTTCAGCCAGTAGGCCGACATCATCGGCGTGAGCGTGAAGCTGACAAACAGCGACACGAGCACGGCGAAGGCCATGGTAAGTCCGAAGCTCTGCATGAAGCGGCCGACAATGCCGCCCATGAAGCCGACGGGCGCGAAAATCGCGACGAGCGAGAAGGTGGTGGCCATTACCGCCAGGCCAATCTCCTTGGTGGCATCGATGGCGGCCTGCATCGGCGGCACGCCCTTCTCCTCGATGTACCGGTAGATGTTCTCCAGCACCACGATCGCATCGTCGATGACGATGCCGACCGAGAGCGTCAGCGCCAGCATGGTCAGCATGTTGAGCGTGAAGCCCATGTACCAGATGAGCGCGAACGTGGCGATGATCGAAGTCGGGATGGCGATGGCGGCGATGACGGTGGAGCGGAGGTTACCCAGGAAGAGCAGCACGACCACGGCAGCCAGCAGCGAGCCGACGATCAGGTGCTCCTCGACGGCGGAGATAGACGCCTCGATGAACTGCGCCTCGTCGCGGACGATGCGGAAGCTGTAGCCCTTCGGCAGGAGGGCTTCTACCTCGGTTAGCCGGGTCTTGACATGGTTGGCCACCTCGACGGTGTTCGTGCCCGACTGCTTGCGCATCTGCAGCAGCACCGTCGGGTTGCCGTTGACGCTGGCGAGCGTCGTCGGCTCGGCCATGCCGTCCTCGATTCTGGCGATGTCGCCCAGGCGCACCGGGTGCCCCTGCACCTCGCGGATGACGGTGTCGCCGAAGGCCGGCACCGAGTCGAATCGGCCCCGCGTCCGGAGCGTGACGGCGCGCGCCCCCTGGTCGATGCGGCCGCCGGGAATGTCGGCGTTCTGGGTTTGCAGCGCGCGCGAGACCTCGTTGACCGAGATTCGCTGGGCGCTCAGCAGGTCGGCGTCGAGCCAGACGTTGACCTGCCGGCGGCGCCCGCCCAGCACGAGCACCTGGCCCACGCCGTCCACGCTTTCGAGGCTGCGGCGGAGCACCTTGTCGGCGAACTCGGTGATCTCACGGATGGGCCGGTCGGCGGTGACCGCGACCGTAACGACGGGGAAGGCGGTCGGATCCAGCTTCTCGATCGTCGGCTGCAGCGCCGTGCGTGGCAGCAGCGGCAGGACGCGGTTGACGCGGTCGCGCACCTCCTGGGCCGCGACATCGGTGTTCTTGTCCAGCAGGAACGACACCACCACCTGCGAGACGCCCTCGGAGGAGGTGGAGTTGAGCTGATCGATACCCGAGATGGTATTGACGGTCTCTTCGATGGTGTCGGTGATCTCGGTCTCGACCTGCTCGGGCGCGGCGCCGGGCAGGCGCGTGGTGATGACCACGGACGGGAAGTCCACGTTGGGGAAGCGGTCGACGCCGAGCTGGCCGAAGGCGTAGAGGCCGACGACCGTCAGCGAAAGGATGAGCACCCAGGCGAAGACCGGGCGGCGAACGCAGATTTCGGCAAGCCACTGCATGACGGGTTACCTGGCCGCGATCCGGATGCCGTCTACGACGCGCTCCAGGCCGTCCACGACCACCTGGTCGCCGGGGGAGAGGCCGGTCGCAATCTCAACCCGGTCTCCCACGACCTGGCCGACGGCCACCACGCGTTCCTCGACGCGGCGGTCGGCCCCCTCGCCCGTGGCGACGAAGACGCGGGCGGCGCCCGCGATCGTGCGCACCGCAGCGGCGGGCACGAGCACGGTGTTCTGCTTGGTAGCCTGCTCGATGCGCGACGTGGCGAACAGGCCAGGCTTGAGGCGGCCGTCCGCGTTGGCGAGCTCCGCCTCGACAACGAGGGCGCGCGAGTCGGCATTGAGCGCCGGCGATACGTAACGCACGGCGCCCGTGAATATCTCGTCCGGGTAGGCGTCCACCACCATCGTCACCGTGCGGCCGACGGCGACTTCCGCGACGAACTGGGCCGGCACGGTCAACTCCACGCGCAGCGGGTCCACGCGGATCACCGAGGCCACCTTCGTGCCTTTCGTGACGTAG
>Ga0073904_10000425_pt1 | contig 29804 bp, 25 predicted proteins | sample KloWWTrecipitate_FD_66668 | JGI IMG/M metagenome (GOLD analysis project Ga0073904, IMG submission 66668) | Active sludge microbial communities from Klosterneuburg, Austria, studying microevolution and ecology of nitrifiers - Klosterneuburg... | ecosystem: Engineered > WWTP > Aerobic digester >... | reverse complement strand
TTGGGCTGGTGCTCGCACGCCTGCTGCGGGATCGGGGCTGGAAACCGTCGGGCCTGACGGCGGGAGAGTGGCCCTGGCTGCTGGGCGCGATTCTCTTCGGTGGCGTGCTCGGGCCGCTCGCGCTGATGGTCGGCCTTACATCCACGAGTGGTTCGACTGCCTCGCTGCTGCTCAATCTCGAGGCGGTGCTGACCGCCGTTATCGCCTGGGTCGTGTTCAAGGAAAACGCGGACCGCCGCATCGTGCTCGGGATGCTCGCCATCGTCGCGGGTGGCGTGGTGTTGGCGTGGCCGGACGGGCAGGGCGGGGCGACGGGCTGGCTGGGACCGCTGGCGATCGTTGGCGCATGCCTGTGCTGGGCAATCGACAACAACCTTACCCGGCGCGTTTCGGCCTCGGACGCGCTCTTCATTGCCGGCACCAAGGGCGCGATGGCGGGGGTGGTCAATGCTGGACTCGCGTTCGCGCTTGGCGCAAGTCTGCCGGCCGCCCCGATCCTGCTTGGTGCTCTGACCGTCGGGCTGCTGGGCTATGGCATCAGCCTCGTCTTTTTCGTGCTGGCCTTGCGCGGACTCGGCACTGCGCGCACCGGCGCCTACTTCTCGATTGCACCCTTCATCGGCACCGCCGTGTCACTGGTTTTGTTGGGCGAGTCGACCTCGGCCGGGTTCTGGCTCGCGGCCGCGCTGATGGGCTGGGGAGTCTGGCTGCATCTGACTGAGCACCACGAGCACGAACACATCCATGAGCCGATGGCACACAGCCATCGCCATGTTCACGACGCGCATCATCGTCACGAACACGACTTTGTGTGGAATGGCGACGAACCTCATGAGCACTGGCACGGGCACGAGCCGATGGTGCACAAGCATCCGCACTTTCCGGACATCCATCACCGGCACGGGCACTGAGGGGTCAGCTCGCGAAACGGGAAAAGTCGTACGTTGATTTACTGTCTGCCGGAAGTCTGGGCGCAGTGAGCGCGAAACGACGCCTCAAATATCTTCGCGTGCCTGCAAACCCAGGCGGCGCAGCTTTTCCCACAGTGTTTTGCGTGTGATGCCGAGCGCTTCGGCGGTGTGGGTCATGTGTCCGCCGTGCTGCTCCAGGGTCATGCGTAGGTAATCCCGCTCGCAATCCATCAGGTAGTCGGCCAAAAGGCGCGAGGGTGGGGGCTGGTCCGCGCCGGCTTCCAGCCCTTCGCCCAGGAAGGCATCGAGGCCAAGAAGCGGACCCGGCGAAAGGATGCAGGCGCGCTCGACCGCATGCTTGAGTTCGCGGACGTTTCCCGGCCAGGCGTAGCGCGTGAGTGCCTCTTCGGTGCGTGGGTCGATGCGGCGTTTCTGCTCGGGATGGGCACGATTGAAGGCGTCGACGAATTGATGCACGAACCACGCAATGTCTTCCCTGCGCTCGCGCAGGGGTGGAATACGCACGTGAATGACATGGATGCGGTAGTAAAGGTCATCCCGGAAGCGACCTTCATCGACCATCGCCCTGAGGTCGCAATGCGTCGCGCAGACCAGGTGGAAGTCGACGGCGATCGTTGATTCGCTGCCCAGTCGTTGAAGCCTGTGCTCCTGCAGCACGCGCAGCAACTTGGCCTGCATCGACAGGGGCATGTCGCCGATTTCGTCGAGTAATACCGTGCCTCCGCCGGCCTGTTCGAAATAGCCCCGCCTTGCCTTGGCCGCCCCGGTGAAAGCGCCTTTTTCGAAGCCGAACAACTCGGTTTCAAGCAGCGTTTCGGGAATCGCGGCGCAGTTGACCGCGACGAAGGGTGCCTGCGGCCCGGCTGCGTAGCGGTGGAACAGGCGCGCCACGTGTTCCTTGCCGACGCCGGATTCCCCGGTAATGAGCAGGGTGCTGGCATGGCGCGCGAGACGGGGCAGCGATTCCGCTATTCGCCGCATGGCGGGTGAAACGCCCAGGGTTTCCGTGTCTGATGAGCTTTGTCGGGTGCCGTATCCCTCTGCCAGTGCGCACACTTTGGCGACCAGCACTTCCGGGTCGAAGGGCTTGGTGATGTAGTCCGCAGCGCCAGCCTTGATCAGCTGGACCGCCCGGTCGATATTGCCGAAGGCGGTCATGAACAGGAAAGGCGGCAGCATCGGCACCGATGCGAGAAGATCGAGAAAGAGGTCGCCGCCGTTGCAGTCGGGCAGCCGGATGTCGCTGACGACCACCGCATGATGGTGGGCGGCAAGCGCGGCCCTCGCTTCGGCACCGGTCCGGCACCAATCGACATCGAAGCCTTCGAGGTGGAAACAGTCGGTGAGGGATTCGCCGATGATCTCGTCGTCCTCGATCAGGCAGAGTCTGGGCCGCGTCTCGCTAGGATTTGCCATACGGAATCTCGATGGTGAAGGTCGTGCACCCGGGCCCGCTTTCGACGGCGATCTCGCCGTTTAGCTGGCGGATGATCTGATACACGATCCACAGGCCCAGGCCGTGTCCGGTTTCTCGCCCGGTCAGGAAGGGCTCGAACAGGTAGGCCATTTCGTGCTGCTCGATGTGCGCGCCGTCGTTGAATACCGCGAGCGTCAGCCCTTGGGGCGAGGCGTATGCGTTGAGCCGCACCGTGCCCCCTTCGCCGGCGGCGGCGACGGCATTGAGCAGCAGGTTCAGGATGATCTGCCGCAGCAAGGTGGCCGGAAGGGGAACGGGTTCAGTGATGCGCCCATCGACGACGACATGCACGGCGCGCACATGGGCCTCGGCTTCGACCAGGATCAGCAGGTCGTCGATGTCCTCGGGGGCGAAAGAACGGTCCTCGACCTTTGCCTCCACCAGCAGCGCGCCGACGGTATTGCGGATCTGGGTCAGCCCGCGCTGCAGCAGGGACAGCGTGCGCTCGGCGCGTTGTGGGTCGCCACCGTGGCGCTGGAAGGTGTTGAGCGCGGTGAGCATGCCGGTTAGCGGATTGTTGATCTCATGGGCGATGCCGGCCGTGAGTCGGCCGATGGCGGCGAGCCGCTCCGAGCTGAGCATCTGCTGCTCAAGTTCCTGCTTGATGCGCATCTCGGCCACCATGTGGCGGAAGGCCTCACCGAGTTGCCCGATCTCGTCGCCACTGCGCGGAAGGTCTTCAAGCCGCGCGGCTTCGAGCTCAAGCGGGATCTGCTTCATCGCTCCGGCCAGGCGAAGCAAGGGCCGCGCGGTCCGCCGTGCCCACACCCAGGACACCGGCAGGAGGATGAGGAGCACCACCAGCGTCACCCACGCGGCCCGTCCCACCTGTTCGAGAAAACGGGGAAAGAGCGCAGGTTTTGAATAGGCGAGGATGACGTTGCCGAGCGCGACGCCGTCGGCAATGAGCGGCGTCATGACGAAGAACAGGGGGCTGTCGCCAGGCTCCAGGATGCGCTGATCGGTAGGGCCTCCACTCGATAGTTCGGCGCGCAAGAGCCCGTAGGCACCGCCGAGCGCAGCGGCGCTGGTACCGATGGGAAACACGCGCGGCCGGGTCGACACGAAGACCCGATAATCTGCGTCCGTCACCAGCACGATCTGCGCCTGCAGTTCGGGGGCGGCAGGGTTGGGTTCGTGGGCCGACTGCAGGATTTCGTATGCACGCCAGATGTCGTCGTGCAGCACGGGCATGACGAGCGTGTGGGCGAGCACCCGCCCCATGCTGCGCGCGTGCCCTTCGAGATTCTGGCGAACGATGTCGTAGTCGCGCGCCACCAATGCGACCGTGACCGCGAGCGCCGTACCCAGCACTGCCGCCACGACGCGCAACGGGATCTTCCAGCGCAGCGACAGGTTGGTGAGGCTTTTCATGGGCTTCGCACGCGTGCCGCCATGCGTGCGATCTCGTCGAACAACGCCGGTTGCCCCGGAATGAATCCATCGAGGTGCAGCTGCTTGAGCAGGCCCAGGCCATCCGTGTCAGCCGCCATATCCAGCAACACGGCGCGAAAACGCTCCAGTTCGACCGTCGAAATATCCGCTCGGGCGACGAAGGGCGGGTAGCCCAGGAGCGGCGATCGCTCGATCACGCGTGTGGCGCGGGTGAGGTCCGGATGCAATTCGGCGAGAGTCTCCCAGACATAGCCGTCGACGGCGCCGCCATCGGCAAGCGCAATGCCTACAGCCTCCACCACCTTGCGATGTGCCCAGGTGAAAAAACTGCGCGAGAAGAAATTGGCCGGATTCTCGCCGCGCGTGGTGAGGAGGTAGCGCGGATAGAGATAGCCGGAATTCGAGTCGGGGTCCGAGTAGGCGAAGACCTTGCCCCGCAGGTCGGAAAGCGTCGCGGTGCGCGTGTCGTCGGCCGGCACGATCAGATAGGAATGGTAGTAGGGCCCGCCCCGCCACAAGGGCACCGCAACCAGTTTCAGCTCATCGCGATGACGCACGTACGGGTAGCCACATACCCACGCGAAATCCAGTCTTCCGGCACGAATCAGGTCGATGACCTCGCGATAGTTGCCGCGCTGAACAAAGACCACCGCGCGCCCAAGCCTGGCTTCCAGCCAGCGTCGCCACTGGCTCAGGAAGCTCATCTGGTCGTCGAGAAAGACCGGGGTCAGGCCAATGCGTATCGGCGTTTCCTGAGCGTGTGCGGTCAGTACCCCGAGCGTAGCGACCGCGCAAACCCCGCGCAGAAATCCGCGCCGGCCGGTCGTATCGAAGGGGGAGTCGTCCCTGTCCATGGTGATGATGATAGGCGCCGATCTCTCATGCTGTCAGCACTCGTCGACCTGCCGTTACGCGACCGTAACAGCTTGCAGCGCAGCAATCGGCGGTGATGTTACGTCCGCGTAACGGCTGTCGCATGCGCATCGGATCAGCATGTTCTCCCAACCCCTTTCACGCCATGGCTTTTCGCGTATTTCCCTAACGCTGGTCCGGTTATTGCATCTAGCCAGGTGTGGCTGAAGGGCTGCGGCGTTCGCAGCGCGGCACCGATAGCAAGCCGCGAACCACGAGCCGCTCTCTCGACAGCAAAGCAAGCCGCTGCAGTCAATGGAGGTGAAAGAATGAGTGAAGAACTCAGAGTCTCGCCGATCGAGACCCGGGAAGTGCAGGGCAAGCGCCGGTTTGCGATGGTGGTCGACCTGCGCCGCTGCATCGGATGCATGGCCTGCCAGGTGGCGTGCAAGGCCGAGTACGACACGCCGTTGGGGGTCAATCGCACCTGGGTACCGTACAAGGTGGTCGGCAAGTACCCCAACGTCAGGAAGCAGTTCCTGCCGCGCCTGTGTAACCACTGCGACGATCCACCCTGCGTGCGCAGTTGTCCGGTGGAGGCCACCTTCAAGGTGGAGGACGGCGGCTTCGTGCTGCAGCGCTACGAGCGCTGCATCGGCTGTCGTAGCTGCATGGCGGCTTGCCCCTACAACGCACGCTTCATGCTGCCCTCGCACCGGACCTACACCCCGATCACCAACGTGGTCGACAAGTGCACCTTCTGCTTCCATCGCGTCACCCAGGATCTGGTGCCGGCGTGCGTGCAGACCTGCATCGGGCGCTCACGCATCTTCGGCGACCTCAACGATCCGAACAGCGAGGTTTCCTACCTGGTGGCGACGAACGCCACCCAGGTTCTGCGACCGGAGGAGGGGACCAAGCCTCACGTGTTCTATATCGGCGCCGACCGCAATGCGACCGAGTTTGCACGCGACGCCTACCGCAAACCCGAGGTGATGGAGCAGGAGCGCTCTGCGTTCAAGCGCCATTTCAACATCTGAGGAGACCATCATGGGTGACTACGTCTGGTTCCACGATGTGTCGTGGCATGCGACTTACGCGATCTACTTCTTCGTCATCGGCATCGTTGCCGGGCTGACTTTCCTGTCCTACCTGTCCTGGCACAACGCAGCACTGAAACCGATCCGGGCCAGGTCGGCGTGGGCCGCACTCGTCCTGCTGGCGATCGGCGGGCTGCTGCTGATCGGCGACCTGTCGCAGCCGCTGCGCTTTGTCAACACGCTCAATCCCTTCTACCTCAACTTCGCTTCACCGCTCGCGTGGGGGGTGCTGAACATCGTCGCCTTCGGCATTGCGCTGGTGGTCTATCTGTTTTTGATGCGCAAGGGCAAGGATGGCAGCGGCAAGTGGATGGCGGCAATTGCAGCATTGCTGGCGCTCGGCCTGCCGGTCTACACCGGCTTCGACCTCGCCGTACATCAGTCTCGCCCTGTTTGGAACACGCCGATCATGCCCGTGCTGTTCGTTGCGATGGCGATCGCGTCGGGTTCGGCCCTGGCGTCGCTGCTGGCGGGCGGTAACGCAGCTACCCAGGCAAGCCTGCGCCAATACCTGTTGTGGTCGACCGGCGCGGTCGGGGTGATGCTGGTCTCCATCCTCGGCACGACTCACTACGGTGGTTCTGCCCAGGAGCTGACTTACCTGATTCTCACCACCGGCACGATGGGGCTGATCTTTGTCGGCATTGGCATTGTCGCCGGAACTGCGGTGCCTATCGCCTTGTTGCTCGCGCCGTTCGGCCGCCAGCAGTTCAGCGTGATCGTGGCCGGCCTGCTGGTGCTGGCGGGCGGCGCCGCGCTGCGCTACGCGTTGCTGATGGGACCCCAACAGTTGCAGACCCTGTATTGATTGGTCAGGGAAGGAGAACTCGAAATGGAATTCCCGAAAATCACCCGCCGCAGCTTTCTGCAGGCCAGCGCCGGCACCACCGCTGCCGCAGCGCTTGCCCCCAGGCTGCTCCACGCGATGGAGAATGAACTCGGTGGAAAGGACTTCAGCCCGGTGAGCGCGGCTGAGCGCAAGGCGATCCCGATCACCTGCCACGTCTGCAACATCCAGGACGGCGCGATCGCCTACGTGGAGAACGACCGCGTCGTGAAGCTCGAGGGCAACCCGGAGCACGTGTCGACCCGTGGCCGGCTGTGTGCCAAGGGCAACTCCGGCATGTGGTACAGCTACGATCCGGACCGCATCCTGTATCCGCTCAAGCGGGTGGGCGCGCGCGGCGAAGGTAAGTGGAAGCGCATCACCTGGGAGGAAGCGCTGACCGAAGTTGCCGAAAAGCTCAACGCCGCGCTGAAGGAGGACCCCAACACCATCATGCTGAAGTGGGGCCGCAACCGCACCGGCGGCACCCTTGAGCGATTCATGAAAACGCTCGGCTCGGCAACCGTACTCAATCACACCTCGGTGTGCGAATCGTCGAAGAAGGTCGGGCAGGAGCCCACCTGGGGGCCGGACATCGAAACGCCGGATTTCGCCAATGCGAAGTACGTGCTCAACTTCGGCTCGAATGTCCTGGAGGCGTCCTACTTTCACAACCCGCTGTCGCAGCGCGTGACCGAGGGGCGGGTGGACAATCACATGAAGATCGTCACCTTCGACGTCCGTCTGTCGAACACGGCGGGCTTCTCGGACGAGTGGATTCCGGTATTCCCCGCAACCGACGGCGCGGTCGCACTCGCGATCGGGCATGTGATCCTGCGCGAGGACCTTCAGGACAGCGACTTCATCAACACCTGGACCAACGTCACCGTCGATGAACTGAAGGCGCACTACGCTCAATACACGCCGGAGTGGGCATCGAAGATCTCCGGGGTGCCGATGCAGACCATCGAACGCATCGCGCGCGAGTTTGCCACCACCAAGCCGGCAACGCTGTTCACCTACCGCGGACCTGCCAAGCATCTGTACGGCTCGTATAACGAAAAGGCCTGCATGATGCTGCCGATCATGACCGGCAACGTCGAGAAGCGCGGTGGCTACTGCCTGCCGCGCGGCATGGGGTGGCCGCAACCCAACCCGCAGCCGCCGGGCCCGAAACACGGTTCGGTGCTCGCTCACCCGCCCGAGTATCCGCTGGCCTCGCACAAGGTTGCCCATCTGGTGCCGTTCTGGATCGCCGAAGGCCGGCAGAAAATCAACGTCGCCTTTACCTACCAGGACAATCCGGTCTACACCAACCCGGGCGCACAGGCGGTATGGGGCAAGCTGTACCGCGACGAGAAGCTGATTCCGTACTTCATCTCGATGAGTTCGCACATGGGCGAGGAGACCGCGCTCGCCGACATCATCCTGCCCGACTGTCCCTACCTGGAGCGCTGGGAACCCGAGTCCATGCCCAACTCGCTGTGGCCGTGGCTGGGCATTCGCCAGCCGGTGCACAAGTCCTTGGGCGAATCGCGCGAGAACCGCATCCTGCTGCGCGACATCATCTGGAAGCTCGATCCGGACGGCTCGCGCGGCATGAAGCAGTTCTGGGAGTTCAAGGATGGCGAGGACTACATGCGCCACCACTTCGACAACGTGCCCGGCTTGAAGGAAGCGGGCGGGCTCGACTTCCTGAAAAAGCATGGCGTGTGGCCGATCTACGGCACGCTCGACCCCCGCACCGGCAAGGTCACCGACAAGACCGGGCGCGAGATCCAGGCCGAGTACGGCTTGCACAAAAAGGAACTGTCCGCGGCCGACATGGAGGGCGCGATGGTGGATGCCCAGGGGCTTGTCACCCGGAACGGCAAGGCGATCGGTGTGCGCAGGAACGGCCTCAACCACGTCGGCTTCCCCACGGGCAATCGGCTGATCAACGTCCGGGTGGATGAGTGGGCCGAGTACGGCTTCAATCCAATGCCCACATTCAAGCGCATTCCGTGGCACGAGACGATGAAGGACGACGAGATGATCCTGTCGACCTTCAAGCTCAACGTACACAAGCAATCGCGCACTGCCGCGGTGAAATGGCTGGCCGAGATTGCCCACAGCAACCCGGCGTGGATGAACCCTGAAACGGCGAGAAAGCTGGGGGTGAAGACGGGCGACCTGGTGCGGGTCGAAAGCCCGGTCGGCTACCTCGTCACCAAAGCCTACGTCACCGAAGGCATTCATCCGAAGGTCATCTCCATCGCGACCAGCTTCGGTCACTGGGAGTACGGCCGGCTGGCGACGCTGAAGCTGAAGGACAAGCCCGCTTTCGATGGCACCGAGGATCCGGACCTCAACAACGTCTGGTGGGATGACCGTGGCGTGCACCCGAACGCGATCATTCCTGTGGTGGCCGATCCGATCGGCGGTTCCCAGGGCTGGTACGACACGGTGGTGAAGGTGAGCAAGGCCGGGCCGAATGACAAGTATGGCGACATCCATGGCGACTGGGACAAGCACTACGCAGCCTACAAGGAGACCCTGCGCTACGCCTACACCGGCGACCTGCATCGCAAGATGCACCCGGAGATGGCCGCATGGGGCGGGCCGGACAGCGTGAAGCCCAAGGCTGCCGGCGGGCACTGAGCGGGGCGGGCAGCGGGCGCACCCATCGGCGTCATCACTTGCCGACAACTTCATCGTCCATCCGCGCACCGGGAGGTGGGCCGGAACGGGAGTCATCATGCTGAAAACCTTGTTTGCCATTGACGACGAGATCGTTCCGCTCGCATCCGCCGCTCCACGCCTTTCGAACGCCGAGGCGGGCGCTGAATGGGCGGCCCGCGCAAGCATGTATCGCCTTCTGTCGGGTGTTTTCGTCGAAGAGCCGGGGCAGGCGTTCGTGCAGGCGATACGCAGGCCCGATGTGCTGGAAAGCCTCGCAGGCCTGGGCTTGCACTTCGATGCCGATTTCACCGCACCGGACGACGACGTGCTGCTCGATCAACTGGCCTGCGAATACACCACCCTGTTCGTGGCGTCGGGTGGCTTCCCGCCGGTCGAGTCGGTGCGACTCACGGGCCGCTACAAGCAGGAGCCGCACTTCAAGGTTGAGCAGGCTTACGCGAAGTGGGGACTTGCGTTGCAGAAAGGCCGTTTCGAGGTCTTCCCGGACCAGCTCGGCGTCGAGCTCATGTTCCTCGCCGCGCTGCTGGAGCGCTGCAGCGTCGCACTCGAGCGCAACGACGAGGCGACCTTCAGGCGAATCGAGCGCGAAGTAAGGCGCTTCTGGGCACAGCATCTCGGACGCTGGGTACGCGGGTATGCCCAATTGATCGAGCGCGCTGCGGAGAATTCCTTCTACCGCGAGATGGCCACGCTCCTCAATGGCTTCGCTTGCGGTGAAATCGCAGCACTGGGCTTGCGCATCGATGACCTGGACCATGGCAGGGCGGTGGTGCCCAAGACCGAGATCCGTGTGGAGTTCAACCCCGAGGAACCCGTCTGCAACGGTTGCGAGTCAGCACCGATGGCCTCCGGACGCGAGGCCACGATGCATACGCTGCACGATTTGCGTTGAGCCGGAGGCTGGAATCATGCTGCTCGACCTTCAAGCCCGCCCGATTCTGCCGCCCGATCGTCAGGTGCTGTCGGAACTCGACTGGACCGAAGTGGCGACCTTGTGGAACGGGAACGAATTCGGTGTGCTGCACGACCTGCTCAACGAGCGCTGGTCGCGCCTCATCCGCAACAGCGTGCTGGGCACGCGAGACCCCGAGGCCGAGTTCCTGCAGGGGCTTGCCTTCGCCACGCTGGCGCTGTTCTTCACCCAGAACAGTAATCAGGAAGGTGCGCTGCTGCTGCTGGACGACGCGCTTATCGTGCTCGGCAGGTACCGGCCACATTTTATGGGGGTGCGGGTGGACCCGATCATCGCCACCCTGGAGGATCTGCGGCCGTTGATCGCGTCGCTGCCGGCCGATGGAGAAAACCCGATGTTTCCCTTCGTGTACGCGAAGTTCGAACACGGCGGGGCGCTGCCATGATGATCCGCTGTGCTTGTCTTGCCAGTGCCGGCGATATCCCCGCAGATACGAACGTCGACCTTTTCGTCCTCGACGGAGCCGATGTCGGCGCATGGCTGGGCACGGCTAGCGCAATCGTATTGCCGACGGGTGACGAGTCGCGTGCGATTGCCCTGCTGAGTGCGGGCGCGCGGCAGGTGCTGCTCGGCGAGGCGGTGCTGAGCGATGCGGACCTGGTTCCTCGGCTCGCAGCCCGGTTCGGTACTGCGAGGGTAGGCGTTTTCGTTCCCGCACGGCGCATGGAAGTCAGATGGTCGTTCGATACCGTGTGCAATGCGGATTTTCGTGTCGTGACGCCGTCGCTGTGCGAACCGGGTTGGGAAATCCTGCGCACGGACGGCAGCGCGACCGGTATCCGTGTGGACGGGTGGCTAGGCGAGCTGAGGAAGCGGGGCGCCGCGAGGGTACTGGTGCAGGTCGATATCGGCGACGACACCGATCTCAACCTGTGTGCGGGCCTGGTCGGGAAGCTGGGTGAGAGCCTGTGGATCGCGCCGCGGCAACAGCATGAGCCAATGCTTGCTGACTGGGTCGCCTACGGCAAGGCGACGCAGTTCGCGCTGCCGCCCGGCCTCTTTGCGCGGCGTGCCGACTTGCTGCCGGCGCCGCCATACGCGGAGGCCGATGCCGATGCCGATGCAGTCTCGCCCCTTGCCGGGAGGGCATGAGCATGCAGATGAATTTCGTCTATCGCTACCTGATGATCTGCACCCTGCTGGGTGCTGCCGCACATGCTCAGGCTGCGGCGAGCCTGCGCAACGAGATCCAGCTCAAGCTTGCGTTGCGCACGAGCCCGCCATGCTGCGTTGTCGATGCGCGCGCCGAAGCGCAGCGAAAGACGCGCGCGATCGCGGACGCGCTGATCTTCCGGGAGGGCTTGAAGATCAAGCCGACCGCGACAGTGGTGGTCGTTGCCGATACCGACGACAGGGCCCTGGCGGTAGCCAGGACGATCGCCTCGGCGCACCCCGGCAAGTCGGTCTTTGCGGTAGAAGGTGGCGTTTCCGCCTGGGAAAGCGTTGTCGGCGCGATCACGGCCGAGCTGCCCGGGGGGCGGGCGACAGAGTTCGTCATTCCAAAGAACACCTGCGAGCAGGGGCCAGCCCTGCAGCAGTTGCGGACGGGGCCAAAGTGAGCATCGTCTATCCGGAGTTTCGCGCCAGCCGCTGTACCCGCTACCGCTTCCGCTACGGTGCGTGCAGCCGTTGTGCGGATGCGTGTCCGCACGACGCGATTACCTTGTCCGGGGAGGGCGTCGCAATTGACCCGGCACGCTGCCAGAACTGCGCCCTGTGCGTTACTGCCTGCCGCACCGACGCATTGGCAAGCAGCGGCTTCAAGCCCTTGGACATGTTGCGCGAGGCGATCAGGCAGGACCATTTCACCATCGCCTGCGCCCCGTCCGGGGCGATTGCCGACGCGCTCGTGCCTTGCCTTGGCGCCGTCGACCCGGTCAGCCTGGCGTATCTCGCGAAGCGTCGCATTGCCGTGATGATGCGCGGAGCAGGTCATTGCGCCCAGTGTGAACATGGAGCCCACGGTGTGATGCAGCTTGCGCTCAATCTCGACGCCTACGAGGTTCTGGCAAAGGGCGGAGCAACACCGGAAGCTCCAGCCGACTGGACTGCTCCGCAGGTGGAGGCCGCAAGCCTGGGCGCTCAGGCAAGTGGGGGAGGGGCCCGGTTCACCGCGAGCCGTCGGCAGTGGTTCCGCCGCCTTGTCGGTCGCGGCGTCGGCGAGTTGGCGCAAGCCGCCGAGCCCGTCGCCGCCTCGCTGCCGACACCGGACAAGGCGATACGGGCTGGTGCGTACGCGTTGCCGGAACGGCGCGAGTTGCTGCAGATCGTCTGCGCGCGCAAGGACGCGCAGCCATTCCGGGTTCCGTTGCACGACGCGCTTCCGCTGATGGCACTGTCGCTGCGGCCTGGCTGCACCACCTGCGAGGCCTGTTTTCGTGTGTGCCCGACCGGCGCGATCAGGATCGAGGAGTCACCTGCCGACTGGCGACTCATGTTCGATGTCGATCGTTGTGTCGCATGCGGGGTCTGTCTCGAGGTATGCCAGGCGCAGGTGCTTGATGCCGATGCCGCCGTCGATGCCCGGGCGGAGCAACCGCCACACGTGCTGCTGGCAATGTCCAAGCAGCGCTGTTCGCGTTGCGATCGGCATTTCGTTTCCCACACCCCGCAGGAGACCTGTCCCGTCTGTCGTGATGACGAGGACGCTTTTACGACGTTTTTTGGCTGAGGCAGCGCCGTACCGAGACCAGTGGAGGAATTATCGTGGAATGGGAATTCACCGCAGAAGACGTCGTCAAGGCTCAGGCTGCCTATCTGCTCGAGGACTTCCGTCGCGACCTCATGGAGGAGGTTCGAATGAATCTCGGCGAAAGCGACGAATTACAGCTCACTCGCAGCTTCAACCTGCTTTACGACATGTGCTACGCACTTGCTACAGGGCGCTCACTCGACGATTTCCTGAAGCCCTACGCCTACGACCCGCCCACATGTGAGTTTCTGCAGAAACTCCAGCCCTTGATGGCCGCCAACGTCGAAATGCTCGGCGCCATTCTGCAGAGAATGATCATGTACGGGGTGGAGGCGGGAATGCCCCTCGAGACGGCCGTGGACGAGGCCGCTTCGCGCCATCAACAGGTCGTGGCGGCAGGCGCATAGCGGGTATCGGAAGAGCAACAGAAGTCGTCATTCAAGGTCGCCAGTGCCAAGAAACAGCTGCCATGGACGGTATCAGGTTCTTCGTATCGCCCAATCCACCAAGACTACCCATGGGCAAGAGACTGCGTCTAAGTTTACATAACACAAATTATCGTGTTTTTAGACCAACGAAACGAGGGCGCTTGGCGCTTCAATCCGCCTTCAAACCCAGGTCCTACTGCGCCACATGCGCTGGTCTATGTATAATTCGCCCCGCTTCAAGGCCATCACAGATGCGGGGGTGGCGGAATTGGTAGACGCACTGGATTTAGGTTCCAGCGCCGCAAGGCGTGAGAGTTCGAGTCTCTTCCCCCGCACCACTGAAAAATCAGGAACGTACGTCAGGTTCCCCCTGGCTCTTTACCCGGCGTCACGCCGCCTCGAGTAAAGAGGCATTAACCCACAGCACCACGTCGTCGAATGGCACGAACACATGACCACCTTCGTCCTTCTCGACCAGGCAGTGCTCCAGGCAGTGCTCGATCAGCTTTTGGACGTCGGCGTGCACGTTTGAATAGTTGCGCGGCGTAGATCGAAGTGCCACCACTGCGCTTGATGGCCCGCACAACACCGCACTATCACGCGCAACCACGCCCATACGTGTCCTCGAAGCGCACGATGTCGTCCTCGCCGAGATAGCTCCCCGACTGCACTTCGATGATTTCCAGTGGCACCTTGCCTGGGTTCGCCAGCCGATGCGTGTGGCCCAGCGGGATGTAGGTTGATTCGTTTTCACCGAGCAGGAAACTGCGCTCGCCGTTGGTGACTTCGGCGGTGCCCTTGACCACGATCCAGTGTTCGGCGCGGTGATGGTGCATCTGCAGGCTGAGCTTGGCCCCCGGATTGACGACGATGCGCTTGACCTGGAAGCGCTCGCCGGCATCGATCGAGTCGTACCAACCCCAGGGCCGATACACCTTGCGGTGGTTTTGCGTCAGGCTGCGGCCTTCGGCTTTCAGGCGCGCGACGACCTTCTTTACGTCCTGGGTGTGGTCCTTGTGCGCGACCATCACCGCATCAGGCGTCTCGACCACGATCATGTCCTCGCAACCGATGGCGGCCACCAGGCGGCTGCCGGAATGCACCAGCGTGTTTCGGCAGCCTTCGAACAGCACCTCGCCGCGCCCTGCATTGCCTTCGGTGTCCTTGTCCGACACCGCCCACAGTGCATCCCATGCGCCCACATCGGACCAGCCGGCTGCCATCGGCACGACCACGGCCTGACCGAGTTCGGGTGCATCGGCCAGGCGTTCCATGACCGCGTAGTCGATCGAGTCACTCGGGCAGCGCTCGAAAGCGCCCTGCTCCAGGCGGATGAAGTCAGCGTCGGGGGTGCAGCCGGCATAGGCCGCCTTGCAGCTGCTGGCCATGTCGGCGTTGAAGCGCTCGATGGCACGCAGCCACACCGAGGCCTTCATCATGAAAATGCCACTATTCCAGAAGTATTCACCGCTTTCCAGGTAGCGCTGGGCTGTGTCGCGATCGGGTTTCTCGACGAACTCGACCAATGCGCGGCCCTGCCTGCCTTCGGCCAGGATGGCCCCGCCGCGGATATAGCCATAGCCAGTTTCGGCGCGATCGGGAAGGATGCCGAAAGTGACCAGGGCGCCATCGGCGGCAAGATCGCTGCCTTCGGCAATGGCGCGCTGAAAGCCACCGACGTCGGTAATGACGTGGTCTGCCGGCATCACCAGCAGCACCGGGTCGCCCTCCTCCTGCGCGGCCAGTGCGGCCAGGGTGAGCGCCGGGGCGGTGTTGCGGCCGAAGGGTTCCAGCACGATCTGTGGCGAACGCACGCCGATCTGGCGCAACTGCTCGGCGATGATGAAGCGATATTCTTCGTTGGTGACGATGAGCGGGCGCGGATCGACCCCACCGCCAGCAAAATTCTCCAGGCGCACGGCCGTTTCCTGCAGCAGCGAGCGCTCGCCCGTGAGCGGCAGGAGTTGCTTGGGATAGCTCTCGCGCGAAGCCGGCCACAACCGGGTGCCGGAGCCACCGGAGAGAATGACGCTTTTGATGATCATGTTGCGTTCGTCCAGAGAAGTTCTCGAAATTCTTGGGTGCGGCCGAGGGCTTCAGCCGATCTCGGTCAGCATGCGTGCGACGCCGTCGCGCCAATCGGCCAGGTGCAAACCGAAGCGGCTGCGCAGACGATGGGTGTCGAGACGGGAATTGAGCGGCCGCGTGGCCGGTGTCGGGTAGCTGGCGGTCGGGATCGGTGTGATCGTCTGCACCGCCAGCGGGGTACCGGCGCGGCGGGCGTGGTCGATGACGAAGCTGGCGTAGCCGTGCCAGCTCGTCAGGCCCGCCGCCGCGAGGTGATAGGTGCCGCACAGGTCGCGGTTCGCCAGGGTGCTGCGGATGGCGTGGGCGCTGACATCGGCGATCAGATCGGCGCCGGTCGGTGCGCCGAGCTGGTCATCGATGACGGTGAGCTGTTCGCGCTCGGCCGCCAGGCGCAGCATGGTGCGGGCAAAATTGCCGCCGCGCGCCGCATACACCCACGAGGTCCGAAAAATCAGATGGTCACAGCGGCTGTCTCGAATCGCCTGCTCGCCGGCAAGCTTGGTCGCGCCATAGACCGACAGGGGTGCAGGTTTGTCGTCCTCGCGCCAGGGCTGTTCGCCACTGCCATCGAAAACGTAGTCGGTGGAGTAATGCACCAGCAGCGCCCCCAGTTCGACCGCCTGTTCGGCCAGCACGGCGACCGCATCGGCGTTGATGCGCTGCGCACGCTCGGCCTCGTGTTCGGCCCTGTCCACCGCGGTGTAGGCCGCGGCGTTGACGATGATGTCAGGCGCGAGGCGGCGTACGGTGTCGGCCAGCGTGTCGACTTGCTCCAGATCACCGCACAGGCCGTCGCTACCGTGGCGGTCGAGTGCGACCAGTTCACCCAATGGCGCCAGTGCGCGCTGCGCCTCCCAGCCGACCTGGCCGCTCTTGCCCAGCAGCAGGATTTTCATGTGCCCTGCCCCCGTGTGCTGTAGTTGGTCGCCACCCAGTCGCGATAGGCGCCGCTCTGCACGTCGGCAATCCACTGCGGATTGTCCAGATACCACTGCACCGTCTTGCGGATGCCGGTGTCGAAGGTCTCCGCCGGGCGCCAGCCGAGTTCGCGCTCGATCTTGCGCGCGTCGATGGCGTAGCGGCGGTCGTGCCCTGGGCGATCGGTGACATAGGTGATCAGCCGTGTATAGCTGCCCTCGGTCGCGGGGCGCAGTTCGTCGAGCAGCGCGCAGATGGTGTGTACGATCGCGAGGTTGGTTTTCTCGTTCCAGCCGCCAACGTTATAGACCTCGCCCGGCGTGCCGCGTGCCAGCACTTCGCGGATGGCACTGCAGTGGTCGCTGACGTACAGCCAGTCGCGCACGTTCTGGCCGTCGCCGTAGATCGGCAAGGGCTTACCAGCCAGTGCGTTGACGATCATCAGCGGGATGAGCTTTTCCGGGAACTGACAGGGCCCGTAATTGTTCGAGCAGTTGGTGGTCAGCACCGGCAGACCGTAGGTGTGGTGCCAGGCACGCACCAGATGGTCGCTCGCAGCCTTGCTGGCGGAATACGGGCTGTTAGGCTCGTAGGCCTTGGTCTCGGCGAAGGCCGGATCGCTGGGGCTGAGCGAGCCATAGACCTCGTCGGTGCTGATGTGCAGGAAGCGGAAAGCCGCCTGCGCTGCGGCGTCGAGCGTGGCGCGATAGCCGCGTGCCGCTTCGAGCAGGGTGAAGGTGCCGTCGACGTTGGTGCGAACGAAATCGCCCGGGCCATGAATGGAGCGGTCGACATGGCTCTCGGCAGCGAAATGCACGATGGCGCGCGGCCTGTGCTCGAGCAGCAGCCGGTCGACCAGGGCGCGGTCGCAGATGTCGCCCTGCACGAACACGTGGCGCGTGTCGCCCCGCAGGCTGGCCAGGGTTTCGAGATTGCCGGCGTAGGTCAGCAGGTCGAAGTTGAGGATGGGCTCGTCGCTGTTGGCGAGCCAGTCAAGGACAAAATTGGCACCGATGAAGCCTGCACCGCCGGTCACGAGAATCAAGGTCTTGCTCCGCCTGAATCAAAGATGACGGATTATCGCACCCTGGGCGCAGGCCTACATGTTGAGGCGCTCGGCATAGCCGGTCATTTCCAGATAACCCTGACCTATTTCACGCTCGCCACCGTCCGGCTGCACGTCAGACAGGCGTACGGCACCCTCCCAATACACGGCGCCGGTCGAGCTTCGGCTGTCGAGCTCCTGGTCGTCCATCAGTGGACGGAGCTGCAAAGTGCGGCCACCGGCCAGGTGCAAGCGCCATTCAACCGGATAGCGCACGCCGGTGCGCGGCGAAGTCCAGTAGCGCAGCGGCTCGAAGCGTACTTCGTCGGCGGTGAACTTGCGTGCCTGCCCCGCCTTGTCGCCCAGCGTGCCGGCGGCCCACATTGCCCGCCCTTTCGCATCACGCATCTGGAACAGCATCAACGACCCGCCGTCGTACAGGTTGATGCCGATCCAGTCCCAGCCGCGAGCGTCCGTGGGCAGGATTTCGCTCGACCATTCGTGGTCCAGCCAGGCATGGCCACTGACCGCGAAGGCCTCGCCGTCGAGCTTCAGGGTGCCCGAGGTGCGAAGCTGCGGCCGGCTGTAGTAATGGCTGGCATTGATCGGGTCGGGCGCCTTCTGGCTGAAGCCCGCACGACCATTGAGCAGCGGCGGGCGATCGGTTTCGAAGCTCAGGTCAAAAGCGAAGTTGTCCGCGTCGATATGTGTCTGGTAAGGGGCAAGGTAAGGGGCAAGGTGCGCGCCCGGCACGCCTTCGTCCGAGCGCAGCGACCAGCTGCCGACAGCCACCTGCGTCCCGCCGGTGGCGGCTTCGGCCAGCCCTGGGTAGGCCCTGCCCGCGCGCTCGGCATGGCGCAGCTGGCCGGTCGCCGGGTCGGCCACGGCGGCGTGGGCAAGAATGAGCTGGCGGGGAGCGAAGCGGCTTGGGTTGTCATCGCCGATCAGCGTGCGCACGCGAAAGAAGGTGAGCTGAAAACCGCGCTCCACCCCCGCACCGTCCTGCACCCAGCCGGTGATGTACCACCACTCGGTGCGGTAGTCGGGGTGGGCGCCAAAGTCCTGCGGAAAGGCAAGCGGCTTGCCCGCCAGCACCGCTGGATAGCCCACCTCGGTCAAGTCGGCGTCCGCCGCCTGCACGTGCGCCGGAACGAGTACGGCCAGCACCATCGCCCACAGCAGCTGCCACCAAGGTCTTTTCCCCGTTTCCGTCATCGCCCTGCCCTCACCAATCCGCCTTGACCGCCAGCACCGCCGAACGCTGCATCGCCCGCGCCCCCGCCAGCCTTGCCACCAAGGCGGCGAGCACGACCAGACTGCTGGCAAAGATTGCCAGCGCCCCCCAGGGCACGGCGAGGTCCATGCTCCAGTGAAAGCTCTGGCGGTTGACGATCTCGATCAGGATCCAGGCGATCGCAGCGCCTGCGAGCAGGCCGGTCACAACCCCCAGGCTCGCCGTCAGCGCCCCTTCGATCGCGATCAGCCGGCCAATGTCGGCACGGGTGAAGCCGAGGTGGCGCAGCATGCCGAACTCGCCCTCGCGGGTGGTTGCCAGCGCAGCAAAGGTGGTGGCGATGCCGAACAGGCCGATCATCACCGTCACCGCTTCCATCAGGTAGGTGATGAGGAAGGTGCGGTCGAATATCTGCAGACTGATTGCCCGGATCTCGCCGGGCAAGGCAATGGTGAGATGCTCGGCGCCGAAGTCGGCACGCAGGGCGTCGGCAACCGCTGCGGGGTCGGTGCCTGGCACCAGGCTGATGCCGGCGTCGTTGATCCGGCCATCACCCGTGAGGGTGACGTAGTCCGCGCTCTCGATCAGCGCCGCCCCGTGCTGGCGGGCATAGTCGCGCCAGATGCCGGCCACGACGAAGCTGCGCTGCTGGCCGCCGAGGGGCAAGCTCAGGCGGCCGCCGACGCCGATGTGCCGCCGGTCCGCGGTGGCCTCGGAGATCCACACCGGGGGCAGGCCGGTATCGACCGGGTCGGTGCTGTCCGGGCGCTCGGTGGTACCCGCAATGAGCGGCAGCCCCCAGTTGCCGCGCACCGGACGGGCGAGCACGGTGAACAAGGGCTCATCGTCCGAAATGCGCAGATTGACCTGCCGCGTGGTGTCGACCGCGGCCACGCCGGGCGCGGCGGCGATGCGCGCCAGCGCGTCGGCGTCCAGATAGCCGCTGCCGGACGACACCGAAGCGCGCACATACAGATCCGCCGGCAACACCTGCGCCAGCCAGTCATCAACCGACACCCTGAACGAGCTGACCATGATCGCCATCGCCGCCGCCAGCGCCACGCTGGCCACCACCCCGGCTCCAGCCACCACCGCCTGGCCGGGTGTGGCGGACAGACGCGCATGGGCAAGACGCCAGCTGAGTGCCCGGCCACGACCAAGCAGCGGCAACATGCCTCGCGCAACCGTCGGCAGCAACAGCACCGAGGCCGCCAGCATCAGCGCGACCGCGGTATAGCCACCCACCGGGATCTCCTTGAACGGCGGCAAGCTGCACGCCAGCCCGGCAATCACCAGCAACGCCGCGCCAAGCCGCCACCCACCGTGCACCTGGGGCAGACCCGCGTACTCGGCCTCGCCCGCCTTCAGCGCCCGCGCCGGCGCGACCCGCGAAGCCTCGCGCGCCGGCAGCCAGGTTCCGACCACGCCGGCCGCCACACCCAGCAGCAGATAGCCCGCCATCAACAGGGGATCGAATTGCAGTTGCGGCTGGGTGCCGCGGAAGAAGCCCGCCCCCAGATCGCCGCCAACCAGCTTGAAGGCCGCGGCAGCCAGCACATGGCCCAGAGCCACGCCAATCAGACCGCCTGCCAGGCCCACCGCCGCGCCCTCGGCCAGCAGGCCGCGCAGCAGCTGGCGCCTTTCCAGGCCGAGCGCACGCAGCAGCGCAAATTCGCGCCGCCGCCGCGCCACGGACAGCAATTGCGTGGAAAACACCAGGAAGCCGCCGGTGAGCAGCGCAATGGCGGCGAGCATGGTGAGGTTGACGCGGTAAGCGCGTGACAGCGTGCTGACTTCGCTCGCCGCGGCCTCCGGCACACGCAGCGCCAGGCCAGGCGGCAGCAGCGGCGACAAGGACTGGCGGGCCGCATGCGGACTGATCCCCGCGGCGAGTTTCAGGTCGATGCGGCTCAGCACGCCGATACGATCGAAGCGCTGCTGCGCGCCCGCGATATCCATCACCGCCAGCCGGCCGCTGGCCGCCGGCACCTCGCCCGCCACTTGCAGCGCAAAGCTGCGCACGCCTGACTGCACCTCAAGCTCTCCACCACTAAGCGCAGCCGGTGCAGTCTCGCCGGTGCTTAATAGCTGGGGCTCACTCAATCGCGCATGCGCCTCGCTACTGAGAAAAATAGTGTCCGGCTGCAGCGCGGCGAAACGCGTGTCCGCACCGCCGGCAGCAGCATCCGCGCGTGGCAGCAACCTCGGCTGCACGCGGGCGAGACGGAACAGGTCGACACCGTAGATCTCGAGCGCCGCCTCGCGCCCGGGCAGACGCGCCTCGATCACCAGCACCGGGCTGGCTTCGGCCACCTCGGGGCGGCTGGCCAGCACCGGGTAGATCGCTTCGTCAAATCCATCGCGTGGCCCCACCAGTTGCAGATCGGCTTCGCCGGCGATCAGGCGCATGCCGCGCCCGAACTCGTCGATGGCGGCGCTGTGAATCAGCTGCACCGCCAGGCCCAGCGCCACCCCCAGCGCAATCGCCAGCAGCGACAGAGCCGTCGCCAGGCGGCGTCTGAACAGGCTGGCGAGAAACAGCCGGTGCAGCGTGGCGGTCATGCGCGCTCCGTGATGTCCACCAGCCCCTGCGGGCCGAGTTCGAGCACGCGGTCCGCACGCCTCGCGGCAATGCGCGAGTGCGTGACCAGCACCCCGGCGGCCTGGCTGTCGCGGATCTGCTCGAGCAGCAAGTCGAGCACGTCACTCGCGCGCACCGGGTCGAGGTTGCCGGTGGGTTCGTCGGCCAGCACCAGGCGCGGGCGGTGGACCAGCGCGCGCGCAATCGCCACCCGCTGCATCTCGCCGCCGGAGAGCTCATGCGGCGGGTCGTCGGCGCGCGATCCCAGGCCCACGCGCGACAGCATCGCCCGCGCACGCGCATCGGACTCCTTGTCATCGGTCTTGAGCAGCCACAGCGGCAGCGCCACGTTTTGTGCCAACGACAGGTGCGGCAGGATGTGGAACGCCTGGAATACAAAACCGTAGGCTGCACGCCGCAGGCGCGCCATCGCGTCCTCGTCCAGGCCCTCGATGTACTGCCCGCCGACTTCGATGCGTCCGCCATCCACCGGCTCAAGCCCGGCCAGGCAGTTCAGCAGCGTCGACTTGCCCGAGCCCGACTCGCCAACGATCGCCACGCACTCGCCGGCCGCCACCTGCAGGGCGAGCGCCTCGAACAAGATGCGTGGCGGCATGCCGGGGAGGGTCTTGCGCAGGGCGTGGGCAGTGAGCATGGGCTGGGGCGGCAGGAAGTGAGTGACGAACGAACGGACACAACAGCGGACGCACAAAAGGGCAGCGAGCAAGGCCACCATGGGCAAATGAAGTCGGCGACCGGGACGATAAAGTCCGACAGGTCATTTTGGCACCCTTGGCCATGATTGGTTGCATGCGGCTGTGCATCGGCGTGCCGGCGCCGCGAGCGTGCGCGGATTGACCCCACCCGCAATGACCCCACCCGCATTGACACTCCCTTTGCCGCCGGGTTAAAAGAAGCGCCTGCCGAATACGGTTCAGACCGTAATCGGGGTGTCCACCCGGCAAGCCTCCTCTTCGCTGCGCGCCAGCTTTCAAGCTTGTCCCGCTTGACCGAGGCTTTGCATCCGATTCGATGCGTTTTTGCGTTTTCCCGGCCCTGGGTCATGCGGGGTTCGTTCCCTATTCCGTTGGCCGGGAAGACACGCTTGCGTCCGCCCCGATTGTTCCACCCCGCCCCTTGGGCGGCACCACAACGGAATACAAGAATGATGAAATCCCTGAGCCAGGACTGGCTGTCCAATGTCCGCAACGATCTGCTGGCCGGCATGGTGGTTGCACTGGCACTGATCCCGGAAGCCATCGCGTTCTCGATCATCGCCGGGGTCGATCCGAAGGTCGGTCTCTACGCTTCGTTCTGCATCGCCATGGTGATTGCCTTTGCGGGTGGCCGCCCCGGCATGATCTCGGCTGCCACCGGCGCGATGGCGCTGGTGATGGTCACGCTGGTCAGGGAACATGGCCTGCAATACCTGCTCGCGGCCACGCTGCTGACCGGCGTACTGCAGATCATCGCGGGCTGGCTCAAGCTCGGTGGCCTGATGCGCTTCGTGTCGCGCTCGGTCATCACCGGCTTCGTCAATGCGCTGGCCATCCTGATCTTCATGGCCCAGCTACCGGAACTGACCAATGTGAGCTGGCAGGTGTATGCGATGACCGCCGCCGGGCTGGGCATCATCTACCTCTTCCCCTACCTCACCAAGGCCGTGCCCTCGCCGCTGGTCGCCATCGTGGTGCTGACTGGCGTCGCCATCTTCCTCGGCCTCGACATCCGTACCGTGGGCGATATGGGCCAGTTGCCGGACAGCCTGCCGATTTTCTTGCTGCCGGACGTGCCGCTGAACCTGGAGACGCTGGCGATCATCTTCCCAGTGTCGGCCACCCTGGCGGCGGTCGGCTTGCTGGAGTCGATGATGACGGCCGCGATCGTCGATGAGCTGACCGACTCCAGCAGCAACAAGAACCGGGAATGCGTGGGCCAGGGCATCGCCAACATCGCCGCCGGCTTTCTCGGTGGCATGGCCGGTTGCGCGATGATCGGACAGTCGGTGATCAACGTGAAATCAGGCGGCCGCGGACGGCTGTCGACGCTGGCCGCGGGCGTGTTCCTGCTGCTGTTGATGTTGTTTGTCGGTGACTGGGTGGCGCGCATTCCGATGGCCGCCTTGGTGGCGGTGATGATCATGGTGTCCATCGGCACCTTCAGCTGGGCCTCGATCCGCAATCTGCGCGCGCACCCCGGCAGTTCCAGCGTGGTGATGCTTTCTACGGTGGTCGTGGTGGTGATCACCCACGATCTGGCCAAGGGGGTGCTGGTCGGCGTGCTGCTGTCGGGCTTCTTCTTTGCGCACAAGGTCGGTCAGGTGCTGCACGTGCGTTCGCGTACCGAGGACGAGGGCCGCATGCGCACCTACACCATCACCGGCCAGGTGTTCTTCGCCTCGGCGGAGCGCTTCATCAACGCCTTCGACTACAAGGAAGTGATCGACAGGGTGCGCATCGACGTGAGCCGCGCCCACTTCTGGGACATCACCGCCATCAGTGCCCTTGACCGGGTCGTCATCAAGTTCAGGCGCGAAGCCACCGAGGTCGAAGTCATCGGCATCGACGAGGCCAGCGCCACGCTGGTGGACAAGTTCGCCGTCCATGACAAGGATGGTGCGGCGGACATGCTGGCCGGCCACTGAGAGGAGACACGCCATGAACAACGCAAACAAGGTGCTGGCCTGCGTGGACCAGTCCCGCTTCGCCGATCATGTGGCCGACTACGCGGCGTGGGCGGCCCGGCGCCTGGATGCCCCGCTGGAGCTGCTCCACGTCATCGACCGCCACCCCGAGCGCAGCTCGGGCAAGGACCATAGCGGCGCCATCGGCATCGACGCTCAGGAACATCTGCTTGACAGCCTGTCCGCCGAAGATGAGACCCACAGCCGGAGCGCACGGGAGCAAGGCCGCATCTTCCTCAAGCGGCTAAGGGACCGGGCCGGCGCAGCCGGCGTTGCCCAGGTGGATGTGCGCCAGCGCTACGGCGAGCTGGGGGAGACCCTGGCAGAGCAAGAACAAGGCGTGCGCCTGCTGGTGATCGGTCGCCGCGGCGAGACCGCACAGGACACACAGCGCGAGCTTGGGCGCAACGTCGAGCACGTGGTGCGTGCGCTGCACAAACCGATCCTGACGATCACCGAGGGTTTCAAGGAACCTCAGCGCGTGATGATCGCCTTCGATGGGGGCAACGTCACCCGACGCGGCGTGGATATGGTCGCCGCCAGCCCCTTGTTCAAAGGCTTGCCGATTCATCTGCTGATGTCGGGCAAGGACAGCGCCAACGCCTCCAGACAGCTCGACTGGGCCCGCACGCGGCTGGAAGCCGCCGGTTTTGAAGTCACCGCCGTGCTGACTGCCGATGAAGCGCACCGTGCCATCGCCCGCAGCGTCGAGGAACAGGCGATCGACCTGCTGGTGATGGGCGCGTTCGGCCACTCTGTGCTGCGCAGCCTGCTGTTTGGCAGCAAGACCGCCGAGCTGTTGCGCTCGTCGACGATTCCGACGCTGCTGTTGCGATAGCGCCAGGGCGACAGGGCTGCCGCACTTCCCGTTTCCACGGCAGAACCCATATACTCCGCGCGCCCGCAGGCACGGATTTGCCCCCCCACCTGCCCCCCCATTGCCCCCTCTCTCAGGCATGCCGGTCGACCATTACGAGAACTTTCCCGTCGCTTCCCTGCTGCTGCCGTCGCATCTGCGCGAACCGGTGGAGGCGATCTATGCCTTCGCCCGCAGTGCGGACGATGTCGCCGACGAAGGCGATGCCGCGCCGGTGGCACGGCTGGCGCGACTGCACGACTACCGCCTGGCGCTTGAGGCGTGTGCGCAGGGTTCGACCGTGAGCGACACCAGCCTGGCACCGATGTTCGAGCGCCTGGGCCGTGCGATTCGGGCATACGCGCTGCCGCTGCAGCCCTTGCGCGACCTGCTTGACGCCTTTTCGCAGGACGTGGGCAAGACGCGTTATCACGACTTTGCCGAACTGAGCGACTACTGCCGACGCTCGGCCAACCCGGTCGGACGCCTGATGCTGTGCTTGTATCAGGCGTCCACGCCAGACAACCTGCGCCGCTCGGACGCCATCTGCACCAGCCTGCAACTGATCAATTTCTGGCAGGACGTGGCGGTAGACTGGCGCAAGCAGCGCATCTACCTGCCGCAGGATGAGATGGCCCGCTTCGGCGTGAGCGAGGATGACATCGACGCCAGCCGCTGCGATGAGCGCTGGCGAGCCTTGATGGATTTTGAGTTGGGACGCGCGCGCGCGATGATGCTGGACGGTGCACCCCTCGCCCGCGCCCTGCCGGGGCGCATCGGCTGGGAGCTGCGCCTGATCGTGCTCGGCGGACTGCGCATCGTCGAAGCCATCGAAGCCGCCGGTTACGACGTTTTTCGCCACCGCCCGACGCTGGGCAAACGCGACTGGATGCGCCTTGGCTGGCGCGCCCTGAACTATCGGAAGATTGCATGAATCCGCACGACTACTGTCAGGACAGGGCCGCCAAGAGCGGCTCGAGCTTCTACTACAGCTTCATGTTCCTGCCGCCCGAGCAGCGCCAGGCGATCACGGCGCTGTATGCCTTCTGTCGCGAAGTCGACGATGTGGTCGACGAGTGCCACGACATATCGCTGGCGCAGACCAAGCTCGAGTGGTGGCGGCAGGAGATCGGTCGCACGTTTTCCGGCACGCCCACGCATCCGGTGGGTCATGCGCTGAAGGACGTGATGACACACTTCAACCTGCCGCAGGAGCAGTTGCTGGAGATCATCGACGGCATGGCGATGGACCTCACGCAGACGCGCTATCTCGACTTCAAGGGTCTGCAGCTGTATTGCTATCGGGTCGCCAGCGTGGTCGGCCTGCTTTCGGTGGAGATCTTCGGCTACGAGAACCGGCAGACGCTGAAATACGCTCACGACCTCGGGCTGGCCCTTCAGCTCACCAACATCATCCGCGACGTCGGCGAAGATGCCCGCCGCGGCCGCATCTATCTGCCGATCGAAGACCTGCAGCGCTTCGGCGTGCCCGCCAAGGACATTCTCGAGACGCACTATTCCGATGCCTTCCATGCGCTGATGGCCTTCCAGGCCGAGCGTGCCGAACACTATTACGAACAGGCCTTCGCGCAACTCCCCGCCGTTGATCGCAAGGCCCAGCGCCCAGGACTGGTCATGGCGGCGATCTATCGAGCCTTGCTGAGTGAGATTGCCGCCGACGGTTTCAAGGTGCTGGACCGCCGCACCTCGCTGACACCGCTGCGCAAGGTGTGGCTGGCCGGCACCACCTGGTTCAAGGGCTGAGATCGTGAGCGTGCCTGTCGTCGCGGTGATCGGTGCCGGTTATGCCGGCCTGGCGTGCGCGGTCGAGCTTGCCCGCGCTGGTGTGCATGTGACGGTGTTCGAACGCTCGCACACGCTGGGCGGGCGGGCACGCTTAGTACACAAGGACCACCACTGGCGGGTGGACAACGGCCAGCACATCCTGATCGGCGCCTATAACGAACTGACCCGCCTGCTGCGTACCACAGGCTGTTCGCCCAAGCAGCTCGCCCACCTGCCGCTGACCCTGCATGTGCCCGGCCGGCTGCACCTGAAAGCGGCACCACTGCCGGCCCCCTTCCACCTGGCTGTGGGCGTGCTGCGCGCCAGGGGCCTGTCGTGGGCCGACCGCCTGGCCATGCTGCGGCTGATGCGCTGGTTGAAGAAACAGGCTTTCCGCCTGCCGCCCGCGATGACGGTGACGGCGATGCTGCAGGCAAGCCGGCAGACGCCGGCCATGGTCGAGCTGGTATGGGTGCCGCTGTGTGTGGCCGCCCTCAACACGCCGGCTGACGAGGCCTCGGCCCAGGTGTTCGCCAATGTGCTGCGCGACAGCCTGGCCGCCACGGCCGCTGACAGCGAGCTGCTGATTCCGCGCATCGATTTGTCCGAGCTGTTCCCGGTGCCCGCCGCACGCTATCTGGCCACGCGGCGCGGCAAACTGCGCACCGGCACGGCGATCGACGCGATCGAGCCGGTCGAGGGGGGCTTTCGCCTCGAAGGCGACCCTGGCAGCCAGCCCTGGCCGCGGGTCGTACTGGCCACCGCGCCTTATCACGCCAGCACCCTGCTTGCCTCCACGGGGCAGTGTGAGCGCCTCGCCGCGCAGATCGAAGCCCTGCCTCATGAGCCAATCGTGTCGGTATACCTGGCGCTGGGGAAGGGCCAAAAGCTGCCCGAGGCGATGATCGGATTGGTCGGCGGCAGCGCTGTCGCACCCGCGCAATGGGCCTTCGATCGCGGCCAGCTGGGTGGGCCGGAAGGCTTGATGGCTTGCGTGATCAGCGCCCACGGAGCGCATGAGGACCTGCCGCGCGATGAGCTGATCCTGGCCGTTCACCGCCAGCTCGAGCGCCAGCTGGGGCGCACACTGCCGGCGCCGGAGTGGTCACAGGTGATCGTGGAAAAACGCGCCACCATTGCCTGCCGACCCGGCATCTTTCGCCCCGGCATCCGCACGCCACTACGCGGCCTGTGGCTGGCGGGGGACTACATCGATTCGCCCTACCCCGCCACACTTGAGTCGGCCGTGCGCTCGGGCACGGCCTGCGCCGCCGCCATCCTGGCGGAGCTGGGTCGGGGCGGCTAGACCGTCGTCGCACCCTTGCTGAGCTGGCTCAGCGGGCTGAAGTCGCTCAACTAACGGGGGCCGCTCAACTGGCGGGGTTTGGTCGCCAAGGGGGCTGGATCGCGAAAGCGTCTGGTCGCCAAGGGGTTTCAGTCAATCAAGTGGCGCAGGATGGGGTCGAGCATTGCCGCGCCAAGCCGCTTGCTGCGCGCGCCGTTCCAGCCGACCTGCTCATCGGGCAGCCTGGCGTTGTCCTTGAACGGCATCTCCAGTGTCAGTGACACACAGCCGAAATGGTTGGCAACCCACTTGCTGGCCAGCGTCAGCAGCTCTTCGCCAAAGCGTCCGCGCATGTAGCCCTTCTCGGTCTGGAAGTCGGGAGCCACCGCACCAAAGGTCTCAATGAAACGGGCCTGCTGCGCCGCCGCACGCGTAGTGAATCCGGGCACTTCCTCGGCCGTCGAGAAGAACACGTAAGGCAGGGCCTCGTCGCCGTGAATGTCGAGAAAGAGCGCGCAGCCAGTGCGCTGCATGTCCTCGCGCACCAGGAACACTTCGGGGCTGGCGCTCAGGTCAGGCTCGCGCCATTCGCGATTGAGGTTGCGCCCGGCAGCATTGGTGCGCAGGTTGCCCCGCACGGCGCCATCCGGGTTCATGTTGGGCACGATGTAGAGCACCGCGTGTTCGCGCACCTTGTGCGCGACCGCGTCGGCGCTATCGAGCAGGCGTTCGAGCAGGCCTTCGACGAACCACTCGGCCATGGTCTCGCCGGGGTGCTGGCGGGCGATGATCCAGATCGGCTTGCGTGTCGGCGCCGGCTGTCCGACGACAACGACGTCGAGATCGTGGCCATCGACGGTGGCGCCCAGATTGCGCACACCGGCAAAGGGCGAAGCTTCGGCACGGGCCAGCAGGTCGAGGTGGCGTTCGTGCGAGTAGGGTTCGAAATACGCGTAGTAGATGCTGTCACGCTCGGGCGTGTGTTCGACGATCAGTTGCCCGCCTTCATAGGCGGTGCCGACGATGCGGAACCAGTGCTGGCGATCATAGGAGGCGACGCAGCGGTAGCCTGGCCAGCCGTCCGGATAAGCGGCTTGGGCGGCGTTCTCGAACACCATGCGTACCGGTTTGCCCGCAGCATCCATCAGACGAAAATGAAACCATTGCCGAAAATCGGCCGCATTGTCGGCGCGCAGGCGCAGGCGGATGTTGTGCGGATCGTCGAGGTTGAGCACCTCAATCGCGCCGGCATCGAAAGCGGAACTGATTCGCATCGTGCTCAGGCCTCGCGACGGCGGAACACCAGCCGATCGGGTTCGGATGCTTCGGCGGCAAAGGTGTAGCCTTCGGCTGCGAAACCCTTGAGACCATCGACGTCGTTGATGCGGTTCTGGATCACATGGCGGCTCATCAGGCCGCGCGCGCGCTTGGCGTAGAAACTGATGATCTTGTAGCGCCCGCCCTTCCAGTCCTCGAATGCAGCGCTCATCAGCCTGCCCTTGATTTTTGCGGGTTTGACTGACTTGAAATACTCGTCCGAGGCCAGGTTGAACAGGATGGGTTCGCGTCCGGCATCGGCCTCGGCGGCAAGCAGGCGGTTGAGCTCGCCGGTGATGCGTTCACCCCAAAAGGCGTAAAGGTTCTTACCCCGGGCATTTTCCAGCCGCGTGCCCATCTCCAAGCGGTAGGCCTGCATCAGGTCGAGTGGCCGCAGCACGCCGTAAAGGCCAGACAGGATGCGGAGGTGGTCCTGCGCCCAGGCGAGCTCATCCGCCTTCAGGCTGGGTGCATCGAGCCCTTCGTACACATCACCGTTGAAGGCCAGCACCGCCTGCTTGGCATTGTCCGGGGAGAAGGGCCGCGCCCATTGCGCGTAGCGCGCCACGTTGAGGCTTGCCAGCTGATCGGACAGCGACATCAGCTCGGCGACCTGTGCCGGCGAGCGCTCGCGCAGGATGTCGATGAGCTCGGC
>Ga0073904_10000416_pt1 | contig 30084 bp, 28 predicted proteins | sample KloWWTrecipitate_FD_66668 | JGI IMG/M metagenome (GOLD analysis project Ga0073904, IMG submission 66668) | Active sludge microbial communities from Klosterneuburg, Austria, studying microevolution and ecology of nitrifiers - Klosterneuburg... | ecosystem: Engineered > WWTP > Aerobic digester >... | reverse complement strand
GGCGGCCAGCGGCAGCGCGTCGCCATCGCGCGGGCACTCGCCACTGAGCCGGACCTGCTCGTCCTCGACGAGGCTGTGTCGGCGCTCGACCTCACCGTCCGCAACCGCATTCTTGACCTGCTGGTTGACCTGCAGCGCGAGCGTGGCCTCTCCTACATTTTCGTGTCGCACGACCTCGCCGTCGTCAGGGCAATTGCGCATCGCGTGGCCATCATGGACCGCGGACGCATCGCCGAGACGGGCCCGACGCCCGAGGTGGTCGCTGACCCGAAATCCGCCATTGGCCGGGCGCTGGTGGCGGCTGTTCCAACCCTGCGCAAGGCTGGCTGAAATGTCCGACTGGTCCCCACTGCTCGATGCCCCATCGTTCCCCGTGGATGAATATGCCGTGCTCGCCGACCGGCTGGCGGCGTTGCTCGACACAAGCAACGTCATACTTCTGGTGCAGGGCGAGGCGATCATCGCGCTCGAGGCCGCAGCGACAAGCCTCGCGCGGCCGGGCCTCCGTGTGCTGAACATCGTGACGAGCCCCTATGGCGCGCTGTTCGGCAACTGGCTGCGGCGCGGCGGCGCGGTGGTCGAGGACCTCGTCGCGCCCGCCGGCAAACCCATTGCCGCCGCGGCGGTGGAGGCGGCGCTGGCGTCGGCGTTGTTCGATCTTGTTTCCCTGGTGCATGCGGAGTCCGCCAGCGGCATCCTCAATCCGCTTCCGCATATCGCGCGGGCAGTGCGCGCCACGGGCGCGTTGCTGGTGGTCGATGCGGTGGCCTCGTTCGGAGGACACGCGCTCGACGTCGATGCGCTGGGCATCGATATCGCTGTGGTCGGCCCACAGAAGTCGCTCGGCGGCGCGGCGGGTGTCTCGGCGCTCGCGGTCAGCGCACGGGCGTGGCGGCAGATCGAACAGCCGGGCGGCCCGACCGCTTCGGTCCTGTCGCTGCTCGACCTCAGGGCGCAATGGCTCGACAAGGGGCGCGGCGTGCTGCCCGGCATGCCGTCGCCGATCGAGTTTCATGCGCTGGCGGCGGCGCTCGCCCGGTTCGAAGCCGAGGGACTGGACGCGGCGATCGCGCGTCACACGCGGGCCGGGGCCGTGACACGCGCCGCGCTCAAGGCGCTGGGGCTCGCGCCCTGGGTACCCGATGCCGAGGCCTCCAATCTCGTCACCGCTGCCGTGCTGCCGGCGGGCATCGACCGCGCCAGCGTGCTGGAAGCGCTCGCGCCTTATGCGACCGGGACCGCTGCCGCGGTCGGGCCGGGGACCGACGCCCTGCTGCGGCTCAATCACACCGGGCCGCGTGCCCGGTTCGATACCGTTCTCGCCATTGTGGTTGCGCTCGGCAATGCGCTGGCGCGGGCCGGGGCGAGTGTCGATACCGGCGCGGCTGCCGAAACCGTCGCGAAGGGCTACGCAGACCAGTGACATTAAAGGCCGCTCTCTTCGATCTCGATGACACGCTGATCGTCAGCTACGCCAATCCCGGCCCCGCCTGGAAGAGCGTCGTGGGCGAGTTTCGTGGCGAGATCGGCCGTGATCTCGTCGGTCCCGTCGGCGATGCCGTGGCGCACGAAATGGCGGCCTTTCTCAAGGACGACGACAACCGGCGGTTGTGGCGGCTGAAGGCAGTTGCCACGCGCCGGGCCGCTGTCGAGGACGCGCTGCGGCGCAACGGGTTCCCTGATATCGCCGGCCTTGGCGGCTCCATCGCCGACCGGTACGCCGCGTTCCGCGAAGAGCACATGCGCCTCCACCCCGGCGCCCATGAAGTGCTGGATGCCTATCGGGCCCGCGGCATAAAGCTCGGGCTGGTCACCAACGGCGCCGCCGAAGTGCAGCGCATGAAGGTTGCCCGCTTCGATCTCGAGCGCCGTTTCGAGCACATCCAGATCGAGGAGGAGGCCGGGTTCGGCAAGCCCGACGGCCGCGCCTATGTGCGCACCCTCGAAGCGCTTGGCGTGTCGCCAACCGATGCGCAGATGACCGGCGATGACATCGTCTGGGATGTGCTGGCGCCGATGCGGCTGGGCATGGAAGCCATCTGGTTCAATCCCTATGGCCTGGCGCTGCCGGCCACGGCCGCGGTGCAGCCGGACCGGACCATTCGGCACCTCGGTGAACTGCTGACCCCCGCAGCGCCCTCCGGCTGATCGCGCCCATGCCACTGGCGCCGCCAATGGCTTGCTGTAGAACGCTGATCCACAAGATGCGTAACGCACAACGGAGGACGGCGTGAAGATCACGGCCATAGATCACTGGCTCGTCAGCATACCCTATCGCGAGCAGGTCGCCTTCTCGTCGACAACCCGCAACAACGCCACCCGCCTGATCGTCCGGCTTGAGACGGACGCGGGCGTTGTCGGTTGGGGAGAGACGCTCTGCCTGCTCGATTTCGTCGAGCCGGTGCTGCGCAACGTGGTCATTCCCACCGCACTCGGCCTCAATGTGCACGAGTTCGAACGGCTGATCCGGCTCGTCGAGGCGAGCGGCTACTATCATCACCAGCGCGCCGGCGTGATGGCGACCAGCGCCGTCGAGATGGCCATGTGGGATGCCTATGGCAAGACGCTCGGCGTCCCCTGCCACCTTCTGTGGGGTGGCCGCTTCCGCGACCGGGTCGAGATCGCCGCCTACACCATGGCTGGCGACATAGGGGTGTTCGAACGTCACCTCAAGGCGATGATCGAACGCAACTACCAGAGCTACAAGATCAAGGTGGGCTTCTCCGAGGATCTCGACCTCGAAATGATCCGCCTTGCCCGCAGGCTCGTGGGCACGCGAAAGCTGCGCGCCGACGTCAACAGCGTGTGGACGCAGGCGACAGCACGCCGCATCCTCGCCAAGGTCGCCGACTGCGATCTGCAGTACATCGAGCAGCCGCTGCCGGTTTATGATCTCGCCGGACACGCCGAGTTGCGGCAGGTGCAGTCTGTTCCGGTTGCACTCGATGAGAGCGCCTATACGACCGGTGACGTCGGCGCCATCATCGGTGCGCGTGCGGCGGATGTGATGCTGCTCGATCCCAGCCAGGCCGGTGGCCTGTGGGAAGTGCGCAAGCAGGCGGCCGCCGCCGAAGCGGCCTGTCTCGCGGTGGGCTTGCATTCAGGGGGTGAGATGGGTCCTTCGCTGGCCGCCTACCTCCATCTCGCCGCAGCAACGCCGAACATGTGGATCGCGCTGGACTGGTCGGGCGAGCACATGAGCGACACCATTTTGAAGGACTTCCAGCACCTGCCCACCGACGGCTACCTGCCGGTGCCGGCGGGGCCGGGTCTCGGCATCGAGGTCGATATCAGCAAGATAGAGCGATACGCGGTGACCGCGATTCCGTTCTCCTACCGTCCCCCCGAGCAGACGGACGGCCGCATCCCGATCAAGCCCTACTACTGAGCCGGACGGCCTGGTGCCTCCACCTCGCCACGGGCCCTCGCGCCCTCCGCAAGCTTGCCTCGCGCACTTCAGGATTGCCTATCATGACCCGCCCCGTTGTCTATCACATCCCGGTATGCCCGTTCTCCCAGCGGCTCGAAATCCTGCTCGCGCTCAAGGGGCGGAGCGATGCCGTCGAGTTCGCGGTGGTGGACATAACGAAGCCACGGCCGGCCGGCCTGCTTGAGCTGACGCGAGGCACCACGGCGCTGCCGGTGATGCAGACAAGCGAGGGCGTCATCAAGGAGAGCCTTGTGATCCTTCGCTACATCGACGGCTGGCTGGCCGAAACGCCCATCGCGCGCCAGACGCCGTTCGAGCGAGCGGTCGAAGATATGATGATTGCCATGGAAGGTGACTTTACCGGCGCCGGCTATCGCCTGGTGATGAACCAGGATGTCGGCAGGCGCGCCGTCCTGACCGAGGCCATGCTCGCGCAGTATCGCCGTCTCGAAGACTACCTCAACTGGCGCAATCCGGACGGCGTATTCCTCTTCGAGAGCTTCGGACTTGCCGAGGCGGTGTTCACGCCGATGTTCGTGCGCTTCCTGTTCCTCGACTACTACGAGGGCTTTGAGCTGCCGGCCGAAGGCTTTGAGCGCGTGCGGCGCTGGCGCGACGCATGCCTTGCCCATCCCGCGGCGCAGCAGGTCAGCGAGGAGCGGGTGGTAAAGCTCTACTATGACTACGCGCTGGGTGCCGGTAATGGCGCGCTCCCGCCGGGCCGGAACTGCTCAAGCTTTGTGTTCGAGCCGGATTGGCCGCGGCGGCCCTGGCCACCGCGGGACAAGTACGGCCCCGCGGCCACGGATGCAGCACTGGGCCTCGTCTAGGCCCAGTGCGCCGTCGGCCTTCCTCGATCAGGGCGCCGCAAGCAGCGTGGCACGGTCGATGGTGGGTCCGATGAGCCCGAGGCTCAGCCCCTTCTTGACGATTGGCAGGGTCTTGAGGCCCATGACATAGCCGCTGACCGGTGACGCAATGTCGAGAGGGTGCTGCGACGGGTCCTCATACGACCAGATGCGGCCCACCGGCTGTCCCGCCGACACGCGGCTGCCGGGTTCGACCTGAACCTCGAACAGGCCGCTGACCGGGGCGATGATATTGTCGAACAGGCCGCTGCCCACATTGCCGACCCGGCCATCGTCGAACCGGCAGTCGACAAGCGTGGCCGGCGGCAGGCCGAGGGATGCCCGTGTGATCACCTTGCCCTCAAGAACGCCGACGTGTCGCAGCACGTTGGTGAGCCCGCTCCAGGCCAGTTCCTGCACTTCAACAGGGATGCGGTTGCCGCCGCCGAGCTCGGTCGTGACGACGATTTTGCCCTGCTTCTCGGCTTCGTTGGGCAGGTAGTTGCCTTCCGAGGTGTAGAAGAAGTGGAAGTCCGAGTTCCAGGCCTCCATGGCCTCGAGCATCAGCTTGCGCTGCACGGGGTTCTTGGGGACGCACATATGCGAGCACGGCACGATCCACCCCGACTGGCCCGCCGAGTGCAGGTCGATGACGACATCGGCGGCGGGGAACAGCACGCTTGAAAAGAAGTGAGCGAGCCGTTCGATCGGCCGTCCGTCGGCACTGCCGGGGAACGAACGGTTGAAGTTCTCGCCCGATGGCCACAGCCTCGTGTGGCCCTTTGAGGCTTCGGTGGAAATGATCGGGACGATGATGATCCGGCCCGAAACCTGTGCCGGATCAATTTCGCGGATCAGTCGCAGTGCGGCGATCTGGCCTTCGTACTCGTCGCCGTGGTTGCCGCCGGAAACCAGAACGGTCGGCCCGGTGCCATTGGCAATCGACACGATCGGAACCAGCGTATCGGGTCCGCCGATCTTGGGGTCCGCCGGCACCCGGAGTTGCCCCGTCTGCCGTCCCATCTTGCCAAAATCGATCGGATTGGCGATCCGCGATGGTTCCGTCTGCACACTCGTCATCAGTCTCTCCCTCAACGCCGGCGCGCCACGGTGGGCTTCGACCCCGCCGCCCAGCACGCCCCTTTCGAGGTGCAGTCTGGCAGTTCCGAAAACGGTATACAATCTACCAAATGCGGACCTGGGCATTTCGATGGGGCCAGTGTCGGCTTCGGGGAAGCGTACCGGAGCCGGCCGGAACAGGGCGCCGCTGCGCCACTCTGGCGGAACCAGATCGTCAGGACGGCTGCGCCGCCACAACCTGAGGCCTGCCCACTGGGCGGCGCGGCTTGAGCCCCAGCACAGGCCTCTCAACGAACCTCCAGGACAGCACGCCAAGCAGAACGGCGATTGGCGCTGAGAGCAGCGTGACCAGCAACGGGCCGATCCCCGGGGTGATGGCGATTACCGCCTGCTGCGCCCCGAACGCGTAGAGGTAAGTTCCGTATGATGGATCGCCGAGCCATCTTGCCACTATCGGCATCCTGTCAGCCATGAGTCCGAAGGACACGACGCAATAGGCCAGAAGGGCCGGCATGTACCAGTTCTGCATCTCGTTCCGCAGCAGGAACGCGATCAACAGAAGCAGCAGGGCCACAAGGGCATTGGGCGGAGCCGTTCTCTTGAGCGCCGACAATGCCGCACCCGCAACGAAGAACCCGCCCACAGTGAGGAACAGGTTGAGCCGGCCGTTCGAGACACCGGACTGCTGGAGAACCGTCAGCGCGGCATAGATCGCGATGATGAGGAAAATCCCGAACCTTCGGCCGATAAACATGCAGAGCAGGAGGAGAAGATACAGCATCACCTCGAATGGAAGTGACCACCACGAGCCGTTGATCGCCGGGCCGTACGGATTGTCCACGAGGACGCCTGGAAGCGCATGCTGGATATCCAGGACGAGGTTCTTCAGGAACGACGTCGTCTGTGTACTCTGCAGGTAATCAATCGGTCGGAGGTTGGTTATCGTTAGCCCGAATATCAAGAGGATGGCAGTTGCCACCCACAGCGCCGGGAAGATACGCAGCGCGCGCTTGGCAAGGAAGCGAAGGGGGTGCGGATCTCTGGCAATGCTCTCGGCCACGAGGTAGCCGCTGATAGCGAAGAAGATCTCCAGACCAAGCGTGTGCAACGAGCGCCCCAGGAATGTGGGGGCAATGTTCATGGTCAGCGGATATGAGTGACCTGCCAAGACCAGCAGGGCCGCAAACAGCCTGAGTTGATCGAACGAATTAGCGCGATGCAGCTCAGCTTCGCCAGATTTCCCCATGTGACCTCCCCCAAGGCCGCGTTGTTTTTGAGGAATACCCGGTTTCAACTCGTCACGACAGGGTCGCGAAGAAGTCTTTCGATCCAGCGTCCTCGGCGTTCCATGAGGACGCTCCCGAGCGTCCGGCGAAGACCAGCAAACAAAAACAGAAGTCATGAAGGCGTATTGTAAAAGACAGGATATGGCGTTTAGTATTCGCGGTAGATCAGTCTGATTATCCTGAATGTTCGTCATGGAGGTTCAGATGCGCGAGCGGTCCACAATTCACCAGCGGCCCGGCACTATCTTTCGGCCGGAACGGAGCCGCCAGCACCATCCAGACTACGCAAAACTTGAGTCACAGGGCTGGAAGTCGATCGAAGCCGAGGGAAAGCTGCCTACCAGAGGCTGGAAGCGGGAGCAGAAATGGGCCCTCGACATGGGCCTGCCCGGCGCAGACAGCATCAAGGATCGCTCGATCCCGACCTTTGCGCGTGGAGAGAAGCCGCATTTCGCCGGCATTAATACGTTCTTGAAGGCGCCCTATGTCGAAGACATCAAGGATGTCGGCAAGTACGACGCCGCGGTCATTGGCGTGCCCTATGACGGCGGCGCGACCTATCGGCCCGGCGCCCGCTTCGGGCCGCAGGGCATGCGGCGTATTTCCGGGCTCTACACGCCCTACAATTTCGAGACGGGTGTCGACCTGCGCGAGCAGATGACGCTGTGCGACGCCGGCGACATCTACGCCATCCCCAGCAACATCGAGAAGTGTTTCGACCAGATCTCGCGCGGCGTGTCGCACGTGTTCTCGTCGGGCGCGCTGCCGATCATCATGGGCGGCGATCACTCGATAGGCTACCCGACGGTGCGCGGCATTGCCGCGTGCACGTCGAAGAAGATCGGCATCATCCATTTCGACCGGCATATCGACATGCAGGAATCGGACATGGACGAAAAGATGCACACCACGCCCTACTACTGGGCGACGAATCTGCCCAACGTTTCGGCGAAAAATCTGGTGCAGCTCGGCATCGGCGGCTGGCAGGTGCCACGCTACGGCGTCGAGGAGGCGCGCCGGCGCGAGAGCAATGTGCTGACCATCGCCGATATCGAACGCATCGGGCTCGAGAAGACGGCCGAGTTCGCGCTCGAACGCGCCTGGGATGGGACCGATTCGGTCTACGTGTCCTTCGACATCGACTGCGTCGACTGCGGTTTTGTGCCGGGAACGGGCTGGCCGGAGCCGGGTGGTTTCCTGCCGCGCGAAGTCCTGAAGATTCTCGGGCTCGTGGCGGCCGAAGGGCTGTGCGGGCTCGAAATCGTCGAGGTCGCGCCGAGCTACGATACGTCCGATATCACCTCGCTGCTCGGCGTGCGCATCATCGTCGAGGCGCTGGGAGCGGCGGTCGCCAACGGCAAGCTCGGCAAGCATAAGTCGATCATCGACAAGCCCGTCCATCTGGGGTGACCGTCATGCATGATCATAGTCACGGCCATCATCACGACCACGATCATCACCACGGCGATCACGAGCATTTCCACCTGCATGCGCGGGTGGGGCATAACCGGCCGCGGCAATCGGTGCAGTGGCAAACCCCGCACCAGCCCGAAGGCGAGGCGCTCGCGCCTCCGGATCGGGAGGCCGATCTCGATCTCGTGGAGACGAGTTTCGCCGAGGGCTTTGCGAGGTCGAGCGACCCCACCAGTTTCCTGCGGCTGGCGTACATTCCGTTCGTCGGCGTCACCGCGGACGGCGAGGCGCTGCACCTGCTGCGTGTCGAAATCGATGGCTCGACCGACGTGGGGTCGATCTCGCCGCTGCTCGGGGGGGAGGGCGTGCGCTACGACCCGCTGCCAGCGACGATGACTTCGCATCGCAGGCGCCTCAACTTCGTCTACCACGACGGCAAGGGCTTGCGCCGGCTGGATTTTGCGGCGGCGCGATTGCTGACCGACAATACCGCACCAAGCAGCTTCGCCGTTGCCGACGAAGGCTGAGACCGCAATCAGGGAGATCGACCATGCCTGCAATCAAACGCGCTTTCCTCGCAGCCGTGATCGCGGCGACGCCTTTCGCAGCCTATGCCCATACCGGGCACGGTGAGGTGTCGGGGTTTCTCGCAGGCTTTGGCCATCCGCTGACCGGGCTTGACCATCTGGCGGCCATGGTGGCCGTCGGGCTTCTCGCGGGGCTCGCGGGCGGACGGGCGCTCTGGCTCCTGCCGCTCGCCTTTGTTGCTTCCATGCTGGCGGGCGCCGGCGCGGCGCTGGGCGGGGTCATGCTGCCCGGTGTCGAGATGCTGATCCTTGGGTCGGTACTCGCACTCGGCCTTGCCGTGGTACTGGGCTTCAAGCTGCCTGCCGGTGCCCTCGCGGCCGCGGTCGCCTTCTTCGGCCTCTTTCACGGCGCCGCGCACGGCCTCGAAGCGGCTGGGAGCTCTACCATCGCGCTTTATCTGACAGGCATGGTTGTCGCCACAGCCGGCCTGCATGCCGCGGGCACGATCGTTGCGAACGCCATTCCACGCGTTGCGACTCAGGCAATGGGTGTGGTCGTCGCACTCATTGGGGCTGGCCTGGTGCTCGCCGCCTGAGCGGCCCCGCCATGACGGAGCGCGCCGCACTGCTGTTGTCGACCGGCGTCGCGCTCCTGATCGGGCTTGCCGCTCTGGTCGTGGGTCTCGTGACTCGCTCCGGAGCGATCCTGCTCGACAGCGCTTTCAACATCGGCTTCTTCGCCACCGCTTTGCTTACGCTGCGTATTGCGAGGTTGCTTGAGCGCCCAGATGACACCGACTATCCGTTTGGCTACGCGCAGTATGCGCCCCTGATCAATCTGGTGAAGGCTCTGCTGATCCTCGGGACGGGGCTGATCGCCGGTTTCGATGCCGTCCGAAGCATCATTGTCGGCTCCGAGCTTGCGTCACCAGGACTGGCGCTGACCTATGCGGTCGTGGCGCTGGTGCTGTGCCTTTCCACCTATTCGGTGCTGCGCCTGCGGGCCGATGCGTCGAGCCCGCTCGTTTCGGGCGATATCGCTAACTGGCTGGTCAACACCATCATCTCGGCGGGAATGTGCACGGCCTTCATCGGCGTCATTCTGTTCGAAGGCCTGGGATGGCTGGTCGCGGCCCGGCTGGTCGATCCGGTGCTGGTGATCCTCGTTGTTGCAGGGACGGCGCTGGTACCCATCAACATGGTCCGCGACAGCCTCTCGTCCTTCTTGCGCCGCGCGCCGAACGACGAGCGCACCGCCGAAGTGGCGGCCATCGTCGCCAGCGCCAGCAGCGACCTCAGCCCGCGCGATATCGTGACCAGGGTGGTGTCGCCGGGCGGCGAAACCTACGTCCTCTCGCACATCGTCCTGAGGCCCGAACTCGGCGGCATGACCCTCTCCGAGGCCGATACGCGCAGGCAGGCCATCATCGACGGCCTGCGCGGGGCGGTTGTCGGCCCGCTGGTCGCCGATATCAACTTTACGCTGGACGAGTCGCTTGCCCGCCAGCTCGGCGGCTCTCGCCGGATTTCCTGAAACGCCGATCCGGCCCGGTCGCCGCGACAGGTAGGCATCAGGCGTTGCCGGTTCCGGCGGCGGGCGAGGTCTTTGATCTGAGCATGCGCGTCAACGGTTCGTAGTGGTCGACAAGTGCCGCGCGATAGGCGGCCACGTCGCCGGCCTGCGCCGCGTCGAGCATGTCGCCATGCGCCTTGGCTGTCTGCCGCAGATCGGAGGGCAGGGCGAGCCCAAGGCGCGGCAGCGTCGCGGTGTGGATGTCCCAGAAGGCGGCGACGAGTTGGCCCGCCAGCTGGTTGCCGATGGGCTCGAGCAGTTCGGAGTGAAATTGCCGGTCTTCCAGGAGGAACGGCTGTTCGTGTTCGGCGTTGGTTCGCATCTGTTCAACAAGGCGAGCCATGGACTCATTGCGCCCACCGCGATGGGCCACGACGACTTGGTCGGCGAGCCCCATGTCAAACGCGTACCGCAGCTCGACCACTTCGCGCAGGGCCGCGAGTTCGTCCCCCGGCGATAGCACGCCGCGGAACACCAGCGTTTCGACCAGCGGCGCGAGGCTCATTTGGCCGACCACCGTGCCGTGGCCGTGCCGCACCTCCACAATGTCGAGCGTCGCGAGCGTGCGGACCGCCTCGCGCACCGACGAGCGCGACACATCGAGCTGCTCGCACAGCTCCGTTTCCGTGGGGATCGCGTCGCCCGGACGCAGGCCGCGGTGCAGGATGAGCCGCTTGATCTGCTCGGCGGTGGTGTTGCGGCGCATCCGGGCCTCGCGCCTCGCAGCGCCTTCTTCGCCGAGCATTCTGTCATCCCAAGCTAGCCACGCGGTCCGCGTGAGCACTGATCACAAGATTTTCGAGACTTGCGCAACGGTTCGATGTCATTGTAGAAGACATCTGACGTCTGATGTCAATTGTGGAGGTAGATCATCATGCCCTCGAATACGCTTACCATTTCCCGCCGCACGCTGTTCCGCGCGGCCGGAGCATTCGCCGCGATGTACGCGCTCCCGATGGGCAGCGTCTTCGCTCAGGCGACCGATTCCGAGGCAGCCATCCAGGCCGCGATTGCCTACGGCCTGTCGGGGACGTTCGATCCCCTGAGCGCTTCGGGCGCCGTCACGGTAGCGGTCAACTGGCACACGTTCGAAGGTCTGGTTGATCTCGACCCGGTGACGCGTCTCCCATACGCTGCCCTCGCCGCCGCAATGCCCGCGAGCGACGATGGCGGCCTCACCTATGTCATCAAGCTGCGCGACGGCGCGGTGTTCCACAACGGCTCCCCGGTGACGGCCGATGACGTGGCCTTCTCCTTCCAGCGTGTGATGGATCCGGAATCGAAGTCGCTGTTCCGCTCCTTCGTGTCGTTCATCGACAAGGTCGAAGCCGTCTCGCCCGATACCGTAAAGATCACCAACAGCTTCCCGTTCTCGCTCTTCAACGAGCGCCTCGGGTCAGTGAAGATCGTTCCCAAGGCGGTCGTCGAGGCCAATGCCGAGGCCTTCGGCCAGAACCCGGTCGGTTCGGGCCCGTACAAGCTGATCTCCGCCATTCCCGAAGCCCAGATCGTGTTCGAGCGCAATGAAGCCTATACCGGCCCGCGTCCTGCTCTAGCCAAGGACATGGTGTGGAGCCTGATCGCCGACCCGACCGCCCGCGTCAACGCGCTGACCTCCGGCACGGTCATGGCGATGGAAGACGTCCCCTACATCGACATCGATGCCGTCGCTGCGGCAGCCGACCTCGAGAAGGCCCAGTCCTTCGGTCTGCTGTTCGCTATGTTCGATACGTCGAAGGCGCCGTTCAATGACCTGCGCGTCCGCCAGGCATTCTTCTACGCGCTCGACATGGACAAGATCATCGGCACCGGGATGCTCGGCAATGCGACCGCCGCGACCTCGTTCCTGCCTACGACCAATCCGAACTATCACAAGGCCTCGACCGTCTACTCCTACGACCCCGAGAAGTCGAAGGCGCTCCTCGCGGAGGCCGGTACGCCGGCCCTCGACATCACGCTGATGAGCACCGACCACGGCTGGGTGAAGGACGTGGCGCCGATCATCAAGGAGGGCCTCGACGCCGTCGGCTTCAACACCACGCTCGACATCGGCCAGTCCGGTGGCCAGTACACGAAGGTTGATGCCGGCGAGATGCAGGTGATGATTGCGCCGGGCGATCCGTCGGTGTTCGGCAACGACCCCGACATCCTGATGCAGTGGTGGTTCGGCGACAACGTCTGGCCCAAGAGCCGCTATCGCTGGGCTGACAGCGCCGAATACAAGCAGCTCAAGGGCCTGCTCGATGAAGCCCAGCGGCTGACCGGCGAAGAGCAGCAGGCCAAGTGGAATGCCGCGATGGACCTGATCTCCGAGCAGGTCCCGCTCTATCCGCTGCTGCACCGCATGCTGCCGACCGCCTGGTACGCCGACCAGCTCGAGGGCTTTGCCCCCGTGCCGACTACCGGTCTTTCCTTCCTCGGTGTCGGCGTCAAGGCGTAAGCCCCGACCGACATCGCTCATCCCGAGACGCGCCGGTGGCGTACGCGCCGCTGGCCAGAGCTGAATTCCGGGTCCGTATTTCGTACCGGTTTTCCAGCCCGGATTGCCCCACGAGAGACGAGCCCCTGACATGTCCAAGGTTCTCAACCTGATCGGCCGGAGACTGGTGCAACTCCCCATCATGATTCTGGGGATCACCTTCCTCGTCTTCTTCGTCATGTCGTTCTCGAAGGTCGATCCCTCCATCACCGCGCTGGGTGAGGGCGCCTCGCTCGAAGCCCGCCAGGAGTACCGGCTCCAGCACGGCCTCGATCTTCCGCTGCTCACCCGCTACGTGAACTTCCTCGGCGGGCTGGCGCACGGCGATCTAGGCACCTACACGGCGCGCCAGCTCCCGGTCATCGACGAGGTCCTGCGGGCATTCCCGATCACGCTGCAGCTGACCTTCCTCGGTCTCGTCATCGCCGTCATCTTCTCGCTCCTGCTCGGCGTGACCGCCGCGATCTATCGCGACCGCTGGCCCGACCAGGTGATCCGTGTGGCGTCCATCGCCGCCCTATCGACGCCATCGTTCTGGCTGGCGGTCCTCTTGATCCAGCTGCTCGGCAACAAGGTCGGCATCTTCTCGGTCTTCCCCACCTCGGGACGGCTGCCGGCGATCACCGACAACTTTGGCGGCTGGATGAACCGCATGCTGCTGCCCGCCTTCGCCCTCGCGGTGCCCGTCATCGGCCAGCTCTCGCGCGTGGTGCGAACCGCGGTCGTCGAAGAACTGGACAAGGACTATGTGCGCACCGCGCTCGGCGCCGGCATCCCGCGTCATGTCGTGGTCGGCCGCAACGTGCTGCGCAATGCACTCATTACCCCGATCACCGTTCTCGGACTGCGCGTCGGCTATCTCATGGGTGGCGCGGTGATTATCGAAATCATCTTCAACATCAACGGGATGGGGATGCTGATACTGAACGGCGTCACCAACAACGAGCCCAACCTCGTGCAGGGCGTGACACTCACGGTGGCGCTCGCCTTCATCGTCATCAACGTGGTCGTCGACCTGCTTTATGTGCTGGTCAACCCCCGCATCAGGACCATCTGAGATGATCCGGAGCGAACTCACCGAAAAGCTCAGCACCCGCCGCTTTCAGCTCAAGGGATTGGCGAACCTGCCGATCGCCTCGAAGGTCGCGCTTGGCGTGCTCGTCGTCGTCTGCCTTGCTGCGATCTTCGCCCCGTTCGTCGCCATGCACGATCCGCTGGCGACGGGGCTGACCCGTGGTCCCGCTGCGCCTGACGCCGCGCACTGGTTCGGCACCGACCGGCAGGGGCGCGATATCTTCTCGCGTCTGGTCTACGGCGCGCGCTACTCGCTGGTTATCGGCATTGCTGCGACGGCGGTCGCGCTGCTCGCGGCATCGATTCTCGGGGCCATCACCGCAACGTCCGGCAAGTGGGTGTCCGAAGTCGTCATGCGGATACTGGACATGGTCATGTCTTTCCCCGGCATTGCCCTCGCAGTGGTGTTTGTCTCCGTCTTCGGGCAGTCGCTTCCGGTGCTCGTGCTGGTCATCGCCTTTCTCTACACGCCACAGCTGGCACGGGTCATCCGCGCCAACATCATCGGCCAGTACGGCGAGGACTATGTCGCCGCCGTCAAAGTCATGGGTACGCCGACCCCACGCATCCTGATCAAGCACGTGGCGCGCAATTGCCTCGCGCCGGTGCTGGTGTTCGCCACCGTGCTGGTGGCCGATGCGATCGTGTTCGAGGCGTCGCTGTCGTTCATCCAGGCTGGTGTCCCCGATCCGGAGCCCTCGTGGGGCAATGTCATGGCGGCCGGGCGCCAGCTGGTGATGTCGGGCGGCTGGTGGCCGACCTTCTTTGCCGGCGTACTGATCACCGTCACCGTGCTCGCGCTCAACATTCTCGCCGAAGGCATGACCGACGCAATGGCCGCTCCGCGGGCTCGCAGCAACGTCAATCCGGCCGCCGTCGCTGCCGCGATCGACCGGCTGGAGCAGCCCGCAATCGCCGATGCGCCCGCCGCCGTCGAACCGGCCGTGTCGCTGCAGCAGCGCCTCGATCAGTTGCGCCGGACGGAACTGGCCCGCACCGACCGGCTCGTCTATCGCGGCGACGGCAAGCCCCTGCTTGAGGTCAAGAACCTGAGCATCGGATTCCCCCGGCATGGCGACGTCAATGTCGTGGACGATGTCTCGTTCAGCGTCCGGCGGAGCGAGACCGTTGCGCTGGTCGGCGAGTCCGGCTGCGGCAAGTCGATCACCTCGCTCGCCATCATGGGTCTGCTCGATCCGAAGGCCCGCATCAGCGGCGAGATCCTGTTCGAGGGCACGAACCTGCTCACCATGTCTGAGCGCGAGCGCAACGCCCTGCGCGGCAAGGGCATCGCGATGATCTACCAGGATGCGCTGTCGTCGCTGAACCCGGCAATGCTGATCCGCTCGCAGATGGCGCAGCTTACGTCGCGCGGCGGCACGCGTAGTGCGAAAGATCTGCTCGAGATGGTGGGCCTCGATCCGGTGCGTACGCTCAATTCCTATCCGCACGAACTTTCGGGCGGCCAGCGCCAGCGCGTGCTGATCGCCATGGCGCTGACGCGCGACCCCAAGCTCGTCATCGCCGACGAGCCGACCACGGCGCTCGACGTGACCGTGCAGAAGCAGGTGGTCGATCTCCTCAACCGCCTGCGCGAAGAGCTTGGCTTTGCCATGCTGTTCGTGTCGCACGACCTCGCCCTCGTCGCCGAACTCTCGCACCGCGTCGCCGTCATGTATGCCGGCCAGATGGTGGAGCAGGGCGCCACCCGCGAAGTTCTGACTCAGCCCATCCACGAATACACCCGTGGCCTCCTCGGTGCCGTGCTCAGCATCGAGGCCGGCGCGGCGCGGCTGCACCAGATCAGGGGCACCGTTCCCTCGCCCCGCGAGTTCCCGGCCGGCGATCGGTTCGCGCCGCGCTCATCGAACCCAGCGCGCAACGCGGGCGTCACCCGTGTGCTCCGGCAGGTCGGCGGCGCCGATCACTTCTACGCTGCCCATCCGGACGACGATCTGGTGGTGCCGGACAGGGAGCCCGCATGACCATGAGCGCTTCGACCGCCAATACGCCTGAGCCGGTGATCGAACTGCGCGACGTGTGCGTCGATTTCAGCACCCGCGCCTCCACCCTGTTCAAGCTCTCGACCATCCGTGCCGTCGATCACGTCTCGCTCGCGGTCCACCGCGGACGCACCCTCGGCGTCGTGGGCGAGTCCGGTTCCGGCAAGTCCACCGCGGCCAAGGTCCTGATTGGGCTGCAGGAGCCGAGCCTCGGCGAAGTCCGCTTCGGCGGCGAAGCCGTGCGCCGGTTCGACGCCGCCACCCGTCGCCGCATCGGGCGCGTGGTGTCGGTGGTGTTCCAGGACCCCGCGACGGCGCTGAACGCCCGCATGCTGGTGCGCGATGCGCTGACCGATCCGCTCGAAGTTCATCATATCGGCAACGCCGCCAGCCGCCGCGCCCGCGTCTCCGAGCTCATCGATCTGGTCGGCCTGCCGCAATCGGTGCTCGATGCCATTCCCGCCCAGCTCTCCGGCGGTCAGCGCCAGCGCGTCGCCATCGCGCGGGCCCTGTCTCTCGAGCCGCAGGTGATCGTTGCCGACGAGCCGACATCGGCGCTCGACGTCTCGGTCCGGGCCCAGATCCTGAATCTCCTGATGGATCTGAAGCGCGAGCTGAACCTCGCGATGGTCTTCATCTCCCACGACATCCAGACCGTGCGGCACGTCGCCGACGAAATCGCCGTCATGCGCAACGGCCGCGTCGTCGAGTTCGGTCCCGGCTCGCAGGTCTTCGGCAACCCCTCGCAGGATTACACGCGCTCCCTTCTCGCCGCCGCGCCGAGCCTCCTCTAGGCACGCGGCTCCCGATCACTCCAACCATCCCAACGCTGGCACCAGGCCCCATGACCACCACGACTTTTCACGGCATCATCCCCCCCATCGTCACGCCGCTCCACACCGACGGCACGGTGAACTATGACGACCTCACACGGCTGGTCGAGCACCTGATCGCCTCGGGGGTGCATGGCATCTTCGCCATGGGGTCGACGGGGCAGGTGGCCTATCTCACCGATGCCGACCGTGTCGCCATCGTCAAGAGCATCCGCAAGACCGCGGCCGGCCGCGTGCCGGTGATCGCCGGGGCAATGGACCTGACTGCCGTCCGCGTGGCCGAGGCGGCCCGCGCGCTGCTCGATGCTGGTGCCGATGCGATCGTCACCACCGCGCCGCTTTATGCCATCAACGACGAAAGCGAAGTCGCCGACCACTTCCGCTACGTCAGGGCCGCGATCGATGCGCCGCTGTTTGCCTACGACATCCCGGTTCGGGTGCACCGCAAGCTGTCGCCGGCCTTCCTCGTCGGCCTTGGCAAGGAAGGCGTGCTCGCCGGCATCAAGGACTCGTCCGGCGATGACGTTTCGTTCCGCCGGCTCATCGCCATGAACGAGGCCGCGGGCCGCCCGCTTGCCCTGTTCACCGGCCATGAAGTTGTCGTCGATGCCATGGCCATGATCGGCGCGGACGGCGCCGTGCCCGGCCTCGCCAACGTCGATGCCGCCGCCTATGCCCGGCTGTGGAACGCCGCCAAGGCCGGCGACATGAAGACCGCCATCGCCGAGCAGGAATACCTCAACCGGCTGTTCGAGATCGTGTTCGTCGCCAAGGGTCGCTCCGGCGATGCGGCCGGCGTCGGCGCCTTCAAGGAAGCCATGGCGGCGATCGGCCTCCTCAGTTCCTCCACCATGAGCTTCCCGCTGAAGCCGCTCGAGGCCGCGACCGTTGAACAGATCCGTGCCATCGTGAAGAGTGTCGGCCTCGGGCAGTAGTCCCGCGAACGACCGGGTGCCGGCATGGCCGGCGTCCGGTTGCCGTCATGTGTCGAGAGAACCGAATGAATGACATCCTGCATCGGCTGAAGGGCGGCCTTGTCGCCTCCTGCCAACCCGTCGATGGCGGTCCGATGGACCGTCCGGACATCGTCGCGGCCATGGCGCAGGCAGCCGTTGCCGGTGGAGCCGCGGGGCTCCGCATCGAGGGCGTCGACAATCTCCGCGCCGTTCGCCCGGTGGTCGATGTCCCGATCATCGGCATCGTCAAGTCCGATCTGTCCGGCACCCCGGTGCGCATCACCGTCACCGTCGAGAATGCGCTGGCGCTGATCGAGGCAGGAGCGGACATCGTCGCCTACGACGCCACTGATCGGGCGCGTCCCGGTTCGCGCGACGACGTGCTGGCGGCGATCATCGCCCGCGGCCGTCTCGCCATGGCCGATTGCTCGAGCCTCGACGACGGCAGGCATGCGTTGCGTTCCGGCGCGACGATCCTCGGCACGACCCTGTCGGGCTACACCGCGGCAACCGAAGGGCTCAACGAAGGCCCGGATTTCGAGCTGATCGGTGCGTTCGCCACGCTCGGCGCGTTCGTCATGGCCGAGGGCCGGGTCAACACGCCCGAGCTCGCCGCCGCGGCGATCGAGGCCGGTGCCGACGCCGTCACCGTCGGCAGCGCCCTGACCCGCCTCGAACACGTGACCGGCTGGTTTGCGAGTGCCGTGAGGGACGCGCAATGAACCTCGCGGGCTTCGCTGTGGACCTCGGCGGCACCAAGACGGCCGTCGCCCGGATCGAGGCCGGCGAGGTGGTCGAGCGCCTGCAGCAGCCCACCGATGCCTCGGCCGATCTGCCAACCCAGGTCGCCGCAATGGCGGCGATGCTGGAGCAGCTCGGCTTCACTCCCGGCATGCCCCTCGGTGTCGCCGTCGCGGGCCGTATCGATAACGTCGGCAACTGGCATGCCGTCAACACCGGCACACTACGCGCCATCACCGCCGCGCCGCTCGGTGAAATGTTGCGCGAGCGCTTTGGCGCAGCGGCAAGGGCATTGAACGACGCCGACGCCGCCGCCCTCGCCGAGGCACGGCTGGGGGCCGGGGTCGGGGCCCACAACTTTGCCTACCTCACCGTTTCGACCGGCGTCGGGGGCGGGCTGGTGCTGGGCGGGCGGCTGATCGACAGCACGACGGGGCTCGTCGGCCACGTCGGCTTTGCCAGCTCGCGGTTCTCCAATTCCATGTGCGGCTCCGGCCGTTTCGGCACCGTCGAGAGCGTCGCCGGCGGCCGCGCCATCGCCGCGGCAGCAGGCCGCGAAGACGCCCGCGCGGTCTTCGCCGATCCGGCGCAGGAACCCATCATCGATCTCTCCGCCGCGGCCATCGCCGCGCTGATCGGTGATCTCACTGCCATCCTCGGCCTCAACCGCGTCGCCATCGGCGGCAGCATCGGCCTCGCCGCCGGCTATCTCCCGCGCGTGCTCTCCCACTTGGGCGAACTCCCCGACATCTTCCGCCCTGAAGTCGTCCCCGCCACCCTCGGCCAGGACAGCGGCCTCATCGGCGTCCTCCTCGCCTCGCTGGAAGCTGCCTGACGAAAGGGACGGGCCAATCCCGGGCGCCCATCCCGTGCCAACTCGCACCAGATTGACCGCTCGTGCGAACGACATTCGCACTTCAGCGGAAGCCCCCTTGACTCCCCTTACGTATATGTAAGGATCAAGCCAGCGCATCTGGACGCTGAGCGTGGGGCATGGGGATGGACGGCCTCAATCAGGGGTTCCAGCACGGGGGTACCGCGCTGGGTGCAGGCTGGGTCGGCACCACGGGACCTATATATTCCGCGCCAGCAACGTTCTGTATCTTCAGCGCGTCTCATGCCGCCATCGTTGAATCGCCGTTCCGCTGTCGCGTGCCGATGAATCCATCGGCGCGTGCTGGCGACGTGCCGGGCGCATGGCCCAGTCTGCCTCGAACGCATTGTCTCATGTCACGGGACTCAACCTGATCAGGATTGAGGCTTAGCGGCGTGGTGACAGCGCCGCACAGCAAAGGGGATGGAAGTGATGACTGCGAACAAGATTGGACGCCGCACCAGCCTGAGACTTCTTGCGGCGGGCGTCTCACTATGTGTGCTGCCGCTGTCCGCCAATGCTTTGGCGCAGGGTCTGTCGGGCGAACTGACCTTCATGGTCGCCGAGTACAGCCCCAAGACCGCGCCGTTCTGGGAGAAGCACGTCGCGAGCTTCGAGGCGGCCAACCCGGGCGTCGACGTGAAGCTCGAGGTGGTGAACTGGCAGCAGATGCATGACACGACGGTGCAGCGCATCGCCGCCGGGGCCATGCCCGACCTCGTCAACACGGCAACCATCTGGCTGCCGGAATGGGTGGATGCAGGCGGCATCAAGGAGGTCACGCCCGATCTCATCTCCGACACTGTGAAGGCCGACATTGTGCCGTCGCTGCTGGAGCTTGGTGCGAGCTATCAGGGCAAATCCTACGGCCTGCCGATGGCCGCCGCCGGGCGTGGCCTGTTCTACAACGCGGACCTGCTGAAGCAGGCGGGCTACGACGCGCCGCCAGCCGATTGGGCGGGCCTCAAGGAAGCCATCACCAAGATCCATTCGACCACCGGTCAGTTCGGCTTCGGCTACGACGCCAAGGGCGTGCAGGCCTTCCGCTACTTCGGCTACTTCCTCTGGAACAACGGCGGCGATTTCTTCAACGCCGATGGCACGGCGGCCTTCAACAGCGAAGCGGGGGTAGAGGCGCTGGCCTACCTCGTCGAGCTCGCCGGCACCAACGCCATTCCAGCCCCGGCCGGCAACGCCATTGAAGATCTCCAGCCGATGTTCAAGGCTGGGCGTCTCGCCATGCTGATCGATGGCAACTACTTCGCAACGGCCGTCCACACCGATGCGCCGACACTCAAGCTCGGCGCCGCGCCAGTGCCGGTCTCCAGCCCGGATGTGACGCCGGTTGGCTGGGGCGTGACCGATACGCTGGTGATCGGCAACAATGCCGAACCGGCGCTGGTGAAGGCCTTCATCGACCACATCTACTCGACCGCTGTGCGCACCGAGTTCGACGTGAACGAGGGCCTCCTGCCGGTGCTGATCTCGCAGGCAGCATTGCCGGAGTTTACGGGCGACCCAGTGACCGCCGCCTTCGTCGCGCAGTTGCCGACCTACCGGTTCGACCCGCTGCATCCGAACTACGCGCAGATGCAGGAACTGGTGAAAACGGCGATGCAGCAGGCGCTGACCGGCACCGACCCGAAGGTGGCGCTCGACGAGGCGGCCACGGCCTTCAACGCCCTGATCCAGTAAGCCCGGGCCGGGGCTCGCGCATGGAATCTCCCGCGCCCAACCGCAAATCCTATCAGGCGACGCCATCACGGCGCCGCCTGAGCGATGGACAGGCGGCAATCATCTTCCTCGCGCCGGCGGCGCTGCTCGCCGGAGTGTTCATGGTCTACCCGATCCTCAACACGGTGGTGATGAGCCTGTTCCGGGTCGACCAGTTCGGCCGTTACCGCAATTTCAAGGGTCTCGACAACTACATCGGGCTGTTCCGGGACGGCCAGTTCATCGCCGCCCTGTGGCGGACATTCGCATGGACTGCGGCGGTGGTAATCATCACGACCATCCTCTCGATGGCGCTCGCGGTGATCCTCAACCGCAGGTTTCGTGGCCGGGCGCTGGCGCGCGGACTGCTGCTGCTGCCCTGGGCGACCGGCCTCGTCGTCGTGGGCCTCCTCTGGCGCTGGATGGCGCAGCCCGATTTCGGCGCGCTCAACCACCTGCTCGCCACCGTCGGCATCACCGCGCGGCTCGAATGGCTGGCCAATCCGGCCCTGTCGTTTCCGCTGATGGTTGGCATCGCCATCTGGGCCTCGGTGCCGCCGACGACGCTCATCCTTATGGCGGGCCTGCAGACCATCGACCGCGACTACTATGAGGCGGCCGCAATCGATGGCGCGCGCGGGTTCGCGGTGTTCTGGGATTTTACCCTGCCGCTGCTGCGGCCGGTGCTGGCGGTCTCGATCCTGCTCAACGTGGTGTTCGTGTTCAACTCGTTCCCGATCATCTGGACGATGACCGAGGGAGGGCCCGCGGGCAGCACAGACACCCTCGTGACCTACCTCTACCGGCTGGGGTTCCGGCTCTACAACGTGGGCTCGGCGGCGGCGGTGTCGATGGTGATCTTCGTCATCCTTCTCGCCTTCGCAGTGGTGCACACTAAACTCACTTGGAAGAACGTGCTGCGATGACTCCGGCCCCGTTCGAAACCGACGGCAGGTTGCTGCGCCTCGCGGGGCTTGCGTTCCTGTGCATCGTGCTCGCGGTGCTGCTGTTCCCGTTTGTCGAACTGATCTCGACAGCTCTGAAGACACGGCAGGACCTGGCGCTCTTTCCACCGGTCTGGTTCCCCCCGAACCCGGCCTGGGCGAACTTCATCGACGTGTGGAGCATCGTGCCGATGCTCACCTACGTGCAGAACTCGGTGATCGTCTCAGTCGGCTCGACGGCGCTCAATGCCGTGGTCGCCATCCCGGCGGCGTTCGCGCTGGCGCGGTTCCGGTTTCCGGGGCGGCAGGCGTTCCTCTACTTCGTTATCGCGACGCAAATGTTCTCGCCCGTCGTACTGCTGCTCGCGACCTTCCGCATGATGTTCAGCTTCGGGCTGCTCAACACCTACTGGTCGCTGATCTTCATTAACGCGACGGTGACGCTGCCCTTCACCGTGTGGATGCTGACCTCCTACTTCTCAACCGTGCCGCGCGAGATCGAGGAGGCGGCGCTGATCGATAATACCGGGCGTTGGCGCATGCTGTGGGATCACTTCATCCCCATCTGCATGCCCGGGATCGTGACGGCGTTGACATTCTCGTTCGTCATCGCATGGAACGAGTTCCTGTTTGCGGTGACCTTCGTGACGTCGCCTGAGATGCGGCCGCTGACCACGGGCATCTACACATTCATCGGCCGGACCGAGACGCAATGGAACTTCCTCATGGCCGCATCGGCCATCTCCATCGTGCCGGTTTTCATCGGCTTTCTGCTCGTGCAGCGCCGGCTCATCTCGGGCCTCGCCGCCGGCGCCGTTAAGTAGGGATGTTTCGCCCGTGGCTTCGCTCAGTATTGAGAAACTCACCAAGACGTTCGGCGAGGGCCGCGTGGTTGACGACGTGTCTGTCGAGGTCGCCGACGGCGAGTTCATCGTCCTGGTCGGCCCATCGGGCTGCGGCAAGTCGACGACGCTGCGGATGATCGCGGGGCTCGAGGGCATCGACGGCGGCACGATCCGGATCGGCGGCCGCGAGGTGAACAGCCTCCACCCAGCGGACCGCGACATCGCGATGGTATTCCAGTCCTACGCGCTTTACCCGCACATGAACGTCTACAACAACATCGCCTACGGCTTGAAGCGGCGAAACATGCCGCGTGCCGAGATCGAGGAGCGGGTGGCGCGCGTCGCGGCCATGCTGAAGCTCGATGTGCTGCTGAAGCGCCGGCCGGCGCAACTGTCGGGCGGGCAGCGTCAACGCGTAGCGCTTGGCCGCGCCATCGTCCGCCAGCCGGCGGTGTTTCTGATGGATGAGCCGCTGTCCAACCTCGATGCGAAACTCCGCGTCGAGATGCGGGCGGAGTTGACGCGGCTTCATGCCGAACTGGGCGTCACCACCGTCTACGTCACGCATGACCAGGTGGAAGCCATGACCATGGGCAACCGCATCGTGGTGATGAATGCTGGCCGCATCGAGCAGCTCGGCACGCCTCTCGAAGTCTACGCGCGGCCCGCTTCACTGTTCGTCGCACGCTTCCTCGGCCTGCCGGAGATCAACACGATTGCGGGGCAGATGAGCGGTGGGACATTCGAGGGCGGCGGTATCCGCCTCGCTCTGGCGGGCGCGTCGCTGCCCGACCGCGAGGTGGTGCTCGGGCTGCGGCCGCAGGCACTGACGGGAACGCCCGGCGATGCGCCTGGACAATCCATCGGCGCCGCCGAGGTCGTCGTCGTCGAGCATCATGGGCCCGAGAGCTTTGCGAGCGTCATGCTGGGTTCGACTCCGCTGACCGTCCGCATCGCACCCGGCGACGACATTCGCGCCGGAAGCCGCGTCAGCGTTGGCGTTGATACGGGCGCCCCGCATTTCTTTGATCCGTCGAGCGGCCGCCGGCTGGCGACTGCCTGACCTCTGACTTCCTCAGGAGGGGACCTATGAACGACCAGTCGAAAGCCGCGCTCACCGCGCCGCTCGGCGATCTCGACATGTACATCGGCGGCGAATGGGTGAGCGCCAGATCCGGCAGGCGCATGGAGGTTGTGAACCCCGCCACCGGTAAGGCGATCGGCACCGTGCCCGAGGGCGCCCGCGAGGACGCGCAGCGTGCCATCGCCGCTGCGGCTGAAGCAGAAGAGGTGATGCGCTGGATGACGCCGCATGAGCGCAGCGCCATGTGCAAGCGTGTGGCGGAATCGCTGAAGCGCCATCAGGACGAGATGGCGCGCGCCATCAGCCTTGACCAGGGCAAGCCCTATCTCAAGGAGGGCAAATGGGAGGCCGGCGCCTGCCAGCACTTCTTCGCCGAGGCCTCCGAGGACATCATTCGCCTCCACGGCGAAACCATTCCCTCGCAGGACCGCAACAAGCGCGTCGTCTCCTATTGGCAGTCGCGCGGCACCTACGCCGTCGTGACGCCGTGGAATTTTCCCTACAACATCCCCTCCGAGTACATCTCGGCCTGCCTCGCTGCCGGCAACCCCATCGTCTGGGTGCCAGCGCCGTCGACTGCCGGCTGTTCGGTGGCCTACGCCCGCGCGCTGGCGGAGGCCGACCTGCCGAAAGGTGCGTTCAACCTCGTCACCGGCCTTGGCTCGGTGGTGGGTGACGAGATCGTTTCGCATCCGGCGACGCGCGGTATCGGCTTCACCGGCAGCCCGGCGACCGGCCAGAAGATCGCCGAACGCGGCGCCGGCAAACCTATGCTGCTTGAGCTGGGCGGCAACGGCCCGTTCGTCGTGCTCGCCGACGCCAATATCGACGCGGCGGTCGATGGCATTGTGTTCTCGGCCTACTTCAATTCCGGGCAGGCCTGCTCTGCGACCGAGCGCGTGCTGGTGGCTGCCTCAGTGAAGGACGAACTGATCGAGAAGCTGCTCAAGCGCACCGCCGAGGTGAAGCTGGGCGATCCCTTTGCCGACGACACCACCATGGGACCGCTGAACAACGCCGCCGTGGCCGAGAAGATGGACCGGCACCTTGCCGACGCCGTGGCGCGCGGCGCGCGCGTGCTGGCCGGCGGGCAGCGGGCGGCCGGGCTTGGTTCCAACCTCTTCTACCAGCCGACGGTGCTGGAGGGCGTGACGCCGGACATGGCTGTGCATCGCGAGGAAACGTTCGGGCCCATTGTGCCAATCACCACGTTCGAGACGAACGAGGAGGCACTGCGACTCGCCAACGACAACGAGCTGGGGCTGATCTCCGCGGTCTATACGCGCAGCCTCAAGGCCGCCTACTGGTTCGGCGAGCGCATCCGCACCGGCATCGTCAACATCAACGAAACGCCGAACTACTGGGAGACGCCGATCCCCTATGGCGGCGTCGCGGGGCGGAAGAGCGGCCTCGGCCGGCTCGGCGGCCCCAACACCATCCGCGAGGTCATGGACCAGCGGGCCATCCTCATGGACATCGAAAAGGGAGGGTTCTGAACATGGCAGACCTGCCGGAAGAACTCGAAGAGATCATCAAGCACTTCCCCAAGTTCTGGGGCGAGGCCGGGCACCTGTTCACGACGACGCTTTATGAGTCGGCCAAGCTCGATCGCAAGACCATCGAACTGATCCTGCTGGCGCTGCTGGCCGGGCGGCGGTGGGAGACGGGCATCACCGTGCACACTCAGGCCGCGCTTGATCACGGCGCGACACCGGACGAGATTCGCAGCGCGATCCTGCTCAGCATGGCGGTGTTCAGCACCAGCAGCGCCGTGCAGGGCCTCCACTGGGCCGAGCCGGTGTTGAAAAAAGCCGAAAAGGCCGGTTGAGTGGGTAAAGTCCCCGCCGCGCACACTGACGTCGGGGCTGTTCGAGCAGCCCGGATGCGGCTAGTTTGCGGCCCCTTGTGTCATGGTAGGATCACCTGATGGATTTCAGCACCATCGTCGGCCGCGTCGCTGCAGTTGTGGGGGCCGTCACCGTTTCCGTCCGGCATGCCGGCGACCCGATCCGCCAGCCGCTCTACGGGACAACCCCGAAGATTCCGGATCCTCGGCCGCAGGGCAACCTGCCGACGCTGAAGATGCCGACGGCTCGCGGCTGGAGCGGTGGACGAACCCCGGTTGCCGCGAAGGGCCTCAAGGTCAACGCGTTTGCGACGGGCCTTGTGCACCCGCGCAACATGCTTGTCCTGCCGAACGGCGATGTGCTGGTGGCGGAGTCGATGGGCGAGTCGGGCAAGTCCCGCACGCTGTTCGACCATGCCATGAAGGGCACGCTCAAGCGCGCCCGGGCGATGGGCGACAGCCCCAACCGCATCACGCTGCTGCGCGATGCGAATGGTGACGGGGTCGCGGAAGTCCGGCACACCCTCATCGACAATGTGCGCCAGCCGTTCGGCATGGCGCTCATTGGCAACACGCTCTATGTCGGCGCCAGCGATGCGGTGCTTGCCTATCCTTTCGAGCCGGGGACGACGCGCATCACCACACCGGGCCGCAAGCTCATGTCGATGAAGGCGGGCGGGCACTGGACCCGCAACCTGATCGCCTCCAAGGACGGCACGAAGCTCTACGTCGCCGTCGGCTCACTCACCAATATCGGCGACAAGGGAATGGAGGCCGAGGCTGACCGCGCCTGCATCCATGAACTCGATCTCGCAACCGGCACGTCGAGGATTTTCGCGGGCGGCCTGCGCAATGCGGTGGGCATGGCCTGGGAGCCGGGCAGCGATACGCTGTGGACCGTCGTCAACGAGCGCGATGGCATCGGCGACGAGACCCCCCCCGATTACCTGACCTCGGTGCGCGATGGCGGCTTTTACGGCTGGCCCTACTGCTACTGGAATCGTGTCGTCGACGACCGCGTCCCGCAGGATGCGGCGAAGGTCGCGAGCGCGCTCCAGCCCGACTATGCGCTGGGCGGCCACACCGCCTCACTGGGCCTCTGCTGGCTCCCCGCCGGCACCTTGCCCGGCTTCCCCGCCGGCATGGCCATCGGCCAGCATGGCTCGTGGAACCGCAGCAAGTTGAGCGGCTACAAGATGCTGTTCGTGCCGTTCGAGAACGGCCAGCCGAACGGCATGCCGCGCGACCTGCTCACCGGCTTCCTGTCGGCCGGCGAGCGGTACTCCTACGGCCGCCCGGTGGGCGTCGCGCTCGCGGCGGACAACGCGGTGCTGATGGCCGACGACGTTGGCGACGTCATCTGGCGCGTGACGCCCGCCTGACCTGCCGGCATCCCGAAGCGGCCTCGAAACCGCGTCGCCGCGACGGATGCGGGAGAACCTGTGAATCCGAACAGGGAATTGGCCCACCCGGCGCGGGCGCGCGTATTCTCCGATCCCTGCGTTTGCGGGTTTCGGGTGTCTCTGCGCTCTGCACTTCCATATTATGGATTTGCAGTTGGCAAAGTTCAGCGCATGCCTCATGATAATCCAGATTGTGGGATCGTGCCTCCCCTCTCTGCTGTGACCCTGTGAGGACTATCGATGCGTGGAGCCGCCTCTACCCCGCAGCCGCGTGCTGCTGAGGCTGGTGCACAAACACGGGGGGAATTGCTCGAGATCGGCGAGACCAACAGCGTCCTGAGCAACCCGTCCAGCGACCGCACACGGCGGCTTGTCGGGTTGGTACCGATCCCTGATTCCATCCTGGTGGCGAGCAAGTGGCGGCGCGCGTAACCCAGCCAACGGCGAAAGACTCTTCCATGCCAATCCTGATGCAGGCGGGCGCAACATTCTGAAAGCCCGAAGCTACCTTATCTACGTGATGGCGCGTTCGCTTTCTGCGCTCGCGCTGTCGATGCTGAGCCTCGTCGTTTCGTGGGCGCTCTACGATCTCACGGGAAACGCCATCTATCTCGGCCTCGCCGGGCTCGTCGTCTTCGCCCCGAGTGTGGTTCTCATGCTGGCCGTCGGCATGGTTGCCGACCGCTACAACCGGCAGTTGATCGTCGCGACCTGCTACGCAACTCTGGCGCTGGCTGCGGGGGCGCTAGCCGGCCTGGCGGGGCAGGGGCACCTGGCGCCGATTCCGATCCTCAGCATGCTGGCGGTGGTCGGGGTGGTGAGGGCGTTCCTCAACCCCACCGTGAAGGCGTTCCTCGTCAACGTGGTGGATCGCGATTATCTGCCGCGAGCGATCTCGCTCAATTCGATGCTGAGCAAGATCGCAGTCGCCAGCGGTCCGATTGTGGGTGGCCTGCTCTATGCCGTGTCGCCAGCCTTCGCGCTGTGGGCGGCCTCGCTGGTTTTTCTCGTCTCTCTGGTCTTGATCCTGCTGCTTCGCGGAAGCACGCAGGTCAAGGTCTCGACAGCGTTCAGGATGGAGGACCTGGCGGGCGGGTTCATCGCGATCGGGCGGGATCGCGCCCTGCTCGGAGCCATTTCGCTCGATCTCTTCGTGATGTTCATCAGCGGTACCACGGCGCTCCTGCCCATCTACGCCAAGGACATCCTGGGGACCGACCCGCTCGGGCTCGGCATCCTGCGCTCGGCGCCGGCGACGGGTGCTTTCCTGATGGCCGGGTTCCTGACCTTGCGGCCCATCCGCCGCAACGCCGGCCCCGTTATGCTGCTCTGCATTGCCGGCTACGGCGTCGCGATCCTGACTTTCGGGCTCTCCACGCTGTACTGGCTGTCATTCGCCGCCCTGCTGGTGTCCGGCCTGTTCGACATGGTGAGCATCAACGTGCGTGAAAGCCTGATCCAGCTGCGCACCCCCGATGAACTCCGGGGTCGCGTCACCACCGTCAACAGCGTCTTCATCGGCGCGTCCAATGAGTTGGGAGATTTTCGCGCCGGCAGCTTCGCTGTCCTTATCGGTGCGGTGCCCGCCGTATTGTTCGGCGGGGTTGCGGCCCTCGGTATCTCGGCCGCCTGGTACAAATGGTTCCCACAACTGGGCAAGGTTGACCGGCTGCAGTGACCGAGGGAGACTGCGGGCTGGCGCAGCGCGCGCGAGGCGGACCGGCCGCCTGTCACGCGGCGCATGGCGGTCTCAGGTGCCGGGAACGAGCAGGATCTTGCCCAGATGGCTGGATTGTTCCATCAGCGCGTGAGCAGCGCTCGCCTCAGAGAACGGAAACACGTGCCCGATCACTGATCGCAGCTGGCCGGTGGCGAACAGCGGCCACACCTGTTCGCGCAGCTCGGCGGCGATCCTGGTCTTGTATGCGGCGGGCCGGCTCCGCAGCGTGGAGCCGGTGAACGTGATGCGCTTGAGCATGATCGGCATGAGGTCGATTTCCAGCCGCGACCCCTGCGCGAAGGCCAGTTGGACGATGTGACCGTCCGGTGCCGCCGCCTTGATGTTCTTTGCGATATTGGGTCCGCCGACGATGTCGAGGATGACGTTCGCACCGCCGGCCTCCTCCCGGGTGACCCCGACGAAGTCTTCCTCGCGATAGTCGATGACTCGGTCAGCCCCAAGCGCCTTGCAGAAATCGCAGCGCGCCGCCGGGCTCTCGGTGGCAAAGACCTTCGCGCCAAAGGCTTTGCCCAGCTGGATGGCCGTTGAGCCGACGCTCCCGGCGCCGCCGTGGACGAGCAGCGTGCCATTTGCGGTGAGGCGTTTCGGCTCGAAGATATTTGACCAGACTGTGAAGAAGGGCTCTGGAATGCCGGCGGCAGCCTGCAGCGAGACTCCATTGGGCACCGGCAGGCAATGGCCGGCATCGACGGCGCAATATTCGGCGTAGCCGCCACCATTGGTCAGCGCGACAACCTCGTCGCCGATCTGCCACCCGGTAACGCTCGTGCCGGTCGCGACGATGGTGCCGGAGACTTCGAGGCCGATCAGGTCGGAAGCGCCCGCCGGAGGCGGATAGAGGCCCTTGCGTTGCATGAGGTCCGGGCCGTTCACGCCCGCCGCCGCCACCCTGATCAGGACCTCCGACCGGGCGGGGATGGGGAGCGGCCGCCGCCCCACGGCCAGCATTTCGGGCCCGCCTGCTGCGGTCATTTCGACCGCTGCCATGTCAGATGGCAATTCGAATGTCTGCTTGCTGTGGTTCATGCTGGGCTCCGCTGGCCGGTCATTCTAGAAATCGTTGGACTTGAAGATTCGGTTGAGGCGTTCCTCGTCGTCGGCATCGGGCTGTGTCCAGGGTTCGCCCCGTTTGCGCAACCCGCCCGTGAACTGCGGTGGGCGCCGTTCGTTGAAGGCGTTCCGGCTCTCACGTGCATCGGCGGACGCGTACATCACGAACGAGTTCATCATGGTCTGTACCTGCCAGGCTTGATCGGTGGGCATGTCACCGAAGCGGACGACGAATTCCTTCATCATCCGCACGGCGACCGGCGGCAGCGCGACGATGTGGCGCGCGATCTCTTCCGCCCGTGCCAGCAGCGAAGCATGCGGCACAACCTCGTTGACGAGGC
>Ga0073904_10000415_pt1 | contig 30140 bp, 29 predicted proteins | sample KloWWTrecipitate_FD_66668 | JGI IMG/M metagenome (GOLD analysis project Ga0073904, IMG submission 66668) | Active sludge microbial communities from Klosterneuburg, Austria, studying microevolution and ecology of nitrifiers - Klosterneuburg... | ecosystem: Engineered > WWTP > Aerobic digester >... | reverse complement strand
GACCGTGCAGGTTACCTGGCGCAGCGCGTGCGCGCTGAAACCGGTATCGGTGCATCCTCCGCTTCATCTCACTGAGCGCTGACCCCAGCCTTTTCCGGATGTGGCGCAGGAAGGGCTGAACAGGTTTTGCACTGAAACACAAGGCGGTGAGCGCAGGCTCACCGCCTTGTGTCGTTAACGCCGGCCGGTAGGCTGACGTGCACGATCGTGCCCAGCCCATTTGGGCCATCCATGATGACGATGCTGCCGTGGTGACAGCGCACAATTTCGCGTGCGATCGGAAGCCCGAGGCCGCTACCGCTGGCCTGTGTGCCGGCGTGGCGGTAGAAACGCTCGAAAACCTGTTCGCGCACCGACTCGGGGATGCCGGGGCCGGTGTCGGAGACTTCGATGTCGACGCAGTCCGCAGCCGGTCTGGCTGTGCAGCGCAAGGTCACGCTGCCGCCGGGCGGGACGTACTTCAACGCGTTGTCCATTAGATTGGAAATCAACTCCTGCAGTAGGGTCGGGTCGCCGGTCAGGGTGATGGGCTCGCGATGAATCCCGAGATCGATGCCACGCAGGTCGGCGATGCGCAGCCAGCCTTCGATCAGATCGTCGATCAGTGGCGCCAGCTCGACCGTAGATGCGCCTGAGAGCATCCGTCCCCCGGTCTCGGCGCGGGCAAGTGCGAGCAGCTGATTGGCCAGCCGTGTTACCCGATTGACCGATTGTCGCAGCTCGCTGCGGGTCTTCTCGTCCAGTGGGCGGGATTCGAGCAGTTCGAGCTGCATTTGCAGCCCGGCAAGCGGCGTGCGCAACTGGTGGGCTGCGTCCTGCAGGAATTCACGCTGTCTTGTATTGGCGCTGCGAAGTCGATCCAGTAGTGCGTTGAGGGCGCCGACGAGCTCACGGATCTCGTCGGGTACGGCCTTGATATCGACGGGAGAAAGGTCGGTTCCCGCGCGCTTGCGTAGTGACTCGGCGAGGCGTTGCAGGGGCGCAAGTCCGGAAGGAATACCGAAGCGTGCGGCAACTGCCGCGGCGAGCAGCAGCAGGACGCCGGCTGACAGGAAGCCGAGCAGCAGCCGGTCCATGGTGTCGCCACGTTTGTGCAGCGTTTCTCCCACGGTGATGTAGATGCCATGGTTACCCATCGAGCGGTAAAGGCGCACAGCGCGCACCGGCTGACCCTGGTAGTCGAGATTGCGGAAAACCGTTGTCGTGGGTGGTCTTGCCAGCCGCGCCTCCGTCGCTGGGGCGTCACTGCTCTGGTAGGGGACAGGCAGCGTCGATGCCGTATCCAGATCTTCGAGCAGCGGAAAGTCGTTGTCGCCGCCCAGAATCCGGGCCTGGTCGTCGCGCACGCGAAAGTAGATCTCGTCGTGTGTGTCGGTACGCAGCATGAGCTCGGCGCCAGGCAGCAGGTTCAGCTCGGGGCCGTGGCGGGTCGCATGGACATGACTCGCCACGCCTTGGGCCAGATTCAGCAGGTTCTGATCGTAGGCGGTGCCAACCACACTCTTGGCCGTGCCATAGGCGATGGCTCCGGCGGCCAACAAGAGCAGTGTGGTGGGGCCGACGAGTGCCTCCAGCAGCGTCCGGCGGAGGCTGGGCTGCACTGTTTCCACCTTACTTGATCCGTTCGAGGCGGTAGCCAAATCCGCGAACCGTACGGATCAGCAGGCCAGCGCTCTCCAGGCGTGGGCGCAGGCGGGAGACATAGACTTCGAGCGTGTTGCTGCTGCCGTCGCCCTGCAGCCGTTCCCGTGCGACGGTGCGGCCCTCGGCCAGCACCAGCGCTTCCAGAATGTCCCACTCCCGGCCGGTCAGTGCCAGGGCCGCGCCGTCGAGTGCTGCAAGCCTTCCTCCAGCGTCGAGCGCCAGTGGTCCGAACGCAAGCTGGAGGCTGCCATTGCCACCACGCCTTTGCACTGCCCGCATTCGCGCAGTCAGTTCGGCCAGTTCGAAGGGCTTGGTGAGATAGTCGTCGGCGCCGAGGTCGAGTCCATAGATGCGGTCGTCGAGGGCGTCGCGAGCAGTGATGAGGATGACCGGTACGTGCTGACCGCGGCTGCGGATGCGACGCACGATCTCGTAGCCTCCCAGTCCCGGTAGGCCGACATCGGCGAGCACGAAGTCGAACCCACCCTCCTGGAGCAGACGGTCGGCGCGCAAACCGTCACCCTCGTGCACGACCTCGTCACCCTGGCCGCGCAGGAATTCGCTGATGCCGCTTGCGAGGGTGGGGTCGTCTTCAACCAGCAGTACGCGCATGTCGTTCTCGATGGAGCGGAATTCGGGTCCGCACAGCCTGCGGCGCAGCGTGCGCTGTTCGACAGCGGAATGAAACAGGGCGATGCATGTGCTTCACTTCCGGATAGTTTATGTGCTGTCGAAACGCAACGAAAAGTTTGTTGACGCACTTCGCTCGTCGGCTATAATGCGGACCTCCTCGGCCAGGTAGCTCAGTTGGTAGAGCAGCGGATTGAAAATCCGCGTGTCGGCGGTTCGATTCCGTCCCTGGCCACCAGGATTCCAAAAACCAACCGTTCGCGGTTGGTTTTTTTTCGCCCATATCCCTCGGCGTCCCAAAGTCCACTGCACCGTCACGGGTTCGGGTTTCGTCGCGATTGCGTCGTCTCAATGCCCTTGCCTTGTCACGTGCTAGCCTTGGCAAAGTAGTAAATCCGGCCCTTTCCAGCGGTTCGACTTCCTACCGTTCCTGCACTGCAATACAATGTTGATCTGTATCAAATTGAGGCTCCGGCCTCCGCGAACTCTTCGCTCCGACGTGGTCGAAGAGTCCGAGATGGGTCGGGTGGTGTTGCTCAAAAAAATGGGGTTTTCAACTAAGAGGTGACTCACATGCAATCGCAAGCGACTTATAACTATAAAGTCGTGCGTCAGTTCTCCATCATGGCGGTGGTGTGGGGCATTGTGGGCATGCTGGTCGGCGTCATCGCCGCAGCACAGCTCGTGTGGCCTGAACTGAACGTTCACGAATTCCTGCACTTTGGCAGGATCCGTCCGCTTCACACCAACGCGGTGATCTTCGCGTTTGGCGGTTGCGCCCTGTTTGCCACGTCCTACTACGTCGTGCAGCGCACCTGTCACACCCGGTTATTTGCGCCCGGGTTGGCAGCATTCACGTTCTGGGGCTGGCAACTGGTGATCGTGCTGGCTGCGATCACGCTGCCGCTCGGTTACACGAGCTCCAAGGAGTACGCCGAGCTTGAGTGGCCGATCGACATTCTGATCGCGATTGTGTGGGTTTCTTACGCCATCGTGTTCTTCGGCACCATCGCCAAGCGCAAGGTGTCGCACATCTACGTCGCCAACTGGTTCTTCGGCGGCTTCATCCTGGCCGTTGCCTTGCTCCATATCGTCAATAGCGCCGCGATCCCGGTGTCGTGGACGGGCATGAAGTCCTACTCGGCCTACGCCGGCGTTCAGGATGCGATGGTGCAGTGGTGGTATGGCCACAACGCGGTAGGCTTTTTCCTGACCGCGGGCTTCCTGGGCATGATGTACTACTTTGTGCCGAAGCAGGCCGAGCGTCCGGTCTACTCCTATCGCCTGTCCGTCGTCCACTTCTGGGCACTGATCTTCACCTATATGTGGGCGGGGCCGCACCACCTGCACTACACCGCCCTGCCTGACTGGACCCAGTCGGTGGGCATGGTGTTCTCGCTGATTCTGCTAGCACCGTCGTGGGGCGGCATGATCAATGGCGTGATGACGCTGTCGGGTGCCTGGCACAAGCTGCGTACCGACCCGATCCTGAAGTTCCTCATCACCTCGCTGTCCTTCTACGGCATGTCGACTTTCGAAGGCCCGATGATGGCGGTGAAGACGGTCAACGCGCTGTCGCACTACACAGACTGGACCGTCGGTCACGTGCACTCCGGCGCGCTGGGCTGGGTGGCAATGATCTCGATCGGTTCGATCTATTTCATGATTCCGCGCCTGTATGGCAAGACCGAGATGTACAGCGTCAGGTTGATCAACGCTCACTTCTGGATCGCCACCATCGGCGTCGTGCTCTACATCGCTTCGTTGTGGATTGCCGGCGTGATGCAGGGCCTGATGTGGCGCGCGACCAACCCGGACGGCACGCTGACCTACTCTTTTGTTGAGAGTGTCAAGGCCAGCTATCCGTTCTGGACCATCCGTTTCATCGGCGGGTCGCTCTTCCTCACCGGCATGTTGCTGATGTTCTACAACATGGTGAAGACCATTGCCGGCCAGAAGGCCTATGACGCCCCGGTGCTTGCGCCGACGGTTGCCCACGCCTAAGGGGAGAACAGGAACATGGCTCAATCGAAACACGAAAAGATCGAACGCAACGTATTCCTCATGATCGTCTTCACGCTGCTCACCGTCAGCGTGGGGGGCTTGGTGGAAATCGTGCCTTTGTTCTTCCAGCACTCCACCACCTCGCCCATCGGGCCGGGTGGCAAGCAGCTCGACGTCAAGCCCTACGACGCCGTTCGTCTGGTCGGTCGCGACATCTACATCCGTGAAGGCTGCAGCAACTGCCACTCGCAGATGATTCGTCCCTTCCGTGCGGAAACCGAGCGCTATGGGCATTACTCGGTGGCGGGCGAGTCGGTCTACGACCACCCTTTCCTCTGGGGCTCAAAGCGTACCGGGCCGGATCTGGCCCGCGTGGGCGGGCGCTATTCGGACGAATGGCAGCGTGTGCACCTGCTGAATCCGCGTGACGTGGTGCCCGAGTCCAACATGCCGGCGTTCTCGTGGCTTGATCGCCCGATCCAGATCGACGACATTCAGGACCGGATGCGCGCGCTCAACAAGGTGGGTCTGCACAAGTACAGCGATGAGGATATCGCCGTAGCACCCGCCGCGCTTGAGGGTAAGACCGAGCTCGACGCCGTCGTCGCTTACCTGCAAGGGTTGGGCAAAGCGCTGCAGAACGTGCGGTAAGGGAGAGGACGCGCCGTGGATATCAATGATTTCAGAAGTCTGATCACCGTTTTGGGTTTCCTGTGCTTTCTGGGCATCTGTGCATGGGCCTACAGCAAGCACTCCAAGGCGGGTTTCGATGAGGCGGCGCGGATGCCCCTGACCGATGACGACCTGCCAGCCGGCAGCGGCTGGCACGAAAAAGAGGGAAAAACAAATGGCTGACTTTATCAGCGGTTTCTGGAACATGTATGTGATGGTCCTCGTGACCCTCTCCATCCTGTTCTGTGTGTTCGTGCTGGCGTCGAACATGACCAAGCGCGAGAACGGACCGGTCGAGCTGCACGGGCATGTGTGGGACGAGACGCTCGCCGAGTACAACAATCCGTTGCCGCGCTGGTGGATGTACCTATTCTGGATCACGATCGTTTTTTCTGTTGTCTACCTGGCGATTTATCCAGGTTTTGGCGACAAGAACGAGGGCCGTGGTCAGTTGAGCCAGTACCAAGCAGAGATGCAGGCCGCAGAAGCGAAATACGGCCCTATCTTCGCCAAGTATCGGAACATGGATCTTGCAGCGGTTGCGGCTGATCCTGAGGCGAACGCCATGGGTGAGCGGATGTTCCTAACCTACTGCGCGCAGTGCCACGGCTCGGCTGCACAGGGTGCAAAGAGCTTCCCGAACCTGACCGATGACGAATGGTTGTGGGGTGGCGAGCCCGAGGCGATCAAGACCACGATCACCGAGGGGCGTAACGGCGTGATGCCGCCGTTTGGTCCTGCGCTGGGTGGTGAGGGCGTCAAGGATGTGGCCAACTACGTGCGTTCGCTGTCCGGTCTCGCGCACGATTCCTTACGCGCCCAGCGCGGCAAGGAAGCGTTCGCAACGAACTGCGTTGCCTGCCATGGTGAGGACGGCAAAGGCAATCCGATGCTGGGTGCGCCGAACCTGACCAACAAGTCCTGGCTCTATGGTTCTTCCGAAGCCACCATCATCGAAACCGTGACCAACGGTCGCAACAACCAGATGCCCCACTTCGGCGAGTTCCTTGGCGAAGACAAGGTGCACTTGCTGTCGGCTTATGTGATGAGCCTGAGCAAGAAGTGACGATGTAATGCGCTAGTGCAGTTCCGTCCCGGGGAGAGGGGGTCTCCCCGGGCTATCAATAGAATAAAAATAAAAATTCATCGGTAAAGCGACCATGAGCAGCCCTTCCCCACAGCCGCAGCAGGCGGCCAAGTCGAAAACACCCCAATCGAGCGACACCCTCTACGAGTCACGCAAAAAACTCTACGTGCGTGCCGTCACGGGTCTCTTCGCCAACTGGCGCTGGGCTCTGGTGTGGATTACCCAGATTATTTTCTACGGTTTGCCGTGGTTGTCATGGAACGACCGGCAGGCCTTTCTGCTGCACATCACCGAGCGCAAGTTCTATATTTTCGGCTGGGTGTTCTGGCCCCAGGATGTGTTCTTTCTTGCCATCCTGCTGATCATCTCCGCTTACGCCTTGTTCTTCTTTACCGCCATCGCCGGGCGCCTATGGTGCGGCTATGCCTGTCCACAAACGGTGTATACCGAAATCTTCATGTGGATCGAGCAGAAGATCGAGGGTGATCACAACAAGCGACTGAAGCTCGATCAGGCCCCGATGAGTGCCAACAAGGCGCTGCGCAGGGGGGGCAAATTTCTTGTCTGGGGGCTGGTGGCGCTATGGACGGGCTTTACGTTTGTCGCGTATTTTTCTCCGCTCTCCGAGTTGCTGGCTTCAGTCAAGAGCTTCAGTTTCGGCCCGTGGGAGATGTTCTGGATCCTGTTTTACGGCACCTTCACTTTCCTGTTTGCGGGGGTGATGCGCGAGCAGGTGTGCAAGTACATGTGCCCGTATGCGCGTTTCCAGGCGGTGATGTTCGACCCCGACACGCTGGTCATCACCTATGACGAGGCGCGAGGCGAGCCGCGCGGCGTTCGCAAGAAAGGCGTGGATCCGCGCACAGTGGGCAAGGGGGACTGCATCGACTGCGGGATCTGCGTCCAGGTCTGCCCCACGGGCATCGACATTAGAAATGGTCTGCAGTACGAGTGCATTGGCTGTGCGGCATGCATAGACGCATGCGACCAGGTCATGGACAAGATGAATTATCCGCGCGGCTTGATTCGCTACACGACCGAAAATGCAATGAAGAAGAACTGGGGCAACAAGGAGATCGTTGCCCATGTGTTTCGTCCGCGCACGCTGATCTACGGCACTGTACTGGCAGTGGTCTGTCTTGCCTTTATCTGGGGGCTTGCACATCGAGAGCCGCTTCGTGTTGATGTGATTCGGGATCGCGCTTCGCTGGCGCGTGAGGTCGAGGACGGGATGATCGAGAACGTCTATCGCCTGCAGGTCATGAACATGACCGAGGAGCCACGCAATTTCCAGTTCGAGGTGTCGGGTCTGCCTGGCGCGAAAATCGGTGGTGTGCAGCGCGTCGAAGTGGGGCCTGCGTCCATGCAGTCGGTCACCGTGCAAGTCCTGGTCCCCTCTGATTCGGGTAAGCCAGGCTCCAACGAGATCGAGTTCCGGATTGCGGCAGAGGACGACCCTTCCCTGAGCCTGCGCGAAGAAACCACCTTCCTTTTGCCGCGCTGAAGTGAGTACGACATTGACTGACAAGACTCCCACTCCCTGGTATCGCCAGGGCTGGCCCTGGTTCCTCATTGCCCTGCCGGCCACTGCCGTTGTCGCGGGGATCGTTACGCTGGTCATTGCGGCGCGTACTTTCGACGGCATGGTGGTGGACGACTACTACAAGGAGGGCAAAGCGATTGTCCAGACCCTGGGGCGGACCGAGCGTGCTCAGGAGCTCGGCCTGGTGGCACGGCTCAAGATCCGCAGCGAGTCCATTCGTGTTGAGTTGTCTGCGGCAGATGCCGCGAATCTGCCTTCACGCATCATCCTGACCGTGATTCACCCAACGCGCGATGGTACAGATCAGGCGCTTGTGCTGGATGCGCGGGGCGGGGTGTTCGAAGGCCGTCCTGCACCACTCAGCACAGGGCGATGGCTGTTTCAAATCGAAGATGAGTCCCGCAGCTGGAGAATGAACGGGGCCGCGTATCTCCCAACAGAGACGGACATAAGGATTGACCCATCAAGTTCCTAAACCGTCGGTGTTCAAAGGAGGTATGTCATGGCCTGGAATCTTCTGATCAGTAGCGATATTGGTTTGATGAGCCTGTTCACAATTTTATTCATCATCGGAATGGCGTTTTATCTGTGGCGCTTCGCCAAACGCCACATGCTTGAAGACGAGCAAAAGGCAAAGCTGAAACGCTAGTCCCGTGTGCGGCACAGGTCCAAGGGCAAGGAGAAAGTTGGAATGATCAAGCTGATACAGGTGCTGTGGCCTTCTTTCATGGTGGCTGTGATTGCGGAAGCTGTTTTCTTTGTTGTGATCGATCCGCAGGAGCTTTACCTGTTCGGACAGCCGGTTCATTACGGGCTGGTGGCCACGTACTCGATTGCGTTCCTCGGCTTTTGGCTTGTGTGCGCTGCATCAAGTCTCAGTACGATTTTTTTGCAGCGAAGTGCTGCCGAACTCAATCGTCAGGACTGATGTGTTTGGAAATGCAAAACGGCCCAAGCGGGCCGTTTTGCATTACAGGTTGCCTACCGATTAACGGTAGACCAGCACGGGCGTCTTGCTGTGGGTCAGGACCTTCTGGGTTTCGCTGCCGAGCAGCAGGCTCGCGATGCCTCGGCGGCCATGCGAGGCCATGAAAATCAGGTCGCAGCCATGTCGGTCTGCGGCATCGATGATCGCTTGATAAGGCACTTCATTCACCACCGTATCGGTTGCTGCAGCGACGCCTTCCGCATCGGCGATTGACTTCGCCTTGGCGAGGATGCCTTGGGCTTCGGCGGCAGCCGATTTGGCGAACTGTTCGGGCGTAGTGGGGTCGATCAAGGCGCCCTCACCGTAAATCGGCATGGGGAAGTCGGGCTGGGAATAGAAAAAAGTAATGCGCGCACTGGCTTCTCTGGCAAAAGTCACGGCGCGGGAAACGGTTCCTTCCGATAGTGCGGAGCCGTCGGTGGGAACGAGGATGTGTTTGAACATGGTCTGGAGTCTCCGGTCGGTTGCTACTACTCCGATTATAGCGACCTGAGCGTCATCGTCGGGCTTGACGAGGGTCAAACGCTCGGCAAGTGGTGTGGAGCATTGTTCGAATAAAGGAGAATCGCATGATGAAGCTCAGCTTCATGGGGGCGGCGGGCGAAGTGACGGGGTCCTGCCTGCGGGTCGATCATGAGCAGGGCAGCTTTCTCGTGGATTGTGGTCTGTTCCAGGGGGGGCGGTCGGCGGAGCTCAAGAATCGTCATGCGCTCGACTTCGATCTCAGCAACATCGACTTCGTGCTTCTGACCCATGCCCATCTCGACCATACCGGTCTTGTGCCTCGCCTTGTTGCACTCGGTTACAGGGGGCCCATTCTGGCCACGTCGGCCACCGTGGACCTACTTGGCGTGTTGCTGATGGACGCGGCCCACATCCAGGAAAAAGAGGCTGAGTGGGCCCTGCGCAAGGCGCGCAATCGACAGGCGCGTCGGCGCGTGGAAATGACGCCGCTGTACACCGTGGAGCAGGCGCGTGCCAGCCTTGGCCGACTGAGGTCGATTCCCTACGAAACGGACTGTCACCCTGGTCAAGGCGTGCGCTGCCGTTTTCGGGATGCCGGGCATATTCTGGGCTCGGCGATCATCGAGATCGACGTCGGTGAGGGGGCAGGCTCTCGGCGCCTGGTGGTATCGGGCGATCTTGGCCAGCCGCTGCGCCCGGTCGTGCGCGATCCTGCGCACATCGAGCGTGCCGACATCCTGTGCGTGGAGTCGACCTACGGCAATCGCGCCCACCGCTCGCTTGACGCCACGCTCGATGAATTGGTCGATGCCGTCCAGCAGACGCTTGTCAGGCGTGGCGGCAATGTCATCATTCCGGCGTTTGCCGTCGGGCGCACTCAGGACATCCTGTTTATCCTGGCGGACCTTGTGCGTTCCGGGCGCCTCGGCCCGCTCAAGGTCGTCGTTGACTCGCCGATGGCCTCTGCGGTGACGACGCTGACGGTTCGTCATCGTGAGCTTTGGGACGCGGAGACGCGGGAGCTTTACGCCTGGTCGGAGGCCAACCCAGCGCGTTTCAGTGTTCGTTTCGTGCAGGACGTTGAGGAGTCGATGGCACTCAACGAAGTCAGGGGTGGGCTGGTGATCATCTCCGCCAGCGGCATGTGCGATGCTGGGCGAATCCGCCATCACCTGCGCTACAACCTCGGGCGCAGCGAGTGTGCCGTCATCATCGCCGGCTTCCAGGCGGCTGGATCGTTCGGGCGCCGTCTGGTCGACGGCGTGCGGCAGGTCACGCTGTTTGGTGAGCGGATTCCGGTGCGCGCGCAAATTCACACCATTGGCGGCCTGTCCGCGCATGCCGACCAGGCAGCTCTGCTCGACTGGCTGGGGCATTTCCGGCAAGCGCCAGAGCAGATCTTCGTTGTGCATGGCGAGCCGCTGGGTGCACACACGCTTGCCGATGCCATCCATGCGAGGCTGGGCTGGGCCCAGCCGATCGTGCCGGAGCCTGGGCTGGCATACGAAATACCTTGAAATCGGGAGAATTGCGATGAGCGACTGCAGAGAGGTTAGGGACGGGATGGACGGTAACGGCCCGGTTATAGGGCCAAGGTCGGCGGGGCCCGAATTCCAAAAAAACTTCAAGCGTTTGCGCGAAGGCGTGACGAATGCAATCGATCCGCTCGGCATGTCGGCGCCCATCATGCATGCCCAGCTTGCCTGGCTCGCCCATCCTCAGGAACTGGCGGAGCGGGTGATGTGCCTGTCGTCCGACCTGTGGCGCCTGCAATTGCACACCTTGAACCGGAGCATGGGCCTACCCAGCGTTGATCCGATTGCGCCGCATGAGGACGACAACCGCTTCGTCGATCCCGTATGGACCGAGGCCCCGACCTGGGATCTGGTGAAGGAATGGTATCTCGCCTTCACCCGTCATACCCAGGACATGCTTTATGACACCCCCGCGCTGTCCAGCAAGGAGCGCCGACGAGCAGCGTTCTGGTGGCGGCAGTGGCTCAATGCGATGGCTCCGACCAACTTTCTGCTGACCAACCCGGTGGCTTTGCGCACGGCGTTTGAAACGCGTGGCGACAGCCTGAAGCGCGGCTTTCAGATTTTTCTGGACGATATGAAGGCGAGGGATGTCAGGATGACTGACCCCACGGATTTCACGGTCGGTGAGAATCTTGCCACCACTCCTGGGGCGGTGGTGTTCCGCAACCGTCTGCTCGAGATCATCCACTACGCCCCCAGCCAGCCGCGCGTTCACGCCGAGCCCGTGGTCATCATTACGCCCTGGATCAACAAGTTCTACGTGCTCGACCTGGTGCCGAAGAAAAGCATGATCCGCTTCCTGCTCGATCAGGGCCTGGATGTGTTCATTACCAGCTGGAAGAATCCCGATGCCTCGATGCGGGACGTAGGCTTTGACGACTACCTGCTCGAAGGGGTTGATACCCTTGTCCGGGTCGCGCGCGAATTCACCGGGGCGGAGAAGGTTCATGCGGTCGGCTACTGCATCGGCGGCACGGCATTGGCGATGTACATGGCGTGGGGTAATCGCCGCTATGGTGAGGAGGCGATGCCGGTTGCCGACTGGACCCTGTTCACCACCCTTGTCGATTTCCACAAACCCGGGGACATCGAGGTCTTCATCGACGAGAGCAGTATCAACTACCTGTGTGACAAGATGCAGCGCACCGGCTATCTCGATGGTGGCGACATGGCGGCATCCTTTCGCCTCCTGCGTTCGAACAGCCTGATCTGGAACTACGTCGTCAGTGGCTGGTTGTATGGGGAGGCGCCAAGCTCCTTTGATGTGCTCTTCTGGAACATGGACACCACACGCCTGCCTTACACAATGCACGCATGGTATTTACGTGAGCTCTATCTGCATAACCGTCTGATCCAGCAGAACGTGCTGCAGGTTGCGGGCGAGTCGCTTGACCTGTCGTCCATTCGCCAGCCCTTGTATGCCGTGTCCGCCGAGGACGATCACATCGCACCCTGGCGCCAGACCTTCGCCGTCAATAATCACGTCGTCGGCAACAAGCGCTTCGTGCTGTCGAGTTCGGGTCACATTTTCGGTATCGTCAATCCGGTGGTCGATCCGCCAAAGCGCAGCTACTGGGTGGCAGATGCCCAGCGTTCGGATACGGCCGATACCTGGCTCCGGCGCGCCCAAGAACATCAGGGTAGCTGGTGGGAGGACTGGATGCAGTGGCTCAAGCCGCGTGTCGGGGCAGAGGTCGACGCCCGGCCGGTGGCAAACGAGCGCTTCACGGCATTGAGCCCGGCGCCCGGAACCTACGTCATGGAGCGCTGAGTGCGCATGCTCAGGTCTGGTAGCGCGACAGGCGGGCGGGATCGTGCAGCTTGATGTGCTTGCCGTGCACGCTGATCAGGCCGGATTCGCTCAGATCGTGAAAGATGCGGGACAGGGTTTCGGGTGTCAGATTCAGGCGCGAGGCGATCACCTGCTTGCTGGTCGGCAGGTCGATCTCGCACGGTGAGTCGTTGTCCGCCACCTGGAGCAGGTAGCCGATCACCCGCTGGATGCTCGAACGCAGCGAATAGGTTTCGACGTCTTCAATCAGGCCGTGCAGCCGGATCGCCATGCCCGCAAGCAGCTTGTGGGCGAAGGCCGAATCCTGGTCGATCAATTCCGTGACGACGGCCTGGCCGACGTGGATCAGCACCGTTTCCGTCAGTGCTTCGGCGAACACGGGGTAGGGTTTGCTCATGAACATCACCGCTTCGCCGAAGCTCTGCATCGGCCCGATGATCTCGACCACCTTCTCTGTGCCCTGCGGCGAGGAAAAAGCGAGCTTGACCTGACCGGAGACGACGAAGTAAAAGCCATGCGGCTGGTCGCCACGCTGGAATAGCACCTCTCCCCGGGCAATGTGGCGGTCCCGCGTGTAGCGGCCTACACGTTCGATGTCAGCATCGGAAAGTTCGCTGAACAGCGGGATGCGCTTGATCAAGGCGGGAATGTCGAGGGCGGTACTGGCCATGTATGCACGTTCCTGAGCGGGAAGCAATCTCATTTATCGGCCGCCATTTTAATCGAGGCCGGCGGCGCCGCGGAAATTCCGGCGGTGTTCAGAAAAGGAAAAGCATGTATTTCGTCATCAAGCATGTTCACGTTACTTGCGTGGTGCTCAGCGCCTGCGGCTTTCTGTTGCGCGGATACTGGATGGTCAGCGACAGCCGGTGGCTCAAGAGCCTGCCCGCGCGCGTGATGCCGCACATCATCGACAGTACCCTGCTGATCAGTGCCATTGCGCTGGCCGTGATGATCAGGCAATACCCGTTCGCCGCCGGCTGGGTAACTGCCAAGGTGATCGGGCTGATTGCCTATATCCTGCTTGGCACGATTGCGCTCAAGCGGGGAAAGACCAAGTCGGTACGCGTGTCTGCCTTTGTCGCCGCGATCGCCGTGTATGCCTGGATCGTTTCGGTTGCGCTCACCAAGAATGTTGGGGGCTATTTCGCGACCGGCTTCATCTGAAAGCCATTGCCCGTGCGGCCTGATCCATCGGCTTCAGCGCCTGCTGCCGCCTGTCTGGTGCTGGAGCAGCTTGCGTAGGCCGGCCGTGTTGAGCAGCCGGATATGCTTTTGCTGCACGGCGATCAGCCCTTCTTCCTGAAAGCGCGAAAACGCGCGTGAAACGGTTTCGAGTTTGAGGCCGAGGTAGGAGCCGATCTCCTCGCGCGTCATGCGCAGGTGGAATTCCGCCGCCGAGAAGCCGCGTGCGGTAAAACGCTGCGACATGTTGAGCAGAAAGGCTGCCAGCCGCTCCTCGGCGCGCATCGAGCCGAGCAACATCATCACGCCATGGTCGCGCACGATCTCGCGGCTCATGACCTTGTGAAACTGATGCTGCAGGCCCTCAACCTCGTGCGACAGCTCTTCGAGCTTGGCGTAGGGGATGACGCACACTTCGCTGTCTTCGAGCGCAACCGCATTGCAACTGTGAAGTTCGGTGCTGATTCCGTCCAGGCCCAGGATTTCGCCCGTCATCAGGAAGCCTGTCACCTGGTCGCGGCCATCCTCGATCAGGACGTCGGTCTTGAACGAGCCTGCACGGATCGCATAGATCGCCTCAAACGCATCGCCGGCACGATAGAGATGCTGCTGGCGCTTGACCTTTCTCCGCCCGCCGACGAGTTCGTCGAGCCGGCTGAGTTCGCTGTCGGGCATGCCGAAGGGCAGGCACAACTCCACGAGATTACATTGCGAACAGGCCGTCTTCAGGCCCGTCACGGTAACTGGCACACTTGCCTTCATCTGCACGATAATTCGGTTCCCTTGCGACGAAGTTTCGGGCTCCCCAATCCTCTGGCGTCACGCAGTCGCGTCGCCAGAGCGATCCGTCCATTCCCGTTGATCCACGTCAACCAAAAAAAACCGGTGTTCTGTCATTGTTTGGCACACACCGAAGCTCAAGACCATGACTGACCAGAACGAACTCATTTTCGATCCGCAACTGATCCGCCGATTCGACATCAACGGTCCGCGGTACACTTCCTATCCGACTGCAGATCGTTTCGTCGAGGCTTTCAACGCCGACGCCCTGAAGGTTTGGCTCGCCAAAAGAGCCATTGGCGGCATCAGCAAACCGCTCTCATTATACTTCCACATTCCATTCTGTAACACGATCTGCTACTACTGCGCCTGCAACAAGATCATCACCAAAGATCATGGGCGCTCGGCCAAGTATCTGAAATATCTGGCCAAAGAGGTCGCGATGCAGGCGGCCTGCCTCGAAGGTACGCGCCAGGTCACACAGCTTCATCTGGGTGGCGGCACGCCGACCTTCCTCTCGCACGATGAAATGCGCGAGCTGATGGCGTCGGTGCGCGAGCACTTTACGCTGGTGCCCAATGGCGAGTACTCGATCGAAGTTGATCCGCGCAAGGTCGATTTCGAAACGGTCCAATTGCTCTCCGAACTCGGCTTTAACCGCATGAGCGTCGGTGTGCAGGATTTCGCCGAAGACGTGCAGCAGGCGGTCAACCGCATCCAGAGTTTCGACGAGACCAAGCTCGTCATCGACGCTGCGCGCGCGACCGGCTTCAAGTCGATCAGCATGGACCTGATCTACGGTCTGCCCAAACAGAACGTCATCAGCTTCAACCGCACGCTCGAGCAGGTGCTCGAAATCTCGCCCGACCGCGTCTCGCTCTACAGCTATGCTCACCTGCCTGGCCTGTTCAAGCCGCAGCGGCGCATCGCCATGAGCGACATGCCCACGCCCGACACCAAGCTGCAGTTGCTTCAGCTCGGTATTCGCCGTCTGACCGAGGCCGGTTACGTCTATATTGGCATGGACCACTTCGCCAAGCCCAACGACGAACTCACCGTCGCTCAGCGCCAGGGACGGCTACAGCGCAACTTTCAGGGTTATTCGACCCAGGCCGAATGTGACATGCTTTCCTTCGGTGTCTCGGCGATCGGCAAGATCGGACCGGTTTACGTGCAGAACGTGAAGTCGCTCGATGAGTATTACGATGCGCTCGACCGTGACGAGCTGCCGGTGCTGCGGGGTGTGGAACTCACCGCGGATGATCTGCTGCGACGCGCGATCATCCAGGCGCTGATGTGTCACTTCGAGCTGTCGATGCAGTCGATCGAGATCGCCCACCTGATCAACTTCCGCGAGTATTTCGCTGAAGAGCTTGCCGACCTCAAGGAGATGGAGCAGGCCGGTCTGGTGAAGATCGACGGTGACTGGATCAGCGTGCAGCCGGGTGGCCGCCTGCTGGTGCGTGGCATTGCCATGGTGTTCGACCGTTATCTGCGCGCCGACCGCGAGCGCGCACGTTACTCGCGTGTGATCTGAGTACTCGCCGCAGGCGTACAGTCGGCGTAGCAGACGCAGCCCGTCTGCTGCGCCGCGGCGTAGAATGGTCGATTGTGATCCCGCCCGCGCCGAGCCCGCCTAAACCATGCCTGAAACCGGTTACTTCGCCGTCTTCCTGATCGGACTGCTTGGCGGTACGCATTGTGTGTCGATGTGCGGTGGCATCGTCGGTGCGCTGACGGTGCAGGTGCAGACGCCCGGTAGCAAGCCGCAGTGGCCACTGCATTTAGGCTACAACCTTGGCCGCATCACCACCTATACCGCGCTCGGCGGCTTGGTCGGCACGCTCGGCTCGGTCGGCATGTTGTATGACGGCATGCTGCCGGTGCAGATGACGCTTTACGTGCTGGCCAATCTGATGCTGGTTGCGCTGGGGCTCTATCTGACCGGCTTCACCCGCCTGCTGGCGCCGCTCGAACGCGCCGGTCATGTCATCTGGCGCCGCATTCAGCCCGCGACCCGACGCTTCCTGCCGGCACGTTCGCTCAAGCAGGCGGTGCCGCTCGGCTTGCTGTGGGGCTTCATTCCCTGCGGTCTGACCTATTCCATCCTTGCCACCGCGCTGGTCACGGGCTCGGGCGCGCGTGGCGCGGGCTTGATGCTTGCCTTTGGCTTGGGCACTCTGCCCAACTTGCTGCTTGCGGGTATGCTGTTCAAGCGCTTCCGCGATTTTACCCGTAACCCCAAAGTGCGATTCGCGTCCGGCCTGCTGGTGCTGTGCTTCGGGCTGTTCGGGCTTTACCACGCGCCCACCCTCGGTGGTGATCTGTGGAGCGGCGTGGTCTGCGTGACCTGAGGCGCATGCTGCGGTGATGCGCATGCTCGCGTGGGGCACCTGCCTGCGCGCCAATGGGGAGCTTTTACCGCCCGCAGCGGGTCAACGTCATGTTTCTCCCGAATTCATTGTTGTGCTGGCAGCCCCATGTCTACTACCACCTCCAAAACTCCGCCTGCGGTGCACTCGGCGGCGCCGTCCGAATCACTGGAACTTGCCATTACCGGCATGACCTGCGCTGCCTGCTCGACCCGGCTCGAAAAGGTGCTGAACCGCCTGCCCGGCGTCGAGGCGAGCGTCAATCTCGCCACCGAGCGCGCCACCCTGCGCTTCGCCGCCGGGGCCCTGACACTGGCGCAGGCGACGGCCGCAGTCGAGCGTGCCGGCTTCCACGCCAGCGACGCACGCACCCTGGAGCGCGAGGCCGAGCGCTCCCGCCATCAAGCTGAATGGCGAGTCGAGCTGCGACATTTCTGGATCGCGGCCTTGCTCAGCCTGCCCTTGGCGGCGCAGATGCCGGCGATGTTTGGCCTGTGGCCGGGGGGTGAGGTGCATCACGACCTGGTGCCGCGCTGGCTGCAATTGCTGCTTGCCACGCCGGTGCAGTTCTGGATCGGTGCGCGTTTCTACCGCGGCGCCTGGGCGTCACTGCGAGGCGGTGGTGCCAACATGGACGTGCTGGTCGCGCTCGGCACTTCGGTGGCCTACTTCTACAGTCTCGTCGTTACATTGGCCGGCTGGCACGAGCTGCACGTCTATTTCGAAGCCTCGGCGATGATCATCACGCTGGTGCTCCTCGGCAAGCTGATGGAGGCGCGCGCCAAGGCCCGCACCACGGCCGCGCTTGATGCCCTGCTGCGTTTGCAGCCGAAGATGGCGCGCATCGAGCGCGATGGTGAACTGGTCGAGGTTCCGGTCGAATCGCTCCAGCCGGGGGATCTCTTCGTGCTGCGCCCGGGCGACTCGGTGCCGGTCGATGGTGTGGTGGAGCAGGGTGAATCAGCAGTCAATGAAGCCATGCTGACGGGTGAGAGCCTTCCCATTGACAAGCACAGCGGCGACAGCGTGTTTGCTGCCACCCTCAATGGCAACGGCTTGCTGCGTTGCCGCGCGACTGGCGTCGGCGCCCGCACCCTGCTGGCCGGCATCATCCGGCTGGTCGAGCAGGCGCAGGGCTCCAAGGCGCCGGTGCAGCGCCTGGCTGATCGCATCGCCGCGGTGTTCGTGCCCGTCGTGGTGGGTATTGCGCTGCTGACCTTCGCCGGCTGGTGGCTTGCTGCGGGCGACTTCCAGCAGGCCCTGATCAATGCAGTGGCGGTACTGGTCATCGCCTGCCCGTGCGCACTTGGGCTGGCCACGCCGACGGCGATCATGGTGGGCACCGGCCAGGGCGCGCGCGCCGGCATGCTGGTCAAGAATGCCGAGGCGCTCGAGCTCGCCGAGCGCATTGTCGTGCTGGCGGTCGACAAGACCGGCACGCTGACCGAAGGTCTGCCTGCCGTGACCGATGTCCTGCCTGCCGACGGCTGGACGCGGACGGAGTTGCTGGCGCTGGCCGGAGCGCTGGAGCAGGGCAGTGCCCACCCCATCGCCTCTGCGGTCGTGGCTGCAGCAAAGGCTGAAGGGGTCAGTCTGCCCGCCACCGAAGGCGTTCAGGCGATCGGCGGCATGGGTGTGGAAGGGCGCGTGCAAGGCGAGGGCTGGCGCGCGCAACGCCAGGGGGGGCAGCAGGCGGCCTTGCTCGGCTCGCCGCGCTTCCTGCAGGAACGAGGGGTGAGCCTGCCCGATGCGTTCAGTGATGAACTCGCCGCCGCCGGCAAGACGCTCGTTGCCGTTGCTTTGAATGGCGTTTTTGCCGGCTTGCTGGGTGTGTCCGACCGCGTGCGGGCCGACTCAGCGGCGGCCGTCGCCCGTTTGCAGGCCAAGGGGGTGCGGGTGGTGATGCTCACGGGGGACCACCCGGCCACCGCCGAAGCCATCGCCCGCCAGACCGGTATTGCCGACTGGCGTGCCGGCGTTCTGCCGGGCGACAAGGCGTTGGCCATCGAGGGCTTGCGCACCAGCGCGCAGGGCAAACCGGTGCGCGTCGGCATGGCCGGCGACGGCATCAACGATGCTCCGGCGCTGGCCGCAGCCGACGTATCCTTTGCCATTGGCGTGGGCGCCGACGTCGCCGTCGAGGCGGCCGACATCACGCTGGTCAGAAACAGCCTGCATGGTGTGGCCGACGCCATCGACCTGTCGCGTGCCACCCTCTCCAAGATCCGCCAGAATCTGTTCTTTGCCTTCATCTACAACGTGCTTGGCATCCCGCTGGCCGCCGCCGGCATGCTCAATCCGGTTATCGCCGGTGCAGCCATGGCGATGAGCTCGGTGTCGGTGGTCAGCAATTCGTTGTTGTTGCGACGCTGGCGGGCTGGGTCCTGATGAATGCAGCAACACCGCAATGATTTTTCTGCAAGGAGCGATGATGATGAACGAAGTAACGATCAAGGTTGAAGGCATGAGCTGCGGTGGCTGCGTAAGCAACGTGACTGGCGTGCTCAAGGCTCTTGCGGGTGTCAGTGAAGCCCAGGTGTCGCTGGCCAGCGCCTCCGCCACCGTGCATTACGACCCGGCCACAGTGTCGGTCGAAGCCCTGCGCGAGGCGGTCGAGAACGCCGGTTTCGACTCGCCTGCCTGAGTTTCCGGTGTTGCGCGCGAGGGATTGCGCAGTGCAATACGTGGTGGTTTCCCCCTATAATTCGCGCACAAATTTTCCACGGGAGGGATGTATGGGTTTCGATCTGGTCAGCGCCGGCAAGGACGTGCCGAACGATATCAACGTCATCATCGAGATCTCCGCGCAGGGCGATCCGATCAAGTTTGAAGTGGATAAGGACAGCGGCGCCGTCTTCGTCGACCGCTTCATGGGCACGTCGATGCGTTACCCCATCAACTACGGCTACGTGCCGCACACCGTCGCCGGTGATGGTGATCCGGTGGACGTGCTGGTGGTTACGCCCTTCCCGCTGGCGCCGGGTGTCGTCATCCGCTGCCGTCCGGTCGGCGTGTTGAAGATGGAAGACGACGGCGGTGTGGATGCCAAGGTCGTGGCCGTGCCAGTGCCCAAGCTGACACCGTTGTACGACAAGGTCCAGACCACCGATGACCTGCCCGAGCTGTTGATGAAGCAGACGGTGCACTTCTTTGAGCACTACAAGGATCTCGAGCCGGGCAAATGGGTCAAGATCCTGGGCTGGGGGACGGTCGAGGACGCCAGGCAGGAAATCCTCAATGGCCTCGCTGCCGCCAAGAAGTAAGCCACAGCACCCGGTTTGAATTGTTGAGGGCTCACGCGCGCGTGGGCCCTCAACGGTTTACGGCGTCGCCGACACAGGGCGGTCGCGCGCTGGCAACACAGCGTACTCATGCTGCCGCATGCTGCCGTGTCTGACAGGGTTTTGTCGAATTTACCGCCAGATCTGGCAGGCGTGCTGCGCTTGAGCGGTGTCATCCCGAACTGGGCGCGGGCGGGCGCTTTGCGTTGCAGCGTGCCGTCGCTGGCATCCTGCTTGCTTGTGCCAATATCATGCTGCGCCGCCACCAATCGCGTGCGTCTAACGACAACAGGGGAAATCCATGCTTGCTCTGCTGATGAAGATCAACAAGAACCTGATTCTCGCCATCCCGGTGGCGATGGTGTTCGGCTTTGGTTTCGGCCTCATCGCGCCGGTCGGCTGGCTGAAGTCGCTGATCGTGCCGCTCACCTTCCTGATGGTCTACCCGATGATGGTGAACCTGAAGCTGAACAAGGTGCTCGAGGGCGGCGACCTCAAGGCGCAGATGCTTGCGCAGGCGATCAACTTTGCGCTCATCCCGTTCGTGGCCTACGCGCTCGGCAAGACCTTCTTCCCCGACCAGCCCGCTTACGCGCTCGGTCTCCTGCTCGCCGCGCTGCTGCCCACCAGCGGCATGACGATCTCGTGGACCGGCTTTGCCAGGGGCAACCTCGGGGCTGCGGTGAAGATGACCGTGCTCGGGCTGATCCTCGGTTCGCTCGCCACGCCGCTCTACGTGCGCTGGCTGATGGGCGCCGAGGTGCCGGTGGACATGGTCGCGGTGTTCATGCAGATCGTGATCATCGTGTTCCTGCCGATGGTGGCAGGACATTTCACCCAGAAATGGCTGGTCGCACGCTACGGCCAGGCGCAGTACCAGAAGGAGTGGGGGCCGCGCTTCCCGCCGTTCTCCACGCTGGGCGTGCTTGGTATCGTTTTCGTGGCGCTTGCGCTCAAGGCGCGCGACCTGGTCGCGCAGCCGGGCGAACTTTTCGTGGTCCTGGTGCCGCTGCTCTGCCTGTACGCGATCAACTACCTGGTGAGCACGGTGGTGGCCCGTAGCCTGCTGCCGCGCGGGGATGCAATCGCCCTGGTGTATGGCACGGTGATGCGCAACCTGTCGATCGCGCTCGCGCTGGCGATGAACGCGTTCGGATCGGCAAGCTCAGGTGCGGCGCTGGTGATCGCACTCGCCTACATTCTGCAGGTGCAGTCGGCCGCCTGGTACGTCAAGCTTACCGACCGCTTGTTCGGCCCTGCGGTACCGCCTGCTTGAACGCAACGCAACGCGGCCAGCCGCAGCTGGCCGCCCCTGCACCCTTACCCGGCTCAGCCCGGAATGCGGGCGACGTGCAACAGATTGGTGCTGCCACTGCGACCAAAAGGCAGGCCGGCAATCACCACGACCACGTCACCCGCCTGACCGAAGTTCTCCGCCAGGGCTGCGCTGGCAGCGTGTTCGACCATTCCGGCAAGGTCGTGCACTTCTTCGAATGGCACCGGATGCACGCCCCACACCAGCGCCAGCCGGCGTGCGGTCGTCATTTGCGGCGTCAGGGCCAGGATGGGTGTGGCCGGGCGCTCGCGGCTGGCGCGCAGGGCACTGAAGCCTGATGTAGTGTAAGCCACCGTTGCGGCCGGCTCGAGCAGGCCTGCCACGCGGCGTAGTGCGCAGCAGATGGCGTCGGGCGTGTTCGCCGCGGCCGCGGTGTGGCTGGCTTCCAGGCCCGCACGCCAGGCCGGGTCCTGTTCCACTTCGCAGATGATGCGATGCATGATGTCGACCGCTTCCACCGGATATTGGCCCGAGGCCGATTCGGCCGACAGCATCACCGCATCGGCGCCGTCGTAGATCGCAGTGGCGACGTCGGAGGCTTCGGCGCGCGTCGGCACCGGTGAAGTGATCATGGATTCCAGCATTTGTGTCGCCACCACCACCGGCTTGCCCGCAGCGCGTGCTGCACGCACGATGCGACGCTGGAGTACTGGCACCTGCTGCGGAGGCAGCTCCACACCAAGGTCGCCGCGGGCCACCATCACGCCGTCGGCCAGCGCGACGATGGGCTCGAGCTGATCGATGGCTGCGGGCTTTTCCAGCTTGGCCATGATCCAGGCGCGGTCGCCGATGATTTCGCGAGCCTCGCGGATGTCTTCGGCGCGCTGCACGAAGGACAGGGCCACCCAGTCCACGCCGAGCTTGAGGCCGAAGTCGAGATCGGCGAGATCCTTGGCCGTGAGCGGCGAGATCGGCAGGACCACGCCGGGCACATTGACGCCCTTGCGGTCCGACAGCACGCCACCGACCAGCACCGTTGTGTCGGCGAAGTCGGGGCCGAAGGCATCGACCCGCAGACGCAGCTTGCCGTCGTCGAGCAGCAACTCGGTGCCGGCTTCGAGCGCGGCAAAAATCTCGGCATGCGGCAGGTTGGCGCGTGTGACGTCGCCAGCCGCGGGGTCGAGGTCGAGACGGAAGCGGGCGCCGGGCGCCAGTACCACCTTGCCTTCGGCAAAGCGGCCGACGCGCAGCTTCGGCCCCTGTAGATCCATCAGCACTCCGATCGGGCGACCGATTTCCTGTTCGACTTCGCGGATCTGCTGCAGGCGTTCGGCATGGTCGGCATGGCTGCCGTGGCTGAAATTGAGACGAAAAACGTCGGCGCCGGCGTCGGCCAGCTCGCGGATGCGTTCGCGACTGGCGCTGGCGGGGCCAAGGGTGGCGAGGATGCGGGCACTGCGTTCGCGTTTCATGCTGCGTTCTCCTGGGGAGCGAGGGGGGCGGTCGGCAGGCTGTCAAACAGCGCGATCACGCCGGCGCGGGCGACCTGTGCATCCTCGCCCGCCTTGACGCCAGACACGCCGACGGCACCGATCACCCTGCCATCGACCACGATGGGTTCGCCGCCTTCGAGCGGCACTACAGGCATCGCCAGCGCGGCGATACGACCGTTGTTGACCATGTCTTCAAAAGCCTTGCTGGGTTTGCCGCTGAGCACGCTGGTGCGTGCCTTTTCCGGGGCAACGGCGGCGCTCATCAGGGGCGCGTCATCCATGCGCTGCAGCCACAGGGCGTGGCCTCCGGCGTCGCACACCGCGATGCTCACTGCCCAGCCGTGGGCGATAGCCTCGGCTTCGGCCGCAGCGGCGATGCATTTGACGTCGATCAGCGTCAGGGTCTGGGTGGGTTTCATGTTCAGCGCACTCCAAGGTCGGTAAAACGGATCCACTGCGCGCCTTTCCACAGCACGGTGCGCCCCATGTCCATCAACTGTTCGGCGCCTTCGACCACGGTCAGGAAGTGGTTGCCGGCGAGCTGCCCCATCTTGCTGGCGAAACTGCTGCTACCGTAGGCGAACAGGATCTCGGTCTCGGAGAAACCGCCGGGGTAGAGCAGGATGTCACCGCGCGAGGGGTGGTTGGTATGGTTCTCGAAACCCAGGCCGGTATCGAACTCGCCCAGTGGCACCCACACCGCCTCGCCGCTCCAGCGCGAGTGGATGACCTGGTTGGAAAAGGGCAACAGGTCGAAGAAGGCGGCGCAGGTCTTGGGCGCGGCAGCTTCTTCGAGGCGGGCGACAAAGTGAAACGAACCGACATCGATCGCAAGGTGGCGCATCGTGGTCTCCAGACGGTGTAGGTGGGCGGGTCGAGGGGAGAGCACGACCCGCCCGGTGCCGGCCGATCTGCGTCGGCCTGGGTGGCGTTGAAACAAGCGGCACGCACGGGCGCCGCAGGCGAAGCGCTGACTTACTGGCCGATCTCGAAGTTGGCCATCTTTTCCAGCGCGCGCACCATGGCCGAGTGGTCCCACTTGCTGCCGCCATGTGCGGCGCAGCTGTTGAACAGCTCTTGCGCGGCGGCGGTGTTGGGCAGCGACACGCCGAGCTGGCGAGCGGTGGTCAGGGCCAGGTTCAGGTCCTTCTGGTGCAGTTCGATGCGGAAGCCCGGGTCGAAGCTGCGCTTGACCATGCGCTCGCCGTGGACTTCGAGGATGCGTGAGTTGGCGAAGCCGCCCATCAGTGCCTGACGCACCTTGGCCGGGTCGGCACCGGCCTTGGCCGCCAGCAGCAGGGCTTCGCCCACGGCCTCGATGTTCAGGGCGACGATGATCTGGTTGGCCACTTTGGTGATCTGGCCGTCGCCGTTGCCGCCGACCAGGGTGATGTTCTTGCCCATCAGCTCGAACAGCGGCTTGACCTTCTCGAAGCTGTCCTCGCTGCCGCCGATCATGATGGTCAGGCTGGCGGCCTTGGCGCCGACTTCACCGCCCGAGACCGGGGCGTCGAGGTACTCGCAGCCGAGCGCGTTGATGCGCTTGGCGAACTCCTTGGTGGCGACCGGCGAGATCGAGCTCATGTCGACGACGATCTTGCCCTTCGACAGACCGGCCGCAACCCCCTCGGGGTTGAACAGCGCGTCTTCGACGTGCGGCGTGTCCGGCACCATGGTGATGATGATGTCGGCCTTGCGCGCCACTTCGGCGCCGTTGGCGCAGGGCTGGGCGCCGGCTTCAACCAAGGCTGTCGGGGTGTCGCCGTGGGTGAAGGTGAACAGGCTGTGGCCCGCTTTCAACAGGTGGCCCGCCATGGGGGCGCCCATGATGCCGAGGCCGATGAATCCGATGTTAGCCATTTTTTTGTCTCCTTGAATTCAGTGGTGTGCGTGCGCGGCGGGGTTCAGCCTGCCAGCGCCTTGATCCAGCCCAGCCCTTCGCGGGTGCCTGCGGCCGGCTTGTACTCGCAGCCGATCCAGCCGTCGTAGCCGAGCTGGTCGATGAAGCGGAACAGCCAGGCGTAGTTGATCTCGCCGCTGCCCGGTTCATTGCGACCCGGGTTGTCGGCGATCTGCATGTGTGCGATGCGTGACAGATGTTTGGCGATGGTGTTGGCCAGTTCGCCTTCCATGCGCTGCATGTGATAGATGTCGTGCTGCAGGAACAGGTTGTCCGAACCCACTTCGTCGATCAGCGCAATCGCCTGAGCGGTGCCGTTCAGGTAAAAGCCCGGAATGTCGAAAGTGTTGATCGGCTCGACCAGCAGGCGGATGCCGGCGTCCTCGAGCTTGCCGGCGGCGAAGCGCAGGTTGTCGACCAGGGTCTTGCGCAGGGTGTCGGCATCAACCCCGGCCGGCGCAATGCCGGCGAGACAGTTGATCTGCTTGCAGCCGAGCGCGGTGGCGTAGTCGATCGCGCGACCGACGCCGTCCTGGAACTCGCCGATGCGGTCCGGATGGCAGGCGATGCCGCGCTCGCCGCCCTCCCAGTTGCCTGCCGGCAGGTTGTGCAGCACCTGCGCCAGGCCGTGCTTTTCGAGCCGCTCGACGATCTCGTTCTTGTCGAAGGCGTAGGGAAACAGGAACTCCACGCCCTTGAAGCCGGCTTCCGCGGCCGCCTGGAAGCGGTCGAGGAAGGGCACTTCGTTGAACAGCATGGTCAGGTTGGCGTTGAACTTGGGCATTGGCTCATCTCCGGTTGTCGGTTGCCGGCGGGCGGGTCACGCAGTGCAGTGTGCGCGTACCCGCTCCGCCGCAGGCGGGCTCAGTCGAGCATCGAGATCGCGGTGGGGGCGTCCTCGCCCCTTTCGGCAAGCTCTTCGAACTCGTTGATGGCGTTGATTTCGGTGCCCATCGAGATGTTGGTGACGCGCTCAAGAATGATCTCGACCACCACCGGCACGCGGAATTCTTCCATCCACTTCTTTGCCTGGGCAAAGGCCGGCTGGATCTCCTCTGCCGTGCGCACACGGATCGCCTTGCAGCCCAGGCCCTCGACCACGGCGACGTGATCGACGCCATAGCCCTCGGTCTCGGGGGCGTTGATGTTGTCGAACGCCAGCTGCACGCAGAAGTCCATGTCGAAGCCGCGCTGCGACTGGCGAATCAGGCCGAGATAGGCATTGTTCACCAGCACGTGGATGTAGGGGAGCTTGAACTGTGCGCCCACCGCCAGCTCCTCGATCATGAACTGGAAGTCATAGTCGCCCGAGATGGCCACGACCTTGCGCGCCGGATCGGCGGCAACGACGCCCAGCGCGGCCGGAATCGTCCATCCGAGCGGGCCCGCCTGACCGCAGTTGATCCAGTGACGCGGCTTGTAGACATGCAGGAATTGTGCAGCGGCGATCTGCGACAGGCCGATCGTGCTGACGTAGCAGGTGTCCTTGCCGAAGGCCTGGTTCATCTCCTGGTACACCCGTTGCGGCTTCATCGGCACTTCGTCGAAGTGCGTCTTGCGCTGCAGGCTGCGCTTGCGCTGCTGACATTCCGCCACCCAGGCGCTGCGGTCGGCAAGCTGGCCGGCCGCCTTCATTTCGCGCGCCACTTCCAGCAGGCGATCGAGTGCTGCGCCAGCGTCCGACACAATGCCAAAGTCGGGGCAGAACACGCGGCCGATCTGGGTCGGTTCGATGTCGATATGCACGAACTTGCGACCCTCGGTGTAGACCTCGACCGAGCCGGTGTGGCGGTTGGCCCAGCGGTTGCCGATGCCGAACACGAAGTCGGACGCCAGCATCGTCGCGTTGCCGTAGCGGTGCGAAGTCTGCAGGCCGACCATGCCGGCCATCAAGGGATGGTCGTCGGGGATGCAGCCCCAGCCCATCAGGGTCGGGATCACCGGCACGCCGGTCAGCTCGGCGAATTCCTGCAGGCGGTCGGCAGCGTCGGCGTTGAACACGCCACCGCCCGCCACGATCAGCGGACGCTCGGCGGCGTTGAGCATCGACATCGCCTTTTCAGCCTGCGCTCGGGTCGCCGCGGGCTTGTAGGCGGGCAGCGGCTCGTAGGTGTCGAGGTCGAACTCGATCTCGGCCATCTGCACGTCGAAGGGCAGATCGATCAGCACCGGACCGGGGCGGCCCGAGCGCATGATGTGGAAAGCCTGCTGGAACACGCGCGGCACCAGCGCCGGTTCGCGCACCGTCACCGCCCACTTGGTCACCGGCTTGGCGATCGACTCGATATCGACGGCCTGGAAGTCTTCCTTGTACAGCCGGGCACGCGGCGCCTGGCCGGTAATGCACAGGATCGGGATGGAGTCAGCCGAGGCCGAGTACAGGCCGGTGATCATGTCGGTGCCGGCCGGGCCCGAGGTGCCGATGCACACGCCGATGTTGCCGGCCCTGGCCCGGGTATAGCCCTCGGCCATGTGCGAGGCACCCTCAACGTGGCGGCCGAGCACATGGTGAAAACCACCGTCTTTCTTCATTGCCGAGTAAAGCGGGTTGATCGCGGCGCCGGGCACGCCGAACACCGTCGTCACGCCTTCCTTGCGCATCACCGCTGCTGCGGCATCGATTGCTCTCATGCGGGCCATCTGCTGTCTCCTCCTGGGGATGTCGTATGAATCCGATGGGTGCAGGATAGGCCGCTCAAAGCGGGGTGTGAATGGGTGTATAAATCACTTCTGTCGATACTTCAGGTATGGAATGCCATGGATCGCCACACCGAAATCCGCAGCTTTGCCCTGGTCGCCGAGAAGGGGACCTTTGCCGCCGCCGCCCTGGTTGAGGGCGTGACGCCTGTCATCATGGGGCGCCGCCTCGGTGGTCTGGAAAAACGCCTCGGCGTGAGGTTGATGCACCGTTCCACGCGCGGCCTGACCCTGACCGATCTCGGCGAGCAGTTCCTGGAGCAGTGTCGCCAGTTGTTGAGCGAGTTCGACGAGATCGAGCGCGGCATCAGCGCCGGCCGCAAGGTGGTGCGCGGGCACCTGGTGGTGTCGGCGCCGGCGGCCTTCGGCAGGCGCCACGTCGCGCCGCACGCGCCGGATTTTCGGGCCTTGCACCCCGCGCTGAAGATGTCCTTCAATTTCACTGACAGTGTGGTCGACCTGGTGCGTGAGGGCTACGACATGTCGATCAGGATCGGCGAGGTCACTGATCCCAACTACGTATCGGTGCGCCTCTACCCGAATCGTCGGGTGGTGTGCGGCACGCCGGACTATTTCGAGTGCAATGGCGTGCCGCGCCAACCCGAAGACCTTGCGCGCCACAACTGCCTGGCCTTCAATCTTGCCGGCGGTCAGCAGCGCGGCTGGAGCTTCGTACGCGACGGCAAGCTGTTCGCCGTGCGCGTCGATGGCGATCTGGCCTGCAACGACGGCGAGTTGCTGTTCGGCTGGGTCAAGCAGGGGCTGGGTGTGGGCTGGCGCTCAACCTGGGAGATCCAGGCCGAACTCCGGCGCGGCGAACTGGTAACGGTGCTGGACGATTTTGCCGCGCCCAGCTACGACATCCAGGCGGTGTATCCGCAGCAGCGTTACCTGCCTGCCAAGGTGCGGCATTTCATCGATTATCTGAAGGCGATCTACAACCGGCCAGGGTACTGGGAGGGCGTGTGACGACACTGCGCATTTTTTCGCTTCGGTTTATTGATATACCTTTCTATATTATTATGCCGCCTGTTTCTACCGTGTCTTGAACAAAACGGTATCGAGTCGTGGGGTTCGGTAGCCTGAGTTGCATTGGGCTTAGCTGAATCTGCAGACCGGTTCTGCCATGTTTGGTCAGGTGGATGAGGAGAGGCGAGACGGGTTTTTTTTGCCTTTCGCTATATACATAAAGATATTGAAAAAGAAGGAAGTGAAGTCATGATCAACCGGAAACCTTGCCTGCCTGGCCGCAACAGTCGCCGCCGTCTTGTTGCGGTGTTGGTGGCGTCTGTCATCGCTGCGCCGGTCGCGTTCGCTCAGGAGCGCGTTGCGGCGGGTGCGTTCACGCTGGGTACGGTTACCGTGATTGGCGACCATGCCCAGGCGGGCGAAATGGGCGACGTCCAGGTGGGTTCCGTCATCGAGCGTGAGGAGATTCGTCGCTTCAATCGCGACGACATCGGCGAAGCACTCAACCTGCTGTCCGGTGTCAGCCTGTCCGCCAACTCGCGCAACGAAAAGATGATCGCGGTGCGTGGCTTTGACGCGCGTCAGGTACCGCTGTTCATCGACGGCATCCCGGTCTATGTGCCCTACGACGGATACGTTGATTTCGGCCGCTTCACCACCGCCGATCTGGCGGCGATCCAGGTGGCCAAAGGGTTCAGCTCGGTGGTCTATGGTGCCAACACGCTGGGCGGTGCGATCAACCTGATCTCGCGCAGGCCGGTCAAGGCCTTCGAGGGCGAGGTCTCGGCCGGCTTCGCGTCCGGGCAGGAACGCAAGGTGGCGGCCAATGCCGGCACCAACCAGGGTTTGTGGTATCTGCAGGCAGGGGCGTCTCACCTGCAAAGCGATGGTTTCCCACTGTCGTCCGATTTCACACCGACTGCGACCGAGGGCGGGGGCAAGCGCGACAATGCCTTCCGCAAGGACAACAAGGCCTCACTGAAGCTCGCACTGACCCCCAACGCGAGTGACGAATACGCCCTCAGCTACTACCGTCAGGACGGCCAGAAGGGGCAGCCTCCGTCAACTGATCCGGCTGCTGTGCGCTACTGGAAATGGCCCTACTGGGACAAGGAGAGCCTCTACTTCGTCTCTCGGACGGCGCTGGGAGGGGCGGAAACGCTCAAGTTCAGGCTCTACCACGACCGCTTCGACAACGAGGTGAACTCCTACACCGACGGCGGTTACACCAGCCTGCGCACGAGCGGACGCGGCAGTGTCAGCACCGGGCGCAGCATCTACGAAGATCGTTCCAACGGCGCCGCCATCGAACTCGAGTCGGCCCGCTTCGACGCGCATACGCTGCGCCTGGTTGGCCACTACAAGACCGACAAGCACACCGAGCTTGACGCCAATGGGCGCACCAGCACCCAGTTCGAGGATGCCCTGGTCTCCTTTGCGGTCGAAGACAACATTCAGTTCGCCCCTGCATGGTTGCTGTCGCTGGGTGCCGCCCGCCACGAACTGCGGCCGAATCGGGTGTTCAGCATCGGCAACCCTTACAGTTTGCCAGACAATCAAAGCGCCACTGACGTGCAGGCCGGGCTGTTTCATGACTGGTCCGCGGATGCCCGGCTGTACCTGACGGTCGCTCGCAAGTCACGCCTGCCGACGCTCAAGGATCGGTACTCGCAGCGCCTGGGCACTTACATCGAGAGCCCGGCCCTGCGTGCCGAGCAGTCGATGAACTACGAGATGGGCTATCAAGGCAGCCCGTGGGCGGGTGGCAAAGCCGAACTGGCGGTCTTCTTCAGCGACATCACCGACAAGATCCAGTCCGTCGCC
>Ga0073904_10000414_pt1 | contig 30226 bp, 30 predicted proteins | sample KloWWTrecipitate_FD_66668 | JGI IMG/M metagenome (GOLD analysis project Ga0073904, IMG submission 66668) | Active sludge microbial communities from Klosterneuburg, Austria, studying microevolution and ecology of nitrifiers - Klosterneuburg... | ecosystem: Engineered > WWTP > Aerobic digester >... | reverse complement strand
CCTTTCCCCCCCCGCCCATGGCCACGGTGTCGGATTTCGTGGATCACATCGACTACCTCGTGAAGAAGATCGGCGTGGATCACGTGGGCATCTCGTCCGACTTCGATGGCGGCGGCGGCGTCCAGGGCTGGAATGGCGCGAACGAGGCCTTCAACGTCACGCTGGAACTGGTGCGCCGCGGCTATACCGAGGAGCAGATCGGCAAGATCTGGAGCGGGAACCTGCTCCGGGTGATGGACGAGGTCCAGCGCGTGGCCCGCGAGATCCAGGGCAATAGCCTCTAACACGGCGGCGCCGCGATGACGCATGGCTAGACGCCACGCCTGGGGCCTCGTCGCCCTGCGACTCTGCCTCGGGGTGTTCTTCCTCTTCGAGGCCATCAGCAAGATCGGCTGGTTCACCAGCAGCGCGATTCTGCGGTCGCGGTTCGCGGAGTGGGTCCAGCAGGTCGGCCCCGCGAGCCGCGCCTACCTTCAGATCGTGTGCATCCCTGGCGTGGAGTTCCTCGCCCGGGTGGTGCCCGCTGCGGAGTTCGCCACCGCCATCGCCCTCATCCTCGGAGGGTATACGCGGCTCGCCGCGGTCCTCGCGCTGCTCATGGTCCTGAACTTCCATTTCGCCAGCGGCGTGATGTTTCAGTACAGCTACCTCACGAACGGGTACGGACTGCCGGTGCTGGGCGGACTGATTGCCCTGGCGCTTGGCGGAGCCGGACTGCCGCTCAGCGTGAAAAAGTAGAGGACGCCGGGACTGAAGTAGAGGACGCCGGGACTGAAGTCCCGGCGCTCCGTACTGAAGCCCCGGCGCTCCGTACTGAAGTCCCGGCGTCCCGGTTGCCCCCCAGCGTTTCCGTTGCCCCCCGGTACGGACATAATCGTCTAGAATTCCCCTATGAATCGTCGAGGCATTCGCGCGGGGAGCGTGGTGGCGCTGGTACTGCTCCTGCAGACCTTCGCGCTGGAGATCCAGCCCCCGCCCTACCGGCACACCCCCTACGGCTTCGAGCTGCCGGAGAAGTAGGCTGGTCAGCGCCGGGATGCTGCGACCGCTCGCCCTTGTCCTCGCTGCCGCCCTGCTGCCGCCCGTCCTGGCGGACGCGGGCCAGGAGCCGGCGCCCGTGCCGGGCGTGACCGCGCAGCAGCGGCCTGCCGTCGATGAGCGCAAGCACGCCACGGCCACGCGTGTGGAAGACGGTGCCATTCGCGTCGACGGCCGGCTGGACGAGGCCGTGTGGATGCGCGCGCCGGCCATCACCGACTTCATCCAGAAGGAGCCCGAGCAGGGCGCCGTCCCCACCGACGAGATGGAGGTGCGCTTTGCCTACGACGGCAGGGCGTTCTACGTGGGCGCCCGCATGTGGGCACGGAACGCCACCCTCATCCAGGCGCCGCTCGGGCGGCGCGACGTCGCCGATCAGGCCGAGCACATCCTGATTGCACTCGATACCTTTCTCGACCGGCGGACCTCCGTGGTGCTGGGGGTGACGGCGGCGGGCGTGCGGCTCGACCGCTTTCACAGCACCGACAACGAGGACAGCTTCGACGCCGGCTACGACCTGGTCTGGGGTGCGCGCACGGCCATCGACGATCGGGGCTGGACGGCGGAGCTGTGGATCCCGTTCACGCAGCTGCGATTCAATCCGGAGAATGCGCTCACCTGGGGGCTCAACGTGCAGCGGTTCCGCCCGACAATCAACGAGGAAGACACCTGGGTGCTGATCCCGCGCACGGTGCGCGCCTGGGCGTCGCGCTTCGGCAACCTCGACGGGGTGTCGGACGTGCGGCCCGCGCGCCGCATCGAGCTGCTGCCCTACGTCGCCGGCGCCTCGACGCTCTATGGTGAGTCGGCGGGCGCCAATCCCTTTCTTCAGGGCGCCAATCTCGGCTCGCGCGTCGGCGCCGACATGAAGGTAGGCCTCGGACCCAACCTGACGCTCGATGCGACGATCAATCCGGATTTCGGCCAGGTGGAGGCTGACCCCGCCGAGGTCAACCTGACCGCGTTCGAGACCCGCTTCACCGAACGGCGGCCGTTCTTCCTCGAAGGCGCCGCGCTCTTCAACATCGGGCATCCCAATTTTTACTACTCACGGCGCATCGGCACGCGGCCCATCGGGCCCGCCGTCGATGACTTCGTGGACTACCCCTCCTCCACCACCATTCTGGGCGCGGCGAAGCTGACCGGGCGGCTGCCGTCGAAGACCTCGCTTGGCTTTCTCGCCGCGGCGACGTCGGCGGAGTCGGCCGGTCTGGCGAGCGCGGAACCGGGCGAGACCCGCCGGGTTCGCGTGGCGCCGCGCGCCTACTACGGCGTGGCGCGCGTGCTGCAGGAGTTCGGCCCGAACGCGTCCACCGCTGGCGTGTTCGCCAGCTGGGTGCACCGCGACTTCGAGGGTACCGATCCACTGGCCGGCCTCTATGCCCGCAACGCGCTGGCGGTCGCCGGCAACACGCTGCTTCGCTTCAAGGGCGGCGAGTACGAGTTCCGGGCCTCCGGTGGCGGCTCGTTCGTGAACGGAAGCGAGAAGGCCATCGAGCGGGTCCAGCGGTCGAGCGCCCACTTCGCCCAGCGTCCGGACCGAGAATACTCACGGCTCGACCCCACCCTCACGTCGCTGCCGGGCTGGAGCATCCAGGCCAACCTCGACCGCACTGGTGGCCGCCACTGGCTCTTCGGCGGCAGTACCAAGGTGGACTCCGAGAATTTCGAGACCAATGACCTCGCCATTTTGACCGGCGCCGATGGTCTGCTGATATCGGGCAACCTGACCTATCGCGAGACGCAGCCGGGGCGCGTCCTGCGTGGATATGCCTTCACGGTCAACGCATCCAACGACGCGACACTGCGGTGGCTGCGTCAGGACGGCAGCGTGCGCGCGCAAGCCAGTCTCACGTGGGCGAACTTCTGGACCACCAACGTCTCGGTGAGCCGCCTGCTGCCCCAGATGAGCGTGTCGCTGACCCGCGGCGGGCCGCTGATGGCTCGCGGACCGGGATGGACCACCCAGGCCAGCATCGGCAACCGCTCGGCGTCGCAGACGCGCGTTACCGCCACCGGCACCATCAGTGGCAACGACGACGGGGCGTCAGTGAAGCGCATCACCGGCAGCGTGTCGTTCCGGCCGGGGCCGCGGTGGCAGCTCTCGGCCGAACCCCTATTCGATCGTGTCACCGAGCCCCAGCAATACGTTTCCACGCTGGCGGGGGGCAGGCCCGACACCTTCGGTTCGCGGTACGTCTTCGCCTTCATCGATCGCAGCACGGTGTCCACGCGCTTCCGGCTGGGGTACACCGTGAAACCCGATATGAACCTCGACGTGTACGCCGAGCCGTTCGCGGCTTCCGGTCGTTACTACAAGTACGGCGAGCTGCTCGAGTCCCAGAGCCGCCTGCGCCTGGAGTACGGCACGGCCGGTACGGCACTGGTGGTCAACCCGGACGGCAGCCAGACCGTGACGGCCGACGGGACGACGTTCACGCTTCGCAACCGGGACTTCAACACGTTGTCGTTCCGCTCGAACGTCGTGCTTCGCTGGGAGTGGCGGCCGGGGAGCACGCTGTTCGTGGTGTGGCAGCAGAGCCTGTCCGGCGCCGAGATGGCTGGGGACTACGTGGGCCTGCGCGACATGTTCCGCTCGGTCACCGCGCCGGGACCGAACTTCTTCGTCGTGAAGACCACGTTCTGGCTGCCGATCAGGTAAGGGCGGGCGCGGCAGGCACGACACGTGCGGTGGGCGTGGTCGGGGTGCGGGCGGGTCTGCCGTATCGAATCCTGCGGGCAGCTGGCGCGCGGCGGCAGGACCGCCGGGATTCTGTCGGTAAGGGAATCCACTCCTGCGAGGGCCGTCCAACTTCCCGGCAATTCCGGCGGCGGGCGTTGGCAGGAACCTTGTAAGGACGGTTTGCCGTGCGGTTCACCAATCGGCACGAGGCGGCCGGCCAGCTCGCCGAAGAGCTGCTCCGGTTCAAGGACAGCCGGCCGCTGATACTGGGCGTGCCCCGTGGCGGGGTTCCGATGGCCATGGTCATCGCCGACCGCCTCGGATGTGACTTCGACGTCGTCCTGGTGCGCAAGCTGCGAACGCCGGAGCAGCCCGAGCTCGCGATGGGCGCGGTGGACGAGGCGGGCGACGTCTACCAAGACGGGGCGAGGGTGGCGGTGAGCCCGGAGCAATATGCCGAGGAGGTGGCTACCCAGATCGCCGAGATCAAGCGCCGCCGCCGGCTCTACTCCAGCGTCCGGCCCGCCATCTCTCCAGCGGGCCTTACCGCCATCATCGTGGACGATGGCATCGCCACCGGCGCGTCGATGGTGGCCGCGATCCGCGCGGTTCGTGCCCAGCGCCCGCTTCGCATCGTCGTCGCGGTGCCAGTGGCGGCCAGGAGCTCACTGGATCTGGCGCGGTCGTATGCCGACGAAGTGGTGTGCCTGCACAGTCCGCGGTTGTTCTTCGCGGTGGGCGACTTCTACGAGGACTTCGATCCGGTGGCCGATTCGACGGTAGTCGAGATCCTGGAGGGGCGCACGCGGCCCGGGAAGGGAGCGTGATGCGAGGTCGGGAGTCGCCGGGACTGAAGTCCCGGCGCTCCGACGGCGGAAGTCCCGGCGCTCCGACGGCGGAAGTCCCGGCGCTCCGACGGGGACGTCCCGGCGCTGCCCATCCAGGCTGGTCCGGCTGTCCCGCGAGACTACTTGCCGAGGCGGTAGGCGATCAGCTCCCCGGCGACACCCGGTGCACTGACCGACACCGTGATGTACTGCTCGCCGTTGAGCCGGTAGGTCATCGGCGAACCGGTCTGGGCCGCCGGCATGTAGACGGCCCCCACCTCGTCGCCCGTGGCCTTGTTGTAGGCGCGCAGCATCGCGCCGCGTCCCTGCGGCGTGCTGTTCACGCCGCCCTCGCCGGCAATCACCAGCGTCTTGGTCGTCAGCACCCCGATGCGGCCCTGACGCCCGGTGCGCGGGAGGTTCAGGCCCTTGAGCGCCGGATGGTTCTTGATGACATCGGGCGTCTCGCCGTGAGCGATTTGCCAGGCCATGGTGCCCTCGTTCAGATCGAGCGCGGTGATCCGGCCGTAGGGCGGCTTGATGAGCGGTAGCCCCTGTACGTTGGTGTTCGGGAAGGCTGGCCGCCCGCTCTTGTCGGTGGGGTCGCTCGCAAAGCCACGCACGAAGAGCATGTCGGACTTCACCCCGTCGCCCGGCGCGAGGCCCAGAGCCGTGGGGTTCGTGTTCGAGAAGATATAGAGATAGTTCGTCTCCGGATCGAGCGATCCGCCCTGCCAGTTGGCGCCCCCGGTCGCGTTGGGCAGCATCAGTGTCGCCCGCGGGCCTTCCCACTTACTCACCACCGGCGGGGTGAAGAGCGGCCCGATCTTGTACTGCTGCACCAGCTTCACGGCCTCGGCCCGCAGTTCCGGCGTGAAGTCGATCAGGTCGTCGATCGAGACGCCCTGCCGGTCGAATGGCGGCGGCTTGGTGACGAAAGGCTGCGTCGGTGCGTACTGCTCCCCCGGGACGTCGCCCTTCTCGACGGGCCGCTCTTCGATGGGCCACACCGGCTGGCCCGTGAGACGGTCGAAGACGTAGACCCAGCCCTGCTTGGTCGGCTGCGCCACCGCCTTGATCGTCCTGCCGTCAACGCTGAGGTCGGCCAGGATGGGCGCGCACGGGATGTCGAAGTCCCAGATCCCGTGGTGTACGAGCTGGTAGTGCCACTTGCGCTTGCCGGTGTTGAGGTCCACCGCAACCAGGCTCTCGCCGAAGAGCGTGTCGCCCGGCCGATGCCCGCCGTAGTAGTCGCCCGTTGGCAACTCCACGGGCATGAACAGCGTGTTCGATTCCTCGTCGATGGTCATCTGGGCCCACACGCCGGCATTCCCCGTGTAAGTCCAGGAATCCTTTTCCCACGTCTCGTTACCGAACTCGCCCTTCATCGGGATCGTGTGGAAGATCCAGAGCCGCTTGCCCGTCCGCGCGTCGTAACCGCGCACGAAGCCCTTCTGGTTCGTCTTGCTCTTCGGGGCGCCGCCTTCGACGTGCGCCGCCCCGACAACGATGGTGTTGCCGGATACGATTGGGGCGGCGTGCAGCCCGGCCTCGCCGGTGACCAGGTCCATGTCCTGGTCCATCTCGAGCTTCAGGTCGACAATCCCCCCCTTGCCGAAGCCGGGCACGCGATCGCCGGTGGCGGCATCCAGCGCGATGAGCTGGTACCCCGGTGTGACGTAGAGGACCCGCTCCTCCTTGCCGTCGGTCCAGTAGGCCAGGCCGCGGCCCGAGAGCCGGCGAGGCGCCGCCCGCCCGCGATCCCCCTCGTCGATGCTGTGCATCCACTTCATCTCGCCCGTGGCCGCGTCGATGGCCACGGCGGCCCGCCGGGATCCCGCGGTGATGTAGAGCGTGCCCTTCACCATAAGTGGCGTGGACTGGTACTGGAACTCCGGAGTCGGTCCCAGGTTCTCGGTCTTGAAGCGCCAGGCGATCTCGAGCTTGCTGAAGTTCGTCGCGTTGATCTGGTCCAGCGGCGAGTAGCGACGGCTGGCGAGATCGCCGCCGTAGGTCGGCCACTCACCGTCCAGCGTCCCCCGCGAGATCGGGTTGGGACCCTGGCCGGCCAGGGGCAAGGCGGCCGCCGCGAAGAACAGAGCCAGGAGGCCGCCCTGGACAGCCGTGGAGCGTGAGATCAGCTTCATGGCGACACACTCTAGCAGGTTGGTGAAACGGCCGCCAACCGACGCTTGACAGCCCCCGCCAGTTGACGATGATTGCCGCATGCAGCAATTCGCGTATCCCGCGTACGGCGTGGCCGCTGCCCTGGCGACGGCCGTCTCCCTGGCGGGCGCGCCCGCCGCCGGCCCGGTTCGGTGGACGCCTCACGACATCGACGCCGGCTTCCGGGGCGGGTACGCCGTGGCCGTGGCCGACTTCAACAAGGACGGCAAGCCCGACGTGATGGCCAACTCGCTCTCGGTCAACGAGGTGGCGTGGTACGAGAATCCCTCCTGGGCCCGCCACGTCATCGTGGCCGATGCCAGCCAGATCGTGAACCAGGCCCTGGCCGACGTGGACGGCGACGGCATTCCCGAGATTGCCTTCCAGAGCGGCTTTGCGATGCAGCCGGGCAAGAGCGAGGGCCTCACCTGGCTGGCACGTCAGCCGGGGGATCCCCGGCAGCCCTGGAAGGTCGAGCGGATTGATGCGTTCCCGACCTCCCACCACGTGGTCTGGGCCGACCTGGACGGCGACGGCGCACTCGAACTGGTCAACGCGCCCCTGATTGGGCCGAAGGGCCAGGGGCCCACTTACGACCAGGACAAGGCGTCCATCTTCTGGTACAGCCCGAAGGACTGGAAACGCCACGTCATCACCGGCGACATTCCCGGCATCATCCACCGCGTGCGCGCGACGAAGTGGGACGGCTCCGCCCGCGATCAGATCGTCGCGGCGAGCTTCGAGGGAATCGCCCTTTACCGCGCCACGGGCAGCGGCGCCTCCATGACGTTCCGGAAGGAACTGCTCACGCCCGGTCACGTCGAAAAGGCGCCCCGACTGGGCGCCAGCGACGTGGGCATCGGCCGGCAGGCCGGCCGGCGGTTCTTCGCCTCGGTCGAGCCGTGGCACGGCAACGAGGTCGTGGTCTATACCGAGAAAGGCGGCCAATGGCAGCGGCGGGTCATCTTCGACCAGGTGGGCAGCGGCCACGAGATCGCGGTGCTGGATCTGAACGGCGACCGACGCGATGATGTCGTGGCCAACGACAACAGCCGGCCCTCGCCGAACAACCCGTCAGCGCACCTCGGGGGCGTGCACGTTTTCTACGCCCCCGACGACGCGGCGGCGGGAACGTGGCAGTACCAGCGTCTGGACGACACCGCGGCCATGAACGGCTGCGTCGGCGCCGATATCGACGGCGACCAGCGGCCCGATCTCGTCTGTACGGGTGCCGGCGGGTTCGTTCGCTGGTACGAGAACCGCGGCCGATAGGCTGCGGCCAAGCCGGGTCGCCTCAAGCCTCGAGCGAGGACATCACGCGGCGCAGCCGGGTATCGGCCTCCCGGGCCACCTCACCGAGTTCTGCCGATCCACCGGCGGCGCCCAGCATCGCGATGGGGGCCACGGCCGTGACGATCGAGGTGTCGGGCGTGTCCTCGTAGACCACGACATTGCAGGGGAGCAACAAGCCCACTTCGAGCTCGGCCGAGAGCGCCCGATGCGCCAGGGGCGGGTTGCAGGCGCCCAGAATCACGTACTGTCGGAACTCGATATCCAGCTTCTGCTTCAGAGTCTGTTTCACGTCGATACTCGTCAGCACGCCGAAGCCCTCGCCCTTGAGCGCGGTCGTGGCCTTCTCGAGGGCCTGCTCGAACGGGATCGGCAACTTCACCTGCAGGCCGTAGCGCGTTTCCGTCATGTCATGTCTCCGTGTCTTCGTCGTGCAGGGCTTTGTGCCGATTGCGTTACGGCACGCGGCCGGGAGTTCGTCCAGTATACTGCCCGGCTCGCCACATGCCGTGCGCGCGCCGAATCGGCCAGGGTAGGATCGTCTCATGCTGAACCGGGCCTGGGGCCCTCGCCTGCTCGTGTCCGCGGCCCTGGGGCTGATGGCGGCGGCTGGCGTCCGCGGCGCGGCCCAATCGGCGGAGCCGTTTGTCGGTACTCTGGACGAACACCCGGCCATCGGCTACGCGACACGCGCGCCGGCCGACCGGGTGGCACGACTCGCACAGGCTCTCGAGGCGGGCACGCGCACGCTGACGCGCGATGCGGCGGTGGGCTATCTGCCGGCCGTGCTCGACGCTCTCGGCATCTCCGTGGAATCCCAGCTCCTCGTGTTCTCGAAGACCGGGGTTCAGCGCGACTTCACGGGCCCACAGAACCCTCGCGCGCTGTACTTCGATGACGCCGTTGTCGTCGGGTACATTCGGGGCGCGCCCCTGTTGGAGATCGCGGCGCACGATCCGCAGCAGGGGGTGATGTTCTACACGCTCGACCAGACGGCCGACGCCTCGCCCCTGGTGCGCCGCACCGAGTGCCTCACGTGTCACATCGCCGTCAGCACCCTCGAGGTGCCTGGGGTCATCGACCGCAGCCACACCGTGGGTACCGACGGCAACGTCATCACCAGGCTGGGCGTCCAGGCCGTAACGCACCAGACGCCGCATCCGGCGCGATGGGGCGGATGGTTCGTCACCGCCGAGGCGGCGGAGGCTCCACCCTACATCCAACTCGGTCACATGGGGAACCTGACCGTGACGGTGCGCCCCGATCTGGGTCCCGCCATCTACTCGAACCACGTCTTCATCGAATGGCTGAACAGCGCGCCCGAGGCGCACGGCTACCCCCTGGCATCGAGCGACATTGGTTCGCTGCTCACCTTCGATCACCAGATGCACGCGATCAATCTGCTGACCAGGCTCAACTGGGAGGCGCGCATTGCCGCCAGCGAGGGCCGCGGGCCGGCCACCGATGCGGCCCTGCGCCGACGCGTATTCGAACTCGCCGACTACCTGCTCTTCGTCGGGGAGGCGCCGTTTGCGGTGGCGGTCGCTCCGCGCCCGGCTTTTGCCGCGCATCTGGCGTCGCACGTACCCGCCGACGCCACCGGGCGCTCGTTGGGACAGCTCGACCTCGAGACGCGCCTCCTGAAGTACCCCTGCAGCTACATGGTGTACTCCGAGGCCTTCGAAGGCCTGCCCGCCCCGGTGAAGGACGCGGTGTATCGACGGATGTTCGATATCCTCTCCGGCCGCATCACGGGTCCCGCCTACGAACACCTGTCGGCGGAGGATCGCCGGGCCGTCTCGGAGATCCTGCGCGAGACCAAGCCCGGATTGCCCGCAGACCTCCGGACGGGCGGCTCTCGCATCCCCGGCCGCTGACGGAGCCACTGTGGCTGGGCGCGAACCAAGGCCGCGGTCGCGGCCTTGGCCTGGCCCACCCGCCGGTCACTCCGCGCGGAGCCCGTCCACCGGGTTCACGCGCATGGCCTTCAGTGCGGGTGGCAGGCACGCAACCAGGGCCGCCCCCACCAGCGGGCCCGCCGCCACGGCCATCGACGCGGGGTCGGTGGGCGACACCTCGAACAGCACCCGCGTGAGGGCACGCTCGGCGGCGGCGACCATCGCCAGCCCGGCCAGCAAGCCCGCGGCGATGAGCACGGCGCTCTGGCCCAGCACGAGCCCGCCCACCGTGGCGGGCTGCGCGCCCAGCGTCAAACGGATCGCGAGTTCGCGCGTGCGCTGGGTCACCGCCCACGAGAGCAGGCCGTACACGCCGAGCGCCGCGAGCAGCGCCGCGAGTCCGCCAAAGAACAGCAGGAGCACCATCAGCAGGCGCGGCTCGGCCGTCCGCGCCGCGAAGCGGCCGCCCCAGGTGCGCGCGGTCGCCATAGGCACCTGGGGCGCTGCCTCCCGCAGGCCCTCGCGGATGGCGGCCAGTGCCGTCGACGTGTCGGCCGCCCGCACCGCGATGAAGGCTTCCGAGAAGGGGAACTGCCGCGTAGACGTGTAGAAAGCCGGTTCGGTGGTCTGGCCGAGCGGCACGTTACGCTCGTCCCTGATGATGCCGACGACCTCGAAGGGCAGCCCACCCGGGTTGTGCGCCGAGGTGGCCTTGAGGTTCAATCCAAGCGGGCCGATTGCCGTGGCCATCAGCCGGATGACGGTTCCCACGTGGCGACCCTGCGGCAGGTACCGCCGCGCGAACGACTCGTTGACGACGACGACGCCTGTGCTGTCGGGCCCGTCGAACGCGGAGAACGCACGGCCCGCCACCAGTTCGGCCCCCATCGCCTCGAAGTATCCGTCACTGGCGCTGTGCATCTGCGCCTGCGCCGCATCGTCGGGCCGCGCGGGCCAGGGCTGCCCATCGAGGACGAAGGGCTGCCGCCAGCCGATCTCCATCGGCAGGAAGTTGCTGGCACCGGCTCCGCTCACCCCGGGCTGCTGGCGAATCGCGTCGAGGATGCGCGCGTGGGTGTCGGCTGCGGGGAGCCAGCGCTCCCGGTTGGGCGTACCCGCGGGCATGGATGGCGGCGTGAGCTGCACCGTTGTGACCAGCACGTCGTCGGCAGAGACGCCCATGGGCGTGTCCATCATGTGACCGACCGTGCGCACCAGCAGCGCCGAGCTCACGAGCAACGCGCACGCGAGCGCGACCTCAGCGGCCACCAGCACGGAATAGAGGCGTCGCGCACCGCGCGAACTGCCGCGTTCGCCCGATTTGAGGTTGGCCTCGATGTGGCCCCGGGCGAGGAGCCACGCCGGTACCAGGCCGAAGAAGACGGTGGTGCGCGACCACGGCCAGGCCGAGGCCGAGCGCACGCACGTTGATGCCCGCCTCGCTCAGTCGCGGAATCTCCACCGGCATCATCCGGACGATGAGCGGCAGGGCCAGGGCCGCGGCGACCACGCCGACCGCCGCGCCGGCCGCCGACAGGGCCAGGCCCTCGCCGAGAAGCTGCCTCACAATCTGACGGGGCGAGGCGCCGAGCGCCACACGGACCGCGATTTCGCGCTCGCGGGACAGCGCGCGCGTGAGCAGCAGCGACGCGACGTTCAGCACGCCGATGACGAGCAGCAGCCCCACCGCGCCGAACAGCACGAGCAGCGCCGGCCGGTAGTAGCCGAGCTGTTCGTCCAGCAGCGGCACCAGAGGCGCGACCCCCAGCCCTTCCCCCAGCTGTTTCGCGTGTTGCCGAAGTCGGACTCGATCCGGGTCCACAAGGCGTCAACCGCGCTCTGCGCCTGCTCCACGGTGACATCACCTTCGAGCCGGGCCACGGCCTCCATGAAGTGCGCCTGCCGGTCGTGCTGCGTCATGTCCCACTGCAGGCGCTGCCAGACGTCTACAGGAGATTCACGCCCGGTCGCCACCACGCGGCAGCGTCCTCGAAGACGGGGAGCGCCCGCTGGTCCATGAAGTTGACCGGAGAGATCGGATCGTGGCTGAGGGCCTGGTCCGCATTGGTATCCCAGATGGTCACCAGCCGATCCGGCGCCCTGTACGGCAGCGGCCGCAGGACGACGGAGTCCACGACGGTGAAGACGGTCGTGGCCGCGCCCGTGCCCAGGCCGAGCACGAGCACGGTGATCAGCGCGAAGGCCGGCCGTTGCCGGAACTGACGAAGGGCCGAGGTGAAGGCATTGGCCACGAGCAGATCCCCCTGGCGGCCTTTGACGGCCCGCGGGCGCGGAGGGTTGGCACCGCACCGGAGTCCATTCGCGGCGGTGCAGAAGCTGACGGCGGAGGCTACCGAACCACGAGCGTCCTCGTGGTGGTGGGCGAGCCGCACTTCTCGAACCAGTCGATACCCTCGCTGACCATGTCGAACTTCAGCGCATAGCGTCCCGGCCGGTCCGGTGCGGGCACCTCGATGTCGACATCTGCGGTACCGCCGGGCGGAATGTCGCCCGGCAGCCACGCGCGGGCGTGGTCGCGGTTGATCAGGGTGCCGTCTGCCGAGACCAGCTGCGCACCGAGACGCACCAGCCGCCGGCCGTAGCTGGCCTGCGCTCGGAAGGGGCGGCCCGACAGGTTCTTGACGCGGGTTCTCACCGTCACGGGCTGCGCCGCTCTTGCCCGCAAGGGCCATCCGGGTATGAAGGTCCGCACGTCGATCTGCGCGCGCGGCGTGGTGCCGGGAATGGCATTGCCGAGGCCGCTCATGTCCCACACTTCGTGCCGGATGCGATCGTAATCGGGCGTGCCAGGCGCGAAGCGCCGCGAGTAGGAGTCTTCCGGGTGGTCAGTGATCTCCCAGCAGAGCCGGTCCACGCCCACCTCTGCCGCTAATTGGCGTGCGCGGTTCATCTCCTCGTCCGAGTCGTTCCACACGAAGAGAATGTACCGCCAGTTCAGGTGAGGCACGTCACGGCCGCTCGCGCGCTTCTCGTCGGCCATGGCGCGCAGGTTGGCCAGGGCCTTGTCGAAATTGCCGCGCTGGCGGTACTTCACGTAGGCCTCCGGCGAGGCGCCGTCGATGGAGAAGGTCACCTCGTCGATGCCCGAGTGCACGAGCCGGCGCGCCTTCTCCTCGGTGAGCGCCAGGCCGTTGGTACTCGTGTACAGGTAGATATGAGGGAAGTGCGCCTTGATGTACTCGCACATCTCCACGGCGCGCTTGTGCAGGAAGGCCTCGCCGTAATTGAAGAAGTCGATGCGGCCCAGGGCAGGGCCGGCCTCATCCACCGCCTTCGTGAACAGGTTCCAGTCGAGCATGCCGGCCTGCCGGGTCCGCGTGATGCCGGTTTCGGGCGCGCAGCACGACTGGAAGCAGGAGATGTTGCAGGCGGCCGTGCACTCGATGTACATCCGGCTCGGCAGCGGACCGACGTCGACAGTGTGCTGCGGCACGGGCTCGTCCGGCCCGAGGGGCAGCTTGAGCGGGCAGTCGCCGCAGAACGTGGACCCGCCGCCGTTGAGGTCCTCGCGCAGCTGGCGCACGGTGAGCCCCTGCCAGATGTCGGCCACCGACGACGTGCGTACGTCGCCGAGCACCCGCTTCGCATACGGGTCCGCGCAGCCGCAGACCACGCGGCCATCGCAGAGCATGACCGCGATGGTCTGCGGCCACGAACAAGTGAAACGCGTCGCGAGGTAGTTCTCGGCCATGATCGGTTCTGCCGGCGACTGGAGGTCGGGCGCCGGGCTACTTCTTCTGCAGCTTGCGCATGTAGCTCTCGAGCCGGTCGTTCTCGTACTTGACCTGGTTCAGGAAGAGGCTCTCCACGAGGTACGCCTGCCGCTCCTCGTCGGACATCTGCGACACCAGGTAGTGGATTTCGCGGCTCATGTCCTCGAAGCTGCGCTCGAGCTCGCGCTTCGCCGTGACCTCGTGGAACAGCGCCTCGAGCACGGCGAGCAGATCGCCGTCGAGCGGAATCTCGGTGCCGTTGCTGGTCTTGATGGTGCGCATGATCAGGCCCCGAAGCTCTGAAGCGCGCTCGCCTCGTCTGGAAACATCTTGAGGAAGTTGTGCGCGCCGGTCATGGTGAGCATCGTCTCGACGCGCTTCTGCACGCCCGACAGCCGCAGCACCCCGCCGGCGGCCGTCGTCTGCCGGTAGAGATCCATCAGGCAGCCGATTGTGGCCGAGTCGAGGTAAGTGACGTTCGACAGGTCGATGAGCACCTTCCGGTCGCCCGCGGCGAGCAGTCCGCTCACCGCGCCGGAGAACTCCTGCAGCAACGGGTACATCATCCGCGACTCGCCGATGCGGATGATGGCCACGTCTTGGGAACGGTCAATCGTGAGGTTCATCCTCGTACCCCCTCGAGTTCGTCGCGCAGCCGCTGGATCTGGCGAGCCAGTTCGGTGCGGCCACGGTTGATGCGGGACTTCACCGTGCCCTCGGGCAGGTGCAGCTGGTCGGCAATTTCCTGATAGGACAGCTCCTGAATGTCGCGCAGGAGGACGGCGGTGCGCAGCGTCGGCTGGAGCTCACCCATCGCCCGGCGGAGCAGCTCGACCCGGCCCCGCTGCTCGAGCTCGGCGTAGGCGCTCGGCGTCTTGGCGGCCGGCATCAGCTCGCCGGCGTCCACGCCGCGGTCGATGGTCTCGCGCTCCTTACGGACGCTCCGGTAATGGTCGATGCACAGGTTACGGGACACGCTCACCAGCCAGGTCTGGAAGTTGGCGCGCCGGTCGAACGTGTGCAGGGACTTGAAGATCTTGAGAAAGATGTCCTGCGTCAGGTCCTCGGCTTCGTCGTGCTTGCCGGTGAACTTGTAGGCGATGTTGAAGACCTTGCGGCGGTGCTGCCGGACGATTTCCTCCCAGGCCTGCTGATCGCCAGCAAGGCACCGCTGAATCAATGCGTCGATGGCGTCGGTTGGCGCGGGCGAGGGTTCTGGCATGAGGCGCGGACTCACAGCCTCGTCAGGCGGTGGGCCGCCAGAATATCACGAAAGGCAGGGGGGTCCCGGCGGCCTTCGCGCTATGATCGCGGGCTGATGACGCCCCGGATTCTCACGGCGGCCGCCTCTGCCGCAGCCGAAATCGCCGCGGCCCGGCTCGAGGCCATCGCGGCCGCCGCCGGTACCCCCGCCTACGTCTACGAGGCCGGCCACATCCGCGCCGCCTACGCGCAGCTCGATGCGGCGTTCGGCGGCACGCCCCACGCCATCCACTACGCGATGAAGGCCAACTCCTCGCTGGCGATCGTGCGCCTCGTCCGGACGCTGGGCAGCGCCGCCGACGCCAACTCGATGGGCGAGGTCGAGGTCGCCCTGCGGTGCGGCTTCGCCCCGTCGGAGATTGTCTTCACGGGCGTCGGCAAGCGCCATGAGGAGTTGGAGCGCGCCGTCTCGCTCGGGCTCCTGGCCATCAATGTCGAGTCGCCGGGCGAGCTCGAGCGCCTTGCCGCGCTGGCGGCCGACCGCGGAGCGGTGGCGCGCGTGGCGTTGCGGGTGAATCCCGACATCGACGCACGGAGCCACCCCCACATCTCCACCGGCCTGAAGGCTAACAAGTTCGGCGTGCCGATCGAGATGGCGCCCGCACTCTTCAGGGACATCGCGGCACGCCCGTCCCTGGCCGCCGTCGGGATCCACGTGCACATCGGATCGCAGATCACCACGCTCGATCCGCTCGAGCACGCCGCCGAAGCCATCGTGCGGCTGGCCCGCGCGCTCGGCGACGAGGGCATCCACATCGAGCACCTGGACTTCGGCGGCGGCGTGGGCATCGCCTACGACGGCGGCGCAGCGCCCGATCCGGCCGAGTACGTGCGCCGCATCGTAGGCGCGGCGGGCGGGTCGGGCTTGAAGCTGGCGATCGAGCCGGGCCGGGTGCTGGTCGGGCCGGCTGGCGCGCTGCTCACCCGAGTGGTGGACGTGAAGCAGTTTCCCGGCGCGCGGCGCTTCGTCGTGCTCGATGCCGGGATGACCGAGCTCATGCGGCCCGCGCTCTACGGAGCGTTCCACCGCATCGACCCGGTGCGCCCGCGTCCGGGACAGCCCGTTCCGGCCGACATCGTGGGGCCCATCTGCGAGAGCACCGACACCTTCGCACGCGACCGGGAGCTGCTACCCGTGGAGGTTGGCGACCTCATGGTGATTCGAGATGCCGGCGCATACGGCGCGGCCATGGGCTCGAACTACCTGCGCCGGCCGCTCCCGCCGGAGGTGATGGTCGATGGCGCCGCCTGGCGCATCACCCGTCGGCGCCAGACCCTGGACGACATGCTGGCCCTCGAGGAGGATTCCGCGGATCCGAAGACTCGGAAAGGACCAGAACGGTGACGCAGCGTGGTCACGTGCTGGCCTTCGAAGGCCTCGATCAGAGCGGCAAGCAGACTCAGGCCGAACGGCTTGCCGAGGCGCTCCGGAACGACGGGCGGCGGGTCGAATTCCTGACGTTTCCGGAATATTCCACTGTCATCGGTACCGAAATCAGCCGCGCCCTGAGGGGCGAGTGCGACTACGAGCCCCACACGCTCCAGCTCCTCTACATCGCCAACCGCTACGAATTCCGGCCGCGCATCGTCGAGTGGCTTGGGGCCGGCGCCATCGTCATCTGCGACCGCTACCTGGCATCGAGCGTGGCCTACGGCGAGGCGCAAGGACTCGATCCGGCCTGGCTGCTCGAGGTGCAACGCCACCTGCCGCAGCCCTCGCTCACGCTGCTGCTCGACATTCCGCCCGACGTGTCGCTCCAGCGCAAGCACGTGGCCCGGGACAAGTTCGAACGTGACCTGCCGTTGCTGTCGCGCGTGCGGGAGAGCTATCGCCGGCAGGCGGCCGCGCCCGGATGGGTGCTCATCGACGGCCAGAGGGATGTCGATGCCGTCACGGCCGCCGTCACCGGCGCGGTGCGCTTACGACTCGGGCGGCCGTAACGGCGCGTACCTCGTCGGCGCCGGCCTCCTTCAGCACGCGCGCGCACGCCTCCAGCGTGGCCCCGGTCGTCGCGACGTCGTCGACGAGCATCAGCACCAGCCCGTCGAGACGGGTGTCGGCCCGTCCCGTGATGCGCCTGGCCTCGTCGATCGACAGGCGGAACGCATCGCGCACGTTATGACGCCTCGCTGCCGCCGGCAGCGTCACCTGCGGCGGCGTGGCGCGGACGCGGCGCAACAGGCGGCTGGTCGGCAGCCCGAGGCCCACGGCCAGCAGGTCGGCCTGATTGAACCCGCGCCTCCACTGTCGCCGGCGGTGGAGTGGCACGGGCACCGCCAGCGACACCGCCTCGAACAGGTCGCGCCCGGCAGAGCGCATCCGCACGGACAGCATCGGCGCCACCGAGCGGCGCCCGTCGTACTTCAGCGCGTGGAGCACATCGCGCAGGACGCCCTCATAGGGTCCGACCGCCGCCTGGCGATCGAGCACCCCTGGGTTGCGGTGGCAGCGGGCGCAGCACAGCGCCATGTGCTCGGCGGCGCGCCACGAGGCCAAGGGGATGCCGCAGTTGGCACAGAGCGGCGGCGTGAAAGGCACGACGCGCGACCAGCAGGCCTCGCAGACCGCCCCGTCCAGCGGTTGCGGAATGGGGTGTCCGCAGGCCACACACGGCGGCGCGAAGATCCGAGAAAGCGCGAGGTTGGCGAGGTCGCGCAGCGTCATGGCCGGAGATGCCGGGACTGAAGTCCCGGCGCTCCACGATGCGGCTCCTGATGCCGGGACTGAAGTCCTGGCGCTCCACGATACGGCTCCTGATGCCGGGACTGAAGTCCCGGCGCTCCAGGATGCGGCTCTTGATGCCGGGACTGAAGTCCCGGCGCTCCACGATGCGGCTCTTGATGCCGGGACGCCGGGGCTTCAGCCCCGGCGTCAGGAGCCGCGTCGCTCCGTGCCCGGCGGCTCGGGATCCTCGATGACGATGTGCTTGGCCGTTCCCCACAGCCGCTCCAGTCCATAGAAGTTGCGCGCGGCCGGGGAGAACACGTGGACCACGAAGTCGAAGTAGTCGAGCAGCACCCACTCGGCCCGCTTGTAGCCTTCGACGTTCGACGGCCGCACCTGCTCGGCCTTGAGTGCTGTCTCCACCGCATCGGCAATCGCATGCACCTGCCGGGCTGACGCCCCGGTCGCGATCACGAAGAAGTCCGTGAACGCGTCGCTCTTCCTCAGGTCGAGCACGACCACCTCGGTGGCCTTCCTGCCGAGCGCCGCGTCGACGGCCACGCCAATCGCCTTGGGCAGGCGCGGGCGGCGTGCGGAGGACGGCTTGGCGGCAGTCGCGCGGGCGCGAGGACGACGAGGGCTAGGCGTGGTCATGCAAGGCTGGCTCCAGGCAGGGACGGGCACAGAAGGGGGCGAGGGCCGGACCCGTCAAGCATATAGACGGTGCTCCGCGATGTAGTCGGCCACCGCGTCTGGTACGAGGCCGGCCAGCGGCTCGCCGGCCGAGGCACGCCGTCGCACCTCGGTGGACGACACATCAGGGGTTGCGGCATTGATGAGGAAAATCGACGGCGATGCGGGCGTCGTCCCGGAAGTCGCGGGCCGGTCGTTCACCTCCACCATGCGCGGCATGAGCCTCGGGTATCGCGCTTTCAGGCCGTCGAAACTGCTGCCGGTGCGGGCGATCACCACGAAGTGCGCCTGGTCCAACACGCCCGGGTAGTGTCGCCAGGCCGCAATTTCTGCAAACGCATCAGCTCCGGTGATGAAGAAGAACTGCGCTGCCGGCTCCGCGCGTCGAAGTGTCGCCAGCGTGTCGCAGGTGTATGACGCCCCGCCTCGCTCGAGCTCGACATCCGACGCCTGCCAGCCGGCATGTCCGGCCACGGCCAGCGCCGTCATCCGCAGCCGATGATATCCGGATGCGCGCGGCGTGTCAGGCCGGTGCGGGGGCACACTCGACGGGATGAACCGGACCTGATCGAGCGCGAGCTCCGACTCCGCCGCGGCGGCCGCGGCGAGGTGGCCCAGGTGGATGGGATCGAACGTGCCGCCCAGCAGGCCGACCCGTCCGCTCATGCGTCCAGGGCGTCCGCGGCCTCGGCCGCCAGGGCACGCTCGGCCGCCCGGCCCTCGGCCACCGGCGTCCACAGCGCCTCGAGTAATGGCTGGAGGCCCTCGCCGGACGCCGCCGACACCGCGTGGAAGGGGAGAGCCAGCGCCTTGGCACGCTCCTTCAGTGCCGCCACCCGCTCCGGCTCGTCCACGGCGTCGAGCTTGGTCGCCACCACCACCTGAGGCTTCAGCAGCAGCTCCGGGTCGTAGAGGTCGAGCTCGCGGCGAATGGTCTCGAAGTCCTCGACCGGGTCGCGTCCCGACTCGCTCGACACGTCTACCAGGTGCGCCAGCACCTTGGTGCGCTCGATGTGCCGAAGGAATTGGTGGCCCAGGCCGTGCCCGGAATGGGCACCTTCGATCAGGCCGGGCACGTCGGCGACGACGAAGCTGCGGTCGTCGCTGAGCGTGACGACGCCGAGATGCGGAGTCAACGTGGTGAACGGGTAGTTGGCGACCTTGGGCTTGGCGGCCGAGATGCGCGAGATCAGCGTGCTCTTGCCGGCGTTGGGAAATCCGACCAGGCCCACGTCGGCCAGCAGCTTGAGTTTGAGCTGCAGGTATCGCTCCTCGCCCGGCTCACCGGGTTGCACCTTGCGCGGCGCCCGGTTCGTCGAGGTGGCGAACTGCGCGTTGCCCAGTCCGCCTCGGCCAGCCTTGGCCACGAGCACGCGCTGCCCCTCCGCGGTGAGGTCGGCGAGCTCGGCGAGCTCACCCGTCTCGGGATCGCGCGCGAGCACGGTCGTGCCGACGGGTACCGGCACCTCGAGGTCGCGTCCGTTCCGGCCGTGGCGATTCGCACCCTGGCCGTGCCCGCCACGCTGGGCGGCAAACTCCGGGTTGAAGCGAAAGTGAACCAGGGTGTTGCGGTGAGGATCGGCAACCAGGAAGACGGAGCCGCCCGAGCCGCCATCGCCGCCATCGGGCCCGCCTTTGGGCACGAACTTCTCGCGGCGGAAGCTCAAGCATCCACGGCCGCCGTTGCCGGCTTGAACGTGGATGTCGGCTTCGTCGACGAACATGGTCAGATTTGGCTGGAAGACACGAAAAACACGGAAATCACGAAGCGCGAATGGCGGGGGCCTTCGCGTGAAGGGCTCTGCACAGGCGTCGCGCCTGTCGTGTTCGTCGCGTCGCCTGTCGCCTACTCAGCCGGCAGGATGGAGATGAAGCGACCGCGCGAGCCGTGGTCTTCGAACTTCACCACGCCGCCGATCTTGGCAAACAGCGTGTCGTCCTTGCCCAGGCCGACGTTCTGTCCGGGCTTGAACTTCCGGCCGCGCTGGCGGACCAGAATCGAACCGCCGGTCACGACGTTGCCGTCGAATCGCTTGACGCCCAGCCGCTGCGAGTTGGAATCGCGGCCGTTTCGAGAACTGCCTTGTCCTTTTTTTGATGCCATGGTTCTACGCCTGGATGTCGGTGATGCGCACGCGCGTCAGCAGGCTCCGGTGGCCCTTCGTCCGTCGGTACTGCTTGCGGCGCTTCTTCTTGAACACGCGAATTTTCTTGCTCTTGTCGGTGCGGTCGATGACGCCAACGACCTTGGCGCCCTCGACGTACGGGGCGCCGGTGAGCACATCGCCAGCGTCCCTGCCGACCAGCAGCACCTGGTCGAACGACACGGGTGCCCCGGCCTCGCCGGTGTGGCCATCGACGGCGATGATCGCGCCGGGCTCGACGCGGAACTGGCGGCCGGAGGCCTGGATAATCGCAAACACGGTTGTTCTCCGCTTGAATGGACGCGCGATGGCCTGTGGGCCGGGCGCCGGAACTCCAAAGTTTAGCACGAACCAAGGACCGTTACGCCCCGCGGCTCCGGCGGTGGCTCCGCGCCCGGGCCTGGCTCCAGACGACTTGGCGGGGACCGGGCCGGTGCCGGCGCCGGCGGCCGGACCGGCTTACTTGAGCAGGACCCGGCTGCCGTGGATCTTTTGCGCGCTCAACGTGTTGAGGAAGGCGGGCAGCAGGCGATCCATCAATTCGAAGTACGACGACAGGGCCGGCGTCTGCTGGCTCGAGCCGTAGAGAATCTCCTCGCGAAACGATTCACTGTAGAGTTGCTCGCCGGTCCGGCCGTCGATGAAGACGAAGGTCGGTCGCAGGATGTAGCCCTTGCGTTCCATGTAGGTGCGGACCGGCACCACCTGCCGGCGACCGAACGAGTCGTACTGCTCCTGCTCGCGCTGGACGAACCCCGACCGGGCGTGCGGGACGAACAGCACCGAGCCGGTCACGATGAGGGGTTGCTCGTGCTCCTCGCCCACCTGCTTCCAGTAGCCGGCGTCCGAGAACACCTTTGCGTACTGGTCGAGGTCGCGCTCGTTGTTGACCGCAGGCAACTGCCCGGGCTCGGCTGGCGGCGCCGCGGCCGTCTGTGGGGATGCCGCGCCGCTGTCGGGCGGCGTCTCGACCTCCTGCAGGGCCTTTTCCGCCAGGGGAATGGCATCGGCGTCCACCACAGGGAGGATGTTCTTGTTCCGCAGCTGGCTTCGAAGCAGACGCACCGTTTCCATGTTCGCGTCGACATCGTCACTCGCCCCGGCGAGAAACCCGGCGACGTAGATGCGCTGAAACGGAGACACGTCGAGCTTGGGTGCGATCGGCGTCTCGATGGGGATCTCGACGTAGCCGGTGCCGCCGCAGGCCGCCAGGGCCACCGCCAGGGCCACGCTAAGGCTGGCGCCCACCGTCTTTTTGAGCCGGTCGGTCATTGAGTTCCTTGAACAGGTCGAAGTTCTGCTTGATGAGCGTGTTGTTGGGCTCGAGGGCGACGGCCTTCTCGTAGGCCGAGCGTGCCTTGTCCGGCTGTCCCTCCTGCTCGTACGCCACCGCAAGGTTGTTGAAGGCGGCGGCATAGGTCGGATCGATCTGGGTCGCGCGCTCCCATCGATACAGGGCTTCGCGCCACAGGCCTCGCTGCGCTACCTGAACGCCGAACTCGACCTGTGCTTTCGCATCGCCCCGCTGATCGGCCCATGCCCCGGGCGCCGAGATGAGCAGGACGATGACCGCAAGCGGCAGATAGCGTGCAGGCATCGGCTCTCTTGCACTATAGCCACAGGCTACAGGTCCATCAAGCGAATTGCCTTGGACACGCCAGCGATCACGCGTGTAGACTGACAGGTCGGAGGTCGCGGGCGCTGGCAGGAGACTGCCGGACGTGTGCGATGTTTACGTCACGAGCGGTGAGGCCGCGTTTCCTGCGCGCCTTCATCTCATTCCCGACCCACCCACCCGCCTCTGGATCCGCGGCAAGCCCTCGGCGTTGCCCGGTACGGACGTGCCATCGATCGCGCTGGTTGGATCGCGCGCCGCATCGCGCGACGGACTCGAGCTGTCCCGCCGCGTGGCCGATGGTCTCGCGCGCGCCGGGGTCGTGATCGTCAGTGGTCTGGCCCGAGGTGTCGATGGAGCGGCGCACGCGGCCACACTCGAGGCCGGGGGCCGCACCATCGCCGTGCTCGGCTCGGGCCTGGCTCGCATCTACCCCGCCGAGCACGCGGACCTGGTCGGTCGGATCGCGGTTGCCGGCGCGGTGATCTCCGAGTCGCCGCCGCCGACCCCACCCCACGCCGGCCTCTTTCCCCGCCGCAATCGGTTGATCGCCGGCCTGGCCGACGCGGTGCTGATCGTGGAGGCGCCCGAGCGCAGCGGCGCGCTCATCACGGCTTCTGCGGCGCTCGACCAGGGAAAAGATGTGATGGTCCTGCCCGGGCGGGTTGCCGGCGGGCGCAACCGCGGCGGACACCTGCTCATTCGGGACGGGGCAAAGCTTGTCGAGTCTGCGGACGATATCCTGCTCGAAATGGGCTGGCGGGCGCTCAGCGGGCCCCCGCCCGGAGGAGCCGAGCCCTCCGACGGCGTCCCATTCACGGTGGACGATCTGAGCCGCCAGAGCGGGGAGCCGGCCTCGGTCGTCCTGGCCAGGCTCCTGGAATGGGAGCTGGCCGGTCAAGTTCAACGAATTGGATCGGCCCGATTCGTTCGCGTCCGTGGCCGCATGCTAACGTAACCGTTCACGCGCACCCATGCCCAAGCCTCTCGTCATCGTTGAATCTCCAGCCAAAGCCCGGACCCTGGCCCGTTTCCTGGGGGATGACTACCGGGTCGAGGCCAGCTACGGTCACATCCGCGACCTGCCGGAGTCGGCGGCCGATGTGCCGAAAGAGATCAAGGGCAAGCCGTGGGGACGCCTCGGTGTCGACACGGAGGGCAAGTTCACGCCCTACTACGTCGTGCCGGCCGACAAGAAGAAGCACGTCACGGCCCTCAAGGCCGCGCTGAAGGACGCCTCCGAGGTCATCCTGGCGACCGACCCGGACCGCGAAGGCGAGTCGATCAGCTGGCATCTCAAGGAAATCCTGAAGCCGAAGGTCAAGGTTCGCCGGATTGTCTTCCACGAGATCACCGAAGAGGCCATTCGGCACGCGCTGGACGAGGCGCACGAGGACGTGGACGAGAACCTGGTGCGTGCGCAGGAGAGCCGGCGCATTCTCGACCGGCTCTACGGCTACACGCTTTCGCCGGTGCTGTGGAAGAAGGTGCAGACCGGCCTCAGCGCCGGCCGCGTCCAGAGCGTGGCCGTCCGCCTCATCGTCGAGCGCGAAGAGGAGCGGATGCGGTTCCGCTCGGCCGCGTACTGGGACATCGAGGCGACGCTGCGTGCCGAGGGCCGCGAGTTCGGCGCGACCCTGGTCAAGATCTCGGGCGACCGGGTGGCGATTGGCAAGGACTTCGACAGCCTGGGCCGGCTGACCGGCACCGGCCGCGTGCGGCATCTGCTGAGCCGGTCCGAAACCGACGCCCTGCGCGAAGGGCTCATGCGGGGCCTGCCGTGGACGGTCACCTCGATCGAAGAGAAGCCGTTCGTCCAGCGCCCGGCGCCGCCCTTCACCACCTCCACCCTCCAGCAGGACGCCAACCGCAAGTTCGGTTTTTCGGCCGAGCGCACGATGCAGGTGGCGCAGCGGCTCTTCCAGGGCGTGGACATAGGTGGCGGCGATCTCGAGGGTCTCATCTCGTACCATCGCACCGACTCGACGACCCTCAGCGACAAGGCGCTGGCCGAGGCGGGCCACGCCGTCATCGACATGTACGGAGCGGCGTTCTACAAGGGGCCGCGGCGCTACCAGACCAAGGTCCGGAACGCCCAGGAGGCGCACGAGGCGATTCGTCCCACCGACTTCCGGCGGACGCCCCAGACGCTCGAAGGCGTGCTCGAGGGCGATGAACTGCGGATGTACGACCTTGTTTGGAAGCGCGCCATTGCGTCGCAGATGGCCGATGCCCGGCTGCTGAGGACCACTGTCGAGATCACCGGCCGCACGCCGTCGGGCGACGAGGGCGTGTTCACGGCCCGCGGCAAGGCCATCGAGTCGCCGGGTTACCTGCGGGCCTACGTGGAAGGCAGCGACGATCCGGCGGCCGAACTCGACGAGCAGGAAACGCTCCTGCCGAAGCTGGCGGTCGGCGACCGCGTCGAGGCGCCCGACCAGGTCGAGGCGGCGGTCGTGGCCGTGAAGGTCGAGTCGAAGGGACACGAAACCTCACCGCCCGCGCGCTACACCGAAGCGTCGCTCGTGAAGCGGCTCGAGGAGGAAGGCATCGGGCGTCCGTCCACGTATGCACCCACGGTGGCCACGATCCAGCGCCGTGGCTATGTGTCGCGGCAGGGCAAGGCGCTGGTGCCCAGCTTCACCGCATTTGCCGTCACGCACCTGCTGCGCGAGCACTTCGGCGACTACGTGGACCTTGGTTTCACGGCCGAAATGGAGGAGATTCTCGACAAGATCTCCAACGGCGAGCGCGACTGGCTCGACTTCATCCGGGAGTTCTATCGCGGAGACGGCAAGCATCACGGCCTCGAGAACCTGGTCGAGGAAAAAGGGCAGTCCATCGGCTATCCGGTCGTGGACGTCGGGTCCGACCCCGAGAGCGGGCTGCCCGTGCGGGTGCGCATCGGCCGCTACGGGCCGTTCCTGCAGATGGGCGAGTCGAGCGACGAGGGCCCGCGGGCCTCTCTCCCGGACGATCTGGCGCCTGCCGACCTCACGCTCGACAACGCCTTGGCGCTGCTCAAGGCCAGGGCCCAGGGGCCGAAGTCGCTTGGGGCCGATACGAAATCGGGCCTGCCCGTCTACGTGATGCACGGACGCTTCGGCGCCTACGTCCAGTTGGGCGAGACGCCCGAGCGCGGGTCGACCGAGAAGCCGCGTCGCGCCTCGCTCGGCCGCGACTTCAGCGAAGACACCATCACGCTGGCCGACGCCCTGAAGCTGCTGTCGCTGCCGCGCGACCTCGGGGCGGGCGACGACGGCGAGCTGATTGCCGCCAACCTGGGCCGCTTCGGTCCGTACGTGAAGCACGGTTCCGAGTTCCGATCGCTCGAGGCCACCGACGACGTCTACACGATCACACTCGATCGCGCGCGTGAGCTGCTGGCGCAGCCCAAGAAGTCGATGCGCCGTCAGCGGGCGGCGCCCAAGGAGCTCAAAGCGCTCGGCAAGCACCCGGAGAGCGGCGAGCCGGTGCGCATTCTCGACGGCCGCTACGGACCGTACGTGACCGACGGCACCACCAACGCATCGCTGCCGAAGGGGCAGTCGCCGGAAGCCGTGACGATGGCCCAGGCGCAGGAGCTGCTGGCGGCGCGGGCCGGAACGGCGAAGCGGCCGCGCGGCCGCAAGGCCAAGGCCGCGCCCGCGCGCGGGCGCAAGAAGGCGTCGGCGACGGCGTAGTCAGGCTCCAGGCTCTGCTCCGGGCCTTCAGCTCCAGGCTTCGGGAACTCCAGCTCGAGGATCGGAACGTGCCGGCTGTTCATATCATCGGTGCAGGGCTGGCGGGCTCGGAAGCCGCCTGGCAGGCGGCGGAGACCGGGGTCGACGTGGTCATCCACGAGATGCGACCGGTGCGCGGCACGGCCGTGCACCAGACCGGAGGGCTCGCCGAGCTGGTGTGCAGCAACTCGTTCCGCGGCGACAAGCTCGACAATGCCGTCGGCCTGCTCAAGGAAGAGATGCGGCGGCTCGGCTCGCTGATCATGCGCGCGGCCGACGAGGCGCGCGTGCCCGCCGGCGCCGCCCTGGCCGTGGACCGGCACGTCTTCTCACGCCGCGTCACCCAGATTGTGTCATCCCATCCCCGCATCTCGCTCGTGCGCGAAGAGGTGGCCCGCGTGCCGGACGCCGGCGGCCCCTGGTCTCCGGTGGTGATTGCCACCGGGCCACTCACTTCCGACGCGTTATCGGCCGACATCCAGCGCCTGGTGGGTGACCAGCACCTGTCCTTCTACGACGCCATCAGTCCGATCGTGCTCGCCGAGTCCATCGACCTGTCGAAGGCGTTTCGCGCCTCGCGGTGGAACCGCAACGTGTGGTCTGCCTCCGGGCCGGGGACGTCCACGACACTACCGACCGACGCGGTTCCCGTACTTGCCGTACCTGGCGAATCGGCCTCACCGGAGGGCGACTATCTCAACTGCCCGTTCACCCGGGACGAGTACGACGCGTTCTACGACGCCCTGGTGGCTGCCGAGTCGGCGACCGTTCACGACTTCGACACGGCGAACTTCTTCGAGGGTTGTCTGCCCATCGAGGTGATGGCGCATCGCGGGCGCGACACGCTGCGCTTCGGGCCCATGAAGCCGGTCGGTCTCACCGATCCCCGCACGGGACGGTTTCCGTATGCCGTCGTCCAGCTCAGGCAGGACACGCTGGCCGGCGACCACTTCAGCCTCGTGGGCTTCCAGACGCAGATCAAGTGGGGCGATCAGGCACGGGTGTTGCGAATGATTCCCGGCCTCGAGCAGGCCGAATTCGTCCGGTACGGCATGGTGCACCGCAACACGTACATCTGCGGGCCGAAGGTGCTCAGGCCGACGTGGCAGACGCGCGGGCGGGCCGATCTGTTCTTCGCGGGACAGGTGTCGGGGGTGGAAGGATACGTGGAGTCCGCCGCCTCGGGGCTGCTCGCCGGCCGGAACGCGGCGGCGCTGGCGCGCGGGCAAGACCCTCGCACGCTGCCGCGCACCACGGCCATCGGGGCGCTGGCCCATTACGTGGCTCACGCGGATCCGGCACACTATCAGCCGAGCAACATCACGCACGGCATCATGGAGCCGCTCCAGCAGCCGCCCCGGGACAAGGCGCGCAAGAAGGCGCTCATCGCCGAGCGGGCCCTCGCCGATCTGGACGCCTGGGTGGGCGAGGTCGCGGTGAGCGAACGCTGACCAGGAGACCGGCCGCCATGCCCCGCGACCCGTCCCGCGGCCGACGACGAAGCCTGCTGGCGCGGGGAGAAGCGCCCGCGGCGCCCGAGAACCTCCGGGACCACCTGAAGGCGTTTCTGGCCTTCCTGGAGCTCAACCGGAACGTGTCGGTCCACACCGTGCGTGCCTACGACTCGGACGTCGCCCGGTACTTCGCCTTTCTTGCCGCCGAGCGCGGCCGCAGGATTTCGGAACTCCGGCCGGCGGACCTCGATGGTGCGAGTGTGCGTGCGTGGGTCGGATCGCTCAATCGCGCGGGCCAGGCGCGAGCGACGGTGGCGCGCAAGCTGTCGGGCGCCAGGGCATTCGTGCAGTACTTGCGGCGCGAGGGTGTCATCACGGCCGACCCGACCGCGGCCGCCGTGGCGCCCCGCCTGGACAAGACCATTCCGGTGCATCTGTCCGAGGCAGAGATCACGACCCTGCTCGACAGCATCGATGCCGGTACCGCACTCGGCCGGCGCGATCGCGCGATGTTCGAGTTGTTCTATGCGTCCGGACTCCGCTTGAGCGAACTGGTGGGTGTGGACTTGGAGGACATCGACCTCAACGCCCGACTCGTGCGCGTGCTGGGCAAGGGGGGGCGCGAACGGGTCGTGCCCTTCAACCGGCCAGCGGCCGACGCCATCCGGGCGTGGATGAAGGACCGAGCGCAAATCGTCCTCGGCCGGGCGCGCGGACGCCGGCCAGCCGGCGGGAGTCTCCGATCGGCGAGATCCGCCGCACGTGAGCGCGAGGATCCGCTGTTCGTGAACGGTCGCGGTGGACGCATCACCGGGCGCAGCGTGGATCGCCTGCTGCGCCGGTACGTCGCGCGGTGCAGCACGCGGCGGGGCATCAGCCCGCACGCGCTGCGCCATTCGTTCGCGACCCATCTATTGCAGCACGGCGCCGACCTGCGCGGCATCCAGGAGCTGCTGGGCCACGCCCGCATCAGCACGACGGAACGCTACACGCACGTGGACACCGCCCAGTTGATCGAGGTCTACCGCAAGGCACACCCGCGGGCCAGACGGGTCGGGGACGCGCCTCGGGACCGCGAGCCTCGCTAGCGCGCGGCGACGGCGGCGTCTGCGGCCGTGAGCAGCATCAGGCGGTGATGGCGAGACGTCGTCTCGGCAACTCGATGCGGAGCGTCTTGATCTTGTAGTTCATCACGCGCGGGCTGATGCTCAGCAGGTCGGCCGCGTCCTTCTGCACCCAGTTGGCCATCTTGAGGGCTTCCACCAGGGCCTGCCGCTCGATGTCCTCCAGCGGAATGCCGGTCGGCGGGATACGAACGGCCGCCGACTCTCGCGTCGAGCCCGACACCTGGGACGCATCGCCGAGGTGCAGGTCGTCGGCGGTGATGACGCTCTGCTCGGCCAGCAGGGCGGCGCGCTCGATGGCGTTCTCGAGCTCGCGGATGTTGCCCGGCCAGTTGTAACGCAGCAGCAGCTTCTGGGCCTCGGGGTCGAGGCCGTCGAGCCGCTTCTTGAGCTCGTTGCCGTACCGACGGAGGAAGGACATGGCCAGCGCCAGGATGTCCTCCTTCCGGTCGCGCAGCGGCGGGGTTTCGATCGACACGACGTTCAGCCGGTAGTACAGGTCTTCGCGAAACGCCCCCGAGGCGACCATGGCCGGCAGGTCGCGGTTGGTCGCGGCGATGAGCCGCACGTCCACGCGGATGGTGCGCGTGCCCCCGAGGCGCTCGAACTCGTGCTCCTGCAGCACGCGCAGAATCTTGGCCTGCGTGCTCGGGCTCATATCGCCGATCTCGTCCAGGAAGAGCGTGCCGCCGTCGGCCTGTTCGAAGCGGCCAATCCGCTGCCGATCGGCACCCGTGAAGGCGCCCTTCTCGTGGCCGAACAGCTCGGATTCGAGCAGGTTCTCCTGCAGGGCGGCGCAGTTGACCTTGACGAAATTGCGCGCCGCGCGGAGCGAGTTGTGATGCGTGGCGCCGGCGATGAGCTCCTTGCCCGTGCCGGTCTCACCGTGAATCAGCACCGTCGAGTTGCTCTTGGCGACCTTACGCACCACGGTGAGCACGCGCCCGAGTGCCTCACTGTTGCCCACGATGCGCTCGAAGTCGTAGCTCTCCTGCTGCTCGTTGCGGAGGTAGTCGAGCTCGTGGCGCAGGCGCTTGAGCTCGAGCGCCTTCTCGATTTTCACCTCCATCTCTTCAATCTCGAAGGGCTTCTGGACGTAGTCGAAGGCGCCGCTCTTCATTGCCTCGACCGCGGTGTTGACCGTGCCGAAGGCCGTCATCAGAATCACCGAGACCGCGGGGTGCAGCGACTTGGTCGTTCGCAACACGTCGAGCCCGTCCGAGCCGCCCATCTTGAGGTCGCTCACCACGACGTCGAAATAGCTCTCGTGCAGGCGCTCGAGCGCGGCGTTGCCGTTCGAGGCCTCCTCCACGTCGTGCCCGGCGGCGGAGAGCGCCAGCGCCAGGCCGCGCCGAAGCGCGTCGTGATCGTCTGCAACCAGAATACGTGCCATGAAACCCTCGTGTGCGGTCAGTGCGACGGCTCGACTGGCAGCGTCACGCGGAAACACGTGCCGCCGCCCGGCGGACTCGCCAGGTCGATGCGTCCCTCGTGCGCATCGACGATCTTGCGAACAATCGCCAGTCCCAGTCCTGAGCCCTGCGGCTTGGTCGTGAAGAACGGCTGGAATACCTTCTCGACCCGATCGACGGGGATGCCGGGGCCAGAATCGATCACGTCCACCACGATGCTCGGAATCGCGTGCTGGGTGTCGGGCACCAGCGCGCCTTCCTCGGCCGTCGCGGCGGCTCGCGCCTCGATGCGCAACTCGCCCTTCCCATCCAGCGCCTGGTAGGCGTTGATGATCAGGTTGGCGAAGACCTGGGTGAGCTGATGCCGGTCTGCCCGGATCCGGGGCAGTTGGTCGGGTACCGCCACCTTGACCCGGCACCCTCCGCGCCGCGCCTGGCTGTCGGCCAGCGCGATGGCGCTCGTCAGCGGCTCGACCACCGCCGTGGGCTCGACCTGCA
>Ga0073904_10000409_pt1 | contig 30515 bp, 26 predicted proteins | sample KloWWTrecipitate_FD_66668 | JGI IMG/M metagenome (GOLD analysis project Ga0073904, IMG submission 66668) | Active sludge microbial communities from Klosterneuburg, Austria, studying microevolution and ecology of nitrifiers - Klosterneuburg... | ecosystem: Engineered > WWTP > Aerobic digester >... | reverse complement strand
TTTGATGGACAGCGCCGCCTCCGCGTTTGCCTGCCATTGGCGCACGCAGGAAAAAGCCAGGCTGCGAAAGGCGTCAACCCCATTCTGGTCCCGTTTGAGTGCGGACGTTTCAGCGCGTGTGGCCCGTAGCGGCGAGCCCATGAAGAGGCGATACCCACGCTCAGCCTTGGAGAGATCAGAAGGCATCAACGGCAGGGTTTCGGCCAGCTGGCAGGCTAGCGCGAACAGGTCCGCAGGCAGCCCCTGTTCGAGTTCGAGCTCCAGTTCGCAGATGGGGGCCTGGCGCTCGCTGCCATCCGCGGCGCTGACCCTGACCTCGCCGGTGTCGATCATGATCAGGATGCTCACCCCTTCGCGTGGGCACAGGCGGCGTGTCTCACGGCGGAAGCGGGTGGTGAACACCGGCACCAGATCATCAGCGCGGCGAGCCAGCAATCTGGCAGCCTCGGGCAGGTCGACTTGAGAGAAATCGAAGGCGCCCGTATAGGTCTGTTCCCACTCGGGTCGCTGCGACAGGCCCGCGTTCGATACCGCGGCGCACTTCACCGTTTGCAACCAGGCACGACCCTGGCGACGGGTGCGGACGGCGATTCGACGCGCCTTGAGCCGAAGTGCGGGCGTGTCGTAATAGGTGTTGTCCAGGGTGACTGCCCGGCCGAGCTTCTCCGCCCCCGCGATCAGCGGATGGCGACGCAATGCCGCAAGCGCACGCCGCGGCAGAGCCAGCTTCAGTTCGATCTCTTGATTCATGGCGCATCGCCTTGTTGTGCAGCAGCCGGTGCAAGCGCCGCCGATTGAAATTGGCCCCTTCGCTTGTGTAGTGGGCGGGAGTCATCAGGCACGGGGGCCATATACAGCATTGAGGGGTGCAGCTCAGGTGCGTCGTGCGAGGTCGATTACTCTCCGAACACGGTTCGCCACATGGCAATCACCGGTCGCCGTGCAGCCTCGGCTTCGTCCGGTGCAACGCGCGAAGGCAGGTCATTGAGTCGCTGGCGGTGCTGCAGGCGGCGCAGTTCGCGGTAGCTGTCGGCGCAGGCAGCGGCGAGATCGGCGGGGATCAGGCCGAGTTCGCCTGCAATGCGCAGCAAGGCGATGTTGCCCAGGTTGCCAGTCAGCTGCGGGTTTGCGTGCGCATGCCCCAGTACGAGGTACTGAGTCAGGAACTCGACGTCGATCAGGCCACCGCTGTCGTGCTTGAGATCGAAAACGGTGTCGCCCTTGCTGCCATGGGCATCCCGCATCTTCTTGCGCATCGTCAGCACGTCCTGGCGCAGCGCGTCGAGCTCGCGCGGCAGACGCAGAACTTCTTCGCGGATGCGTTCGAAGGCTTCGCCGATGGCGCGGTCGCCTGCGGAAAAACGCGCACGGGTCAGCGCCTGGTGTTCCCACACCCAGGCTGATTCGAGCTGATATTTGCGGAAGGCCTCGAGCGATGTTGCGATCAGGCCGGATTCGCCATTCGGGCGCAGGCGAAGGTCGGTTTCGAACAACTGGCCGGCGGCGGTCTGGCTCGACAGCCAGGTGCTGGTGCGTTGCGCCAGTCGCGTGTACACCTCGGGTGACTCCTGGGCATCGTCGTCATAGAGGAAAACGATGTCGAGGTCGGAGGCATAGCCTAGTTCCTTGCCACCCAGCTTGCCGTAGCTGATGACGGCGAACCGGGGCTCGTCGCGGTGGCGAATCTTGATCCGGCTCCAGCAGCGCGGCAGGGTGAGGTCGAGCATGATGTCGGCCAGTTCGGACAGGTGGTCGGCGAGCTTCTCCACCGTCAGCAGGCCGGCGATGTCCTGCGTCAGCAGTCGGAACGCCTGGGCATGATGCTGTTCGCGCATGATATCCATCTGCCGCTCCATGTCCGGCTCGACGGCGTCCAGTTCGGCCGCCAGGCTGATACGGAAGCCCTTCCAGTCGGGCACGGTCTCCAGATTGCGGGCGTCCAGCATCTCGTCGAGCAAGAGCGGGTGGCGTGTCAGGAACTGCGCCCCCCAGCGCGACGCGCTCATCAGGTCGGCGACACGACGCAAGGCCTGCGGGTATTGCTGCAGCAGCGCGAGATAGGCGCCGCGGCGGCCGATGGCCTCCATCAGGTCGAGGAAGCGGGCCAGCGTATCGTCCGCTCCCGGTGTCGTTGCCGCGGCTTCGATGACGCGCGGAATCAGCGCGTCGAAACGGCTCTTGATGTTGTTCGGCAGCTGGCGATAGCGCGGGCTGGCGTGGATTGACGCAAGACGCTCGGCCCCGCTGCGCGCGTGGCGGTAGCCGAGCTCGGCGAGCGCCGGCATCACGCTGTCGATGTCCTCGGCCGCTGCCCAGGTAGCATCGAGGCTGTGGTCTTCTTCCGACGGGTCGCCGAACACCGCGTCGAAGTGGCGACCGACCACGGCACGGTGCGCGTCCAGCGTCGTCAGCAGGGCCGTGTAGTCGACAAAACCCATGGCCTGGGCGATCAGCGCCTGATCGGCCGCGCTCGTCGGCAGGTCGTGGGTCTGGGCGTCGTCCAGGTATTGCAGGCGATGTTCGAGCCGACGCAGAAAATCGTAGGCTGCGGACAGTTCCTCCACCGTCGCCGCCGACAGGATGCCGCGATCGGGCAGCAGCGCCAGCGCCTTCAGCGTCGGCCGCAGTTGCAGCGCGGTGTCGCGCCCGCCCCGGATCAACTGGAAGACCTGGGCGATGAATTCGATCTCGCGGATGCCGCCCGGGCCAAGCTTGACGTTGTTGGCCCGGTCACGGCGGGCGACTTCGCGCCGGATCTGGGCATGCAGGTCGCGCATGGCATTGATCGCGCCGAAGTCAAGATACTTGCGAAAGACGAAGGGGCGAGCGATTCCGTAAAGCTCGGACCAGCGCTCCCCCAGCATCACCCGTGCCTTGATCCAGGCGTAGCGCTCCCATTCACGCCCCTGGGTGACCAAGTAGTTCTCCAGCATGTCGAAGCAGCACACCAGCGGGCCGGAATCGCCATTCGGGCGCAGGCGCATGTCGACACGAAACACCTGGCCGTGTTCGGTGACCTCGGCCAGGGCCTGGATCAATTGCTTGCCGAGCCGCTCGAAAAACTCGTAGTTGCTGATCACCTTGCTGCCGCCGGTATCGCCGTCTTCCGGGTAGATGAAGATCAGGTCGATGTCGGACGACACGTTCAACTCCCGCCCGCCGAGCTTGCCCATGCCGATGACCAGCAGCTCCTGCTCCCAGCCGGTGGGCGAGAGCGGCCGGCCGTAGCGCTCGACGAGGGCCGCGCGCAACACGTCGTGCGCATGGCGCAAGGCCACTTCGGCGAGCACGGTCATGGTTTCGGTGACCTCGGCCAGTGGTGCGGCGCAACTCAGGTCGCGTACGATCAGGTGGCACAGTACCCAGATGCGCAGCTGACGCAGGGCCGGGCGCAGCGCAGGGTCAGCGCCGCCGAGGGGCGCTTCGCGTGCAGCAATGAAGCGCTCCATGCTGCTTGCGTCGATTGGTCCATCGATGCTGGCGCCGAGTGCTTCGGCCAGCCAGGGCTGGCAGTCGAGCATGCGCGCGAGGTAGCGCGAAAAGCGGCGGGCGTCCTGAACCGGTGACGGCAGTGCAGGCAATGCGGTGTGGTTGGCGGACATGCTGCGGCTCCGGTGCCTTCGATCTGATCGTTGGTAGAATGTCGACCCCTGCGGCAAATGGTGCCGATAGTCGTCGTATGCATAGTTTATCCGTGCATTGTCGTCTCCAGACGTGCCTCTGTGCGTGTCAGCGGGTGCCCGGGAGCGGGGCTGCGCGCGATCTGCGCGGCGCAGTCGTCCGCCCGTCCCGAATTGCGGCTCGGCAAGCCGTTGCGACCCTGCATGAATCCGCGCTCCGAACCTTCCTCTCCCGTGTCGCCAGCGTCTTCCCCCGCATCTGCTTCGGCCCCGTCGATGCGGCGCACGGGGCGCTTGCGGAAATTGCTTGGATGGGTGGGCAATGCGCTGGTACTGGGCTGGATCGTCGTGGCCTGCACGATGTTGCTGGTGCGCCATGTGGCGCTGCCCGCGGTGGGCCAGTTCCGCGGCGAGATTGCCGCGGCAGCCAGCCAGGCCATCGGGCTGCCGGTAAGGATCGGTACGATCGACGGCGACTGGGCCGGCTGGCGACCCCGCCTGATCCTGCAGCAGGTCAGCGTGGCCGATGGCGAGGACCGGCCAGCCCTGCAACTGCCCAGGGTCGACGCCACGCTTGCGTGGTCGTCCTTGCTGCGGCTGCAAGCGCATTTCCACCGTCTTGAGATCACAGCGCCCGAACTGGCGCTGCGACGTGATCTGGATGGACGGCTTTTTGTCGCTGGTCTGCCGGTGGCGGTGGATGGGAGCGCCGATGGCGGCGCGTTGCACTGGTTGCTCGAACAGCGTCAGATCGTCATCCATGATGCAACCCTGCGTTGGGACGACCGCCTGCGCGGGGCGCCCGAGCTGGTGCTGGACAAGGTGGAGCTGCGCCTCGATCAGCGTCTCGGGCTGCACCGCTTCGCCTTGCGTGCGCAGCCGCCGCAGGCGCTGGCCTCGACGCTCGATGTGCGGGGTGAGCTGCGCCACCTCGATCTCGCGGCCCCGCTTGCTTCCAGCGGGAGACTCTATGTTGCGCTGGAGCGCGCCGACCTCGGTGGCTGGCGCCCGTGGCTCGATTATCCGCGACCGTTGCAGGGGGTCGGTGGTGTGCGCGCATGGCTGGAGTCGACGGCCGAGTCGCGCTTCGATCTGGCGCGCGGACTGGACTTCGGTCGTGCCCCGGCACGTGGCTGGGGTTTCAGCGCCGATGTGGCGCTTGAGCGCGTGCGCACGCAACTCGACGAGGGCTTGCCTGAGCTGGCGCTCGAGCGCCTGGCGGGGCGCTTGAGCGTCGAGCGCGATACCCAGGGCCTGCATGTGCAGACGCGCGGCCTGACGCTGCGCATGAGCGATGGGCTGGCACTGTTGCCGACGACCCTCGATTTGCAGCTTGGAGACATCGGGGGCGAAGGACACGACAGTCGTTTTTCTGTTAATCAGCTCGACGTCGAAGCACTGGCGCGGCTGGCAGTCTTTTTGCCGCTCGATCAGGCCATAAGCGCGCAGCTCTCTGCTTTTGCGCCGAAGGGACGGCTTCAGGCCCTGAGCCTGCGCTGGCGTGGCGCGCTGGCGGCACCGCAAGCCTGGGCGGTTTCGGCACGCTTTGCCGGACTTGGCCTTGAGGCGCGCGATGGCTTGCCGGGATTAGGTGGCCTGAGCGGCACGCTTGAGGGTGACGAGGGGGGAGGGCGTTACCGCTTTGACAGTCGTGAGCTACACATCGATTTGCCCGAGGTGTTCGATTCCGGGCGTCTGCAGTTCGACCAGCTGCGTGCCGAAGGCGGCTGGCAGCGGCGCGAGGGGCAACTCGAAATCACGCTGGACGGCGCGCAGTTCGAGAATCCGGATGCCGCAGGCACTGCCTCGGGCGTGTACCGCCTGCGCGCAGGCAGCGCTGGTGAGATTGACCTCCAGGCCAGGCTGACACGCGCTGAGGGGACGGCGGTGTGGCGTTACCTGCCTCGTGTCGTCGGCTCTCACACCCAGGACTGGGTCCGCCAGTCCATCCGCCGTGCCACCGTGCCCGAAGCCAGTCTGCGCTTGCGCGGCGTACTGGATGATTTTCCGTTCCGTGACGGACGTGGCGAGTTCCGTGTCGCGATCCGCGTCGCCGATGCCGTGCTCGATTACGCCGAGGGCTGGCCGACGATCGAAGGTATTTTCGGAGAGGTTCGTTTCGAGGGGCCGGGGATGCGCATTGAGGCCGCGCGCGCGCGCATCCTGGGTGCTGCGCTGGCTGATGTCGTCGCTGATGTGCCTGACCTCGATGTCCAGCCGTCCGAGCTCATGACCATCACTGGTAAGGCCTCCGGGCCTACTGCGGAGTTCCTGCGCTTTGTGTCGGCCAGCCCGGTGTCCGAGCGCATCGGTGGCTTCACCGATGGGATGCGGGCGGAGGGAAGGGGCAAACTCGACTTGCGTCTGGTGATGCCGCTGCGGCACGTGCCGGAAACCACCGTTGAGGGCGAATTCCGTTTTGCGGCCAATCGACTATGGCTGGTTGAAGGGCTGCCGGTGCTGGAGGACGCCGCCGGCCGGCTTCGCTTTACCGCGGATACCTTGTCCGTGCCCGAGGCGCGCGCGCAGTTTCTTGGTGCGCCGGCCCGGATCACGGCGCAGACACTGGCCGACGGCACGGTCCGCTTCGATGCCAAGGGCTCGGCCAGCGCTTCGGCGCTGTCTGCTGCATGGGACTCGCCACTGGTGGAGCACCTGTCGGGCAGTGCGAGCTGGGAGGCCCAGGTCGGCATTGCGCACGGGCTGACCCGCGTCAGCGTGGACTCCGCGCTGATCGGTCTGGCATCGAGTCTGCCGTCGCCGCTGAACAAGAATGCGGCTGAGCCCTGGCCGCTGCGCGTGCGCTTCGAGGCGCCCGCGGGCGGGGCTGGCAGGCGGCTGGAGCTGGAGCTGGCGGACTGGCTGCGTGCCGAGATGGCGTGGCCCGGCGCTGGCGGCGCCATGCGCGGCGGTCTGGCGCTGAATGCCGCCGTGGACGAGCCGCTGCGCCTGGCCGAGCGCGGCCTGATGGTGGCAGCGACCTTCGATACGCTCGATGCCGATGCCTGGCGCAGGGTGCTCGACCCGGCGCTGCCGGATGCACAAGCAGACGGCTCCCCCACGCCCGGCGATGAGGGTGCGGCTGGCTCTGCTGCCCTGCCGCTGGCGGGCTTGTCCGTCCAGGTTGGACGACTGCAGGCCTTTGGCCAGGCCCTGAACGACTTCAAGCTGCGCGGTGTGTCCGACCCAGGAGGCTGGAAGGCGCGTGTCTCGAGTGATCGTGCCGTCGGTGAGCTTGACTGGCGCGATGCAGGCGCCGGCGCACTGCGGGCGAGGTTCGAACAACTGAGCCTGGGCGAAGCCGCAAAGGAAGGGCAGCCGGCAGTGCAGACTGCGGCGCCGACATCAGTGCATGACGAGGACGAGACTCCGCCGCGACAGCTTCCAGCGCTGGACATCGTGGCTGAGCGTTTCGTGCTGCGTGGCACGGATCTCGGCCGGCTCGAGGTGTTTGCGCGCAACCGTTCCGGGCTCTGGCAGCTCGAGCGATTTGGTCTGAGCAATGCCGACGGGCAGCTCAGTGGCAGTGGCGAATGGCGTACCATCGGCCGCCAGACGACCCGGCTTGACTTCAATCTGCAGGTGGCTGACATCGGTCGTTTCTCGAGGCGGCTGGGCTACGATGACGTGGTGCGCGGGGGCAAGGCCACGCTGGACGGGCAGTTGCGTTGGCAGGGTGCGCCCAGCCGTCTCGACTATCCGACGCTGGCAGGCAATATGAAGCTGTCGGCCGAGGCGGGCCAGTTCAACAAACTTGAGCCGGGGGTGGGGCGTTTGCTCGGCATCCTCAGCCTGCAGTCGCTGCCGCGCCGGATCACGCTCGATTTTCGCGACGTCTTTTCCGCCGGATTCGCCTTCGATGGCATTTCCGGTAGCATCGATGTGGCCGATGGCGTGATGCGCACCGATGATCTGGAAATCCGTGGGCCGGCGGCGCGAGTGCGTATGCGGGGAACCGCCGACGTCAAGGCCGAAACCCAGAGTTTGCGGGTCGCGGTGCAGCCCACGCTGTCGGAGTCGATCGCGATCGGCGCCGCCGCAAGCCTGTTGAATCCGGTGGCAGGCGTGGTGGCTTACCTTGCCCAGAAGGCGCTCAGTGACCCGATCGAAAAACTTTTTGCCTACGAATATGAAATCACCGGCACCTGGGACGATCCCGACGTTCAGCGCCTCGGTGCCGGACAAGCGCCAGCGACTGAATGAAGTGTGCGGGCTGGCTAACGGATTGTGCGCAACAAACCTCCATTCGAACCTGAACTTAAGCCCTGCATGAGCCCATCACACCCCAAGCCACTTGCCCCCGTGTTGCCCGGATGCACCCGCATTGCCGCCATTCAGACCGTCTCCGGGCCCGATGTGGATCAGAACCTCGACGCAGTCGCGGCTCTGGTGGCCGAAGCGGCCGCCGCAGGTGCGTGTCTGGTGGCGCTGCCCGAGTACTTCGCGCTGATCACGGGCGACGAGCAGGCCAAGGTGCGCATCCGCGAGGAAGAAGGCAAGGGGCCGCTGCAGGACTTTCTCGCCGAGCTCGCGCAGCGTCATGGCGTGTGGTTGGTCGGCGGCACGATTCCGCTGGTGGCCGAGGCCGATGGCAAGGTGCGCAACAGCAGCCTGGTGTTTGACGATCAGGGCCGGCGCGTGGCGCGCTACGACAAGATTCATCTGTTCGGCTTCCAGCGCGGCGAGGAGCGCTACGATGAATCTGCAACCATAGAGGCTGGCAGCGAGGTGTGCGCATTCGACTCGCCGTTCGGGCAGGTCGGTTTGTCGATCTGTTATGACCTGCGCTTTCCCGAGCTTTTCCGTGCGATGGGCGCGGTCAATCTGATCATCCTGCCGGCGGCATTCACCTACACCACCGGGCGGGCGCACTGGGAAGTACTGCTGCGTGCGCGGGCGATCGAGAACCAGTGCTACGTGATGGCACCGGGGCAGGGCGGGCGCCACCCGAGCGGACGCGTCACCTGGGGGCACACGATGATCATCGACCCCTGGGGCGAGGTGTTGGCCTGCCGCGATGAAGGCCCCGGTGTGGTGCTGGCCGACCTCGATCCCGCGCTTCTTGTAGACGTGCGGGAAAACCTGCCGGCACTGCGCCACCGCTGCCTGGACTGAACCTTTCAACTTGAACAGGGCGCAGATCGTTTTCGCGCCGCGCCGGTCCAACCCGGCAAAGAACCCAAGGATGATGCATGAGCAAGAGCCAGAACCCGCTGAAGATCGCTGATCGCTACCTGCTGTCGCCCCATGGTCTGGGCGAAGCGGAGCTTGAGAAAACCTTCCGCAAGCTGATGCGCCATGACATCGACTTCGCCGATCTGTACTTCCAGTACCAGCGCTCCGAAGCCTGGAGTCTGGAGGAGGGGATCGTCAAGTCAGGCAGTTTCGACATCGAGCAAGGTGTTGGCGTGCGTGCGGTCAGTGCCGAGAAGACGGCTTTCGCCTATTCGGACGATATCTCGCTGGACGCGCTGCTGGGCGCCGCGACCACGACGCGGGCCATTGCTGCCGCGGGTGAGCGTCGGCGCGTGGGCATCGTGCCGCACAAGCTCAAGTCGCGCCTGTATCGCGCTGACGACCCGCTCGACTCGCTCGATGACACCGCCAAGGTCAAGCTGCTCGAGCGCCTGGAGGGCTTTGCCCGTGCCGAGGACACGCGGGTTACGCAGGTGATGGCGCATATCGCGGGTTCGTGGGAGGTGGTGATGGTGGCGCGCAGCGATGGCCACCTGGCGGCCGACGTGCGCCCGTTGGTGCGGGTGTCGATTACCGTGATCATGGAAGAAGACGGCCGGCGCGAGCAAGGCAGTGCCGGCGGGGGTGGGCGTTACGACTATGGCTACTTCAGCGACGAACGTCTGCACGAATACGCGCGTGCCGCCGTGCATCAAGCCAGCGTCAATCTGGGCGCAGACCCGGCGCCGGCCGGCACGATGCCGGTGGTGCTGGGACCAGGCTGGCCCGGCATCCTGCTGCATGAGGCGATCGGCCATGGCCTCGAGGGTGACTTCAACCGCAAGGGCAGCTCTGCCTTCTCGGGCCGCATCGGCCAGCAGGTGGCGGCCAAGGGCGTCACCGTGGTCGACGACGGCACGCTGCAGGATCGCCGCGGGTCACTGTCGATCGACGATGAGGGCAACCCGACCGAGCGTACGGTGCTGATCGAAGATGGCGTCCTGACTGCCTACATGCAGGACATGATGAACGCACGGCTGATGGGCATGCCGCTGACCGGCAATGGCCGGCGCGAGTCCTTCGCTCACCTGCCGCTGCCGCGCATGACCAACACCTACATGCTGAATGGCGACAGGAACCCCGAAGAAATCATCAAGTCGGTGAAGAAGGGCTTGTATGCGGTGAATTTCGGCGGCGGCCAGGTCGACATCACCTCGGGCAAGTTTGTGTTTTCCACCGCAGAGGCCTACCTGATCGAAAACGGCAAGGTCACCCGCCCGGTCAAGGGGGCCACCCTGATCGGCAACGGCCCGGATGCGTTGACCAAGATAAAGATGATCGGCAACGACATGATGCTTGACCCGGGTGTCGGCACCTGCGGCAAGGACGGCCAGAGCGTGCCGGTGGGCGTCGGTCAGCCGACCTTGCGCATCGATGGGCTTACTGTGGGCGGGACGGCCTGAGGCTGCCCGGGCGCGCTGTTCAAGCCTGGAGATCCGCCCCGACGCTGCGGAACAGGTCGGGCGTCAGACCGTGGCGCTGCAGCAGGCGATAGAACTCGGTCCGGTTGCGTTCCGCCAGCCGTGCCGCATCGGAAACGTTGCCTGCGGTGAGTTTCAGCAGTTTTATCAGATAGTCCCTTTCGAAGCGGCGCTTGGCCTCGGCGTAACCCAGCGCTTCGATCGGCTGCACGCGCAGCGCGCGTTCGATCAGGCTGCGCGGAATCAAGGGTGTGGTGCTCAGTGCGCAGACCTGCTCGACCACATTCTGCAACTGGCGAACGTTGCCCGGCCATTGCGCCGTGGCCAGCGCCTCGAGAGCGTCAGCGGCGAAGCCGTTCAGATCCTTGCCGTATTTCACCGCCAGCTGGCGCAGGAAGTGCTCGGCCAGCAAGGGGATGTCCTCACGGCGTTCGCCGAGCGTGGGTAACTCGAGGCTGACGACGTTGATCCGATAGTAGAGATCTTCGCGAAACTGTCCCTTGGCCAGCGCAGTGTCGAGATCGCAATGGGTGGCGGAGAGCACGCGCAGGTCGACCGCCTCGCTGCGGGTGGCGCCCACCGGGCGAACGGTGCGCTCCTGCAGGACGCGCAGCAGCTTCACCTGCAGTGCCAGCGGCATGTCGCCGATTTCGTCGAGGAACAGCGTGCCGCCGTGGGCGGCCTGAATCAGCCCCGTCTGCTGACCGGTGGCACCGGTGAAGGCGCCACGGACGTGGCCGAACAGCTCTGACTCGAGCAGCGGCTCGGGGATGGCGCCGCAGTTGATTGCGATGAAGGGCGCGGCGGCGCGCGGGCTGGCGCGGTGAATGGCGCGTGCAAGCAACTCCTTGCCGGTGCCGCTGTCACCGCGGATCAGTACGCTCGCGTCCGACACGGCGATTAGTCTGGCCTCGTCGAGCAGAGTTTGCATGCGCGCACTGTGGCTGATCAGCTCCCTGCGCCAATGTTTGTCGGCTGCAAGGCTGGCGGTCGGCGCTGGGCTGCCAAGCTGCAGGGCGTGAGCGATGCGGGCCAGTAGTGCCTGGCTGTCGAACGGTTTCGTCAGGTAGCCCGAGACACCACGCGAAGTGGCTTCGACCGCGTCGGGGATGGTGCCGTGCGCGGTCAGCAGGATGACGGGTAGCGCGGGATGCTGCTGGCGGATGTCGTCGAAAAGGGCGAGTCCGTCGCCGTCGGGCAGGCGTACGTCGCTCAGCACGAGGTCGAAACGCTCGACACCGAGTTGCGTGCGTGCGGCCTGCGCCGTGGCTGCAGTCGATACACGGTAGCCGCTTGCCTTCAGACGCATCACCAACAGCCGCAGCAGATCGGCGTCATCGTCGATGACCAGCAGGTGCGGCGCGGAGCTCACCGAATCGGAATGAGTGCGCTGGCTCACCGTGCGGGCGCGTGCGGCAGCACCGGAGCGGGACTGCGCGGCGCCAGGCTGCGTTCGATTTCGGCCAGGGCGTCGAGCTTGCGCTGCAGGGCCTCATTGCGCTGCTCGCTGTCCTTCAGGCTGTCTTCACTGCGCCTGAGCTGCTGGCTCAGACGTTCGTTGAGCCCGGCGAGACGCTGGCGTTCGTTGATCTGTTCGAGCAGCGCCCGTGCGCAGGGCTGCTGCGCACGTGACTCGGGGTCTTCGGCAGCAAGAAGACCTTCCAGCAGGCTGCGCGCGCGTCGCAGGCTGGACTGGCGCGGCCCGGCAACACGGATTGCATCCTGCAGCATTTCTTGTGCCGAGCTGACGCCCGAATCCGTCTCCGACTGCTGTTCGCGCGCATCCTGGGGCGCACCGATGCCGGGTAGAGAGGCGCAGCCCGCCAAGAGTGCTGCGCACAGCAGCGATAGCGCAATGGGCCTGCAGATTGGGTGAGGTTCAGGTTGCATGAGGTAGCTCGATGCGGAAATGAGCGCCGTGCACGGTTGGAAGTGCGAAAACCCTGCCGTGATGAGCGTCGATGAATTCGCGCACGATGGCCAGCCCCAGGCCGCTGCCCTTGGCCGGTCGTTCGTCCCGGTGGCTGCCCTGGAAGAACGGTTCGAACACGCGCTCAAGCTCTTCCGCCCGGATGCCCGGGCCGTTGTCGATACAGTCGATGAAAACCCCTTCGCCCTGCGCCGACAGCTCGACCCTGACGCGGCTGCCGGGGGGGCTGAAGCCGACTGCATTGGCGAGCAGGTTGGACAGGGCGATACGCAGCTTGCCGCTATCGGCGCGCACCAGTGGTGCATCGCCGACGATGTCGATGCCGACATCGCGGGCCTGGGCCTGTAACTGCAGCTCGCCGGCAACGTCGCGCACCAGCGGCAGCAGAGCACTCGGGCGCAGCTCGAGGTGGCGGGCGTTGAATTGAACGGCGTTGTAGTGCAGCAGTTGTTCGATGCGCTCCTGCAGGGCGCGGGTGTTGTGTTCAACGATGGTCGTGACTTCCCTTTGTTCCGGGGTGAGCCGCCCGAGAACGCCGTCGGCGAGCAGGGACACCCCCTCGCGCAGGGACGCAAGCGGTGTCTTCAGCTCGTGCGAAACGTGGCGCAGCACCCGATTGCGGTTGGCTTCGAGTTCGCCAAGGCGCAGGCGCAGCCAGTCGAGCTGTGCGCCGACACGACGCAGGTCGGCCGGGCCGTCGATGCTGATCGTCTGACCGAGACGGTTTTCGCCGATGTCGGCGATGCTCTGTTCGATGCGGCGCAACGGGCGCAGCAGCCACCAGCCGGTGAGTGCGGCGAGGCTGATGGCCACCATTACGGCGGCGATGATCTGACTGGCGAGCAGGTCGCGACGCTGGTCCAGGGTGTCGAGCAGCTCGCGGTTTGTAGCCTCGATCTGGCTGCGTACCGTATGCGAAAGCCCGTCGTTGAGCTGCGCGAGGGAAGTGAAAGCGGCTGTCGCCGCTTCGATGCGCGCCTGCCGGTTCGCCGCCGGTGTGTCGCCGGCAAGGGCGGCTTCGGCGGCCTCGACCTGCAGTCGCCATTCAGCGATGGCTGCCGGGACGTGAGCGAAGCCGGGCAGTCGGGTTTCGATCTGTTGCAGCGCAATGAGCGTGTCTGCCTTGATGTCGCGGAAGCGTTCGAGTAGCGGGGCTTCCTCGAGCACCAGGTACTGGCGTGCGCCACGCTCTAGATCAATGCTGCGTTCGGCGAGTCGCTGTACGTCGCCGCTGAGCGCCAGCGCGATCGCAGCGCTGCTGCGGCTGTCGTGGGCAAAGCTTTCCAGGCTCAGCCAGCCGCTGACGGCCGCCGCGCTCAGGATGCCGACGATCAGCAGGAAGCTTGCGAGCAGCGTTGCGGTAAAGGACGGGCGCGGGGACGGGCGCAGCATGGAATCACGGGGCGACGAGAACGGAAAGCGGTGATTCTAGGGGAGTGGCGATCCGGAGGACGGATGCAAATGCAAGGTCAAGTTACGACCCTGCTTTGATGTCGCCTTGAGGCAACACGGCTAAATTCAATAAAAACAATTGCTTGATGGTTCTTCTCGAATGCCTGTCGGGTTGCGGCGACAGTGCGTGGGGGCGTCGCATACTCCATGCCGGATTCCGCTTTGTTGCGGTTCTCCAAGTCCCTGATGCGGCTGCGGAAAAAAATCATGGCATGAGGCTTGCTAATTGACTCCCTCGCCGCATCGGATGGCCAGAACCCCGTTCAAGGAGAAGTCATGTTCAACAAGCCGAATCTGTTTCCGAAGTTTGCCGAGTCCGCAAGCCAACGCGCCGCCTCAAACCGCCCGGGTGTTCCGGTGACGCCCGCAAGCGCATCCTCGGGCACCAGCTCGATGTCCGAACCGGTGCCAGCGGTACAGTCCGCGACTGTGCCGGTTGGCAGTGCTGCGTTCGAGGCGAGCGGGCAGGGGCAGACCAGCGGCAGCCGGCTCATCGTTGGTCCCGACGTCAAGCTCAAGGGTGCCGAGATTCTGGATTGCGATACGCTGGTGGTCGAGGGGCGTGTCGAGGCGACGATGGACAGCCGTGTCATTCGCATCGCCGAAGACGGCGCCTACGAGGGCACCGTGGGAATCGACGTGGCGGAGATCCATGGCCGCTTCGAGGGCGAGCTGACCGCGCGTCAGCAGTTGATCATCCACGCTACCGGCCGGGTCAGCGGCAAGATCCGCTATGGCAAGATCCTGATCGAGGAGGGCGGCGAGATTTCCGGTGACGTGCAGTCGCTGGCCAAGGTGGTGGGCAAGGAAGGGCTGCGCGCGATCGACAAACACGCGGCAGAACTCAAGCCCCTGGCCGCGGTGGCCGGCTGAAAGCCCGGATTGCGTTTGTTGCCCCGCTGAAGAGCTCAGTTCGAGGGTGAGGCGGCGCCAGAGCTGGCGGCTAGTTGCTGCGGCTGCCAGCTCCAGTGCGTCTCCCAGGCCGCGCGCACCAGGTTCGGGTATTCCGCCTTGCCCAGGCTGCCGTTGTAGCGCCCGAGGGCGCGGAACAGGTCGCCCCGCTCGATATCGAGGTAGTGACGCAGAATCGTGCAGCCGTAGCGCAGGTTGGTGCGCAGGTGGAAGAGGTTGTCGTCCGGGCGGTTCATGACTTTGAGCCAGAACGGCATCACCTGCATGTAGCCACGCGCACTGGCGGACGAAATGGCGTATTTGCGGAAGTTGCTCTCGACCTGAATCAGGCCGAGTACCAGTTGCGGGTCCAGGCCGGCGCGGGTGGCTTCGTAGTGGATGCTGGTGAGCAACTCGGCCCGGTAGTTCGCGTCGGGGAGGCGTTTTTGCAGACGGCGCGACATCTCCGCCAGCCATCGCGCGCGTTCGCCCGCATCCGTGATCGGCAGCGTCGGCGCCACCGCATCACTCACGGCCTCATGCAGTGCCGCCCGCACACTGGCGGCCAGGGGTTCGTATTGTTGCGCACCCGCCAGCGCTGCCGCACTCGCCAGCGCGAACAACAGCGCAGCAAGCAGACGGAGTGCAGACAGGGGCGCGCGCATGATGACGCTCAGGCCTTGCTGAGTGCGTCCAGCACGTGCGCGGCGATGTCAGCGGTGGCCAGCTTGATGGCTGCGCTGTCGCGACGGCCTTGATACTCGATCTGACCTTCCTTCAGGCCGCGGTCGCCGATGGTCACCCGATGTGGGACACCGATCAGTTCCCAGTCGGCAAACATCACCCCCGGACGCTCGTCGCGGTCGTCCAGCATGACATCCACGCCTTGCGCACGCAGCGTGTCATAGAGCTTTTGCGCTTCATCGCGCACCGCCTGCGATTTTCCCCAGCCGACAGGGCAGATCACCACTTCGAAGGGGGCGATCGAGACTGGCCAGATGATGCCGCGCAGGTCGTGGCTCTGCTCGATTGCGGCGCCCAGAATGCGCGTGATGCCAACGCCATAGCAGCCCATTTCGAAGTGCTTGGGCTTGCCGTCCTCGTCGAGGAAGGTGGCGTTCATGGCCTTCGAATACTTGGTGCCGAGGTAGAACACGTGTCCGACCTCGATGCCGCGCTGGATGGCGAGAACCCCTTTGCCGTCGGGGGACGGGTCACCCTCGACGACGTTGCGGATGTCCGCCACCAGGTCGGGTTCGGGCAGGTCACGACCCCAGTTGACGCCGGTAAAGTGGAAATCCTCGTCGTTTGCGCCGCAGATGAAGTCGGACATTCGGGCAACCGTGCGGTCGGCGATGACCTTGATCGGCTTGCGCAGCCCGATCGGGCCGAGGTAACCCGGTTTGCAGCCAAAGTGCTCGAAGATCTCGGTCTCGGTGGCGAAACGGAAACCCGCCTTCAGGCCTTCGAGCTTGCTCGCCTTGATTTCGTTGAGCGCATGGTCGCCGCGCAGCAGCAGCAGCCACACCGTGACGCCCGTCGGTGCGCCCTTGTCGTCGACGTCGTCGGTGGCCAGCACCAGCGACTTCAGCGAGGCGGCGAGTGGCATGCCGAGAAACTCGGCGACGTCCTTGCAGGTTGCCTTGCCTGGGGTCGACGTCTTCTCGAGTGCCCGGCCCGCATCGGCGCGGCGTGCGATCAGGGGCAGCGCCTCGGCCAGCTCGATGTTGGCGGCGTAGTCGGAGCCAGGGCAATAGATGATGGCGTCCTCGCCGGTGTCGGCAATGACCTGGAATTCGTGCGAGCGATCGCCGCCGATGGCGCCGGTGTCGGCTGCCACCGCACGGTACTCGAGCCCCAGGCGATCGAAGATGCGCTTGTAGGCGGCGAACATGATGTCGTAGGTGCGGCCAGCGGCTTCTTCGCTGCGGTCGAAGGAGTAGGCGTCCTTCATGGTGAATTCGCGCCCGCGCATCACACCAAAGCGTGGTCGGCGTTCGTCGCGGAACTTGGTCTGGATCTGGTAGAAATTCTTGGGCAGCTGGCGGTAGCTCTTGAGCTCGTGGCGGGCGAGGTCGGTGACGACCTCTTCCGAGGTCGGCTGCAGTGCGAAGTCCCGATCGTGCCGATCCTTGATGCGCAGCATTTCCGGACCCATCTTGTCCCAGCGCCCGGTTTCCTGCCACAGCTCGGCGGGCTGGACCAGGGGCATGATCAGCTCCATGGCGCCCGCGCGGTCCATTTCTTCGCGCACAATCGTCTCGACCTTGCGAATCGAACGCAGGCCCAGTGGCGTGTAGCTATAGATCCCGGCTGCGGCCTTGCGGATCATGCCGGCGCGCAGCATCAGTTTCTGGCTGACGACTTCGGCGTCGGAGGGGGCTTCCTTGAGGGTGAAGAGGTGGAACTGGCTGGCGCGCATGAGAGTCTTTAGCGTGAGAAGGCGTTGTCAAGCGCTGGATTCTAGCGCAAGGCGTCGCCTCGGCAGGACGTGTTGGGGGCGAGATTAGGCCATGCACGGAAGTGGTGCGCTTTCAAACGGCACCCAAGTGTGAAAAAATCGGTACCAATGAACCGAATTTGAAGGTTAGCCATGCTTGATCGTGAAGGCTTTCGCCCGAACGTCGGCATCATTCTGGTCAATGCGCGCAACGAGGTGTTTTGGGGCAAGCGCATCCGCGAGCATTCCTGGCAGTTCCCGCAAGGCGGCATGAAGCACGGCGAGTCGCCGGAGCAGGCCATGTATCGGGAACTGTTCGAGGAAGTCGGTTTGCGCCCCGAGCACGTGAAGATTCTCGGTCGCACGCGGGGTTGGCTGCGCTACGAAGTGCCCAGGCACTGGATACGGCGTGAGTGGCGCAACAGCTATCGCGGGCAGAAGCAGATCTGGTTTCTGTTGCGGTTGGTGGGGCGTGATTCGGACGTCTGTCTGCGCGCGAGCTCGCATCCGGAATTTGATGCCTGGCGGTGGAGCGACTATTGGGTGCCGCTGGAAGCGGTGATCGAGTTCAAGCGCCAGGTTTACCAGTTGGCGCTGGTTGAGCTTGCGCGCATCCTGTTCCGTTCCCGGATATTCGATATGCCTGACAGCTATCGGCTGGGCGAGCCCGAGGCGCCCATTACCGTGGTGCTGGGCGCGGCTCAGCGCTGATCGGTCGGCGGCGCCCCGTCACAGACGAAATGTGTTCTTCCCTTGGAGATCCCCACGCTTGAATGCCAACGCACGATGGATCATTAGTAGAGGGCTCCTCGCCCTCGTCTGCCTTTCCGGCAATGCCTTCGCAGGTTTGCTGGTCGACGCCGATCCCGACTGGCGCGAGGGCGAGCTCAGCATGCCGCCGGCGGTGGATGAATCACGCCTGCGCAGCTTTTTCGTCAGCAGCGCTTCGCCGAACCGCTTCTACGTCGACGAAGGCAGCGTCAGCGTCGGTGAGGACGGTGTCGTGCGCTACACCCTGGTCGTGCGTACCCCCGGCGGCGCCGAGAACCTGAGCTTCGAGGGGCTTCGCTGCGCGACAGGGGAGTGGCGTATTTACGCGAGTGGACGCAAGAACGGTGAATGGACGCCAATGAAGAACAGCGCATGGCAAGCCATTACCGACAACAGCTACAACCGCCCGCGGGCCGCGCTGGCTTACGAGCATTTCTGCGACGGCCCAGCCGCACCGCGAGATCAGGCGCATGCGCTGCGCCTGCTGCGCACACCACGTGACCTCTCGCAAGCTTTTGGAGTCAGATAGTGATCGACAATGCCATTATCGAATTCGACCGAGCGCTGCGTACCGTCTTTGCCCCGGCACTCAGCGTGCGGCCGGTGCCGGGTGAGGGGCTGCCCGACGCCGAGCTGAGCGAGGAAGAACGTCGCCATGCTGCCGCGCTGATGCGGATCAACCATGTCGGCGAGATTTGTGCGCAGGCCTTGTATCAGGGGCAGGCGTTGATGTCTCAGGATCCCTCGATCCGCGATGCGCTGCGACAGGCTTCACACGAGGAAACCGAGCACCTTGCATGGACCGAGCGCCGCATTGCGGAGCTGGGCGGGCGCAAGAGTCTGCTCAATCCGCTGTGGTATGGCGGCGCGCTGGCGGTCGGCCTGCTCGCCGGCCGTTTTGGCGACCGCTGGAATCTGGGTTTTCTCGCCGAGACCGAGCGACAGGTCGAGCATCACCTCAAGGATCACCTCGGCACGTTGCCCGGGCATGATCAAAAATCGCGTGCCATCGTCGAGCAGATGAAGAGCGACGAGATAGAACATGCGCAAACCGCGGTCTCCCTGGGGGCGCATGAATTGCCCGCGCCGATCAAGGGCGCGATGAAGCTGGCGTCGAAAGTGATGACGACGCTGACTTACCGGGTCTGAGCCAGCGTATCGGAGCTTCGCCCCCGGGGTGGGGCTGCAGCAGGGGCTGATCCTCGGCCCCCACCTTCTGCCTTCAGTCTGCTTCCACGATTTCGCACTCGTGGCTGATCTCGGCCGTCTTGGCCAGCATGATTGATGCTGAACAGTACTTTTCCGCAGACAGGTGAATTGCGCGCTCGACGACTTCGCGCTTCAAGTTGCGTCCAGTCACCGTGTAGACGAAACGGATTCGTGTAAACACCTTCGGGTCGGTGTCGGCGCGCTCGGCTTCAAGGCGGACGCTGCAGCCTCGCACGTCGTGACGTCCGCGTTTGAGGATGAGCACGATATCGAATGCGGTGCAGCCACCTGCGCCTGCCAGCATCAGCTCCATTGGTCGGGGTGCCAGATTGCGTCCGCCGGCCTCTGGCGCGCCATCCATCGCGACGAGATGGCCCGTGCCGGTTTCAGCGATGAAGCTCATGCCATCAACCCACTTGATGGTGCATTCCATGTGTTCTGTCTCCTTTTTGAGGCGGCGATCTGTTCGCTGCACTGAGTTGGGGGCGTGCGGATTCTACCGGAGTGCATTCGGGCATGAGCTGCGGGTGCAGATGTGCCGCGAGCCGCCATTGGGAGCAGTTTTCGGAGTCAATACGGCTCCGTATTCATGCGGTGCACCAAAATCATGGGTGGCGGCGTAGGGATTTCGTTGTCAGGGTGGAGTGAAGGGTTATTAAAATTGATATAAAACAATAAGTTGGTTTTAAATAAACGTGACTTATAGCAAAATCAAAACATTTATTGTGCAGCGCACAATAATGTGCTTGCGCGAGCTCGTGAGTATCTGGATAATGCAACCCAGTCGGATCGCTGACGCGGACACAACGATGCGCCGATCCAAATGGTGTCTCCTCCACCCTCCTCCTTTGGTGTGGATTTAACGCAGTCCTCGCGGGCTGCGTTTTTTTTGCATTCCAAGCCTCTTAGTGATTGACACCTCAGTGCCTATCTCATTAAGATTGCGAGCTTTCCGTTTGACGGCCTGCATTCTCGGCCTGACAAAAATCGAGGTTTTACATGAAGACGTTTTCTGCCAAGCCGCACGAGGTCAAGCGCGACTGGTTCGTTGTCGACGGCACGGACAAGGTGCTTGGCCGTCTCGCAGCTGAAGTCGCTCGCCGTCTGCGCGGCAAGCACAAGCCCATTTACACGCCGCACGTCGATACCGGGGACTTCATCGTCGTCGTGAACGTCGAGAAGCTGCGCGTCACCGGAAACAAGGCGCAAGACAAGAAGTACTACCGTCACTCGGGTTATCCGGGCGGTATTTACGAAACCAACTTCACCAAGCTCCAGCAGCGTTTCCCCGAGCGCGTGCTCGAGAAAGCGGTGAAGGGCATGCTGCCGAAGGGCCCGTTGGGCTACGCCATGCTGAAGAAGCTGAAGTGCTACGCGGGTCCGTCGCATCCGCATACCGCTCAGCAGCCGCAAATTCTCGAGATCTGACAGGAGCCGTTAAATGGCTGTGACTTACAACTACGGAACCGGTCGTCGCAAGACTGCTGTTGCCCGCGTGTTCATGAAGCCGGGCACCGGCAATATCGTCGTCAATGGCAAGCCGGTGGATGAGTTTTTCTCGCGTGAAACCGGTCGCATGATCGTGCGCCAGCCGCTGGTCCTGACCGGCAATGTCGACAAGTTCGACATCATGGTAAACGTGATCGGTGGCGGCGAATCGGGCCAGGCTGGCGCTGTGCGTCACGGCATCACCCGTGCGCTGGTTGAGTACAACGCCGAGCTGAAGGGCGAGCTGCGTACCGCTGGCTTCATCACGCGTGATGCACGTGAGGTCGAACGGAAGAAAGTCGGCCTGCGCAAGGCACGTCGCGCGAAGCAGTTCTCCAAGCGTTAAGCTTTTGGTGCTGCATTCGGAAGCCGTCCTCAGGGGCGGCTTTTTGCTTTTGCGGGCGTGGCTGCGATCTGGCCGATGGTGCTCTGTCCCATTGCCCTCACGGCCGTTTGCCGCGTGAGGATGCGATAATTGTCGCCGTGTCCTGAGCGCAATAAAGGAAGCGAGATGATCAAGGTTGGGGTTGTTGGGGGTACCGGTTACACAGGCGTGGAGTTGTTGCGCCTGCTTTCGCGTCACCCCGAGGTCGAGCTGGTGGCAATTACTTCGCGTGGTGATGCCGGCCTGCCGGTCGCGGACATGTTCCCTAGTCTACGGGGGCGTGTCGGCTTGAAGTTCGTCACGCCTCAGGAAGCACGGCTTGAGGCTTGCGATGCAGTGTTCTTTGCCACGCCCAATGGGATTGCGATGCAGCAAGCTGCCGAGCTCGTTGCCGCCGGTGTGCGTGTGATCGACCTGGCAGCCGATTTCCGCATCCGCGATATCGCCGAATGGCAGAAGTGGTACGGCATGCAGCATGCTGCCCCCGAACTGGTCGCCGAGGCGGTGTACGGGCTGCCCGAACTTTACCGCGAGCAGATCCGCGGCGCACGCGTGCTCGCCAATCCGGGCTGCTACCCGACGGCTGTCCAGCTCGGCTTCCTGCCATTGGTCGAGGCGGGGCTGGTCGATACCGATCACCTCATTGCCGATGCCAAGTCGGGCGTATCCGGTGCTGGTCGCAAGGCCGAGGTGCATACGCTGCTACCCGAGGCGGCAGACAGCTTCAAGGCCTATGGTGTATCGGGTCACCGACACTTGCCGGAGATTCGCCAGGGATTGTCCCGGGTGGCTGGCCAGGTGGTCGGCCTGACCTTCGTGCCACATCTGACGCCAATGATCCGTGGCATTCATGCAACGCTGTACGGACGCATCAAGGCGGGTGTAGAACTGCCCGACCTGCAGGCGCTGTTCGAGAAGCGCTACGCCGGCGAGCCCTTCGTCGACGTGATGCCGGCGGGCAGCCATCCGGAAACGCGTTCGGTGCGTGCATCCAACCTGTGCCGTATTGCCGTGCATCGCCCGCAAGGCGGTGACACCATCGTTGTGCTGTCGGTCATCGACAACCTCGTCAAGGGAGCGGCGGGGCAGGCGGTGCAGAACCTCAACATCATGTTCGGTCTTGATGAAGAGGCCGGGCTGGATATCGTGCCGGTCAGCCCTTGACGGGAACCTCCCGGCCGTAACACGATCCCAGACTTTGACGATTGACGGACGGATGAAGCATCATTCGCCGCAGACCCCAACAGAGGAAGAATCATGAGCGCAGAAGTCGAAACCCCCGACATCCTCGTCTTCACGGACAACGCCGCCAACAAGGTGCGTGAGCTGATCGAAGAGGAAGGCAATCCTGACCTGAAGTTGCGCGTATTCGTCAGCGGCGGCGGCTGCTCGGGTTTCCAGTATGGCTTCACCTTCGATGAAGAAGTGAACGAAGACGATACTGCCTACGAGAAGAACGGCGTTACGCTGCTGATTGATCCGATGAGCTACCAGTACCTGCTTGGCGCGGAAATTGACTACACCGAAGGTCTTGAGGGCTCGCAGTTCGTGATTCGCAATCCGAATGCCACCAGTACCTGCGGTTGCGGCTCGTCTTTTTCGGCCTGAGACCGCTTGAACGCAATAAAACAGGGGCGCCGCGGCGCCCCTGTTTTATTGCGCGGCTTGATGGCCGCGGCTTAGCCTGAGTCGAATCAGTCCGCGCTTGCAAGCTCATAGTTGAGCAGGGCAAATCTGTTGCGCAGTTCGGACGTGTCGCGAAAGAAGGCCGTAAGTTCCTTGGGGCTCAGGGCATCCGCCATGGGCAGCTGAACCGTCATCGGATTTTGCGCCACATTGTTGAAGCGGACTTCGTAGTGCAGGTGCGGACCGGTGGACCATCCGGTCATGCCGACGTAGCCAATGATGTCACCCTGGCTGACTTCGGTGCCCTTGCGCATGCCTTTGGCAAAACCGTTCAGGTGAGCGTAGGCGGTCGAGATATTGCCGCGGTGTTTCAGGACGACGATGTTGCCATAGCCGCGCTGGGTGGCAGCGAAGTCGATGACGCCGTCTGAAGTGGCTTTGACCGGCGTGCCGGTCGCCGCAGCGAAGTCGGTGCCCTTGTGGTCGCGCCAGTTGTTCTTGATGGGATGAAGTCGGCGACCAAAGCTGGAGCTGATGCGCGTGAATTCCAGCGGTGAGCGCAGGAAGCCCTGACGCAGGCTGCGGCCGTCGTCGGTAAAGTACTGATCCTTGCCGCTCGGGCTGCGATACAGCACAACCGCGTGACGTCTGCCCTGATTGATGAACTCGGCAGCCAGAATACGTCCTGCGCGCACCGCATTGCCATCTTCGTAGATGGCCTCGTAGATGACGTTGAAGCGGTCGTCCTTGCGCAGATCGGTGTGGAAGTCGATTTCCGTGCCGAAGATCTCGGCCATCTGAGTGGCGACGCTGTCGGGGATGCCGGCTTCATCCGTGGCGCCATAGAGTGAGCTGCGGATCACGCCCGAGCGCATCTCGACGAGCGTGCTCTGCAGTGCGCCTTCGGATTCGCGCAACTGCAGTCCGGCCTTGTCGTCACGCTCGAGCAGCAGGCGCTGCTCAGCGTTACCCATGGGCAGGCTGAATGAGGCGAGGCGACCATTGCTGTGCACCATGGCCATGACCGTCCGGCCCGCGCGCAACTGACGGATCGCCCGTTTGCCCTCGTCCGAGCCCGACAGGAAGGCCAGCGCCTCGCTGTCGTCCACACGCAAGCGCCGGAACAGCGATTGCAGCGTGTCGCCGGGCTGGATGCGCTCGTGGTGTACGAAGGGCAGATCGTTTTCAGACTCGATCGCAATACTGGGCGTGGGCAGGGTCTCGATCACCGGGCGCACGATGATGCCGGCCGTGTCACTGCCTGGTGCGACGGCGGTCGCGGCAACGACGCCCATCAAGGATGCGCTGACGACGCCCGCCAGCAGCCATGTGCGCGGGCGCTTAAGGAGTTGTGCCGGTAGTTCGGCTAGAATTTGGGTCTTTCTCGCCTGCATGAGCTCACTGGGCCTGAATGGGCAAAAAACTTTCGCAAGTCTAACAAAGTTAGCCCTGCGATCGGAGAGGTATTTTTGGAGAAATTGAATGACTGATGTTCCGGCGGCCGTCGAGCTGATCAAACGTGGCACTGATGCCCTGTTGCTTGAGGCTGAACTGGTCGAGCGCCTCAATACCGGGCGGCCCCTGCGGGTGAAGGCGGGGTTTGATCCTACCGCCCCTGATCTGCATCTCGGCCATACTGTGCTGATCAACAAGCTGCGCCACTTTCAGGAGCTCGGGCATCAGATCCTGTTCCTGATCGGCGACTTCACCGGCATGATCGGCGACCCCAGCGGCAAGAACGCCACACGTCCGCCGCTGTCCCGCGAGCAGATCATGGAGAACGCCCAGACCTACCAGGATCAGGTGTTCAAGATACTTGACTCCGAAAAGACCGAGATATGTTTCAACTCGAGCTGGATGGAAGGACTCGGCTCGGCTGGCATGATCCGCCTGGCTTCACACCAGACCGTGGCGCGCATGCTGGAGCGCGATGATTTTGCCAAGCGTTATGGCACGAACCAGCCGATTGCGATCCACGAGTTCCTGTACCCGCTGTGTCAGGGCTATGACTCGGTGGCGATGAAGGCCGACGTCGAGCTTGGCGGCACCGATCAGCGCTTCAACCTGCTCATGGGGCGTGAGTTGCAGAAGCACTATGGTCAGCATCCGCAGTGCGTGGTGATGATGCCGCTGCTAGAGGGACTGGACGGCGTCAACAAGATGTCGAAGTCGCTCGGCAACTACATTGGTATCTCCGAGGCGCCGAAGGAGATCTTCGGCAAGACGATGTCGGTGTCCGATACGCTCATGTGGCGCTACTACGAGTTGTTGTCCTTCCGTTCCACCCTCGAGATCGAAGGCCTGAAGCAGGACGTCGAGGGCGGGCGCAATCCGCGTGACGTCAAGGTGATGCTGGCGCAGGAACTGGTGGCACGCTTTCATGGTGCGCGCGCCGCAGAAGAGGCGCTGGCCGACTTCGAGGCACGCTTCCAGCGTAACGCCATGCCCGATGACATGCCCGAGGTCAATGTCACGGTTGGTCCGGACGGTATGGTCCTGTTCCAGGTGCTGAAGCAGGCCGGCCTGACCGGCAGCACATCCGAGGCGATGCGCATGATCGAACAGGGCGCGGTGCGGCTTAATGGCGAACGTGCCGATGACAAGGGCCTGCTGCTGTGCGCTGGTGGGAAGGTGGTGCTGCAGGTCGGCAAACGCAAGTTTGCTTCGGTGGTGCTGGCTTGACTGGCGAACGCTGTGTGTGTGGTGGCCTGAAATGAGCGCCGCCGAAGCCGCCCGCCCGATCGGCGTGTTCGATTCCGGGGTCGGTGGGCTGACTGTGGTGCGTGCGCTGATGGAGCGCCTGCCGCTGGAGAGCATCGTCTACTTCGGCGACACGGCGCGGGTGCCCTATGGGGTGAAGTCGGTGGCGACGATCGAGCACTTTACCGCGCAGATCACCGATTACCTGCTGCAGCGCGATGTGAAGATGCTGATCATCGCCTGCAACACCATGGCGGCAGTCGCGGTGGACGTCGTTCATCGGCTGGCGCGTGACATTCCGGTACTGGACGTGATCGAGGCGGGGGCGCGCGCTGCGGTGTCGAGCTCAAGCGGCCGGCGCATCGGCGTGATTGGCACCCCCACGACCATCAATAGCAACGCCTACGCGCGGCGCATGCATGAGCTCGATCCGTCGGTTCGGGTCTATTCACAGGCCTGCCCCTTGTTCGTGCCGTTGGTGGAGGAGGGCTGGCTGGACCATCCGGTGACGCGGCTGACGGCCCAGGAGTATTTGCGTCCGGTGCTCGCCGAGGAGGTCGACAGTCTGGTTCTGGGGTGCACGCACTACCCGCTGCTGAAGCCCTTGCTACGCGACGTGGTGGGGCCTGCGATACGGCTGATCGACTCGGCGGTTACCACCGCCGAGTTGGCCGCCCAGCGTTTGCAGCAGGCGGGCCTGACACGCAGCGGCGGCGCGGCGGCTGACTACCGGTTTGTCGTCAGCGACGTGCCGCTACGTTTCCAGACCATTGGCGAACGCTTCCTTGGCCGCTCGCTCGGCCAGGTTGAGAAAGTCGACTGGTAGCTCAGCGGATAGCCCGCCATCACGACCCTGTTTCAGGCGGGACTGACTCATACGCCGGCGGCGCTGCTGGCCCCGGCACTTTGCAGCCAGCCGCGCGCCTCGTTCTCGTCGTCGAACACCTGCACTTCCGCGGTGACGAACAGCTGCGACACCCAGGCGCTCCAGGTCAGCCATTGATCGTCGGTCACCACCGCGATGCGGCGGAAATCGTGGGCGTGCTGGCGTGAAAACTTGATTTCCTCCCAGGCAACGTCCAGCGTGAAGCCGGCCATCTCGCGCAGATCGAAAAGCAGGTCGAGCTGGCCAGAGAACTGGATCTTGTATTTGACCAGCTCCTCGAACTCCTTGTAGTCGGCCAGCGTGAATTCACCGAATACGGTGACTGCGACCAGATTGTCGCGGTGTTCGATGTTGATCATGATGGCCTCCGTGTTGCCTGACTGGGTGGCTCCCACTATAGCCCTCGCCCCGATCCGGCTCAATCGCCCGCATGTCGAATCAGGCGCTGCGACGGGTGCGCAAGGAGATCATGATCGCGCTGGAGACGATCAGTGCAATGGCCAGCCAGCTCGACCACGGCATGATTTCGTTCCACAGCACTGCACCGAACAGACTGGCGAACACGACGGTGGCGTAACTGAGGTTGGCAGACACCAGGGTGTGGCCGTAGCGGTATGAACGGGTCATTGCCAGCTGGGCGAGGCCACCGAAGACCCCGACGCCCAGCAGCACGAAGAACTCGTGCACAGTCGGCATATGGGGGCCGGAAGGCAGCGACCACGCCAGGCCGAACAGCGTGGTGACCAGAGCAAACCAGAATACGGTGCGGACCTCGGGCTCCCCCAGTCGACCCAGCTCGCGCACGCTGACATAGGCCACGCTGGCGATGGCGCCCGAGCTCAGGCCCACGACCGCGCCCAGCCACTGGTCGGCCGCCAGGGTGGGGCGCAGCAGCAGCATGACGCCGCCAAAACCAATGACGATCGATAACAAGGCGGGCCAGCGTAGCTGTTCCCGGAAAACTAGGGCGAGCAGCAGCGCGACGAAGATCGGCGAGGTGTAGTTGAGTGTGACTGCAGTGGCGAGCGGCAGGATGCCGATCGCGAAGAAATAGCAGCTCAGGGCGATCGAGCCCGACAGGCTGCGCGAAACATGCATGCGCCAGTGCGGCGTGCGCAGCGAAATGCTCCGGGCGCGGGCGAGACTGACCATCATCAGCATGCTGACCGCACCGCGGTAAAGCACTACTTCCGCGGTCGAGAACGTCTCCGAGGCAATCTTGACGCACACCCCCATGACAGCGAACAACAGGCAGGAAACAAGCATCCAGAAGGCAGGCATGATGTGATGTCGCGGCGCAGCGATACGGGACGGTATTGAATCACAGGCCGGTGCCGGAGCGTCGAATCCTTGTCGGCAGCGAGCACCTTCACGGCACGTGCGCGTGGGCCCCAAAGCGTGGCATTAAAACGATGGCTTCCAGACCGCCGTCGGGGTGATTGCGCAGTCGGATCGAACCATGCTGGCGGCGCAGCAGGTTCCGGGTGATGGCCAAACCCAGGCCGGTGCCGCCGGTTTCCCGGTTGCGCGAGGTTTCCAGCCGGTAGAAGGGCTCGAATACCTTTTCGAGCTCGCTCTCCGGCAGGCCGGGGCCATGGTCACGGATGCGGATCTCGATCACGTCCGGTTTGGTGCTGACGATGATCCCGACGTCGCCGCCGAACTTCACCCCGTTTTCGATCAGGTTCCATAGTGCGCGTCGCACGGCCGTGGGTTGTGCGTGCAAGGGCGTGCCGACCCGCCCGCTCAGGCTCAGCGTCCAGCCCATGTCCCGCGCATCGTCGCACAAGGCTTCGAGCAGGCTGTCGAGGTCGATCGGCTGTGCGGGCGTCGCCTCGTTCAGGCTGCGTGCATAGGCGAGCCCCTCCCTGACCAGTGCCTGCATGCCGTCGAGATCGCCCTGGATGCGTGCACGCAGGTCTTCGTCATCGACGAGTTCCGCACGCAGGCGCAGACGCGTGATCGGCGTCTGCAAATCGTGGGAGATCGCCGCGAGAATACGCGTGCGCTCGCTGACGTGTTCGCGGATACGCTGCTGCATCTGATTGAAAGCCTGGGCCGCCTGGCTGACTTCGGTCGGACCGCGAATGTCCATCGGTGCGCGATCGGGGTCTTCGCCGAGGGCGCGGGCGGCGTCGGCCATGCGCGACAGCGGGCGGGTCGCGAGTCGCACGGCGAACCAGGTCAACAGCCCGACGCCACCGACCAGGGCCGCGAGGGCCGCAAGCAGGCGTCCGGGCTCGGGTGGGCCGATATGAGGCGTTGGGGGAATGCCGGGCAGGCGAACCTGCAAGGGGGTACCGTCGGCAAGGTTTACAAGTGCGACGATGACTGCGTGCCGCATGCCCGGGCGCTCGTGCGTATAGGCCACGGTGCTGCGGCCTGGCATTGCGGCGCGCAAGGCGGCGGGCAGCGGGTGACTGTCGGGCAGGGCTTGCAAGCGTTCGGAGGGGGGGCGCAGGGCGAGACGCAGGCGTCGGCGGCCGAGCTCGTCGATCCAGCGTTCGCGCTCGGCTGCGCTGAGATGGTCGAGTACGTCCGCCGTTGCCGCAATCTCCTGCGCCACACTGTCGAACAAGGCAGCGCGGCCGATACGTTCGCGCTCGCCGACGAAGAGGGCAAGGCTGGCCGCAATCACGATCAGGATGCCGACCAGCAGGATCAGCATCAGGCGCGCGAACAGGCTGCGAGGCCAGGGCAGTGTCATGAGGTGCCCCGCGAAGTGTCCGGTGTGACCACGCTGACATTGGTGGCAAGCACGTAGCCTTCGTTACGCACGGTCTTGATGATCGAGGGCTCCCGGGCATTGTCGCCAAGGCGCTGGCGCAGGCGGCTGACCTGGAGGTCGATCGAGCGGTCGAAGATGTCTGCTTCGCGACCCTGTATCAGTTCCATCAACTGGTCGCGCGACAACACCTTTTGTGGGTGCGACAGGAAAATCGACAACATGCGATATTCCGCACCCGACAGGGCGACAGCGATGCCGGTGGCGTCGATCAGGTGGCGGTTGATGGTGTCCAGCCGCCACTGGGCAAAGTGGAGTTCACGTGCATGGGCCAGCGGGGCGGCGTCGAGGTTGGGCGGCAGCGCACGGGTGCGGCGCAGCACGGCGCGGATGCGGGCGTATAGCTCGCGCGGGACGAAGGGTTTCGTCAGGTAATCATCGGCACCCATCTCGAGCCCGAGGATGCGATCCATGTCGTCACCGCGCGCCGTCAGCATCAGGATCGGCGTGTTCGCCGGCGGCCCGCCCGCTGCCCGCAGGTTGCGGCACAGGGTCAGCCCGTCTTCGCCCGGCATCATGATGTCGAGCACGATGAGGTCGATGCGGTGCTGCTCCAGCGCCGTCTTCATCTCGCGGCCGTCCGCCGCCGTGGTGCAGCGCAGCCCCTGCTTCTCTAGGTAGTCGGCGAGCAGGCCGCGGATGTCGCGATCGTCGTCGACAATCAGGATGTGGTCTTGCTGGCTCATCGAGAATTCTCCATGGGGCGAATCTTAAGCCGGCCTTCGCCTGACTTTGTATCCCAGCGTATCAAACAGGGCCCCGGAGACAGAAGGCTGCAAAACCGTCCGATCCTGACAAATGGCGCTTACATCGGGCTGCTCTAATGGGTTCGTCGCTCGAACACTTGGGCGCAACGGACACTAACCCGATAGGAGCATCATCATGAAAACCTGGATCAAGACTTCGATTGCCGCGGCACTCATTACCACCGGTGCCCTTGGAACCTCTGCTGCGCTGGCCTGGGGTGGGCATTGCGATGGCGCCGGCCCGGTTGGTAACAAGGGTGGTTGGTCGCAGATGGCGCCCGAGCAGATGAAGGCGAAAATGACGCAGCGCGCCGAGGTGCATATGGCTCGCCTCGAACTGGCGCTTGTGCTCCAGCCCGATCAGAAGCCGGCTTTCGAAACCTTCAAGGCCGATATGAAGGCGCGTGCCGGGCGCATGGCGACAGCCATGGCCGAGCGACGCGCGGCGACGCAGCCAACGACGGCGATCGAACGCATGCAGCGCATGGAGGACATGGGCAAACTGCGCCAGGCTGAAATGGCCGAAGCGCGCAAGACGGTCGAGCTCTTCTACGCCATGCTGAGCGATCCGCAGAAGACCGTGTTCGATGCCGAGTTCCAGAAGATGGGGCGCAAGGGCGGCAAGGGCGGTCCCGGCATGCGTGACGGTGGTGGCATGGGGCCGGGCCGTGGTTGATTGCCTCGTACTTTGACTAAGCGAAGGGGGGCATGGTGCCCCGGTTGCTAACCTGCGGCAGCTGACAGCAAAAAGGCCATCCTCGCGGATGGCCTTTGGTTTCTCTCCCCTCTTTCGGGGTAGCAGTTCTTCTTAGTGGAACTGCTCTTCTTCGGTCGAGCCGGTAAGGGCCTTCACGGAGGAGGTGCCGCCCTGGATCACGGTGGTGACGTCGTCGAAGTAGCCGGCGCCCACTTCCTGCTGGTGCGACACGA
>Ga0073904_10000407_pt1 | contig 30516 bp, 29 predicted proteins | sample KloWWTrecipitate_FD_66668 | JGI IMG/M metagenome (GOLD analysis project Ga0073904, IMG submission 66668) | Active sludge microbial communities from Klosterneuburg, Austria, studying microevolution and ecology of nitrifiers - Klosterneuburg... | ecosystem: Engineered > WWTP > Aerobic digester >... | reverse complement strand
GACCGCTCGCGCTCCGAGCTGCGGCCTGCCAGCGAGCCCGAGCCGCTCGGGTGTTCGCGCACCACCGACGGACCGCAGGAGTGGCGGCTGGTTCGAGCGATCTTCGTGAACTGAAAAAAGAAAGGACCGCATGAAGCGGTCCTTTTGAGTTGCAGCACTGCGCGTTCGCGTGGTGCTGCGTGGTCTTCTTGTTCGATTCCTCCTGCGCACTGCGTCCAGCCGGCCGCAGTGTCAGGTTGGCGTGTCGATCAGAAGCTGTGGCTGATGCCGACGCCGAAGATCACGTTGGTCTTGTCCAGCACCGGCGACAGTTGACCCTTCGGGCCGAGCAGTGCCTGGGTGAAATAGGTCGAACCTTCGTCCGAGTCGACGATGGCGGTCTGGATGTAGATCACCGTCCGCTTCGACAGCGAGAAGTCGTTGTTCAGGACGAACATCTCGGTCTTGTCCTTGCTGATCTTGTCGTTGTCGCTGTGGTAGTAGGAGATCGACGCAACGTTGGTCGCGTTCCATGCGTAGTCCACGCCCACCGAGAAGTGGTCGGTGTCGGAACGCTGGGCGCCGATCGCGTCGTTCAGGGCGTCCTGCTTGGCGTTGATGTACTGCGCCTTTGCGGTCAGCGCAGGAAGTCCGAAGTTGGCGAACGGAACCGCCACGCCCACGCCGTACTGCTCCGACTTCGCGTCCTTCGCCGCACCCGACGTGGCCGAGTTCTTGATCTCGTTGAAGTAGGCCGAAACGGTGATCGGACCGGTGTAGACGACGCCTGCCGAGATGAAGTTACCAGCCTTCATCGTGTCGGCTTGCTCGCCGAACCCATACAGAAGGCCGACATTCACCGGGCCGAACGACTTGTTGTACGAGATCGCGTTCGCAGCAAAGATGCCGAGGTCGTTGCCGTTGGAACCGCCACCGGCCTGGTTCAGTGCGAAGGTGTACAGCGACGAGAACTGCTCCTTGATGGCGCGCGGGTCGGTTGCCAGCAGGGCCAGAACTGCAGGGGTGTACTGACGGCCCAGGGTCACGGTACCGAAATCGGCGCTCGACAGGCCGACGTTGGCTTGCCGTCGGAAGAACGTCGAGGTCGTCTGACCGGTGCCGGCATCGAAGTGCGATTCAAGGTTGAAGAACGCCTTCAATCCGCCGCCCAGGTCTTCGCTTCCCTTGAAGCCGAAGATGCTGGGGCGAATGCCGCCGTTGGCCAGCTCGGAGACGCTGCCGCCGTCCTTGCCGTCAGCACGACGCGACTTGTCGCTGTACTGGTAGCCGAGGTCGACGCGACCGTACAAGGTCACCGAGCTTTGGGCGTGGGCCGCGCCGGCAACGAGGGACAGCAGGGCTGCCGAAACCAGCGTGCGCTGGAGCGCTTTCTTTGAGGTAGAGATATTTGTCATCTGTTTCTCCATGGGTTCGAAACTATCTGAGTCCCGACGAAGTGGCCTGCTTCTTGTGAGCCGCCTACGACGCGTGTGAGGGTTGCGAAATCAGAGGTAACCGGGAAAATTTCCTCTCGCACTTCCATTTTGAGAGTGCTATCGACATCGCTGCAATCAGCATGACACTGATCCAAACTGGTGCCATCCCTTGCATTGATGCGCTTTCCCGGGGCTCGAGGCCCCGTGCAGCGTCGCGCAGTATAGGGTTAGTGCTTAGCCGAATTCACCGGCCTTGTTGCTCTGGTGACACATCGGAGGTGCACTGCATATATTGAAAATGCACTCTTTTGGTGCAATTTCGAGGGTGAAATTCATGAGTGCTGCCGGATAGATTCCGGCATGTCCAAAGGACTGGGATCAGAAACAGTCGGCGTCGGCCATTCCCAGGCGACAACTCCAGCGAAAGAATTCACCGGCCTGCTTGATCGAGCGCCGGAAGATCGCGGTCGCCTCGCTGGATATGGACTCGGGCAGCGGCAGAGCGAGCGGGGCACCCGAAGCGTTGGTGTAGAAATTGATGAAGCAGCTCTGGTCCGGCAGGCAGATGCTGGCGATCTGGCGGTCGTAGGACGCTCGTTCGCGTGCCAGCTCCGATGGAACGATGACGACCTGGATGATGCCCTGGCGACCCACCACGGGCCACTTGCCAGGCTGCGCCGAAGGGGTCTGATCGGGAGCGTTGGTATCGGCCTCGAAGCGGATGGCGCGCAGCAGGCCCCGTCCTTCGCTGTCCCGGATTTCCAGCAGTCCGTCGCCTCGCACGATCGCGGTGACTGCCGACTCCAGCGCCGTCAGGATGCGATCCTCCTGCTCGAGCTTCGCCTGCGAGCACGCCATGCGTGAAGTCACGATCGCGCCGACCCGAATCTTCGATCCGTCCAGCGTGTAAGGCGCTGACATGCTGTTGCAGCTGGTGTGCCCGCCAAGCCGACCGTCTGTGCCGAGTTCGAGGCGCGCATTGCGCTGGTCGAGAATCGGTTCGGTGCGCGCCTGCACGATCTTCCAGGCACCCAGCACGCTGGCTTGCGGCGAAGCCGCAGCAGACGCTGAGGCATCCTGCGCAAGCACCGAACCCGCGGTGCCGAGGGCAGCAACGAGTGCCGCAACAGCCCACGCAAACCAGCGCTTGCGTTGCATCCGTTCCATGCGGGCGGAATTCCGTCAGTCGTACTTGATGTACTTGAAGCGCGGATCGTCCGGGGTGCCTTCAAGCTCGCTGCCGTCCTCCTGGCCCGGTTGCCAGAGCACCACTTCCTCGATCTTCTTCGCGAGCTGGAAGTCCTTCTCGGTGATTCCCTTGGCGGAGTGGTTCACCAGCTTGACGATGACGAACGCATAGGACACTGCCAGATCGGGGTGGTGCCAGGCGGCTTCGGCCAGGTGGCCGACGGTGTTGACCACCATCAGCGTGCCTTTCCAGCCGCTGGTCTTGTACTTGCGCCTGATCCAGCCGTCCTCATAGGACCAGGTCGGCAGTTCCTGCTGCAACCGGGCAGCGACTTCCTCAGGTGTGAATACTTCGTCGACCGTCTTCTTGCGCCATTGGCTCATGGGTGCTCCTTGTTGACCAAGTACGGAGAATGTTCGCACGAGCGGACATGACCGCGATCCCGGCGCGGCTACGATCCAACGCTGCTTCAACCTTGAAAAACACTCCGATGGCCTCCAGCCTGCTCGCCCTGATCGATGACATCGCCACCGTGCTCGACGACGTGGCGATCCTGACGAAGGTGGCTGCCAAGAAGACGGCAGGCGTGCTCGGTGACGATCTGGCGCTGAATGCCCAGCAGGTGGCCGGCGTCACCGCCGATCGTGAACTGCCGGTGGTCTGGGCGGTGGCCAGGGGATCGATGCTGAACAAGGCCATCCTGGTGCCGGCTGCGCTGGCGATCAGTGCCTTCGCGTCCTGGGCCGTGACGCCGCTGCTGATGGTTGGCGGTCTCTTCCTCTGCTTCGAGGGCTTCGAGAAACTGGCGCACAAGTTCATGCACGACGCGAAGGACGATGCGGCGCATGAGGCCGAGGTGCTGAAGGCGCTGACCGATCCGTCCATCGACATGGTGGCTTTCGAGAAGGACAAGATCAAGGGCGCGGTGCGCACCGACTTCATCCTTTCTGCCGAGATCATCGCCATCACGCTGGGCACGGTGGCCACGTCGCCCTTCGTGACACAGGTGACCGTGCTGGTCGGCATCGCGATCGTGATGACGATCGGGGTCTACGGTGTGGTCGCAGGCATCGTCAAGCTCGACGATCTCGGGCTGTACCTGACGCGACGATCAGGAGCCGGCGCGGCATTCCAGCGACGATTAGGAGCCGCCATCGTGAAGGCCGCGCCTTACCTGATGCGCACGCTGACCGTGCTCGGCACGGCCGCGATGTTCCTCGTAGGCGGCGGCATCCTCACCCACGGCATACCCGCGCTGCACCATGCGATCGAGATGGCCGCGGCGAAGGTGTCAGGAATCCCGGGAATCGGCGGCCTGTTCGGCGCGGTGACGCCGACCTTGCTCGACGGGCTGTCCGGTGTGGTGGCCGGCGCTCTGGCCCTGGCCGGCGTCAGCCTCGCCGTCAGGCTGTTCAAGCGGCCAGCGACGGCAGCGTGATCTTCATGCCCGTCGCTGGCCGGCCCGAGGCGCCGGATCCGGCGCGTCTTTCACCGCGCTGCGACGTCGATCAACTCGATGTCGAAGAACAGCGTCGCATTCGGGGGAATCACGTTGCCCGCGCCCCGCGCGCCGTATGCGATCTGTGGCGGGCAGGTCAGACGTGCCTTGCCACCGACCTTCATGCGCTGCACGCCTTCGGTCCAGCAAGGGATGACGCGATTCAGCGGAAAGCTCGCGGGCTGTCCGCGCTTGTACGAGCTGTCGAACTCGGTCCCATCGGGCAGCGTGCCGCGGTAGTGCACCTTCACCGTGTCCGTGGCGCCGGGGCTGGCGCCGGTGCCTTCCGTGAGAGAACGGTAGATCAGCCCGCTCGAAGTGGTCGTGGCTCCCGCTTCCTTGGCGGGCGCATCCGTTTGTGCCCAGGCACAGTGCGAGGTGGAAATTGCCAGCAAGCCGGCGTAGACGATGGCCTTCAAATCGTTTCTCCAGGAAGGTGCATTGAGGATGTCCCGCGCCGTTGTTCGCGAACGTGCGGGACCGCGATCATCGCCGCAGCGGCGACCCGACGTCCTCGAAGGCACTTTGCTGCGCTTGCGCATCAGCTCAACATAGCCCTCGCAGGAACAGTGGAGCCCCAGCCGCCCTGGTTTGCTCACCCATGAAACTGCTGCTCGCGCCCATGGAGGGCCTGCTCGACCACACGCTGCGCGACATCCTGACGCGGGTCGGAGGAGTCGATCGCTGCGTGTCCGAGTTCATCCGTGTGTCGGGCACGCTGCTGCCTGACCGTGCTTTCCTGCGGGTCGTGCCCGAACTGAATCAGGGTGGGCGCACCCGCGCCGGGATCCCGGTGCGCGCGCAGTTGCTGGGTTCCGACCCGAACTGCCTTGCCGAGAACGCTGCCAGGCTGGCCGCCCTGGGACCGCACGGCATCGATCTCAACTTCGGTTGTCCGGCGAAGATCGTCAACCGCCACGGCGGTGGGGCGACGCTGCTCGACGATCCCGAACTGATCGCGGCCATCGTCAGCGCGGTCCGGCGCGCAGTGCCTCGCACGATGCCGGTGTCGGCCAAGATGCGACTCGGCAATCTGGACGGCAGCCGCGCGGTCGAGTGCGCGCAGGCGATCGCCGGGGCGGGCGCCGATGAGCTCGTCGTGCACGCCCGCACGAAGGCCGATGGCTACCGGCCGCCGGCCTACTGGGAGCGCGTGGCCGAAGTCCGTGCGGCGGTGAGCATTCCGGTCGCGGCCAATGGCGAGATATGGACCGTGGCCGATGCATTGCGTTGCCGGGAGTTGTCCGGCTGCGACACGCTGATGCTGGGACGCGGGATGGTGGTCGATCCGGGGCTGGGCCTCGCGATCGTGGCCGCAACGCGGCAGGCGCCGCTGTCCGACGCAGCTGCGCGTGGCATGCCGTGGGAGTCCCTGCTGCCGCTGGTGACCGAATTCTGGTCGCTGGTGCTCGCACGTCGCGACATCGCCGATCGACATCGCGCAGGCCGGCTGAAGCAGTGGCTGAATCTCCTGCGCCGCTGCCATCCGCGCGCCGAGGCGATCTACGGTGCGATTCGCACCGTCAACGATCCGGCGCAGATCGGCGCGTACCTGGCCGAGTCCGTGCGCATCGCAGCCTGAGCGGCTGCTTTTCGTTGCCGAATCGCGTCGTGCTGCCAACAGCGACACGCGTTGGACCTCGCCGATGCGACCGCCCGGCGCCACAATCGTCCGGTCACCACTGACTGAATTGCCCGCCTCGATGCCCACGTCCGTTCCGCCGGTCAAGACGCCGCTCGGTCACGAGGAGTTGCGAACGCGCTCGCACGGGCTGAACCAGCGTCATCGCACGATGCTGTTTCTCGTCGATGGACGCCGCCCCCTCAGCGAAGTTCTCGCGCTGGCCCTGCAGGCGGGTGCCAGCACCACGCATTTCGAGGATCTGGTGCACCTCGGACTGGTCGAGCTGGTGATCGATCCCGACGAGGCTTCCGAGGTCATGCCGAGCCAGCAAGGTGCCCTCGACAGCGGCGGCGCCAGCACCCGCTCGGGTGTGCTGGCGGTTGAGCTCGGACCACCCTCGTCGCCTGTTGAGCCGCCGCCTAGAGCACCCTTGCCTCGCCCTGTGGTCGAGGTTCTCGAGGTCGATGTCGATGCCGTGCCGCCACCCTCCCGGCCGGTGCCTCTGAATGCAGACAACACGGGATCGGCGCTGTCGGTTTCGCAACGCCGGGCGCTTGCCAAGGCCTCCGATGACGAGTTGTTCCAGCAGGTGCGCGAGTTGCTGATCGACACCTTGCGTGTCGATGCGCCCGTGTTTTCCGCGATCACCCTGATGCGGGTTCACCGTGCGCGCTCGTCCAAGGAACTGATCAACCTCGTCTGGGAGATCGAGCGCCATCTGGGCGGGCCTTCCCGCAGGCGCCGCGAGATGTCGAGCCTGCATCGCGCTCGCGAACTGCTGGGCATGGGCAACACCCAGGTCAGCCTGGACGCCGAAGAGACCGGTTTCCCCGATACCGAGTGATCTGTTCTCGCGCGGCGTCGTCCGACGTGAGAAGGCGCCGGGGGCCGACCGGATGCCGGTGGATGTCGGTCGACATTGGGTGGTGCCGCGCACTTCCCTTCTCGCCGATCGTCAACGTCGAGAATCGACGCCTCAGCCTGCTCGACCGAACTCGAACACCGAGGCCATTCCGACGCCGTGACCCGCACCGATGCATTGAACGACTCTTCCCGCCGGCGCCGATGGCTGGCGTTGCTGGTGGTCTCGCTGACGGCGTTCACTGCCATCGCATTGAACGCAGGCTCCGGATCGCACCTGCAGGCGATCGACCGGCAGGCTGCGCAGCACCTGCTCGCGCACGGGTCCGGCACCTGGACCGTCGCTATGCAGTGGCTTGCAAGGGTTCACGGTGTCGCAGGCATCGCGATCGTCGGCACCCTGTGGCTGGCTTGGCTCGGGCTGCGCGGCGAAACGATGCAGCTTGTGAGGTTGGCGCTGATCGTCGGAGGCGGGCTGGTGCTCAACAGTGTGCTGAAGCGCGTGTTCCAGCGCGCCCGGCCGGTGTTCGGCGAGGGAGTCGAACTGCCGCTGGAGACGCTGGCGACTTACAGCTTCCCGAGTGGCCACGTGTCGGGCAGCGTCGTCTTCTATGGCTTCGTGCTGATGACGATCTTCTCCGCGACGCAGCATCGAGCCTGGCGCTCGGCGTCAATGGTCGTGGCGGGCGCCATGGTCGTGCTGATCGCCTACAACCGCGTCTACGTCGGGGCCCACTTCGTCAGCGACGTGCTGGCGGCGGCGGCCGAGGGGCTGGCCTGGCTCGCGTTCTGTGCGCTGCTGCTGGAGCGCGTGCAAACCCGTCCGTCGAAGTGAACCTGCACCCCGCGGATGCGTGACCTGATTCCAGTGATCGTCAACAGCGCCGCGCGCAGCGGCGACTCGCGTGCGCAGATCGCGGCATTGCCCGGACTGTTCGAGAGCGCCGGCTTGCGCATCCGCCTGATCGACCTCTGCCGTGGCGCGGACTCCGACGCCGAGATCGACGCGGCGCTCGCCGCACGGCCCTCCATGGTGGTGGCCGGTGGCGGCGACGGAACGTTGAGCGCCATCGCTGCGCGGCTGGTCGACACCGGCGTCCCGCTCGGGGTGCTGCCGCTGGGCACGCTGAACCATTTCGCCAAGGACCTGGGTATTCCTCTCGCTGTCGATGCTGCCGTGCAGGTGATCGCGGCAGGTCACACGGCCGATGTCGATGTCGGTGAGGTCAACGGGCGCATCTTCATCAACAACTCGGGGCTGGGCCTGTATGCGGACATCGTCCGTCACCGCGATCGTCAGCAGCGCACGCTGGGCCGCGGCAAGTGGCACGCGCTGGCGTGGGCGACGTGGTCGATGCTGCGGCGCTATCCGTTCGTGCACGTCAGGCTGGTCATCGACGGATGCTCACGCGAATGGCGCACGCCGTTCGTGTTCGTCGGCAACAACCAGTACGCGATGGAAGGGCTGCGCATCGGCGTGCGCAGCCGCCTCGACGAAGGCCTGCTGTGCGTCTATGTCGCGCAGCAGCCGGGACGGCTCGGCCTGTTGCGGCTGGCGTTGCACGCGCTGCTCGGTCGGCTGAGCCAGGCGAGCGATTTCGATGCGATGACAGCCACCGAGCTGCTGATCGAAACCCGACGAAGGCACCTGCACGTGGCAGCCGATGGCGAGGTGTGGCCGATGACCACGCCGTTGCGCTACCGGACGCGGCCCGGCGCGTTGCGTGTCATCGTGCCTGCGCCGCCATCGGCTGAGACGTCCGGGCTCGATTCCGGCTGAAGCACCGGGATTCGATCTGCTGGAAGGCGCTGTGTACTGCGCTGTAGTCCCAGCGCTCGATGGTGTACCCGACGTCCCCGGGCTGCCCGGTGCGGATCACGTTCACCGAGTTTGGCACGTCACGCCGCACGCGGCTCGACAGCGCGGTTCCCGCCTGCGCGACGACGAGGCTTGCCCCGCCTGCGCCCGCAGGCGTCAGCTCGCGCATGTAGGGCAGGTGGATGTGACCGCCCAGCGCGACATCTGCGCCGGCGCCGGCCCATTGCCGCAGCGCGGTCTCGCATCCGTGAAGCAGGTGCTTGCGCTCTGCCTCGCCCTCGACGTGCAGCGGCTGGTGCACGACCACCACGCGCAGCTGTCCGGGCCGCGCGCTGCGCAATCGGGCAGCAACCCGCTCGATCTGCGCGGGCGAGACTTGACCTTCGACGTGGCGCAGTCGGCGCGTGGTCTTCACGCAAAGCACCAGCAGGTCGGCGCTGTCGTGCGTCGGCTCCAGTGCCTCGCCGAAGGCCTCCTGGAACCGTGCATACGGAAACAGCAGGCGCGCCACGCCGTTGAACAGCGGGATGTCATGGTTACCGGGAATGGCCAGCCAGGGAACGCCAAGGCGGTCGACGAACCGCCGCGCGCTGGCGAACTGTTCCGGCGTGGCACGCTGGGTGATGTCGCCGGACAGCACCAGCAACTCGGGTGCGAGGTCGCTGCTGAGCCGGGCCAGCGCCTCGACGACCGGAGCCTGCTCGGTGCCGAAATGCGTGTCCGAGATGTGGAGGAGGGTGGTCAAGGGCAAGCGGACGAGATGGTCTCCGGGTCGCCGGGCAGAGCCCGGCGATCAGTTCGTCTGCTGGATGCCGGCAATCGCCCACTGGCTGCCGTCGTTCGGCTTCGCGAGGTGCCAGACCTCGTCGAAAGGCTGGGTCGGACCGGACGCTTCTTCCTTGATCAGGCCATGGAAGCGCACGCTGACGACCTGCCGATCGGCCTCGTCGGAGAAGTCGAGCACTTCGGCGTCGACCCGGACGACATCGGTCTGCTGCGCGCTGCTGCCGCGCTCCTGCAGGTCGAGCTTGACCGCAGCGTACATCTCGGGCGTCGTGAACTGGCGCAGGTCGTTCAGGTCGGCGCTGTCGTTCGCGGCCTGCATGCGTATGAAGATCATCTTCGCGATCCGCTCGAAGCCCGCCTGGTCGAAGCCGACAGGCACCGTCGGTGGCCGCAGGTAAGGCTGGTTCAGTGCCGGTGAAGCCGCCACCGGTTCCGGCGCGGGTTGCGGGTTCCAGCCGGAACCTGAACCGCCAGAGCCGGCAGCTGCACCCGCTCCTGCGAACTGCATGCCGCCTGGAGCCCGCATCGGACTCGCGGACGATTTGGCGCCCATGCGGCTCATGACGAAGCGGATCGCGACGAAGGCCACGCCGGCCAGCAGCAGCATCATCAGGATGTTGCCGAATTCAGCGCCCATGCCCAGGTGGCTCATCAGGGCCGCGATGCCCAGTCCGGCCGCGAGTCCGGCGATCGGACCCATCCATGAGCGCTTGGGGGCCGCCGCGGGCGCGGCTCCGGCCGTGGCGGGCGCGGTCGGTGTTGCCTGGGCCGGCTTGGCCGGCGTGGCATCCGGAGCGCTCCGGCTTGGCAGGCTGCGCTGCATGCCCGAGGAACTGCCGCCGCCCAGGCGTTTGGCGTCGACGCTCAATGGCGCCAGGCCTGCGGCCATGACTGCGACTGACAGAGCCAGGATCCAGGATTTCATCTTGCGTTCCCTTGGTTTCGGTTCACGAGGAGAGGATGCATCGTAGCGGCAGAGCGCGTCAGGCGCGCCGGCGAGGCCATTCACACTCCTCGACATGGGGCCGCCCTGATGAATGTCAATGTCCAGGCGTTCTCAGGCATCCTGCCGCGGCGGATATGCGTGGCGAGTGATGCATCATGGGCGTTCAGACGACAACGGAGGCCACCGTCAGATGACACACGCCCTGATCGTCGATGACGATGTGGATTCGGCTTCCACCCTGAAGGCCCTGATCGTGGGCGAAGGACTCACCGTGGCGGTGGTGCACAGCCTGCGCGACGCGCGGCGCCAGATCGCCCTGCAGCAGCCGGACATCGTCCTGCTCGATCTGCAACTGCCCGACGGCAACGGGATGGATCTGCTCGCCGACCGGCACATGCTGGCCGATTCCGAGATCGTGCTGATCACCGGGCATGCCAGCCTCGAGACCTCGATCCAGGCGCTGCGGCTCGGTGCGGCCGATTACCTCGTCAAGCCGATCAACATGCGCCAGTTGCAGGGCGTGCTGTCGCGGTTCATGAAGCCCGCGGTGCTGAAGGCCGAGGTCGAAGGGCTGGTGGCGCAGGTCGAACCCACGGGCCATTTCGGTCATCTCTGGGGGCGGGCGCCGTCGATGCTGCGCCTGTACGAGCAGATCACGCGTGTGGCCGGCACCAGCGTCACGGTCTTCATCACCGGCGAAAGCGGCAGCGGCAAGGAAGTCGTCGCGCAGACGGTGCACGACCTGAGCCGCCGCCGCAAGCAGGCCTTCCTCGCGATCAACTGCGGCGCGATCTCGCCCAATCTGATCGAGAGCGAGATCTTCGGCCACGAGAAAGGCAGCTTCACCGGCGCCGACCGGCAGCACCTCGGCTTCTTCGAGCGCGCCAGCGGCGGCACGCTGTTCCTCGACGAGATCACCGAGATGCCGATGGAATTGCAGGTCAAGCTGCTGCGGGTCCTGGAGACCGGCCGCTTCATGCGCGTGGGATCGACGCAGACACAGGAAACCGACGTGCGCGTGCTGGCCGCCACCAACCGGTCACCCGAGCAGGCCGTCGCATCGGGAAAACTGCGCGAAGACCTGTTTTACCGATTGAATGTTTTTCCGATCGAGTTGCCTCCGCTGCGTGATCGGCTCAGCGATGTGCCGCTGCTCGCGCGACATTTCCTGACAGCCTTCGGGGCGCAGCAGGGCCAGGCCAAGCAGTTCAGCGCGGCCGCCCTCGACCGGCTGAGCCGTCACCGCTGGCCGGGCAATGTGCGCGAACTGCGCAATGCGGTGCAGCGCGCGTACGTGATGTCGGCCGGCGGGCTGATCGACGAGGAGTGCCTGCCCGACATGGCCTTTGCCGTGGCCCCGGCTGCAGTCGCTGCGGCTCGGGCCGCGGAGTCGCCGCCGCGCGATGCCGTGCCTGCGCAGATGACGGATGACAGCATCACGCTGCCGATCGGTACCTCGCTGGCTCAGTGCGAACGGGCATTGATCCTGGCCACCTTGCGGGCCTACCACCACCACAAGGAACGCACGGCCGCGGCACTCGGCATCAGCCTGAAGACGCTCTACAACCGGCTCAAGGAGTACGCCGGGGACAGCACGGGAAAGGCCGTCGATCCGGATTGATGCGCGATGCGCCGGTCATGACGTGACTGCGGGCGGCATCGCGGCAGCACGCAGTCCGCTGCGGTCCGCGAGGATCAGGCGCGACACGCTGGGCCAGTCGACGCAGCGGGCGTGGGGTATGCGCAAGGGTGATCGCCGCCAGACCGTCTCGCCGCCATCATCAAGCAGCACGGTGCGGCAGCCGGCGCGCCGACCGGCCTCGACGTCGTCGAGCTTGTCGCCCACCATCCACGAAGCCGACAGGTCGATGCGGTGCGCCCGAGCTGCCCGCACCAGCATTCCCGGTGCCGGCTTGCGACACAGGCAGGCCGGTTGTCCGCCGGCGGCCGGCACGTGCGGGCAGATCACGAAATCGGTCAGTTCCACGCCGGCTTCGTCTCGCAGGCGTCGCTCCAGCGCTGACTGCAGTGCAGAGAACTGTCCGCGCGTGAAGTAGCCGCGGCCGATGCCGCTCTGGTTGCTGACCAGCACCAGTGGCAGGCCTGCGGATGCCAGCATCGCCATGGCTTCGCAGGCCGACGGCTTGAATCGCAGCAGCGCCGGGTCGGCGTTGTACGGCACCTTCTCGACCAGCGTACCGCCCTGATCGATGAAGACCGCCGGTCGCGGGGTCGACGCTGCGCTGTACGGTGGAGCGACCGTGGTCAGTGCAACCCTCAGGGCATGTTCGTTCATGGGGCGGGCAGGGGAGCAAGTTCGTCCTCGGTGATGGCAATCGGTGTGCCCACGAGGTGAGCGAGCTTCTCCGGGCCAGTGTCCCGGCGGTTGATACCACCTGAACCTGCGAGCCGGCTTGTTGCGCGGCATGCCGCTTGCCCCTTGCTGCATGAAGCATCAGGCGCAGCACGCGTCCCGCGCCTTCGTCGCCGAACCCTTGCAGCGCAAGCGTTCGCGACGAGCGGCTGCACCCCACACCACAGCCACGAACATGAAACACATCGACTCGACCTGCAGCACAGCCTACTCGCATGACTGCCATGAACCCGCCGGAGACGACGGCTTCTGTTTCGACCTTTGCCTGGCGCCGTTGCTGCCTGCCGGTGTCGAGCCGTGGCTCTCGACGCGCGCGATCTTCTTCGTCGATGGCGAGTTGCCCGTCTCGGGTCGACTTGCGTTCGACACGCTGAATGCAAGGCGTTCGCCGGAGTTCGTCAGCGACTGAACGTCGCCGAGCCGCGCACACGGGCGCACCACTTCTGCAGCGGGGCTCCGAGCCGTGTCCTCTGCAGGGGCAACCGCGCCCGGGGCCGAAGTAACAGTGGGTAATTCATCGAGATTTCGCGCGCCGAAGCAATAGCATTCGGCCCGTCGGCATACCCGTGCGAAAGCCGGGGACGCAAAGTTTCCGGTCTAACGCCCCGCTTGAGCGGTGGCCACGGCAGCGGGACCGCCAGCAGTCGCTCGATGCGACTGCCGAGGGTTCTGCCTCCGTGTCCAGGACCGGGTTGTTCAGGCAGGTATTCCTCGAACCCTCAGCACACCATGAATAAGATTCTCAGAACGCTCTGCGGACTCACCTTGTTTCTGGGACTGTGCGCTTCTGCCTGGTCCGACGGACATCGCGCAGACCGGGTGCCACACGTCGAGAAGCCCCGCTTCCCGCAGCTCGACCTTCCCGATCGGCATTCCGGCGGGCAGCGGGCCATCGATGGGCTCGGCACGCGGCTTTCCGAAGTGGCGAACTGGTACGGCAAGTCACCCGACGAGTTCAGGGGCATGCTGATGAAGGACCGTCGCATGCGCCTGGACAAGCGCGGGCGCGTGTTCATCGTCGAGGAACTCGACCAGCCGATGCACGCAACGCCCGTCTCGGCGGCAGACACCAGCCTGCTCGACGGCACCCTGCTGCCGCTCGACCAGACCTTCCTGTTGCACAGCCGTCCGGGCGCCAAGCGCACGATCTACCTGAACTTCAAGGGCGCCACCCTGACCGGCACCGCCTGGAACGGCACCGGAGGCAGCCTGACGGCATTGCCCTTCGACATCGATGGCATTCCGTACACCTTCTCCACCACCGAGTTGCAGCGCATCCAGTACATCTGGCAGCGGGTGGCCGAGGACTTCGCCCCCTTCGATGTCGACGTCACCACCGAGGCGATCGCGCCGGAACTGATCACCCGTGCCGGATCGGCCGACACGGTGTTCGGCACCACGGTGCTGATCACCAAGCGCACCGGTGTCTACAACTGCAGTTGTGGCGGTGTGGCTTACCTGGGCGTGTTCGACGACACCAGCGAGTTCTACAAGCCGGCACTGGTGTTCTACGACGCGCTGGGCAGCGGTAACGAGAAGTACGTGGCAGAGGCCGTCTCGCACGAGGCCGGTCACAACATGGGTCTGGGTCACGACGGCACCGCCACGGCAGGCTATTACCAGGGGCAGGGCAGCGGCGCCACCGGCTGGGCTCCGATCATGGGTATCGGGTACTACCAGCCCGTGGTGCAGTGGAGCAGGGGCGAATACACCGGCGCCAACAACGTGCAGGACGACTACGCGGTGATGCAGAGCAACGGACTGCCGCTGCGTAACGACGATCACGGCAACACCCTCGCCAGCGCCTCGGTGCTGATCGGTGCCGCCAGCGGTGGCATGACCACCACTTCGGCGCAGGGCGTCATCGAACGGCCCACGGACGTGGATCTCTTTGCGTTCTCTGCGGGTGCGGGCACGGCCACGTTCAAGGTGACGCCGGCGGCGCGGTCGACCAACCTGGATGCCTGGGTGGGCTTGCGCGACGCGGCCGGCAACCTCCTGGCCAACATCAACCCCGTCGACGCGCTGAACGCCAGCGTCAGCGTCAATCTGCCGGTCGCCGGCACCTACTACCTCTCGGTGCAGGGTACCGGCAAGGGCGACCCGCTGACCACGGGCTACAGCGCCTACGGCAGCCTCGGTCAGTACGCGGTCAGCGGCAGTTTCTTCACGCCCGGCAGTCAGCCGCCCACCTCGGTGATCAGCGCGTCCACGCTGCGCGGAGTGGCGCCACTGGCCATTGCGTTCTCCGGCGCGGCTTCCCGCGATCCGGATGGCAGCCTGGTGGCCTACGACTGGTCCTTCGGTGACGGGGGCAGTGCCAGCGGTGCGACGGCCTCCCACACCTACAGCGCGCCGGGTAGCTATGCCGCCGTGCTGCGCGTCACCGACAACACCGGTCTGACCGCGTCCAGCACGGTCACGATCACCGTGGATGCTCCGGTGGCGGTGCAGACGATGCGCGTCAGCGACATCGCGATGAGTCTGAAGGTGACCTGGACTGGCAGAGCGCAGGGCATCGCCGCGGTCAAGGTGCTGGGAACCAACGGTTTGCCCTTGGCCGGAGCCAGGGTGATCGGGAATTGGAGCGGGTTGGTTGCAGGGCCCGGTTCTGCCCTCACCGACAGCACCGGTGTGGCACGTTTCAGTTCTCCCCTTACCCGAACCACCGGTGGCAACTTCATCTTCACTGTGACGAACGTGAGCGGCGTCACCGGGTACACCTACGCGCCGTCGACCAACACCGAAACCAGCGACTTGATCGCTCGCTGAGCCATCGGCACGCGGCAGAGATTCGACTCGTGGAGTGTTGTCGCGTCGCTCCCTGAACGCTGCCAGAGGCATCGCAGGGATCTGCGTTCAGCAGGCGGGCAGCAGCATTGACACCGTGGTGCCGAGCCCCGGGGTGCTGGCGCGGCGTGATGTGCCGCCTGATCGGACGCAGAACGCGTGCACCTGCTGCAGGCTCGGGGTCGGGCCGGTGGATTCACCGTCTGCCGTCCCGTCGTCACCCACGGTGATCAAGACATAGTCTCCGGCTGCCAGGTCGTAGGTGTCCTCGGTGGCGGCGTTGCAGGCGTGCAGGCGCAGCCGGCCCCCCGAAGGCATCGCATCGCGCGCGTCCAGCGTCAGCGTGGTGAGTGCGAGTTCCAGTCCGTTGGCGTCGACCATCGCGTGCCGCGTGGTTGCGGCCACAGCAACCGACAGCGTGATGCGTCGGCCGGCGATGGCTCTCAGGAATTCATCGGATTCGGACAGCATGCTCGACAGGTCGACCGCGTGCGGCGGCGACGGCTGTCGATCGGAAAAGCGCATCAGGTGCTGCGTCAGCCGACTGCCTGCCTCCACCGCGCGAAGCGTGGCTGCCACCGGCGCCTGCAGCTCCGCGGCCTGAACCTGCCGCTCGATCAGATGGGCGCTGTTGCTGATGACGCCGAGCAGGTTGTTGAAGTCGTGCACCACGCCACCGGTCAGTCGACCCAGCGCTTCGATGCGATTCCGGTCTGTGGTGCTCGCTTCGTCCACCCGGTCGGGCAGCGGCTCCCTGGCGGGCTTCTGCAAAGGCGATTCGGACGGCTCGACGACGGGTCGCGTCGCGACCCACCACAGGCCAGCCAGGGCCACGCCGAGCAGGCACAGCGCCCAGATGGCCACCTGCAGGGTGGCGCTGGCAGCCCAGTCGGCCGGCGGCGCGTGCCGTTCCCACCGCCAGGTGTTCGCAGTGACCCACGCCACCGCCAGCACGCCTGGCAGCAGCACTGACAGCATCAGGAGCGTCATGCGGGATCGAGGGGAAACGTTCATGGATGCGAGCGTGACACCTTTCGGTGCTTGGCGGGGTGGTTTGACGAGCGATCGATGCGCGCGATGCGCATCGATCCCTGCACCTTCAGACGCTGTCTTCAGCGCGCTGCGATGCGGCCTTGCGCATCCGAGAACAGCACCTCGACCCGACGGTTCTGCTGGCGCCCGGCCGGCGTGCCGTTGTCGGCCACCGGGTTTGCTTCACCCCAGGCTCGCACCTCGATGCGCTCGACAGCAATGCCTGCATTCGTCATCTGGCGCTGGAAGGTTTCGGCCCGGCGCTGTGACAGCTGCAGGTTCATCTCCTCGCCGCCGACGCTGTCGGTGAATCCCTCGATCAGCACACGCCGCTCGGGGTGGCGGCCGAGCACCTGCACCAGTTGTTCGACGCTGCGTCGCGCGCCGGGCTGCAACGTGGCGCGCCCGGTGTCGAACAGCACGTCGCCCAGCGTGACCACCATGCCGCGGTCCGTGCTGCGGCCCTTCAGCTCCTGCAGGTCCTGCTCCAGTCCGGCTGCCCGTTCGGATTGCTGAACCGCCAGCAGGCGAGCCGCGTCGGCCTGCTCACGCGAGAGCACGGCTTCGTTGCGCGACGTCTGCGCCGCGCCCTGGGCTGCTACCGCGCTCGCCTTGGCGGTTCTTGCATCGGCCTGCGCCACGCGCGCGTTCGCGGTGGCCACGTCGGCCTCGCGCGAGCGGGCATCCAGCTGCACCCGCTCGCGTTCGGCACCGGCCTTCTGGATCCGCTGGTCCGCTTCGGCCTGGGAACCGACGGCAAGCGCGATCTCGGCTCGCTGGCGCGCGATGTAGGCCAGGTGGCGTGTCTCGTCGACATTGCGATCGTTGGCCCACGCTGTTTCGGCGGCGTTCATCGCCTGCAGCGCGCGTTCGAGCTCGACCGCGCCGCTGCGGGCGACTGCCGGGTTGCTGCGAGCCTGCGAAAGCGTGGTGCGCGCGGCGACCAGGTCGGGGTTCTGCGGTGCGGTGGTCTGGCAGGCGGCAAGTGCCAGGGCGATCGACGCTGTCAAGAGGGTGCGGATGGTTTTCATGGGGTGTCCTGGACGTTCGGAGGGGTTCACTGGGGCGCGGTGGCGGGGGCCGACACGGGCTGCTTCGCCGCCGCGCGGTTGAGCTCGTCGCGCAGCGTCTGCAGGCCCGCCTCGAGTTCGGTCACGGCGCGACGCGAACGTTCGGAGCCCGCCCGGGCACGCGCCAGCTGCGCATCCACATCGGCTTCTTCGGCGAGCCGGATGGCGCCGCGCTCATCGCCTTCGGCGGCGAGGGCTCGGGCTCGATCCAGCTTGCTGCGCGCCGCGTTGAGTTCGGCGGCTGCCATTTCGGGCGCGCCGGCCGAGCGCGCAGCCTCGACCGAAGCAGCGGTGGCGGCCATGGACGGGGCCGGTGAGGGTGTGTGGGCGCAGCCGGTGACGGCCAGGGCCCCCGAGGCCATCAGCGAGGCGAGGATCAAGGTTTTCATGCGGGGTCTCCGTGGAGTTGAGACCTGGCGGATGCCAGGTGATGTCAACTCCGCGGCAATCGACGCTCCCAGCAGCGTCGGGCATCGGCGCTCGCAGGTGCGCGACGACAGGCGGGTGCGCTGCCGCTGGGTGACGTCAGCGCATCGCCTGAGCAGCCGGTGGCTGCAGGTCACGGGGGGAATTGGATGTCGGCCCCGACGGTCTCCCGACCTCGGGGCGGTGCCTGCTCCCGACGCGGGTGCGTCGGCGGCGGTCGTCGCTCACGGCGTGGCCGTGAGGTGGGGCGGGCTCTGGCTCAGCGTCCGGCCAGCCGCCCGTCCTGGCGCGTTGGCCTCAGCCGCGGCGCTCTTCGCTGCGGTAGAACTCCTGGATGCTGTTGCCGATCGCGTCGCCGCCCAGGTAGCCGGCGATGCCGCCGAGCGTGCCGAGGATCAGCATGGCGGCCTCGCTGCCCTGCGAGCGGCCGACATAGCCGGCGGCCACGCCGACGATGATCGTGCCCAGCAGGCTGGTGATCGGGTGTCCTCCGGGGATTCCAACGAAGGTGCCGTTGGTGCCGTAGGTCTTGGTTCTGCTGCTGGCCATGAGGAGATCTCCGAAGTTGGGTGCGACATGTCCGGCATCCCGCTTCAGGATGTCGAGAACCGGAATTTACGCCAGAGCGGCCTCGCGAGGAACCTCAGTCCCCGTCCGGCAACGCCTTCGTTTCCACCAATGGCAAGGTGACCCTGAATTCGCTTCCGCAGCCGGGACCGGCGCTGAAGGCCTCGACCGCTCCGCCGTGGGCTTTGACGAGTTCGCGCACCACGGTCAGTCCGAGGCCCAGGCCGCTGCCGTCGAAGTCGGTGGCTGCGCTGTCCTGCACGAAGGGCTCGAAGATGTGGCTCAGCGCGTTTGCATCGATGCCGATGCCGTTGTCCGACACGGTGATCACCAGCGACTCGTCGATGCGCACCACTGACAGCCTGATATAGCCGCCCTGAGGCGTGTACTTCGATGCGTTGTCGAGCAGGTTGCGCAGCACCTGCGACAGGCGCAGGGGATCGCCGTACACCGGCAACTCGCCCAGATGCGCCTGGACGCTGAACTGTTGCAGCCGGGTGTCGATGGCCGGGCGGCAGGCCGCGACCACCTCGTCGATCAGCCCGGTCATTTCCACCGCACGGCGCTCCAGCCGCAGCTTGCCGCTGCTGACCCGCGACACATCGAGCAGGTCGCTGACCAGCCGCGACATCTGCACCAGTTGCCGTTCGATGATGGAGGCCATCTTCGGCAGCACCAGGGCGTCGCCGCCGGTGCGCCCGATCACCGCGGAGGCCGAGCGCATCGACATCAGCGGGTTGCTGAGCTCGTGCACCGCCCGCGACATGAACTGGGTCTGGCGCCTGAGCGCCAGCTCCGCGGCAGCCTGCAGCTCCCGTGCGTCCAGCGCGCTCAACAGCAGTTGCTGGTTCGCCTCCTGCAGTTGCGCCTGCCGCTGCTCGAATTCCTTGCGGGCGCTCTCGCGGTGCGACAGTGGCGATCTCAGCGAGGCGAGCGGCGGCGTCTGCACCAGGGGCTGTCCCAGGCTCTGGCCGTCGTGGAACACGAAGCTGCCCATGCCGTGTCGCTTGGCGCGGTACATCGCGCCGTCGGCCAGCGCGATCAATGCACTCGCGTTGTCTCCATCGGAGGGGTAGAGGCTGATGCCGATGCTCGCCTTCATGCGCATCACATGCGAGCCGAGCAGCGCCGGTGCGCCCAGCGCAGCGATCACCTTGTCGGCCACCGCGGCGGCATCCTGTGCCTGCGACACCCCATCGAGCAGGATCAGGAACTCGTCGCCGCCATGCCGGCTGACGGTGTCTGCCGCACGCACCGAAGCCACCAGGCAGCGTGCGGCCAGTTGCAGCACCTCGTCGCCGACCGCGTGGCCGAGCGTGTCGTTGACCTGCTTGAAGTCGTCGAGGTCGATGAACAGCAACGCGACCTGCTTGCCGCTTCGGCGCGCGCTCGCGATGGCCTGCTCGAAGCGGTCGAGCAGCAGCACGCGATTCGGCAACTGGGTCAGCGGATCGAGCTCGGCCAGGCGGGCTGCACGCAGCATCCCCTGCGCTGCGGCTTCGGCGTCGACACGCGACTGCAGCGCTGCGACGATGAGATTCTCGTTGGCCTCGCGCAAGTGGTCGGCCAGGCAGTCGCACTGATTCATGTCCTCTGCGAGCTTGCGCTGTACTTCGGACAGTTCTGCACGAGCGTCCTCGATGCGCGACTGCAGGTCGGCCAGTTCGCGGATCGCCCGAGCCGTCGCATCGTCGTCTGGCGTGGCTTTGTTCATCGTGGACAGCCCGGCATGGCCATCGGTGGCGTCAACTTGCCCGACCGGTCGGGGCCGGCGGCATGTCGAGGGCGCGCTTGCGGGTCGGCCGCCCGCCGAGCAGCCCTTCCTGATCGCCCAGCGTCTGGCCGATGCGGATGCCTTCGTCGCCGATGGTGAACTCGCGCAATTCGTCCGAGTGCGCGCTGGCCCGCACCTTGACCACCGCCATCACGCGGCGCAGCCGACTGTCGACCTCGATGTAGCGCTGCACGATGATGGCGTCGGTCAGGAAGGCCGTGCCGTAAGGGCTGAAGCGCAGGTCGGTGTAGCGGTCTTCCAGCTCCGAGGTCATCAGCACGGTGACGCCTGCGTTGGCCATCGCGGTGACCAGGCGCGACAGCGACTCGCGGAAGTCGTCGCGGAAGGTCGGTGCCACCGCCAGCTCGAAGCCGGACAGCGAATCGATGACGACGCGGGTTGCGCCGAGCCGCCGGATCTCGCGGGTCAGCAGCATCACGATCTCGTCGATCGACAGGTCGGGTGCGTGGCTGTCGACCAGGGCGACGCGTCCGCTGGCGATCAGATCGGCCACCAGCGGGTTGCGCGTCCGGTTGGGTCGCTGCTCGAATGCGGCGATCACGCCGGTTTCGCCCAGTCGGTTGCCCTCGGCCAGGAAGGCCGCCGCCAGGATGCTCTTGCCCGATCCCGAGGGCCCGGCCACCAGCAGCGAGTAGCCGCGCGGCAGTCCCCCGCCCAGCATGTCGTCCAGGCCGGGCACGCCGGTCAGCAGGCGCGCATCAGGCGATGTGTCGCCGGTCGGGGTCAGTCCGTTCAGGTGCGGCAGCGGTTGCACCACCTGTTCGGCGGGTGCGAACACCTCGATGCCGGCATTGCCGATGCGGAAGGTGTGCAGCCCCGGCAGCGTCGGCTGGCCGCGCATCTTCATGATCTCCATCTTGCGAACCATCGAGTTGCGCTGCACGCTCTGGCGCAGCCAGATCAGGCCGTCGGCGACGGTGAACACCGGATTGGCGTCGGTCTCGACGAAGTACTCGCCGATCAGGAAGGTGGTGGCCTGCCAGCTCGTCATCAGCATGCCGAGTTGCTGCACGAATTGCTGCAGGCTCTTCTCCGGGTTGTTCGGCGGGGCGGCCGACAGCACCACGGAGCGGAACGAATCGACGAACACCAGCGCGGGACCGTAGGCCTCGACCTCGGCCACGATGCGCGCGAGCACCCGGTCGAGATCGCCCGTCAGCGTGTCGTCCGACAGGTTGATGAAGCGGATCGACCGGTTGACGGCCTCGCTGTCGAAGAACTCGAACTGCTGCTGGTAGCGCAGCATCTTCAGCGGCGGCTCGCCCAGCACGGTGAAGTAGATCGCCCGGAACTCCGGCTTCGCCAGCGCGAACATCATCTGGTGGGCCAGCGTGGTCTTGCCGCAGCCCGGCGGCCCGGCGATGAGGTTGAACGACAGTTCGGGCAGTCCGCCGCCCAGCACCTCATCGAGCCCGGGTACCCCCGTGGCCAGACGGTTGATGGTGACTTTGTTCATGAGGTCGTGTCCTGCGCGTGTGCGGCCGGGCCGTGAGGGGAAAGCGCCCAGACCGGGCGCAGCAGGCGCTCGGTGAGTGACGGGCCGACCATGCTTTCGAGCAGGTCGTGGAGGGCGTGGAACATGGCGCACCCGCCGGCCACAGCGGCCGCGCCGGTCTGCCGTGCGAACGCGATCCGGATCCTGGCAAGGTCCATCGCCGGTGGCACGCCTTCCTGCAAGCCATCAAGCCATGGATGGACGGTGGCAGCCACGTACAGGCTGCGCTTGTAGAGCGCGACGAGACCGCGCTGACCCACGATGGGCGTCAGTGCCGCATCGATCTCGAGCCAGATGGCCTCGACGGCTTCGGCGACCTGCGAGGCCTCGGCGTCTGCCCTGACCCTGTTGGCCAGAGGTGCAGTGATGAGCGGTCTTTCCGGTGTTTCCATGGACATGTGTCAAAGACCATTTACATGGATTGATTGACTGTACGCCACGGGCTCAGCGGGACCCGGTTTGTCGCGATTTCTACTGACTTGCCGCAAGAGATTCCGATTCGGCAATCCGCTCCTTCCCGGAATTCAGCGTGACCACGACGTTCGCAGTGTGACCGTGCGGTGCGGGGGGCAGTGATCTCTCGTATCCACGGGTCAATCGCCCTTCATGGGTGGGCCGCGGTTCGCGCGGCACGCAGGTTGCGGTGAAGCAGGTCAGAACATGTGCAACGAGGACCTGCTTCGATGACCAACCTGGGCTTTCGAGCCGATCACCAGCAGACGCAGCGGCAGTCGCTGTCCCCCCGCTTTCAGCAGGCTGTGCGCCTGCTCCAGATGTCGTCGCTCGATTTCGCGGCCAGCGTGCGCGATGTGCTGGGCAAGAACCCCTTCCTCGAAGTCGAGGAGGGTGACGGCGAGGCCGACCAGGAGGCGGCTGCAGACGACCCGGGCGACGGAGCCGACTCCACGGCGGACAGCGATGGGCTGTCTGCGGAGCTTGCGATGCCGCGCGAGGGCCTGGATGAAGTCGGCGAAAGCGACAACGACCGCGATCTGTGGCGGGCCGATTCCGGCGTGTCCCCACGCTCGGCCGATGACGGCGAGCTGTCGGCGATGAACCAGATGGCCATGGAGACGTCGCTCAATGCCCACCTGCACGGCCAGCTGAACCTGCTGCCGCTGAGCCTGCGCGAGTTGCTGCTGGCGCGCGTGGTCGTGGAGTCGCTCGACGACGATGGCTACCTGCGCACGTCGCTGGACACCCTGGTGGGGCTCGAAGCGATGTCGCCGGCCGCCACGTTGACCGAGATGCGTGCAGCGCTGCGCTGCGTGCAGTCGCTCGACCCGTGCGGCGTGGCGGCGTGCAGCGTGGCGGAATGCCTGCTGCTGCAACTGCCGTCGATCGACTGTGCACAGATGCGCGCACTGGCCGAGCGCATCGTCGGCGACCACGTCGGTGCGCTCGCGGCACGCGACACGCACGGGCTGGCGCGCGCGCTCGGCGAGTCACCGGTGCGCATCCAGGCGGTGTGCGACCGCATCCGCCACCTCGACCCGAGGCCGGGCTGGCGCTTCAGCGCGGAGCGCGTGGTGTACGTCGTGCCCGATGTGATCGTCCGCAAGGTGCGTGGCGTGTGGAGCGCGCAGCTCAACCCGGCGATCGTTCCGCGCGTTCGCCTGAATCAGGTCTACGCCGAGCTGTTCAAGCGTCACCGCACCGCCGACAACGCCGAACTGGCCGACCACCTGCAGGAGGCACGCTGGACCGTGCGCAATGTCGAGCAGCGCTTCTCGACGATCCTCGACGTGGCCGAGGCGATCGTGAAGCGGCAGCAGCATTTCCTCGACTTCGGCCCGATGGCGATGAAGCCGATGGGCCTGCGCGAGATTGCCGACGAGGTGGGCGTGCACGAGTCCACCGTGTCGCGGGTCACCAACAACAAGTACATGTCGACGCCGTGCGGGGTGTTCGAGATGACGCACTTCTTTTCCCGCGCCATGGTCTCGACCAACGGAAGCGCCTGCTCCGGCACGGCGATACGCGGCCTGGTCAAGGACCTGATCGACGCCGAGTCGCCTGCGGCGCCGCTGTCCGATGTCGAGATCACGCGGCAGCTTGCCGAGCAGGGGCTGGTGGTGGCCCGACGCACGGTGACCAAGTACCGGCAGCTGCTGCGCATCGAGGCGGTCGACCGCCGCCGGCGACTTTCATGAGCGCCACCGTCACCGCAGGCACGTCGTTTGCCGCTGTAACGGCGTGTGCGGCAACCCGGCGTTGCTGTGGTGTCGGACCACTGTTCGACGGGTCTTTCTGAGGAGCGCTGCGCAATGAGTATCGATATGGAATTGGTCGACAGCTGGCCGGAGTCGGTCCGCGTCGAGGTTCAGGTTCACTACGCCAGCGGCCCGTGCGACGCAAGGAACTTCTCGGTCGAGCCCTGCCCGTCGCAGCACGCGGTGCGTCTGTTCAACCTCCGGCTCGATTGCGAGCCGCTTGAAATGCATCGCATCGGCTGGGTCGATCTGCCCGGGCGGGCGCTGTACCAGCGTTGCCTGAGCGTGCTGGCACTGCACTGGTTCGGTTCCATCGACATGGTGCCTCGCGTTCGCGGCGTGCCTTTGTGGCGCAGCCTGAGTGCCGAGCTCACGATGCCTTCGGCGCACGTGAACCGGGTGAAATTCGACATCCAGGCCGTCAACGACACCAGCGCCACGCTGCGTTACCAGTTCCGGCGAGACCAGCCGCTGGTCAACGGCACGGTGATGCTCGACCCGCTCGATGCGGACCCGTTGCGCGCCCTGCTTCGGGTGGGACTCGGCCGGGTCAAGCCGATGGCTGTTCCGCGCAAGGCCGCATCGAGGGCGCCCGCCAGGTCCCTGCCGTCTCATTCCGCCGCCAGCGGGCACGCCGCTTCGCAGCAAGCCTAGTCGGGAGTTCCTGCCGCCATGAGCGACAACGCGGAATCGGCTCTGCCCGACTTGATCCGAGACCATCCGTTGCTGAGCCAGCTTCGCTCCAGCTTGCAAGCGGAGGCAGCCGCCCACGAAGGGCCGGATTCGTCAGGCTGGGATCCGGTCGCCAGCGCGCTGGCGCTGTCCGGCATGCTGCCCGAACCGCCTGCCATCAGCGGCTGACTGGCTGCTTCGAGTACCAGGCATTCATGCAGTCGATCAGCGTCTTCGGGTCGATCGGCTTCGTGAAATGCCGGTCGAAGCCCGCGGCCAGAGCCTTCAACTGATCCTCCTGCTGACCCCAACCCGTCAGTGCCAGCAGCAGCATGTCGCGGCCGCCCGGCTGCAGGCGCAGACGGCGCGCCACCTCGTAGCCGTCGAGGTCGGGCATGCCGATGTCGAGCACGGCGACCTGCGGGTGCACCTGCACCGCCAGGGCCAGTGCACGGGCGCCGTCGAACGCCACATGCACTTCATGGTGTTCGAGCCCGAGCAGCAGGCCCAGGCTGTCGGCGGCATCGCGGTTGTCGTCGGCGATCAGGATGCGCAGCGGCGTGACCACTGGTGCGGCCAGGACCGCGGGCGCCTCGTCGAGAGACGCGGGTCGGGAGTCGGCTGCTGCTGGCGGCAGATGGACTCGGAAGGTCGCGCCGCCTCCGAGCCCCGCGCTGCTGGCGTCCAGGTGCCCGCCGTGCAGTTCGACCAGACCGCGCGACAGCGCCAGGCCGATGCCCAGGCCGCCCTGCGTGCGGTCGCTGGCGCTGCGCAGTTGCGAGAACATGTCGAAGACGTAGGGCAGTTGTTCGGGGGTGATGCCGATGCCGTTGTCCTGAACCTCGATCAGCAACTCGTGCTCGTCGGCCCGTGCGGCCAGCCGGATCTGGCCGCCGGGTGGCGTGTATCTCGCGGCGTTGAGCAGCAGGTTGGCCAGCACCTGGGTCACCCGCACCTCGTCGACATGCGCCACGCAGCCCGGCTGGAGATCGACCTCCAGCGTGTGTCGTCTGCCGTCGATCAACACGCGCGCGTTCTCGACGGCAGCTTCGACGATCGACTGCAGGCGATGGGGCTGCTTCTCCAGTTCCAGCCGCCCGGCCGAGATGCGCGAGATGTCCAGCAGGTCGTCGAGCAGCCAGGCCATGTGCCGGATCTGGCGGTTGATGACGTCACGGCTGACGGCGAGCTCCTCAGCCGTCAATGCCGGGTTGGCAAGCACCGACGCGGCGCTGCGGATCGGCGCCAGCGGGTTGCGCAGTTCGTGCGACAGGATCGCGAGGAACTCGTCCTTGCGCCGGTCGGCTTCGCGCAGTGATTCGGCGGTGCGGCGCGCCTCGGTGACGTCGATGTGCACGCCGACCCATTCGCGCAAGTGACCGTCGGCTGCGAAGACGGGCTCGGCGCAAACGGCATAGCGCCGCCATTGACCCGCCGCGCTGCGCAGCCTGTGCTCCCATTCGAAGTGGCGCTGCTGCTTGACCGCCTGCTTCCAGGCGATCAGCGTGGGTTGCAGGTCATCGGGATGGATGGCACTCGACCAGCCGTCGCCCCGGTATTGCGCCGGCGTCTGACCGGTGAGGGCGGCCCAGCCAAACTGCTCGCCGTCCATTTCGCCCTGCGCGTTCTGCGTCCACATCAACCCGACCGCTCGCACGGCGGCCTGGAAGCGCTCTTCGCTGATCTGGCGCGCGGCCTCGGATTGCACCAGCCGGGCTGTTGCCTCATCGCGCTCGGCCTGCTCGCGTCGCTGGACCGTGGTTTCGCGGCACACGCAGAACAACCCTGACAGGGTGCCCTGATCGTCGCGGACCGGGTGGTAGCCGAAGGAGAAATGGGCTTCCTCGACACGGCCATCACGCAGGATCGAAAGCGCGATGTCGTCCATCTGCACGCTGTGGCCGGCGTAGACGCTGTCGACCAGCGGGCCGATGTCGGCCCAGATGTCGCTCCACACCTGCTGCATCGGCTGCCCGAGTGCCGCGGGGTGGCGCGTGCCGAGGATCGGCGCGTAGGCGTCGTTGTAGATGAAGCAGCGCTGCGGTCCCCAGGCCACGAACATCGCTTCGCTGGCTCCGAGCATCAGGCCCGTCAGCAGTCGCAGTTCGGCCGGCCAGCCGGCTGCGGGGCCGAGTCCGCAGCGGTCCCCGGCACGCAGCAGGCGGGCGCACTCTCCGGCGTGGTCGAGGAAGACGGGGGAGGGAACGGCGGACATGTTCGGAGGGGCGGAGCGCGCCGCAGTGTGTGCGGTCCCGATCGTCCCGCACTTTGAGGGGTCACCCCAACTATTTCCTCCGGGGTCGAATCAGCGGCACGCCGATTGCCACTGAAGGACATGAAATGCAACTGCAAGACCCTCTCCGGCATCCCCTCGTCTGCTGCGCGCTTGTGGAGCGTGCCGTTCGATGCGCTGCAAAGCGCGCGGAAGAATCGGCTGCTCGCGGCGCTTCCGCTGGCCGAGTGGCAGCGATGGTTGCCGCATCTCGAGTGGGTGGACATGCCTCCGGGTCGCGTCTTGCACGAGTCGGGACACGCGCTCGATCACGTCTATTTCCCGACGACGGCGATCGTGTCGCTGCTGAACGTCACGCAGGACGGTGCCTCGACCGAGATCGCCGTGGTGGGCAACGAGGGCGTCGTCGGCACCGCGCTTTTCATGGGATCGGACTCCACCTGCAGCCGCGCGGTGGTGCAGAGCGGCGGCTTCGGGTTCCGGCTGAAGGCGCGGCCGTTGCGCGACGAATTCGAACGATCTGGCGTGGTGATGCACCTGCTGCTGCGCTACACGCAGGCGCTGATGACCCAGATGGCTCAGCTGGCGGTGTGCAACAGGCACCATTCGATCGCCCAGCAACTGTGTCGCTGCCTGCTGGTCCACCTCGACCGGCTCGGCGGTCAGGAGATCGTGATGACGCACGAGTCGATCGCCAGCATGCTCGGCGTGCGCCGGGAAGGCGTCACCGAGACCGCGCTGAAGCTGGCGGCCGCCGGGCTCATCCGCTATGCACGGGGCCGGATCACGGTGCTCGACAGAGCGGGTCTCGAGCAGCGCGCCTGCGAGTGCTATGGCGTGGTCAGCAACGAATACGACCGACTGCTGAGCGAGCGCGCGGCGGCCTGAACCGGCCGCCGGGCCCGGCGATCGCGAAACATCCTGTTGCAAGGCGGGAACCAACAGGGGCCAGACCGACTCAGCAGTTGCGGCGAGAGGTGCCGGTGCGCCTCTATCATTCGCTTTGCCGTCATGGATGCCACCGCAACCACGGCAAGAAGCAATCCGAACATTGCCCATGCTCCGACCGATCACTGCCGTTTTCGCCCGTTTCTCCGCTGCTGTGTTCGTCGCACTGGCCTTTTCGATGGCTGCCGCGCCTGTGGCGCGCGCCCAGTTCCGCGTGGAGATCTCCGGTGTCGGTGCCGCCCAGGTCCCGATCGCCATTGCCAAGTTCCGCGACGAAGACCGGCAGAGCCAGCCGCTGTCTGCGATCGTGCGTGCCGACCTCGAACGCAGCGGGCTGTTTCGCGGTGTCGATGCGCCGGGCGTGCTCGACGAGTTGCGCACGCCGGCGATGGCCGAATGGCGCACCCGCGCAGCCGATGCCCTGGTCGGCGGATCGGTGACGAAGCTGGCCGACGGCCGGTTTGACGTGCGCTTCAAGCTGTGGGACGTCGTCAAGGGCAGCGAACTCGGCGGCCAGAGCACGGTGGTGGACCAGGCCGACCTGCGACTGGCAGCCCACCGCATCGCCGACTTCATCCACGAGAAGCTCACGGGCCAGAAGGGCGTGTTCTCGACGCGCATTGCCTACGTGACCAAGGTCGGCAACCGTTTCACGCTGCGCATTGCCGATGCCGACGGCGAAGGCGGGCAGGTCGCGCTGAACAGCACCGAGCCGATCATCTCGCCCGCCTGGTCTCCCGATGGCCGCGAACTGGCCTACGTGTCGTTCGAGAGCCAGAAGGCGGTTGTCTATGTCCAGGAAGTGGCGAGCGGCAAGCGCCGCGCCGTCGCGAACTTCCGCGGCTCGAACAGCGCGCCGGCGTGGTCGCCCGATGGGCAGACACTTGCGGTGACGCTGTCGCGCGATGGCGGTTCGCAGCTGTACCAGATGGGCCGCAACGGGGACAACGTTCGCCGACTCACGCAGAGCATCGGGATCGACACCGAGCCGGTCTATTCGCCGGACGGGCGCAGCGTCTATTTCGTCAGCGATCGCGGAGGCGGCCCGCAGATCTACCGTACCTCGGTCAATGGGGCGGCGGTCGAGCGCATCACCTTCACCGGCAGCTACAACATCAGCCCGGCGATCAGCCCCGATGGACGCATGCTGGCCTACATCTCGCGTCAGGGCAACGGGTTCAAGCTCCACGTGCAGGACCTGTCCGGTGGCGCTCCACAGGTGCTGAGCGATACCACCGACGACGAGAGCCCGAGCTTTGCGCCGAACGGTCGGCTGATCATCTACGCATCGCGCTCGCAGGGCCGCGATGTGCTGATGACGACCACCCTCGACGGCAAGATCCGCGCGCGCCTGGTGTCCTCCAACGTGGATGTGCGCGAGCCGGTATGGGGCCCTTTCGGGCGCTGATGCCGCAGACTGCTCGCAACGTTGCCTGCTTCGGATACCCACTGTTTTCTGTTCACTTCGACAAAGGAAAAAAACCATGACCCCCTTCCGCCTTCGTGCCTACGCCCATCAACGGTTGCTCTGGACCTCCCTGTGCGCGGTCGCCCTGGTGGGCTGCGGCTCCAACGTCAAGCTCGACGAGAACGCGCCCCCCGTGGAAAGCCGCAGCGGCACCGCTGTGAATCCCGATGGCAGCGCCGGAGCTTCGTCGGGCGGCACGTCGCAGTCGCAGGTGACTCCGGTCGACCTGACCAAGGGCGCGGCTGGCGATGCGGCGAATGCGGCCAACCGCATCGTCTACTTCGACTTCGACAGCTATGTCGTGCGTGACGACGCGCGTCCGGTGATCGACCTGAATGCGAAGGCGCTGGCCGCCAACAAGGCGAAGAAGATGTCTGCCGAAGGGCACACCGACGAGCGCGGCGGTCGTGAATACAACCTCGCACTCGGCCAGAAGCGCGCTGAAGCGGTGGTGCGCGCACTGACGTTGGCGGGTGCCGCCGACGGCCAGGTCGAGGCGGTCAGCTTCGGCAAGGAGCGTCCGGCTGTCGTGGGTTCGGACGAAGCGGCCTACGCGAAGAACCGCCGCGTCGAGCTGGTCAGCCGCTGAGGTCGCCGGCATGAGTCGGCCGAAGCCACTGCCGCATCGTTTCTGGTTTTCTGCGTGCCTGCTGATGGCGCTGTCGGCGCCGGCAGCGCACGCAGGGCTGTTCGATGACGACGAGGCGCGCCGCGCGATTCTCGATCTGCGCCAGAAGCTGGAGCAGGGCAACGAGGCGCAGCGTGCACGTCAGGCCGAGCTCAACGCGCAGATGACCGAGCAGATCGGGCAGTTGCGCAGCAGCTTGCTCGACCTGAGCAACCAGCTCGAACTGATGCGCACCGAGAACGCTCGCCTGCGCGGTCAGGTCGAGCAGCTGGCGCGCGAAGCGAGCGAGTTGCAGGTCCAGATGAAGGACCTCAAGGAGTTGATGCAGGGTCTCGATGACCGCACGCGTCGCCTGGAGCCCCAGAAGGCATCGGTAGACGGCAAGGACTTCATGGCCGACGCCGAGGAGATCCGTCAGTACGAGGCCGCGATGACGCTGGTGCGCAGCGGCGATTTCGCGGGCGCTGCAACGGCGCTGGCGGTGTTTCGCAGCCGCTACCCGGCCAGCGGATACGGCCAATCGGTGCTGTTCTGGCTCGGCAACGCGCAGTACGGCAAGCGCGACTACCTCGAGGCGATCTCGTCGTTTCGCGGGTTTGCGGGAAGCTATCCCGGTGATCTGCGTGCACCCGAGGCGCTGCTGGCCGTGGCCAACTGCCAGTTCGAG